>Ga0315281_10000501_pt1 | contig 54450 bp, 49 predicted proteins | sample YL17G07_0_MG_FD_204540 | JGI IMG/M metagenome (GOLD analysis project Ga0315281, IMG submission 204540) | Sediment microbial communities from Yellowstone Lake, YNP, Wyoming, USA - YL17G07_0 | ecosystem: Environmental > Aquatic > Freshwater > Lake > Sediment | place: USA: Wyoming | collected...
GGGGACTTCGCCAGCCAGCACATCCTGACTGACCCCCTCGCGGCGGCGGGCGCCGGAGCGACCGGGCAGGAAGCCGACGTCGCATCCGAAGGCGACGCAGTCTATGTCCCGCCAATCGACCCCGTGGGCGGCTCGCGCACGGTCGTGGGTGGGTTCGAAACGTCCTCGCTGGATTCCATTGAGGTGGACCGCTCGGCGCTCGACGGCGGCCCCGGCGACGAGGCCATCGCGGACGCCGTCCGGCGCGAGCTGCGAGAGGACGCGGCGACGGCCGACCTGTCCGTCCGCGTGGCCGTCCGCAACGGCGTCGTGCGGCTGCACGGCAGGGTGCCGCTGCTCGACGACAGCGACAACGCCGCCGAGGTGGCCGCGCGCGTGCCGGGCGTCGTCGAGGTGCGTGAGGAGCTCGACGTGGAGGGCGGGCAGCTTCGCTGACGCCTTTCAGGATGGGCATGAAGAAGGGGCCGAGCGTCCCGTGTTTCGAAGCACGAATGGCCCTGCGCGGGTTCTCCGGAGAGGCGCACCATCGGAGGCGGAGTCACGAGTAATTCCGCCGAAAGGAACTCCGATGTCTCTGCGATTACGATGGTTACTGCTCTCGACAGCCTTGCTTGCGACGCTCGCCCTGGGCGCTGCATGCGGGGACGACAACGAAGCGAAACCCGGCGCCCTCTCAGGAAAGCTGGAGATCTTCAGTTGGTGGACGACCGGCGGCGAGGCTGCCGGCCTCCAGAAACTCTTTGACATCTACGGGACCACGTGCTCCAAGGACGTCAACGTCGTCAACTCGACAGTCGCGGGAGGCGGTGGCGCCGCCGCGCGCCAGGTGCTGACCACGCGCATGCTGGGCAACGACCCGCCCGGCTCGTTCCAGGTGCACATGGGGCACGAACTGACCGACACCTGGGTCACTCAGAACTACATGGAGCCTCTCGACACGCTGTTCAAGGACGAGGGCTGGTCGAGCATCTTCCCCAAGGGCGTCATCGACATCGTTTCGTACGACGGGAAGCCGTACTCGGTGCCGGTGAACATCCACCGCGCGAACGTGCTCTGGTACAACAAGGCTGTCTTCACCTCGAACAACCTGCAGCCCCCGAAGACGCTCGCCGAATTCTTCACGGTAGCCGACGCACTCAAGGCCAAGGGCATCACGCCGCTGGCGCTCGGTGACGTCGAAGCCTTTGCCTCTGTCCAACTGATGGAGACCACCCTGATGGGCAAGCTGGGGGCCGAAGGCTACAAAGGCCTCTGGACCGGAGCCACGGACTGGAAGAGTCAGCAGGTGACGGACGCGCTGACCACCTACAAGAAGATGCTCGACTACGTGAACAGCGACCACAGCTCGCTGACCTGGGACCAGGCCAACGACCTCGTGATCAGCGGCAAGGCCGCGATGACGATCATGGGCGACTGGCTCGAGGGCGACATGAAGGCCAAGAAGTTCACCAACTTCGGCTGGCTGCCAGCGCCCGGTACCGCCGGCATGTACGACGCGCTCTCCGACACCTTCGGGCTGCCGAAGAAAGCGCCGAACCGTGACGCCGTCATGTGCTGGCTCAAGGTCGTTGGATCGAAAGCCGGGCAAGAGGCGTTCAACCCGCTCAAGGGTTCGATCTGCGCGCGCACCGACTGCGATCCCAAGCTCTTCGACGAGTACCTCCAGTCAGCCATGACTGACTGGAAGAAGGACACGATCGTCCCGAGCCTGGCCCACGGCGCGGCGGCGAAGCAAGGGTGGCTGACGGAGATCAGTGACGCGGTCACCGCGTTCGTCGCCAATAAGGACGCGGCGACGCTCCAGAGCCGGCTGGCCACGTCCTGTAAGACTGCGGGCGTCTGCAAGTAGTGCCGCGTGGCGAAGCGCCGGCAGCAATGAACATCAACGGCCGCCGCCTGCTCAACCTGGTTACCAGCGAGCAGGCGGTCGCCGTGGCCCTTATCGTCCCGTCGGTCATCGCGGTCGGCGTCTTCGTCTACGGCTTCATTGGTTGGAGCGCGGTCGTATCGGTCAGCAGGTGGGATAACGTCAGGCCTGACTACGCCTACGTCGGCCTGGACAACTTCCGCGACCTCTTCAACAACTTCCGCTTCCAGATCGACATCCGGAACACGGTTGTGTTCACGACGTTCTTCGTTGCCGCCTGCCTGGGGATCGGGTTCGTGCTGGCGGCGCTCCTGGACCGGCGCGTCCGGGGCGAAGGGCTGTTCCGCAGCATCTTCCTCCTCCCGATGGCGGTGTCGTTCATCGTCACGGGGGTGGTGTGGCGGTGGCTGCTCGCGCCGCGTGCCGGGGTCAACATCCTCCCCGAAAAGGTCGGCTTGCCCGCCGGGGCCTACGGCTGGTACACGGACCCGAACGTCCTCTACGTCCATGCGGATTCGAGGCTCGGGGACGCGCTGCACACGATCGGGCTGGGGTTCCTCGCGGACCCCAACTACGGGATCCCGCTGGCGATGATCTCCGTGGTCATCGCCGCCACGTGGCAGGCGTCCGGGTTCGTGATGGTGATGTACCTGGCCGGGCTGCGGGCCATCCCGGACGAACTGCGAGACGCTGCGCGGGTCGACGGGGCGAGTGAGATGCAGATCCTGCGCCACGTGTCCCTGCCGCTTCTCAGGCCCGTGACGCTGAGCGCGATGATCATCCTGGGGCACCAGTCTCTCAAGATCTTCGATCTCGTTATGTCGATGAGCAGGCGCGGGCCAGGGTTTGCGACCGACGTACCCGCGCTCTTCATGTTCGAGACCACATTCCAGGGCAACCACTTCTCGCACGGCGCGGCGATCTCCATTCTCATGCTGCTCGCCGTCAGCTTGCTCGTGATCCCCTACCTCTTCTGGAGCCTGAGGCGTGAGGCCCGGCTATGACCATCCGCTGGACGCGCGTCGCCATCTACGGGGTACTGTCGCTCTTCGCGCTGCTCTACCTCATGCCGATTTACGTGCTGGCCGTCACCGGGCTGAAGAGCTTCCAGGAGGTGCGGCTGGAGCAGATGTGGGACCTTCCGTCTGGCCTGCGGTTCGACTCATTCCGGGACGCGTACCGGGCGCTCGACACCAACCTGATGAACAGCTTCAAGATGGTGATCCCGGCGACGATCATCTCGTGCATGCTCGGCTCGATTAACGGCTACGTCCTGACCAAGTGGCGGTTCCGGGGCTCGAACCTGCTCTTCTTCCTCCTGCTCTACGGCATGTTCATCCCCTATCAGAGCGTCCTCATCCCCCTGGTCAAGACGTTGCAGCAACTCCATGTCTACGGCAGCCTCTGGGGACTGGTGGTCACCCACGTCATCTACGGCATCCCCATCACCACGCTCATCTTCCGCAACTACTACACCAACATCCCGACGGAACTGGTCGAGGCCGCGAAGATGGACGGCGCTTCGATCTTCGGGATCTACACGCGGGTCATCTTCCCGCTGTCTCTGCCCGGGTTCGTCGTCGTTGCGATCTGGCAGTTCACGTCGATCTGGAACGACTTCCTCTTCGCGGTGACGGTGACCAGCAACCCCGGCATCCAGCCTGCGACGGTCGCACTGAACAACATGGCCGGGAGCTTCATCGTCGAGTGGAACGTGCAGATGGCCGGCGCCCTGATCGCGGCCCTGCCGACGCTTATCGTTTACATCGTGCTCGGGCGCTTCTTCGTCCGGGGCCTGATGGCGGGTGCCCTGCGTGGCTAGTCTCAGAGGATGCAATGGCTAAAGTCGTCTATGAGCACGTCACCAAGCGCTTTGGCGATGTCTTCGCGGTCAACGACCTCACGCTCGAAGTCCACGACAGGGAGTTTCTCGTGCTGGTCGGACCCTCTGGCTGCGGGAAGTCGACGGTCATCCGGCTTCTTGCGGGCCTGGAGGGCCTGACCGCGGGCAACGTCTACCTCGACGACCTGCTGATCAACGACCTTCCCGCGAGGGATCGTGACATCGCCATGGTCTTCCAGTCGTACGCGCTCTATCCGCACATGTCCGTCTTCGAAAACATGGCGTTCGGGCTGCGCATGCATGGCGTCCACAAGGACGAGACGCGCCGCCGTGTGACCGAGGCCGCGGACGCTCTCGGCATCGGCGAGCTGCTGAAGCGCAAGCCGGCGCAACTCTCGGGTGGCCAGCGGCAGCGTGTCGCCCTGGGCCGGGCGATTGTGCGGGAGCCAAAGGTGTTCCTGTTCGACGAACCACTTTCGAACCTGGACGCGAAGCTCCGGGTGCAGACGCGGACCGAGTTGAGCAAGCTCCACGAACGGCTGGGGACGACGTTCATCTATGTGACCCACGACCAGGTCGAGGCGATGACCATGGCAACCCGCCTGGCGGTGATGAAGGATGGCATCCTGCACCAGGTTGGGACGCCTGAAGACGTCTACTTCCGTCCCGCCAATGTCTTCGTCGCCGGTTTCATCGGGAGCCCCTCAATGAACTTCTTTCCCGGGAAGCTCGCCGGGACTCCAGACGAGATGCGTATCGAGCTCGACGGCTTTCAGATTCGACTGCCGGTGGAACGGTCGAAGCGGGTCGCACTTTTCGCGGGGACGGAGGTCATCTGCGGCATCCGGCCGGAAGACATCCACGACCGCGCGTTCGTCAGGCTCGAAGTCCGGAGCCAGGTCATTGATGGCCGCGTGGACGTGACCGAGATGATGGGGAACGAGCGTTTCCTGCACGTCATCATCAATGGCCAGAAGCTGCTCGCGCGAGTCGACCCCCGTACCAGGGCACGAGCGGGCCAGGACGTGAGCCTGCTCCTCGACCTCGACCGGGTCCACATCTTCGCCGCCGACACCGAGAAGGTCCTGGACGAGATCGACCTCCCCGAACTCTCGGACGCACCTGCCGCCGCGGCCGAGAGCAGCACGCACGCCACCAATTGAGTCATGTCACTGAGGTGGTTGCACACGATCCGCCGGGACTGTTGCCGAGCCCGCGCGAGGAACCGCTGACTCAAACGATCGATGTCGATCTTCTGGCCGGGAGGCGGCGCCATAGTGGGAGCCCGTTCGCCCAGGCCCTTCGCCTCAGTCCCGAACCATCGAGGCCCACTGGCATAGACGCCGAGCTTGGGCATGCCCGGAGTCGGGCTTTGCTGCGAGCCGCGCGCCGGGCAGTTCGATGGCGGGCCAACAAAAGCTGCCGTGGAATGAGATGGGGGGCTGGACGCATCCTTCACGGAGGAGGAACTGCTCGAGAGGCGTCCAGCCCGAAGGAGAGGCTCGCCGGGCCCTACTGGCCCTTCCAGTCGATGTTCTTGGTCGCGGCCTCAGGCGGAGGCACGATGTTTACGAAGCCGAAGCTCGGGAAGTCCGCCGACTTCGAGTTCTTGTGGCAGGCGTTGCAGCCGTGCAGCGTCTTGGCGTACTGGTCGTTGAAGGTAGTGAGGTCCTTCTTGGTCGCGGCGTCCATCAGCGGTTTCAGCTGCTGGTCCTCGAACTTCTTGACGTCTCCACCGCGTGCTGGCCGCGTGGTCTCGCCAACTTCCTGGATCTCGATCATTTCCCCGACCTGGTACTTGACCATTTCCCAGTTCTGGGCTTGCGCGGCATACCAGGCGTTGGCCATGCGCGTGTTGTATTCGATCATCACCGTGCCAAAGCCCGGCTGAATCTTCCAGAGCGCGGCGTTGCCATCGGCGTTGCCGCCGGTGCCAACCGGCTTGTCCATGGCGTCGAAGACGATCTTCTTCACGGCGTCGGCGTTCGTGACACCGGAGAGTTGCTGCTTCAGGGCGTCGATTCCGGAGACTTGCTCCTTCAGGGCGTCGACGTCGCTTTGCTTGGCGCCGCCTCCACCACAGGCAACGGCCCAGGCCGAGCTCGTGATGACGAGAGCGAGGCCCAGCACGGCGAGTGCGTTTCGTCCGAATTTCACTGGTTTTCTCCTCGTGTTATTGAGAATGAGCGCTGTTCTTGTGGTCGATTTGTGGCGTGTGCACCTCCAAAGAGAAGGGTCCGCAGGTTGCATACCTGTTCAGGAAACTGGGAGCAGACCCGGCCGGACTCCTTGGGCCGAGCGCTGATCGCCTGCCGGCGCTACCGAAGGGCGACCTCTGCTCGCAGTCCCACGGAAAGTGTGGGTCAAGCCACTGGCGCGATCAGGCGTGGTCTTACGCGGACGGGTGCCGGAAAGCCACGGCCGGAAACTACCCCCACAAGATGACCCCCGTAATTTCACGGGCGTGGGAATTCGGCCAGATTTCGGGTGGTTTCGCGGCCGACGGCGAGCACTGGGCCGGATTACACTGCCGGAGCAAGGGGAACCACATGACGTCTGACGGGCCCGCCCCCATCCGCGTCCTGATCGCCGAAGATCATGCGCTCATGCGCGAGGGCACACGTCGAGTCCTCGAGCAGCAGCCAGACATCGTCGTTGTCGGGGAGGCAGCGGATGGCATCACGGCACTCGAGCTGGCGACGTCCCTTCTGCCCGACGTCGCCTTGCTCGACATCCGCATGCCCGGCCTTACCGGCATCGAGGTGACCCGGCAGATCAAGGACCGGATGCCAGATGTGGACGTGCTCATCGTCAGCGCTTTCGACGACGACGACTACGTCCGCGCGCTGTTCCAGGCTGGCGCGTCGGGCTACATGCTGAAGACGATCGGCGCAGACGAGCTGGTCGACGCGGTGCGACGCGTGAGCGCGGGGGAGACAGTGATTCACCCCGTTATCGCACGGAAGGTAGCCCGGCTCCTCACGCAACCGTCCCACCCGCGGCCCGAGGACGTGCACCTCACGGAAAAGGAGCTGGAGGTCCTGAGACTCGTCTGTGAGGGGCTCCGAAACAAGGAGATCGCGCGGCACCTCCACATCAGCGTGCGGACGGTCGAAGGCCACCTGGACTCCATCTTCGCCCGGCTCGGGATGAGGTCGCGGACCGAAGCGGCAATGTACGCCGCTTCGCACCGATGGTTTGCACAGGAAGGGCAGTGATGTCGGTCACGTCGCTTTCCCGCTTCGCGCGGCCGTCCGCATTGCAGGACCCTGCTCCCCGGAGGCTTCTGCAGGCCCTGAAACATCCCCCGGTGCGCGATCCGCGCTTCTGGGCGACCCAGGGGCTCGTGCTCCTGATCGCTGCCGCCCACGACTCGGTCGAGGCTTTCGGTTTTCTGCCCTCGTTGGGCAAGGCGTACTTCCTCCCGATGTCGATGTTCTTTGTCCCGGTCGTGTACGCCGCGCTCTACTTTGGCCTGCGCGGCTCCGTGGCGACGGCGTTCTGGTGCACTGTCATCTCGATGCCGAACTGGCTGCTCTTCCACCAGGGCTCCGAGCAGGTCGGGGTGATCTCGCAAATGCTGATCGTCGACGGGATCGCAGTGTTCGTGGGACACCGTGTGGATCAGCAGGTGACAGCCCGGGCCGAGGCCGAGCAGGCCGGTCAAGCCATGCGCGCGTCGGAGGCGCGTTATCGCGGGCTCTTCGAAACGTCCGGAGAAGCGGTCCTCGTCGCCGACGCTGGTGGCGTGGTCCTCGACTGCAACGCGGCAGCTTCCAACCTCTTCGGGCGCCGAGGCGCGGAGCTCCGGGGAAGCACTCTTGGATCTTTGCTCGGCACCGCCCAGGGCGTTGACCCGTCCGAAACAACAGATTCTCACGACGCCATCCTCATTGTGAGGGCGGACGGCCGGCAAACCTGGATCGAGCCCGTGAGCACTGCGCTCGAAGACCAGGCAGGCCTGCGGCAGGTGCTCCTGCGCGACGTGACGGAGCAGAAGCGTCGCGAGATGGGCCTCCAGACGTACGCAGCCGAGGTGGTCCGGGCTCAGGAGGAGGAGCGGAGACGCATCGCCCAGGAACTTCATGACGACACGGTGCAGTCGCTGGTGCTCCTCTGGCGCAAGCTCGACGAACTCGCCGCGAAGCGCGCCGAGGACCGGGAAGGCGACGTGCCGAACCTGCTCGAGGCGCGCGACACCGCCGGAGCCATCGCCGAATCAGTCCGCGGGTACGCTCGCGGGCTTCGGCCGCCGATCCTCGACGACCTGGGCCTGACACCGGCGATCCGGCGGTTGGTGAACGAGTTGGAAGCCAGGTCCGGGATGTCGGCCGACCTGGCTGTCCGTGGGGACGACCGGCGGCTGGCGCCAGAGGTCGAACTGGCCCTCTTTCGCATTGCCCAGGAGGCGCTGCGCAACGCCGAGCGGCATTCACTCGCCAAGAGTGTTCGCGTGACACTGGAATATGGCGCCGAGACGACCGTGCTCACCATTCGCGACAACGGAAAAGGCTTCGCGCCGGCGCTTCAACGCGAATTTGCCGCGAACGGCAAGCTCGGCCTCGTCGGGATGCAGGAGCGCGCCCGGATCGTCGGCGGCACGCTCACCATTCGTTCCGACGCGAGCGGCGGCATGAGACTCATCGCAAAGGTCCCGGAATCCCCCGCGAAACCTCCGGCCGAGCGAGGTTCCTGATGCTCACCGCTCCTGACCGCCGTCGCTCTATGGCCTCCGAGGCCGGCTCCCGCTCTTCTGCAAGACGACACCTGCGGGACGTCCCCGTGGCCGGACGCATCTTCCGCCTGCTCGCCTCGATGAAGTTCGCGCTGGTGCTCATTCTGGTCCTGGCCATCGTCACCATGATCGGGACGGTCGTTGACCAGGTGCCCCAGGGTGTGCTGGAAGACCAGTTCGCGTACGCCAAATGGCTCAGCCGGGCGCATGAGCGCTATGGGATGTGGACCAGCCCGTTCGAGCGGCTTCAGTTGTTCAACGTGTTCCACTCGCTCGTCTTTCGAGCTCTGCTGGGGATGCTGGCGGCCAGCATCGTGATCTGTACTGTCAGCCGCTGGCACGGAATCTGGAATACAGCCTTCCATACGCCGACTCGCGTCCCGGAGACGTTCTTCGGACACGCGCGCTACCACGTCCAGTTCGAGAGCTCGCTCCAGGTCTCCGACGCCGCAGCTCGCGTCCGCAAAGCGCTTCGCGGCTCGCGCTATCACGTCAGAGCCGACGTGGACGAAACGACAGTCGCCCTCTTCGGTGATCGCAATCGCCTGAGCCGCTTCGGCACGTTCCTCACGCACCTCGCCCTCGTCTTGATCCTCATCGGAGCCATCGCGGGAGGACTCTGGGGGTTCAAGGATCCGGGATTCGTCGTCGCTGAGGGGTCGACTCGCGATCTCGGGATGGGCACGAACATCTCGGTGCGGCTCGACCACTTCGCCGACGAGTACTACGTCGACGGGCCTCCGAAGGACTACCGCAGCGACGTCGTCATCTTCGACGACGGCCGCGAGGTCAAGCAGGGGACGATCCGTGTGAACTCCCCGATGCGGTACGAGGGGATAGCCTTTCACCAGTTGTTCTACGGCCAGGCGGCCGTCATGAAGGTCCAGGATGCCGCCGGCAACACCGTCTTCGAGGACAATATCCCGCTCGCTGCACAGACCAGCGACGGCCTGCGGCCCGTTGGCTACTTCGAGATTCCCACCTACGGGCTCACAGCATTCGTGATTGGCGCTGCCCCAGGTCCGGAAGACCCGGCCATCCCGGCAGGCGACGTCCGGGTGGAGGTCTACAAAGGCGACAGCTCGGCGGGGAGTCCCGCAAATCTCATCCAGGGCACGGCGGCGACGGTCGCGGGACTGACCTTCACGTTCGAGCGGGAGAGCCGCTTCACTGGCCTCAAAGTCGTCAAGGACCCTGGTGTCAACATCATTTGGGTCGCCTGCGGCCTGTTGGTCGCGGGCATGGTCGCCCTGTTTTACCTCCCGCCGCGCCGGCTCTGGGCGCTCTGCGTCCGCCGGCCCGACGGCACCACCGAGGTTCGCGTCGCCATGCCTGCGCAGCGCGACTTCGCCATGGACGGTGAATTCGAGCGGATGAGCGGCAAGGTCAAGGACGCACTCGGGGGCGCTCCCAGCGACCCCGAAGAAGGAGACACCCATGCCTGAGGAGCTCTCGCAATTCTCGTTCGCCGTCGCGCTCGCGACGCTTGCGACCGCCGTCGGTCTGTACGTCCTGAGCATCGTAGGGAACCGGGGCCTCCAGGCCGTGGGCGCGTCCGGGGGCATGGCGCTGTTGCGGCCCGCAGACCACGGCCCCAGGGCCGCGGCAGGCCGTTACGCGACGCTGCTGACGACGAACGCCTTCGTGTTCCTCTCCGCCGCCCTGGTCGCTCGCGCGGTGGCGACGGGTCACGGACCGTTCGCGAACATGTTCGAATTCTCTCTCGCCTTCAGTTGGGGCGCTGTCGCGCTCTTCCTGTACTTCGAGTTCCGCTATCAGATGCGGACGCTCGCGCTCTTCGTCCTCCCGGTAGCGCTCGGCCTGCTGGTCTACGCGACGACAGTTCCGCGTGACATCGAACCTCTCGTTCCGGCCCTGCAGAACAATCTCCTGCTCTCGACCCACGTCGCCGTCGCGGTCCTCGCCTACGGCGCGTTCACCGTGGCCTTCGCTGCCGCCGTCCTCTATCTCATCCAGCACCATGACCGGATTCGTTGGCTGCCGCCGCGGGCGAAGCTCGACGAGATTGGCTACCGGGCCGTCCTGGTAGGCTTCCCCATGCTGGCGCTCGTGATCATCCTCGGGGCGGTCTGGGCCGAGATCGCCTGGGGGACCTACTGGTCGTGGGACCCAAAGGAAACCGCGTCGCTTGCCACCTGGCTGATCTACGGCGGTTACCTCCACGCCCGCGTGATGCGCGGATGGCGCGGCCAGCGGAGTGCGCTGCTGTTGATCGGCGGTTTCGGCGCCACCCTCCTCACCTACTACGGCAACCTCTTCTTCGGCGGCATGCACAGCTATGCTTGAGCCTGATTCCATCCCACGTGGGGCAGGCGTCATTGGCGACGCCCCGGTCGAAGAGGCCTTCCCACCCAACTCGTCGCCAGCCACCCGCGGGCGGGCTCGCGTGTTACAGAACGTTGCGGCCGCGGTCATCTTCGCAGTGGTGATCGCCAGCCTTGTCTGGTTCTTCGCCTCTCCCTCCGCCGGCGCTGAAACCAGCCAGGCCGTCTCCCTCAAGGCCACCGCCTCCGGTCCTCCGCCGCATCTCGGCAAGCCGGCGTCCGACTTCCGCGCGGCCGGCCTCGACGGCTCTCCCGTGGAACTGAGCGCTTACCGGGGTCACCCGGTCTGGATCACCTTCTGGGCTACCTGGTGCCCCCCCTGCCGAGCCGAAGCTCCCGACATACAGGCCGCCTACGAGCAGTACAAAGACCAGGGGCTCATCGTCCTGGCTGTGAACTTCGCTGAGGACCCGGCAACAGTCCGTGACTACGTCGGGCGCCTCGGCCTGACCTTCACGGTCGTCGAAGACCCGACGACCGACGTCGCCGCGCTCTATCGCGTGAACGGCCTGCCGGCACACTTCTTCATCGATTCTGACGGTGTCCTCCGGGATTGGAAGATGGGCGCGCTCGGACCCAAGACGATGCAGGAGGAACTTGGGAAGATCCTCGCGCGGCCGGGCGGGACGCCACCCGGCCAGTAGGGCTCCGTCAGGTGGCAACAGTCCCAAGCCATGGTGTGGTCCGCGATGGCCAGGGCAGCACGGCCGGTGGGAAAGCCTTCCGCGGCGCCCAGGTCACAGCAGGCGCCCGGCTGAAGATGGCGCAGAGCCGAAGGAACCGGGGTTGTGCGAGCGGTGTAGAAAGAGCGCGTGGAGCATGTGTTCGACGAAGACGGGACCGTAGCGGCCGCCCGGCAGGGTGACCGTGAGGCGTTTTGCGCGCTTGTCGAGCGGTATCAGGAGGTAGCCTTTCGGTCCGCATACCTGGTCGTCCGGGATGCGGCCGCGGCGGAGGACGTGGCGCAGGAAGGGTTCGTTCGGGCGTACGGGGCGCTGAATTCGTTTCGGGAAGGTCAGCCGTTCCGGCCGTGGCTGTTGCGGATCGTCACCAACCTGGCGCTCAACGACGTGCGAGCGCGGGGGCGGCGGCAGGGGCTGCTGGCACGATTCGGGAGGCTTCGCCAGGACCCGGAACCCGCGCCCGAAGGCGCCGTGGTGGTGGGCGAACAGCAGGCGCTCCTCTGGAGGGCGATCAACGAGCTGCCAGCGGACGACCGGTTGATCCTGTATCTGCGCTACTTCCTGGAGCTCCCGGAGCGGGAGATAGCCGTGGCGGTGGGGAAGCCGGCGGGCACCGTGAAGTCACGGCTGCACCGCGCGGGTGGGCGTCTGCGGACGGTAATCGAACAGCGGTACCCGTCGTTGCGACCGGAGGCGACGCGGGTGGGAGGGGACGGCCATGCCTGAGACGCCGTCCACGAACTGGGAGGAGGCGATGCTTTCACGGCTGGCCGACGGCCTGACGTACCCGGCGACGCCCGACATCGCGTCGGCGGTGCGACGGAGGTTGGGGGAAGGGCCGGGGGCGGTTGTCGAGCGACGGCGGGCGTGGGCGCCGGTTGTCGCGGGTGCGGTGGGGGCGCTGTTGCTCGCAGCAGCGCTCGTGCTGGCGGTTTCGGGCGACGTGCGGGAGGCCGTGGCGGGTTTCCTCGGGCTCGCGGTGCCGGGCGAGGAAATCCACCTGCTGCCGACGCCGGCCCCGGGGGTGACACCGACCCCGTTGCCAACAGCGCTGCCGCTCGAATCGTATGCGACCGCGACGACCATCGACGCTGCGGCGCGACAGCTCGGTTTCGCAGCGGTGTTCCCACCGGGCGAGGGCCCGCCAAGCGGGGTCTATATCGTCGACTACCAGGGCGCGCGGGTGCTGGTGCTTGAGTACGGGCGCTTCGACCTGTGGGAGACAGACTCGGTCATCCTCCTGAAGTTCGTGTTCAGCAAAGAGACGCCGGTGCTGGAGCAGCTGACGGTGAAGGGTCAGCCTGCATACTGGCTCGGAGGTGGGGGCCACGTCGTGAGGGTCGCCGGGCCGGACGGGAAGGAGGTCGCCGGGTCGGAGCGGACGGTGACGCGGAACACGCTCGTGTGGCATGGAGCGGCATTGAACTACCGGCTAGAGACGGAACTCTCGAAAGATGAGGCGGTAACTCTCGCGGAGGGGTTGCCGTAGGGAGCGTGAGGCGTGAGGGATGCGGCGCCAGCGGGAACCGGCGGGGAGTGGGCGGTGTAGTAACGGCAACCGGACAAGGGAGGACACGATCATGTTCGTTCCACGAGGATGCCGTTTGCTGGCGGCCTTCGCGCTGATGGCGGTGGTGGCTCTCCCGGGTCTCGGAGCGCCACGGGCCCTGGCCGGCGGGGGATGCCGGGGAAGGGCTTCGACCGAGGGGACGGGGACGGCGGTGACGATGCGGGAGATGTGCTTCTTGCCAACGGTGCTGCACGTGGACGCGGGGCAGGCGGTGACCTGGACGAACGAAGACTCGGCGCGGCATAGCATCGCGGGTGCAACGGTGGAGTGGGGAAACTACACGGCCTACGGCCAGGGGGAGAGCGTGTCGTACCGTTTTGAGAAGCCGGGGACGTACCCGTACTACTGCTTCGAGCACATCGGGATGACGGGAGCGATTGTCGTGGGCGACGGTCGAGGGGGCGACGCAGGCAACACGGTGAAAGCGGTGAGCGTGGAAGTCGCGACCGCGGCCGCGACGCCGGCGCCGGCTCCGGCCGTCGTGGCCGCGAAGGGCGACGAGAACGGGCCCGGCTGGCTGGGGGTTGGCCTCGCCGGGGCGCTCGGGCTGGTGGCCGGAAGCGGGGCAACGACCTGGGCCCGGCGAAAACGTTCGCGGTGAGGAGGGGTCGAACCACAGAGCCACGGACCCCCGGGGCTCAGCCCTTCGGATGGCCCGGACTGCTCTTGCGCCCCACGGCTGTTGCGAGGCCAGCCCGGAGTCACTCCTCCACACGCACCACGTAGGCCAACTCTGCGCCCTTGTATTGGGCGCGGATCTCCCAGCAACCGGCGGCAGGGATGTCGACGCCGACGAGCATGGCGCTGCCGAAATCCGCGATCGCGTTGGTCCCCGGGTTGCCCGCCGAGAAGGTTCCCGGAGCGTCGAGCCGCTTTCCGGTGACAGCGATGAGCGGCTGCAGCTCTCCGAAGTTCCGGCTCCACCAGAATGTCTTCTGGGTGAATGAGCTCCCCTGTTTTGGAAGCCGCCAGACCTCGCCACCGGGCTGGAGCATCGTCCAGAGGTCGGCGTTGCCGTACCAGTCCGCGTGGTAGGCACTCGGGGGCTGCCGCGGGTAGGGCGCCGTTGCGAAGTAAGGCTCTCCGGGAACCGTGATTGGACGGTCGTATGGGGCGGGCGTCTGCTGCGGCGGGGCCGCAGCGCCCTCCGTGCCCGGCGAACAGGCGGCGGCCGCCAGGAGCGGCGCTACCATCAGCACGGCACGATGGCGATTGGAACGCCACGCGACCCGCAGAGAGATGCCCATGCCCTAACTACACCACGCCGGGAGCGTTGGTTCCCGTTCAGATGAGCCAGCGGCCTGGGGTGCGGGCATCGCCGACAGCTCACCGTTCCCGTCCGGCTTGTCGCCGGCTGAGCGGCGGTGCACAAGTCCGCCCTGGCAACTTCCCACACGCACGATCTCCTCATACTGCCCGGCAGGTCGGTTGGTTGGCCTGAGGACTCGGGACGCTAAGCTGCTTGCCTATGGCATCCGAATGGACGTGGGATGCCGTGGCGTTACTCAACGAAACGCTTCAATCGCTCGAGTGCGTCGTCCCAGTGTTGGGAGACGAGTTCGAGGTAGCGGCGCGCCTCGGAGAGTTGTGCGGTGTCGAGCTCCCAGATCCGTTCGCGGCCGTGGCGCGAGTCGTGCACCAGCCCGGCGCAGGCCAGCACCTCCAGGTGCCTGGTGACGGCCTGGCGCGTGACGGCGGAACCGGCCGTGAGCTTCGTGATAGACAGGGGCCCGCCTGACGCCAGGCGGGCGACGAGACCCAGGCGGGTTTCGTCGCCGAGCGCGGCGAACACGGACGCCCCAGGGGCCGCGCTACCCGGAGACATAGCGTTCGACGTTGCTGACCTGCGCCTCCCAGCCGCCGGTGTTCATGCGCAGGGCCTCGGCGCGCCGCGTGGCCGGGATGCCATCGAACCCGGACTCGACCACCGTGAGGCGCGTGCCGCCCGCGACCTCTTCGAGGTGGAACTCGACCAGCGTCATCGGCTCAATCGAGTAGTCGACCGAGGGATCGACGGCGTACGGGTGCCAGCGGTACGAGAAGTGGTGCTCGGGCTCGATGCGGTCGACGACGAAGGTGACCGTGATGCCGGCGTAGTCGGGCGAGTTGGTGATCCGGCCTTGCATGAGCGCCCCGGGCGCGAAGGCGCCGTCGAACTCCAGCCCGAACCAGGCGCCGAACTCGCCGGCGTCTGAGATGGCGCGCCAGACGCGCGAGCGCGGCGCCTCAAGGACGGTGACCTTCTCGATTCGATCGGTGTTCATATGCAACCTCCAGGCTGCATATTGTCGTTGAGTCAAGCGAACGTGCAACTGGGCGGTTGCGCTACCATTCCGCTGTGACAGTCCCCGTGCTATCAGGACAGGGGTCCGTCGGAGTCCGCCACCTCAACGGGTAGCTGACCGGCTGGCTCGCATGGTTGCCTAAGATTGAGATCGAAGGGCACGTTGGCACGGAGACGGAGCCAGAACGCCCGGTCTTGCGGGGCGGCGTTCGGGCCTGAAGCCGGATTCGAGATAGGGGGAGTCGCGAACGATCCTGGCGGTTGCGAGCCGAAGAGCCGGCGCCGTAGCCGCTCAGTCCACGATCGCCGAGTTCACCAGGGTCTGGAGTTCGCGCCGGATGGGGTAGGTGCTCGAGGGCAGGAGTTGGGTCATGAAGATGACGACGAGCTCTTCGCGCGGGTCGATCCAGAACGCGGTGCTGGCAGCGCCGCCCCATGCGAACTGGCCCGGCGAGCCGCTGATCTGCGCCAGCCGCTGGTCCAGGAGCACGGAGAAGCCGAGGCCGAAGCCGGTCCCGTTCGTCGCTGCCTCACTGAACTGGCCCGGAGGCGCGAGTGCGGCGAGGTCCCGGCCGCCGGCAAGGTGGTTGATCGTCATCAGCTCGATCGTCTTGCGGGAAAGCAGGCGTGCGCCGTCGAGCTCGCCACCGTTCAGCAGCATCCGGCAGAAGCGGAGGTAGTCTCCTGCGGTCGAAAGGAGACCGCCGCCGCCACTGAGAAGCTTCGGGTGCTTGCGGCCGAGGCTCTTCTCCGGGTCGTCCTGGAGCACACGCTTGCCACCCGGCGCGGCGGCGTAGCAGGCTGCGAAGCGTTCGAGCTTCCCATCGGTGACGCTGAAGCCGGAGTCGATCATGCCCAACGGTCCGAAGATTCGTTCCTGGAGAAAGATGTCGAAGGGCTTCCCGCTGATGACTTCGACGAGGTAGCCGCAGACGTCAGTCGAGATCGAGTAGTTCCAGGCGGTTCCGGGCGTGAAGAGCAGCGGCAGCTTCGCCAGCTTCTCGACGCTCCTCGCCAACGTCTCGTCCTCGGCTTCGGGCCGGGCCTCGCGCGCCGGGCCGAGGACGGCAGGCCCGCCCCGTTCCATCACTCCGAGTTCCCGGTAGGCGGCGTCGACAGAGTTGCGGACGTGGAAGCCGTAGGTCAGGCCGCTCTGGTGGGAGAGCACGTCGCGCATGCTCATCGCCCGCTCCGGCGCCTTCGTGACGAAGTTCGGCCAGGCGCCAGCAACCCAGACGCCGAGGCGTTCCCACGCCGGGATGAACTTGTGGACGGGGTCGTCGAGCTGAAAGGCGCCCTCTTCGTAGAGCATCATCAGGGCGACGGACGTGATCGGCTTCGACATGGAGTAGATGCGGAAGATCGTGTCCTCGCGCATGGGCTTGCCGCGCTCGGCATCCATCAGCCCCTGGGCCGAGCAATGGGCCAACTCGCCCTTGCGCGAAACGAGGGTGAGTGTCCCGGCGAGCTTGCCGCTCTGCAAGTAGCGCTCGTCGAGAAGCGCGTCGATGCGCTTCAGGCGGTCGATGGACATTCCGGCAATTGTGGACATCGCATGCTCCAGTTGGGGGTGCGGGCCGGATTCTACGCCGGGTCGAGCCGGGTAGGCTGACCCGACAACATCACGTGAGAGTCGTGATGGCTTGCGCCGACGGCGTGTCGCCCTTCGCCCGAGCGACGCCGCGGGCGAGCCTCCGCCGGTCGAGTGGCCCTGGGAATCTGCACCACTCGGCCGTACTGAGGCAACGTGTGTACCGGGAGGATCGTGGCCATCCGAAGCGCCGCCGGCTTTCAGTCGACGGCGAAGGGAGGTCGTGTCTTGGTAGGTCTCATCGTGATCAGCTGTGTCATGGGCGTCACTGCGGTCGCGACCGGCTCCCTCGCTGTGCTGATCTGCAGCCGGCTCAAGACCTGAACGACCGCGACAGCCCAGGCCATGTTCGCCCGAGTGGCTGACTCGCCTCCGCGGGCGAAGCACTTCCCGAGCGGGCCGTGCTCTTGGCTGCCCACGGCTCCTGGAACGCGTCAAAGGCGCTCCCTGTTCGAGGCGCGAGGGTCCGGGCAGTTCGGCACGGGCGGCGCTCGTCGCTTGTCGCCATCAGGGCAGATAGGGCATGCCGGTACGGCCCAGTTGACTGCGAAGGACGACCTGGGCGTCCTCGACGAACTCGCACAGCAGTTCCCGCGTCTCGCGCGGGTCAATGATGTCCTGCCCCGTGGCTTCTGCCGTCCTGAAGGGCGAGGCGGTCGCCTTGAGACGTGCCTCGATCTCGGCGCGCTTCGCATCGGGGTCCGGCGACGACTCGATTTCCCGCCGGTAGGCCGCCGAAGCGCCGCCTTCGATGTGCATGGACCCCCAGTTCGCTGACGGCCACGCGTACCGCCGAAACATCCCCGTGGTCCGGTGCTGACATTGGCCGGCCACGCCGTAGAGTTGCCCCACGACCACGGTCACCCACGGCATCTTGCTGTCGCAGGTGATCGCCACCAGCCGGGCGCCCGCCCGCTCGATCCCGCGCTTCTCCGACTCCAGCCCGACCATGAACCCGGGCTCGTCGGCGAACGAAACGACCGGCAGGTGGAAGGTGTCACAGAGTTGGATGAGGCGCATCACCTTTTCCCCGGCGGACACGTCAGTCGCCGCCCCGAACATCGGGTTGTTCGCCATCACGCCGACGGGGTAGCCGTCCAGGCGCCCGAGCCCGGTGATCCGCGCCCGCCCGTAGAACGGGGCGATCTCGAAGAATGACCCGCGGTCCAGCACCGCCTCCACGATCCGGTGGGCGTCGTAGGCTCGCCGCCGTTCCCTGGGGACGACCGACAGGAGCCGCTCCTCGCGGCGTGCAGGGTCGTCTTCCGGCTCCGACCGCGGCGCGGGCTCCCACACGTTCCCGGGGAGATACCCGAGAAACCGCCGGATCATCGCGAACGCCCCCTCCTCGTCGCGCGCGAGGTTGTCCACCACGCCGCTCTGGTAGACGTGGACCTGCTCGCCGCCCAGCTCTTCCTTCGAGATGTCGTAGCCGAGGGCGGCCTTGACCACGGGCGGGCCGCCCGGGAACAGCTGGCTCATGCCCTTCACCATGAGGTTGAAGTGGGACAGGCAGGCGTTCACTGCCGGGAGCCCGGCCACTGAGCCGAGCACGGCCGACACCACCGGCACCTCCCGCAAAAGGCGCACGTCCGCGGCGGACATGACGTTGCCGTCGGGCAGGTACGTGCGGCCGAGTTCGTCGAATGAGCGCACGCTTCCGCCAGCGGCGTCCAGGAGCCGGACGAACGGCACCCTCCACTCCAGCGCCCGCTGGTTCGAGGGCAACTCCATCCCCAGCCCGCCGTGCCCGCCGCCGGCAGACCCTCCCCGGACAGTGAAGTCGCCGCCGCTCACCACGACCCTCCGGCCGTCGATACGGCAGAAGCCTTCCACGGCGGGGCGGGGCGTGAAGTCGACCAACTCCCCATCGCGGTACACGCCCTGGCCGGCCAGCCCCATGAACTCACGAAACGTCCCGGGATCAGCGAGGGCGTCGACACGCTCGCGGACGGTAAGCTTCCCCCGCGAGCGCTGCCGGGCGATGCCCTCTTCGCCACCCATCCGCTGGGCCAGATCACGGCGCCGCTTCAACTCGTCGACTTCGCGCTCCCAGGACATCAGCGCTCTCCTCCCTCGGTCTCGAGACGGCCATGTGGCAGGCGACACCCGTCCCGGGCCTGGGACACGGAGGAATGTCTTCCGAATGAGAGCTGAGTCCAGTTCACGCGCGGATACTACCGCTTCGGGTCCTGCCTTGCCGCCACCACGTTGCGAAGAACCAGGTACGGCGCCGACCCGACAGGGGCCGCTCGATAAGCGTACGCTGGGCGAAATGGCAGCGAATGCGGCCGCCGGCACGGTCACACTCCTGTTCACCGACCTGGTCGACTCGACGGGCGTGTTGCAGCGTCTTGGTGAGGAAGGTGCGGAGCAGTTCCGTCGCGCCCATTTCCGGCTCCTGCGCGAGGCCGTAGCCGCCCACGCCGGGCAGGAAGTGAAGAACCTGGGCGACGGCCTCATGGTGGCCTTCGGCAGCGCCCTTGACGCCACCCGCTGCGCCATCGCCATGCAGCAGGCCGTGGAGCGCCGCAACCGCCGTGGTGGTGAGCCCCTGGCGGTGCGGATCGGCCTGCACGTCGGCGAGCCCATCCGCGAGGAGGAAGACTACTTCGGCACGCCCGTCGTGATTGCCAAGCGCCTCTGCGACCGGGCCGAGGGCGGCCAGGTGCTCGCCTCGGACCTGGTGAGGGCGCTTATTGGTACTCGCTCGGAACTGTCGTTCCGTGCGCTGGGCCCACTCGCGCTCAAGGGCTTCTCCGAACCCGTCGCCGTCTGCGAGGTGGCCTGGGAGCCCGCGGTGGAGGCGAGGCCAGCGCTTCCCCGCCTGGCGTTGGCCGGCCGCAGCCCCTTCGTCGGCCGCGAGCATGAGCTGGAGGCGCTGGACTCCATGCTGCGGGAGACAGCTTCCGGCACTGGCCGCGTGGCGCTCCTCGCGGGCGAGCCCGGTATCGGCAAGACGCGCCTCCTGGCGGAAGCCGCAGAGCGCGCCGCGGCCCAGGGCTGGCTCGTCCTCTGTGGGCGCGCCTACGAGTCCGAGGGCATCCCCCCGTACCTCCCGTTCACCGAGGCGCTCCGCCAGCACGTGAAGGCCTGTCCCCCGGGTGATCTGCGCGCGCAGCTGGGCCGCGGCGCAGCCGAGGTCGCGCTCCTGGTGCCTGAGCTGCTCGAACGCGTACCCGGTCTCGAGCCCAGCCCGCCTCTCAGCCAGGACGAGCGTTACCGATTGTTCGAGGGTGTTGCTGGCTTCCTCCTGAACGCTGCCAACGCTTATCCGCCCGGCCTATTGCTCGTGGTCGACGACCTCCACTGGGCCGACCAGGCTACCCTCTTGCTCCTTCAGCACCTCGCCCGCCGGCTGTCCGAGGCGCCGCTCCTGGTGGCTGCTACCTGCCGCACGACCGAGGTCGACCGCTCCCGCCCCTTCACCGACATTCTCGCTCAGATGCACCGCGAGCGGCTCTGTGAACAGCTTGACGTTGGCCCCTTCACCACCGAAGAGGCCGGCCAGCTCATCGGGAGGCTCGCCGGCGCCGACCCGTCGCCGCAGGTGGTCGTGTCCGTGCATCGCCGCACCGGGGGCAACCCGTTCTTCCTCGAGGAGGCGGTCCGCCACCTGGTGGCCGAAGGCCGCGACCTGGCGGAGGAGCAGGCCCTTCCCGCTGACTCGGGGGTTCCCGAAACGGTGCGGCAGGTCATTGGCAGCCGCCTCTCGCGCCTCCAGCCGGAGACCTTGCGTACGCTCCAAACCGCGTCTGCGCTCGGCGACCCCTTCTCCTTCGACACGCTGGCTGCCGCTGTCGGGGTCGGCCTCGCCCCCCTGCTCGACGCCCTGGATGAAGCTTCGGCTTGCGGCTTCGTGCGCGAGGAAGGCTCGGGCGACTACCACTTCAGCCACGCCCTTGTGCGCGAGACGGTGTATGCCGGCCTGAGCGCGCCGCGCCGGGCGGTGCTGCACGCCCAGGTGGCCGAGAAGCTCGAGGCACTCTTCCGGGCGAACGCAGCCGCACATGCGGAGGAACTGGCGCACCATTTCCTGCTGGGCGGCCGCCGCGGGGACCTCGCGAAGGCGATGGGCTACGCCCTCCAGGCGGCAGAGCGCGCGACACGCCAAACGGCGTTCGAGGAGGCGCTTCAGTACTACAAGATGGCGCTCGACGCTCACGAACGGAGCGGAGAACAGGATGAAGTGCGCCGTTGCGAAATCCTGCTCGCTCTCGCCACCGCCACCTTCAAGGCCGGCGACTGGGACCGCTGCGACGAGATCAACCTGGACGCCGCCGAGGCAGCGAGAGCGGCGGGATTGCCTGAGCTGCTCGCGCGCGCCTGCCTGGCAACCGCTGCCCCCATGCCCCGGCCGAACCCGCGGGTTGTCCCTCTGCTCGAGGCCGCGCTGGCGACGATCCCCGGCGGCGACAGCTCCCGCCGGTCGGGGCTCCTCTCAGTCCTGGCGTGTCAGCGCACGTTTGCAGGGTCCTGGGAAGAACAGTCGTCCATGCGCGAGGAAAGCATCGCCATGGCCCGCCGTCTGGGCGATGTCCGGGCGCTGGCGTTCGCCCTCCGCAACGCCTACATCCGATGGAAGCCCGACGGCTGGGTTCCGGAGCCCATCGAGGAAGTCATTCAGCTCGCCCGCGAACTCGGCGACAAAGAACTCGAAGTCATCAGCCGGTGCCACCATCTCCAGGTGGCGCTCGCCCTTGGCGACATCGCCGCGGTTGACTCCGGGATCGAAGAGCACGCCCGGCTCGGCGAGGAATTGCAGCAGCGCGTCCAGATGCTGCACCCGGCCATCCTGCGCAGCATGCGCGCACTCCTTGCTGGACCACTATCCCTGGCTGAACAACTTTCCGACGAGGTGCTCAAGCTCGCGCGAAGGTACAACGCGCCCTGGGCCCCACCGGCTGTGGTCTCGCTGTTGATGCCGACCCTGGTCCTCCGCTGGGAGCAAGGGCGCCTCGCGGAGCTGCAGCCGGCTTACCGGGCTGCACTGGAGCGCCAGGCCGCTCCCCAAACGCAGACCCGCTTCGCGTTCGTTTGCAGCGAACTGGGCGACGTAGCGGAAGCCCGCGCGCGCGTCGAGCGGCTGGGAGTCGATCGATTCGCGGCGATTCCCTATGACTTTGACTGGGCCTTCGCCCTCTCGCTGCTTTCGCAGGTCTGTTCCTCCACAGGCGATACAGAACACGCCGAAGTGCTCTACGACCTTCTTCTTCCCCGCGCGGAATATGTTGTGACGGTGGACGCCGCGGGAGTCTGCCTCGGCTCGACCTCCCGGTATCTCGGCCTGCTCGCCACCACCCTTTGCCGCTTCGACGACGCCGAGCGCCACTTCGACGACTCAGATGCGATGAACACCCGCCTCGGTGCCAGACCGTTACTGGCCCACACGAAGATCGACCGCGCCGGCCTGCACCTTGCGCGCTGCGGCCGCGATGACCTGCCCCGCGCCCGGCAGCTGCTCGAGGAAGCGGGCGCCGCCTTCGAAGGGCTGGAGATGGACTACCACGCGGGCAAGGCGCGGGAGCTGCTGGAGCGCACTCCCGCCCCGTGAGGCTACTCAGCCGTCCTGCGTGGACGGCCGTCTCACAGTGCCCTGACGACCTCCAGCCGGTCGGTGCTCACTCCGTCGACGCCCCACGATTGCAGCCGTTCGGCAAGGGCAAGGGTGTTGATCGGCCAGGAGATCACCATCCCGGCCTGCTCGCGCAGGTGTGCCACGACCTCGGCGGTGAGCAGGCGCGCATGGATGGAGATGCCGTCGGTGCGCGGCTGGGCGAGGTGTTGGAGCGCTGCCCGGAGCTCCGGTGCGCTGCCGACAGAGTAGAGCACGCGGACGCGCGGCCCCCGGGGATAGGCATCCAGCAGGTCCCAGTTCCGGGAGCAGACCGCGTAGGGGCGCTGTGGGGCGAGCTCGTCGAGTGTCGAGCTGGCCAGCGGTACCAGGTCTGGGGCGGACCCCTTCAGGTCGAGGAGCAGTGTGGTCTCTTGCTTCGCTGACCGCACCAGCGCGTCCAGCGTGAGCTGTGGCCGGTTGGCCAGCTCCAGCCGCCAACGGTCCCAGAGGAGCGGGATTGGCCCCATCGTCTTGGTATGACGCACCTCGAGGCGGCCGCGGTGCGCCCAGACGTCGGCCTCCACCCACAGGGCGCCCGCGGTCTCGGCGGCTCGCAGGGTGTCCAGGCCGTTCCCGGCCCTGTGGGCGATCACGAAGAGGCGGTGGCCGCTCACGCCGGCGCCTCTCGCGGCCGCGGTCTTTCCCGCCACCGCCGCAGCGCGATTGCCGCGAGGAGCCCAAGTGCCGCGACGACCGTGCCGGCGATCACGTCGAGGACAAAGTGATTGGCAGTCGCGAGCACGGCGATCGCCATGAGCGCGGGCAGCAGCGCGCCCAAGACCCGGAAGACCCGCCAGCGCGCCTCCACCACAAGGGCGCCGCCGATCAGAAGGTCCCAGCCGAAATGAAGGCTCGGCATGGCCGCGTACTGGTTGACGAACGCGGGCGGCTGGAGCACCCGGTAGGCATAGGAATGCTGGGTGATCGTGTCCTCGACACCGAGGCCGGCGAGCCGGGGCGGAGCCACCGGGAAGGTCGCAAACACGATCAGCCCCACGGCGCCGGAGATCAGGAACGCGTTCCGCAACAGGCAGTAGGTCCGGTGCCGTGCGGCGAAGAGCCAGCAGGCGACAAGGAAGATCACCGGCCAGTGGCCCCAGATGTAGACGATGTTCATGGCAGTCTCAGTCCCGGGGAACTGCAACAGGGCATCCTGCAGCCGCTGCCCGGAGGACACCCCAAACAAGCGTTCGACGTCGATCACCCGCAGGGCGTTGTGCACCGCCGCGTCGCGGCCTCCCTCCGTGAGGCCCCGGACCCCGAAGTACGCGACCACCGCAAGGGCGATAAGGACGACTTCCTTCGCCGCGCTTGCGAGGCGAACGTGCGTGCCAGGAATCTCGCGGCGGCTCATGGGCAACACACAGGCTCCGCTCCGGCAGTGACCAGCGCAAGAGCGAAGGACCCTAACCAAGGGACCGTGGCGTCCCTTTGCGCATCGCCTCCGGCGCCGATCGACGCTGTCCCGGTGGCGCCAGTATGTCCATTGGGCACCTGCGCCTGGCCTTCGCTGGTTGATAACTCCGGGCAAGGGCGATAGCGTCGGACAGGTCCTGCGACGCAGTGCCAGGCAAACCCTCTGGAGGAGTTGACCACGATGATCTGCGGCGAAGGATACCGTGAATCGCTGCGAAGCTATCGCCCGCGCGTGTTCGTCAACGGCCGGAAGGTAGACTCCGTGGCGGACGAGCCGTTGCTCCTCCCGGGGATCAACGCGATCGCGGTGACGTATGACTTCGCTCAGCGCGAGGAGTACTCGGCGGTGATGACCGCGGTCCAGGGGACGTCCGGCAAACTGGTCAACCGGATGACCCACATCAACCAGTCCGGCGAGCATCTGCTGGCCAAGCTGGAAGCGGTCCGGCTGGTGTGCCGCGAATCGGGGTGCGCGCAGAGATACCTCACGCACGACGCCGTCAACGCCCTCTTCCAGGCCACGTTCCGCGCCGACGCCGAGCGCGGTACGGACTGCCACCAGCGCTTCCTGGCGTACCTGCACGACCTGCAGGATCGGGACCTCACACTCGGCATCGCCATGACGGATGCGAAGGGCGACCGCTCCAAGCGCCCCGGCGCCCAGGCGAACCGCGACGCCTACGTGCACATCGCCGAGCGGCGGCCCGACGGAATCGTCATCCGTGGGACCAAGGCGATCGTCACCGCGGCGCCCTACGTCCACGAATTCATGGTCATGCCGTGCCGGTCGATGACGGCTGAGGACGCGGACTTCGCCGTGTGCTGTGCGATACCGGTCGACGCGCCCGGCATCACGATTGTGGCTCGCCCCGCCGGGCGTCCCGGCGAGCCGGCAGCGAAGTTCTCGGGCACGTACGGCCAGTCCACGGGGATGGTCATTCTCGACGACGTGTTCGTCCCCAATGAGCGCGTCTTCCTTGCCGGCGAAGTGGAGGAAGCGAGCCTGCTCACCACGTCGTACGCGACGCATCACCGGCACTCCTGCATCGCGGCGCGGGCGGGGTTCGGAGATCTGCTCATTGGCGCCAGCGCCATGATGGCGGAGGCGAACGGCCTCGACCCCGATCGCCACGGGCACGTTCGCGACTCCCTGGTGGAACTCATCACGACGACGGAAGGGTTCTTTGCCTGTGGCGTGGCGGCGTCCGTCTATGGCTCGGCGGACCCGTCCGGCGTTGTCATGCCGGAGCCGGTGTTTGCGAACATCGGGAAGCTGCTGCTCGCCACGAAGATCTATGACATGCACCGGCTGGCCCACGAGGTCTCTGGCGGTCTGATCGTCGCGCTTCCGGGACCGGAGGAAGACCACAACCCGGACACGCTGGGTTCGCTCGGAGAACTCCTTGCAGGCCGCCAGGACATCCCGGCTGCCCGGCGCATGGACCTTGCGCGCCTCATCGAGGACATCACGGCCTCGCACCAGGGCGCGTGGTACTCCGTCATCTCTCTCCATGGCGGGGGCTCGCCAGAGGCGATGAAGCGGGAGATCTGGCGCAACTATCCGGTATATGAGAGGCGCCAACTCATCGAGAAGCTGCTCGAGCGCGGGGTCGTGGACACGGGGGAGCCGGTCTCGAGCCAGCCGGGCCGCTGCTGCGCCGCCGGTTGCGAGGGGACCAATCACCAGGGCGAAGGCTAACGCCGTCACGGGTCGCGAGCGACACCCGGCGGAGCGAATGAGCCCGAATGCGGGTCGCCGGGAACTTGTGCTATCTCCTGCGCGGCGCGGCCTGTGCCTTCGAGAGCAGCGGGCAGGTCTCGCACGAGGCGAAATTCATGTGACAGACCTGGCGGCGGCAGCGGACGTCACGCCCGGCGAGGAGAAGCGCCGCACGGGTAAGGCGCAGGCTCCCGGTGCCTTTCACGAACACGACGTCGTCCTCGCGCAGGTGCGCCCGGAGCAGTCCGCCGGCCTCCAACGCGCCGGGCGCGTGAAGGATCTGCTCCGCGGCAAGCCCACCGGCCGCGAGCCCGGGAGCAAACTTCGCAGCCACGTCACGGTCTCCCACGACCACGACGAGAGCGGCCATCCTGCCCACGGCTGCGCCGAACTCGTGGTAGAACGCCTGCTGGCCGCCCGGGCTGCGGTCGAGCTTCCCGAGGACGAAGATGCGCCGGCCCGCCGGCACCTGGGACGCGAGCTCGAGAAACGGCCCGACGGTCTCGGGCGCCGCCTTCGCGTCGTCCATGAGCGCCCAGGCGCCGTTGGTTAGCCGGATCGGTTCGTTGCGGCGGCGCGTGGGCCGCACGTGCCCGAGGCGCGCGATGGCCTCAGGCAGGAGCACGCCCTCGGCGTAGGCGACGGCAAGGGACCCGAGAGCGCTATACACGCCGGCCGGGCCGAAGAGCCGCGTCCTCACGGGGTGCTTGCGGCCGGCGGCCTCGACCGTGAACGCTGTGCCCCGCGGCCATTCGAGTTGAACGTCGGTCGCGCGGACGTCGACTCCTTCGTGGGTGCCGTAGGTGACGACTCGCGCCTGCGTTTCGGCGGCCATCGACGCCACCTGCGGGTCGTCGCCGTTGAGGACCGCGATTCCCGACGCCGGGAGGAGCCGTACCGAGGTAGCCTTTTCGGCGCGCAAGGCCACGAGGGTGGGGAACAGCCGGTGGTGCTCGGTGCCGACGCTCGTAACGACGACCACGGCAGGCTTCAGCAGGGCCATCAACTCCCGCATGTTGCCGGGCCTGTTAATCGCCGCTTCGAGCGCTGCATGACGCCACCAGGGCGCCTGCCGGAAGAGAACCGGCGCAAACGAACGGGGGCGATTCGGACTGACCATCAGAGCGGCGTCGGGCGGGAGCCCGAGCACGGCACGCACGCAGCGGGTCGTCGTCGTCTTGCCCTGCGTGCCGGTCACCATGACCAGCCGTTGCTTGCGGGCCAGGGTGCTCCGTCGGAGGCGGATGAGCCGCACGCTCACGGGCTTGAGGAGCGAGCGCAGCCGCTGGCGCGCCTCGTGGCGGCCGTCGACGTCAAGCAGAAGGAAGAAAGGGGGCACCTGGCCATCCTATAGGGCTGCGTGGTCGCGCTCACCCCGCTGCGCTGCGGGTGGCCGTGTGGCAGACTGCACCGCAGGGTTGATGACATGGACACACCGTGGCGGGTCAGCGGCTCATACTACGAGGCCTGCAACTGCGAGCCTGTATGCCCCTGCCGGAAGCGTGGCGACACTCCCAGCGGCCCTTCGCAGTTCGGGAATTGCGACTTCGTGCTCTCCTGGAAGCTCGGGGACAGCCACTTCGGGGACCTCGCCCTTGCCGGGCTGTCGGTGGCGATGGCGGGGTCGTGGTTTCGCGACGGCGAGCCGTGGCACGTCATACTTTATGTCGATGAACACGCGAGCCCTGAGCAACACCAGGCGCTCAGCGACATCTTCCTCGGCCGCGCGGGCGGCGGCACGCTGAGGAACTTTGCGGCAGCCATTGGCGAGGTCTATGCGGTCCGTTCCGCGGCAATCGAACTCGACCACACGCCCGGACGCCAGGGCATCAAGGTCGAGAACTACGTGACTGTCCGCTCTGGGAAGCCATTCCTGACGGACGAGCCAATCTACTGCGGGATCCCGGGCTACGACCAGCCGGGACAGGAACTCAACACCGAATTCCTCGCGGTGAAGGACGGCCCGCTGGAGTGGGAGTTGCGGGCGCGGTGCGGTTTCGCCCGGGACTTCAGCTACTCGAACTGACCCGGCGAGACAGGCCGAGCCCTCGATTACAGCCACCGCACGGTGGGATACGATGCGGGACATCCAACCCAACGCGAGGTGCGTCGATGTCCGAGACTGACATCCTGTACGAGGTAGGCGACGACGGGGTCGCCACACTGACCATCAACCGCCCGGAGCGCATGAACGCCCTGCGCCCGCAGACCACGCGGGAGATGCGCGCGGCCATCGCCTCTGCGCGCGACGACGACGCCGTGCGCTGCCTGCTCGTCACGGGCGCCGGACGCGGCTTCTGCGCGGGCGACGACTTCCAGGCGATCTTCCTTGCCGACGACCGGCGGACCCGCCAGGTGCAACGCCAGGTCCGGCGCATCACCTCGGGCGAGGAGTCGCTCGACGACCTCTTCGCCCTCGAGAAGCCGACCATCGCCGCGGTGAACGGCCCGGCTGTCGGTTACGGCATGGACCTGGCGCTGTATTGCGACATCCGCTTCGCATCCGAAAACGCGAAGTTCGGCTGGTTCTTCGTGCGGCGCGGCGTCCTGGGAACGGTGGGCGGCACGTTCGTCTTGCGCCAGCTCGTCGGACTTTCGAAGGCGCTCGAACTGACGCTCACCGGCGACCTGGTCGACGCGGCCGAGGCCCAGCGGATCGGGCTCGTTTCGAAGGTCGTCCCGAACGACCGGTTGATGGACGAGGCGCGCGCGATGGCACGGAAGCTCGCCAGCGGCCCGCCCCTCGCACAACGCGCCGTCAAGCGTTCGTTCCACAAAAGCTTCCAAATGGACTGGCGAACGCTCGGCGAGTACCAGCAGGCGCTCGGCGACGTGCTCTGGGACACGGAAGACCACATGGAAGGCGTGAACTCGTTCGTCGAGAAGCGGGAGCCCCGCTTCCGGGGACGCTGAGTTGGCGCGGTTTGGCCTGTACTTCGGGGCCACGCTCCCCCTCGACCAGTTGTCGGAACTCGCCCAGCACGCCGAGAGGGCCGGCTTCGACGGCTGGTTCTGCACGGAGCACCATCAGCAGGAGGGCATCAACCCGTCGCCTCTGACGACGCTGGCGGCCCTCGCGGGCCGGACGGAGAAGCTGCGACTCGGCACGGCGGTGCTGCTGCCCCCGCTCTACCACCCGACGCGGCTGGCGGCGGACGCCGCGGTGCTGGATGTGCTGTCGGGCGGCCGCCTCATCCTCGGGGCCGGGCTGGGTTACCAGGGCGGCGACTTCGACGCGTTCGGGATCCCCCTTGCGCAGCGGGTCTCGCTCTTCGAAGAGGCGATCGCAATCCTGAAGCTGGCGTGGACCACGGAGCGGTTCTCGTTTGCGGGCCGGCGGTACCGGCTCGACGACATTGAGGTCGTGCCGAAGCCCGTCCAGTCGCCGCGGCCGCCCATCTGGCTGGCGGGCTGGACGCCCCCGGGCGTGCGGCGCGCAGCTCGCCTCGGCGACGCCTGGCTGACGGACCCGATCCTGTCGCTGGACGCGGTCAACCAGCTTCGCGACGTCTACCGCGACGAGGCCGCCGCGCATGGGACGACGCCGGAGATCGTGTTGATGCGCCCGCTCGCGCTCGGGACGAGCCGCGCCGCCGCCGAGCAAACGTACGCGGAGGCGGCAGTCGGGGCGTACCGCTACTACTGGCGTCACGGAGCTCTGAACGCGGACCTCGAACCGTGGCTCCAGGCCGTGGAGTCCGAGTCCCACCTGACGTGGGACAGGCTGGCGCCGGAGCGGGTCATCTTCGGGACGCCGGACGACTGCGTCGTGCAGGCCCGGGAGTGGTTCGCGGCGACGGGCAGCGACTACATGATCCTGAGCGTCAGCCCGGGCGCAGGGACGGACCGCTGGGCAGAGATGAAGGCCGCCATCGAACTGTTCGGGCGCGAGGTCATCCCGGCGCTGCGCTGAGCCTCTGTTTGTTAAGGCGGGGAACAGCGAGGCCCAGTGGCCTTCGGACAGCGTCGGGCGCCCCCGTTATAGTTCGACGCACGCTCAAAGGTGAGGTGGCCCACGTGGTAAACAAGGCGCTCAACGACAAAGTCCAGGCACTCCTGCAGGACCAGATCAAGCGCGGCACCCAGCTCGGGACGCAGGTCTGCGCCTACCGGGGCGGCGAGGTGATCGTCGACACCTGGGCCGGGCAGATGGGCCCGGCGGACGCCCGCCCGGTGCAGCCGGACACGCTGTTCAGCAGCTTCTCGACGACGAAGGGCGTGGCGGCGGCCGCGCTGCACATCCTGGCGGACCGCGGCATCGTCGACTACGAGGCGCCCGTGACGAAGTACTGGCCCGCCTTCGGGCAGCACGGCAAGGAGCGCATCACGGTCGCCCAGGCGATGAGCCACCAGGCCGGCCTGCACGCCGTGCCGGCGCCGCTGACCGTCGCGTTCATCCAGGACTGGGACGCGGGGTTGAAGTGGATCGAAGACGGTGTGCCAGCTTGGGAGCCCGGAACCGCGACCGGGTATCACGCGCTCACCTACGCGTGGGTGGCAGGCGGCATCATCCAGCACGCCTCGGGGCGCCACATCAAGGAGGTGATTCGCGAGGACATCGCGAAGCCACTCGGCATCCAGGACCAGATGTACGTCGGCATCCCGGATGGGGTCGAGGCGCGGCTGGCCACGCTCATGACCGCCGCCGAGCAGGGCCCCGCGGCGCCGCTCCCAATCCCGCCGGACCACGACTTCTTCAAGGCGATGCCAACCGACTCCGAGGTGAACTACAACGACATGCGGGTGCGCAAGGCGTGCCTGCCTTCGGCGAACGGCCACTTCACGGCGCGGGCGCTCGCGCGCATGTACGGCGCGCTTGCGAACGGCGGCCAGGTCGACGGGGTGCGCCTCGTGTCGGAAAGCCGGATCCCTCACATGTACCGCTGCATGACCGACCAGCCCGACCGCGTGATCATGGGCATGCCCATCCGCAAAGGCATCGGGTTCTTCCTCGGCGGCAAGATGGGCGGGATCGCCGGGGCCCAGGGGCCGCGGGACAGCAGCTTCGGGCACCCGGGCGCTGGTGGCTCGATTGCGTTCGCTGACCCGGAGGTCGGCCTCTCTGTGGCCGTGACCATCAACAAGATGCAGTCGACGCTCACGGCCGAAGGCCCGACCTTCGAAATCTGCGAGCTGATTCGAAACGAACTGGGAGTGAACATCTGAGGGGCCAGCGACCTGATCTGAGGCCAGTCCGGTGCGCCCAACGCCATCAGCTGCTCCCGCCGAGGAACCGCGGACGAAAGGTGCGACCATGACCTGGCAGCCAGAGGTCGATGAACTGGGTGAGCGGCGGCGCCTCGCGAGGAACATGGGCGGCGAGGAACGAGTGGCGCGGCAGCGCGCGGCGGGGAAGCTCACTGTACGCGAACGCTTCGAGGCGATGTGCGACCCCGGGACCTTCGAGGAGGTTGGCTCGGTCTCCGGCGTGGGCCGGTATGACGAAGAGGGGCGCCTGGTCGAGTTCACGGCGGCCAACTTCCTCTGCGGCGTGGCGGAGATCGACGGCCGCCCGGTGGTGGTCAGCGGCGACGACTTCACGATTCGCGGCGGCTCCGCGGAAGCGACCATCCCCGGGAAGCGAGCCTTCGCAGAGGGCATCGCGCTGGAGTTGCGCTTGCCGCACGTGCGCCTGGTCGACGGCATGGGCGGCGGCGGCTCCGTGAAGTCGATAGAGATCAAGGGCCGCAGCCTCATCCCGCAGATCGCCGGCTGGGAGACGGTCGTGAACCACCTGGGCGTGGCGCCGTCGGTGTCGCTGGCGCTCGGCTCGGTGGCGGGCATCGGCGCGGCGCGCGTGGCGACGGCGCACTACTCGGTCATCGTCTCGGAAACGGCGCAGATGATGGTGGCGGGTCCGGCGCTGGTGGAGCAGGCCCAGCTTGGCGCCGTGACGAAGGAAGAACTCGGTCACGCGCGCATCCACACGGCCAACGGCGCCATCGACGACGCCGTCGCGACGGAGCAGGAGGCGTTCGAGCGGGCGCGCCGGTTCCTTTCGTACCTGCCGCAGAACGTCGACGAGCTGCCCGCGCGCGGCGCACGCTCCGACGACCCCGGCCGGCGGGAGGAGAGCCTGCTTTCGATCGTGCCGCGCGAGCAGCGGCGCGCCTACAAGATGCGCAAGGTCATCGAGGCGGTCGTGGACAGCGGGTCGTGGTTCGAAATGGGCCGGGACTGGGGACGCTCCGTCATCACCGGGTTTTGCAGGCTGGACGGCTGGCCCGTGGCGCTCTTCGCGGAGGACCCGTACGTCTACGGCGGAGCGTGGACGGCGGCCGCATCGCGGAAGGTGACGCGTTTCATCGACCTCGCGTCGACCTTCCATCTGCCGCTGCTGCACCTCGAGGACTGCCCGGGCTTCCTGATTGGCAAGCAGTCGGAAGAGGAGGGCACGATCCGTCACGGCTCGACGGCGCTTGCGGCGCTCGGGCAGTCGGCCTCGCCGTTCTGCTGCGTCGTGGTGCGCAAGGCCTTTGGCGTGGCGGGCGCCGCGAACAACAAGCCCGGCGTGGTGCACTTCCGTTACAGCTGGCCCTCGGGCGACTGGGGATCGCTGCCGATTGAGGGCGGGCTGGAGGTGGCCTACAAGGCCGAGCTCTCGGGCCTGCCCGAAGACGAGCTAGGCCCGGCGGTCGAGCGAATCCGGAAGCGGCTGAACCTGTTCCGCAGCCCGTTCCGGTCGGCCGAGGCGTTCGAAATAGAGGAGGTCATCGACCCGCGCGACACCCGGCCGATCCTCTGCCGCTGGGCGAACCTGGTCGCGCACGCGCGGCGCCCCGGCGCCATGGCGTGGACGTTCCGGCCGTAGGGACGTCGCTCCCGCGGCGCTGAGCGGGACGAGGAAGGGGCCACCGTTTCCGGTGGCCCCTTCGCAGACTGTTGCTACCCAGTTTGAGGGGCTACTGGGTGCGGGATGTGCCGGAGTTGGTCGAGCCGCCCGGGTTCGTCGGCGCCTGGCCGCTGCCCTGGGCGTCTTCCTGGGCCTCGCGCTCGGCTGACTCCGTCTTCTCATGAGCAGGGTCTTCGTTGCTGCCGTGGGGGCCACCGTGTCCGCGAAGTCCCTGGTCTTCGGCCGCCTCCTGCTCGGCGGACTCGTTGGCCTCGTGCGCCGGGTCTTCGTTGCTGCCGTGCGTGACCCCATTGGCAGGGGCGGTGGGGCTCGGCGGCGTCTGTGCAGACGTGCTCTGTGTCGCGAGGGTCGTGGCTGCGCCAGCCAACGCGAGAAGCGAAAGGGCGGCGCCGCCGATGACGAGCCGGCGATGCAAGACTTCTTTGAGTGCCATTGTGTGGCGTCTCCTGTGGTGTGCTCTCCCGCGATGGGAGGCTCCACCACCATGCACGCCGTTTCTTCGAATTACATGAGAAAACGGTGCGAACCGCTCTCATTTCCGCCCCAGGGTCAACGCCCGGTCAGGGCTTTGCTTCGAGGCCGCCGAAGAGGCCCTCGGAGTCGCCTGCGATGTTCGCGAGGTCCTGGCATTCGCTCACACCCTCGGCGGCCTTCTCGACCCTGGCCATCGCGTCGGCCGGGGGCTCGGGCATAGCCTGGGTATCCTGGCTGAGGTTCTCGAGCTTCGTGAGGTCGCCGGTCTTCAGGGCGTCCACGATCGGCTTCAGCGACTTCACCAACTGGCCGTGCCATTCGGCCAGGTCCTTCGGTGGCTGCGTGCGGCTGAAGTCGTCGACGAACTTGCCGAGCGGCTCGGCCATCGCCGCAAAGAGCTGGGCGAAGACCTTGCCAAGGTCGTCCATGCTCTGCACGTCGGGCGTAGGGCCCTTCTCCATGTCCTTCGCAGCCTTCTCCACGGCCACGTAGAAGTTCTTCGCAGCCACGCAGATCTGCTTCGCAAAGCGGGTGTCGTCCGGCGTCGGGTCTGCGACATCGGTCACGGCAGCGGCGTTGACCGCGTCACCCGCCCGGGAGAAGAGCTTCGCGACGGCAGCACCGCCGGCAGCCGAGCTGGCGCCGGAGTCCTTCGCCGCCGGGGTTGCAGCCCCGTCGTCGTCTCCACCGCAGGCCGCGAAAGCGACGGCGGACATGAGGCTGAGTACCAGAAGCGCAACGATCCGGGTGAGCCTGCGTGAGTTGTTCGGCATCTTGGTTCCTCTCCGATGCGGACGCACCTGCTCACGCCACGCCGGGAAGAGCCCGGGTCGCGACGCTCACCAGTGTCCTCAGTATAAGAAACGGCAGGAACCAGCCCGTGGCAAGTGGAGAAACCCGGGTTCATACGCCGCGCCGGTCGCCCCAGATGAGGATGTGCAGGCGGGTGCTGAAGCGAAAACCGCGCGCCGCGCAAGCTGTCGCGAGCCAGGGGCTGCGCTCGCGCAGCTCCGCCGCCGTACGGCCTTCCGGCATGAGGATGACGCGGCCCGACGGGAGCCCGGCGCCCTCGGCTATCGCGGCTGCCTCTTCGATCCCGGACGGGTCGCTCACAACGAACTTGAAGTACGCGCAGGGTTGTCCGGCGAACTGCCGCAGCGCCTCGGGCACGACTCGGCGCAGGCCCTCATTCCCGGACGTCGCGAGCTTGGGCGAGACGTTCCACTGGTCGACGAGGCCAGCGAGGGGGCCGGGCGCGACGGTGCCGTTGGTCTCGACTTCGACGCGGAAACCGGAGCCGCCGAGTTGCTCGACCAGGGGCACGAGCTGCCGCCGCTGCAGGAGCGGCTCTCCGCCGGTGACGACCACGTTCCGCGGCGGGAGTGCGGAGATCGCGGCGAACGCCTCTTTGGCTGTGAGCGCCATGATTGAGGACGCACGATCGAACCGGGACCAGTCCCAAGTGTAGGCCGTGTCGCACCAGGAGCAGCGGAGGTTGCACACGGCGAGGCGGATAAAGGTGCTGGGCACGCCGGCCGAGGCGCCCTCGCCCTGGATCGAGGAGAAGACCTCGGGGCGGCCGTCCTCCATGCGGGAGACGAGCAGGCTATCCATCAAGGTACGGCGAGCGCCGGGTCGGCAACTCCGGCCCCGGCGAAGCCCGCCGCCCGCAGCAGGCAGGAGTCGCAGGTGCCGCAGGGCCGCGTGCCGCCCGCATAGCAACTCCAGGTGAGCTCCAGCGGGGCGCCCAGCGAAAGCCCATGGCGAACGATTTCGGCCTTGCCCATGTGGATGATTGGGGCCTCGACGCGGATGACGACGCCGTACTGCGCCCCGAGCTTGCTGCCCCGGAAGAGGACGGTCTCGATCGCCTCGTAGAACTCCGGACGGCAATCCGGGTAGCCGGAGTAATCGACGGCGTTGGCGCCGACGTAGATGGCCGGTTTCAGCGAGGCAGGGTCGACGCCGTCACGCTCGACCAGTGCGAGCATCCAGCTTTCGAGCGCAGCCGCGGCCAGGGTCACGAAGAAGGTGTTGCGCAGCGGGACGTACGTGGTCGGGATGTCGGCGGCCATCGCCTCAGCGGGTCGATTCGCGGGGAGGGCTCGCGATTCCCTGCCCGTGAGGGATGAGTGCCACGCAAGGTCGCGATAGAAGGAGGCGTCGACCACGTCGATCGGGATGCCGAGGCGCGCAGCCACGGCCTCGGCGGACGCCGTCTCACGCTCATGGAGCTGGCCGTAGCGGATGCAGAGCGCTCGCACGACGTGGCCTTCGCGCACGGCGTGCGCTGCGACGGTCGTGGAATCGAGGCCACCAGAAAGAAGGACGACGGCGTGCATGGCGAACTACCGTCCATGGTCGCGCAAAGCGCCGCCGCCGGGAAGGGATGAGATATGAGAAGCGAGAGATGAGACGCAGGTCGCCGGGGACGGGGACCAAGAACCCCGAACTCGGTACTCGGTACTCAGAACTCAGAACTCAGAACTCAGAACTCCCGAATCATGGGCCGGTGCCGTACGTGTAGTCGTTGTACACCCAGCCGCTCGGAAGCTTCGTCCAAAGCCGAACGTACAGGGTCCTGCCGTTCGTGGGCAGACCGCCGATCGTCGCGTTGAGCGCCGTGATGCCCGAGTCGAGGTAGAGGTCGCTGCCGCCCCGGGTTGTGCCCACGTAGACGCGGTACTTGAGGGCGCCGGTCGCGGACGTCCAGCGGAACGTGACGCTGCCGCCACGGATGGTGGAGCCACCGACCGGGCTGGTCATCGTCGCCTTCGTGCTGGAGGTGGTCGTGGAGGTCGTGCCCGTGGCGGCGCGGTAGGTGTAGTCGTTGTACTGCCAGCCGGTGCTGAACTGTGTCCTGAGACGGACGTACACGGTCGAGCCGTCGGTCGGCAGCGCGCTCACGAGTTGAGAGAGGCTGGAGCCCACGAAGCCGCTGTAGACGTCACTGCCACCGGCCGCGCGGCCCACCCAGAGCGAGTATTGCAACGCGCCTGTACCGGTCGTCCACTTGAACGTCGCACTGGCGCCGGGAAGGGTGGAGCCGGCAGCCGGGCTGCTCATGGTTGCCTTCGCCGGCGTGGGAGTAGCGGTCGTCCCCCCGCCACTCGTGCCGTCGTTGTCGAGCCCGAAGTCCGTCGTCCAGTACCAGCCGTAGGGCGAGCCGGCGCGATAGAAGCGCGCGATGCCGATCTGTGTGTACGACGAGTTGAGCATGTTGCCGTTGTGGCCGGGGGAAGCCTTCCATGCGTTGAACGCTTCCTGGGCTGTGTCCCAGGCGGTGCCCGCGGCGATGTTTTCGCCGGCCCCGGAGGGATAGCCGCAATCCACGGCGCGCGTCGACGGGTCGCGACCGAGAGAATCCGTGTGCGAGAAGTAGGCCTTCGCCGACATGTCCTCGCTCAGCCAGTCGGATGCGCGGTTCAGGTTCGTGGAAGCGCCAAGCGCCCCGACGTTGTTCTGGGCGCGGTAGTTGTTGATCAGCGTCAGGAAGGCCTGCTCCTCTGTTTCGAGGGACGAATCGCTGACCGTGCAGTTCGTGAGGGCGTGGGCGTGCGGAGCCGGGGCAGCGAGCGTCGCCGCCGCGAGGATGAGCAGGAGTGCGGCCCCGGCCATCGGGGCGCGAAACGTGGTGAGGGCGAAGCGACGCATGAACGGTCCCTGGGAACGGGTCTGTTGGTGTGTCCCTCCTCTTCAATCGACCGTTTCGGGTGTCCAGACGGTGGCCAGGTTCGTGGAAGAACCGGGCTGTGCGGGCGCCCCGCGCCACCGGGAGTCGCCGGGACCGAGCGCCGGCTGGCGCGGCCGCTCTCTGGTAAGCTGCGATTCGTGCCATCCCTCCAGATCGATCGGCTGCCCGAACTGCACGACCCCATCGCGGTGGTCGCCTTCGCTGGCTGGAACGACGCGGCGAACGCGGCCACCGACGCGGCACGCTTCGTCGTGCGGCGGCTGGGGGCGCGGAAGTTCGCGTCCATCGACCCGGAGGAGTTTTACGACTTCACGGAGACACGCCCGAAGGTGCAGGTCGGGCTGGGCGGCGTTCGCGAGGTGGTCTGGCCGAAGAACGAGTTCTTCTTCGCACGGAATCCCACGGGCCCGCACGACGTGGTCGTGGGTATCGGCGTGGAGCCGGGATTGGCGTGGCGCACGTTCGCCGAGTGCCACCGCTCGCTGTATGCCGGCGTCCACGCAAGCCTCGTCATTTCCCTGGGGGCGCTGATGGCCGACGTGCCGCACACGCGCCCCACACGCGTCACCGGCACGGCCGTGGACCCCCAGGTTGCGGCCAGGCTCGCGCTCACCACCTCGCGCTACGAGGGCCCGACGGGCATCGTGGGCGTGCTGCACGACTCTCTGCGGAGCGACTCCGTAGCCGCGGCGAGCCTCTGGGCGAACGTCCCGCACTACATCACTACCTCGCAGAACCCCCCGGCAACCTCGGCGCTGCTTTCGAGGCTCCAGGAGATCCTGGGTTTGCATCTCGACCTCAGCGACCTCACCGAGGCGGGCGAGCGGTTCGTAGCCGAAGTGGACACGGCGCTCTCGGGAAACGGCGAGATTGCCGAGTACGTGCGGCGGCTCGAAGCGGCAGCTGACAACCCGGAGCATGCGCCGACGGAGGGAGCGGAGCTCTCGGCCGAGCGGCTCGTGCTGGACATCGAGGAGTTTCTGCGCCAGAGCCGGGACGAATAACCCGGTCGGCCCGCCGGGGATAGCCCGTTGGAACTCCAGGACGTGGCGGTGCGTCTGTCAGAGTGATGGACATGAAGACCGGCCGATCCCGGGCTCGCGCCGCGTGGCTGACGCTGGCGGGAGCGTTGCTTGCTCTCTCCGCGGCGACGGCGGGCTGCTCTGACGAGAAGACGGGCGCCGCCTCGACGCCTACGCCCACCGTCGCTGAGGCTGCCACGCCCTCCCTGCCGCCCGAGCCGTCGCCTACGGCGAGGGCGTCCGGCCGCGATAAGCTTCGGGCACTCAACCCGAAATGGGATACTTTCATTCGGGCAGTTGAGTCAGCTGATCTCACGACCATCACCGCCTACCTGGCGTTTGAAGCTTACCCATGCACCCCTGACGTGAATCGTGACGGTCACGCGTCTCGTTGCAGCGAGCTGGGCCAGCCCAACGGTGCTGAACTGCAAATGTTCCGCGAAGACGACCGTGGAGCCGTACCCATCCCGGGACCTGGCGCCGGTTGGTATCGGGATGCGACCCAGATGGCCAGCGCGCTCAGGCTGCTCCTCGAAGGCCGCCATCCGACACTGTCGATGATTGTCCACGGCGACCAGGGCGAGATCTATCTTGGCTTCACCATCGACGCAGGACCCGGGCCGTGGGCATCGGGTTCCACCGTCGTTAGCGTATCCTTCCTCGGCCCGGTAGGAACTGAGGTGAAGCTGAGCGCCTTCGCGCAGGGCGTCTCCACCACGACTCCACGCGAGACCTTTGGAGGCGAAGTTCGCCGGGGTCATAGCTTTGACGTGTGGCAAGGCCAGGGCCCATGAACGACTACGAGGGCTCGCGAAGGCGACCACCGGCGCGGCGCGTTTCTTGGTACCGCGGCCGGGTGCGGGCGAGTTCGCGTCCATCGACCCGCCGGAGTCTTACGACTTCACGCACGCCGGAACTCCAGGACGCGGCGGTGCGTCTGGAAGAGTGATGGGCATGAAGACCGGCCACTCCGGGTCTGGCGCCGCGTGGCTGACGCTGGCGGGAGCGTTGCTCGCTCTGTCCGCGGCGACGGCGGGCTGCGCTGACGAGAAGGGGAGCACTCCCGCAACCGCCACGGCTACGGCCGCTAACCATGCCACGCCCACGCCAGCACTGGAGCCGTCGGCAACCGCGGCAGCGACTCCCGAGACGATCAACGGCGTGCCGGTGACCACGCTCAGTTTCGACAAGAACGAGGCATTCCCCATGGGAGCCGTCTTCTACGTGGAGGGCGGCTGCATGCAGTGCGACGGCCCGGCCACGAGCCTGGACCGGGTCTACCGCGACCAGGCCGGGACGCTGCACGCCGACCGGCTGTTCGAACTCAAGGAGTCCGCCCAGGGGCCGTGGATCACCGGCATTGCGACGACCGAGGACGGCCACGGCATCGTCATCGGGATCGTCCAGCCGCCGAAAGACCCCAAGGACGGTTCGGCCGTGGTCCCGGAACCCACGACGAGCTTCAAGCAGTCGCTCGACGGCGGGATCTCGTGGACGGACATCGGCTCCTTCGCGGGATGGGGCTGGCCCATGACCGTGGGTGACCGCGGCGGCTCTCTCGTGCGACGGGTCGTGGGCTCCGCCAGGTCTCACTCGGTCACCGATTACGTCAACATGCCGGGGGCTCAAAGCATCACCGTCGGGTCTGGCTACGATCCCAACTGGCCGATGATTGTGTTCGGGTATGTCAGCGCTCTGCTCCTGGACCCGGACGGCGAGTCTCTCATGTGGCTCCCGGGGCCGGCCGGCGCGACGCCCTGGTTCGGCACGGACCTGCCGGACGGCGGACGGATTACCGCTGCCGCACCGACTCCCGGTTCGAGCTCCGGCCTCTGGGCGGCGGCGTTCTGGATGGGCGCGGGCCACGCCCTCCCCCAGGGCGGCTACCTGGCGATGGTGAAGGACCGGAACGGGCCGCCTTCGACGATCTACCGCTGGCCGAAGGACACCAGCCTGACCTGGTGGAGCGGCGCCTGGCTTGGGCCGGACCAGCTGGTGATGCAGGTGACCGTCCCGAAGGGATACGTGGGCCAGGAGTCGGCCCCGCTCGGCGTCGTCACCGTCCCCGCGATTGTCGACCTGCGCAACGCCCGCGTGCGGCCGATTGGGGAGTACTTCCCGGAACGGGCCGCCAAGCTGGACCGCGTGCAGGTGCTGGCCGTGGCGCGCGGGCCGGTGGTGAAGGTCCAGGGCGCGGGCGACTGCCTGAATGTTCGTGCGGCGCCGTCCACGACAGCGGAGAGCCTCGGGTGCTTCAAAGATGGCGTGCTGCTGCCGGACCGGGGCGAGACGCGGATTCTCAACGGCATCACGTGGGTGGGCGTGAAGACGGCCGCTGGTGCTCCCGGCTGGGCAAGCGCGCAGTACCTGGACACGGTCGGCCGGGACATGAGCGAGCACCCGAAGACGCAGCCTTCCGGTGTCCGCACAGGCAACCCGGACATCGACCCGGTTCTGGAGGCGATCGACAGCGGGGACCCGGCGAGGATCCCGGCTGTGACCTACTTCACGCCTGTGCCCTGCAGCAACAACCAGCAGGGGCTCGGTGGGCCTCCTGCCTGCCCCGCCGGGGCGCCCGAAGGGACGGCCGTGGAGGTCCTGCCCAGCTCGTCGTGCGAAGGCGGCTACCAACCCAGGGAGGAGTTCCTGCGCAATCCGCACCTGCCCGTCCCGGCTAGCGCGAAGCTCTACGCCGTGGTCAAGCTGCGCCCACCCGCGCAGCCCAACGCGAACTGGCCGCACGGGCAATACGCGCTGGTGTACGCGACACAATACGCGGCGGCCACGTTTGGCTCGGTTGTGCATGTCACGGGAGGCAAGATCGTCAACATCCAGGGCGGCTGCGGAGAAGGGCCAGCCGGCATCCTGGCGAAACTCGACGTAGAGTCGTTTGTCCTGCCTCCGCGGTAGCGAGGCTGCACCCAAACCAGCCGCTAAATCATGAACTGCAGGCCGAGCACGCCCTTGATCGCGTTGATTTCGCCCAGGTGCATGAAGCCATGGGTCATGAGCACCTGGCGTACCACGCGCCACTTGGGCATCTCGCCCAGGGGCTTGATCATCTGGACCTCGGCGAGCGTCGCCTCGGGCACGTCTTTCAGCCAGGCGAGCACCTCGACGCCGACCTTGGCGCCGTACTCGCGCAGGAGCGCCGGGTCTTCGAAACGGAGCGCGCGCGCCTCTTCCATGCTCATGCCCGTGCCCTGGGCGACCTTGGGCAGTGCCATACGCTCGACGTAGCCGTCGCGCATCCAGATCGGCTGCTTCTGCTGGAAGACGAAGTTGACGATGTTGTCCTGCGTGCGCCAAACGTGCCATGCGTTGAATCCGGCGTTCACGGTCTTGCCCTCGGGCAGCCAGTTGAGCTGCTGGGTGGTAAGCGGCTTCAGCGCGTCGTCCATCCAGTCCTGCATCTGCTGGATGCCGTCGATCAGCACATCACGTGCGTCCATCGTTCTCCTCCATGTGGGGTGACGGTTCACCCGGTGAACCGAGGTTATACACCGGAATCCTCGATTAGGGGGACGAGGCCGCGGCGGCGAAGGTCTGCCACGCGCACGAGCGCGTAGAGGGCGTCCACCGTGGGCGCGGGTACGTGATGGCGGGCCGCATGGCGAGATGTCTCACCGAGGATCGCCTCCACTTCGAGCTCGCGGCCAAGGACGTAGTCGATCGCCATGCTGGTGCGGTAGTCGCCCATGGTCCCGGTCAGGCGGAACATCGACTCGACCACCGCGGCTTCGTCGAGATGCGCGGCGCTGCCGATCGCGGCAAGGTCGGCGTTTCCGATGGCGACGACTTCGCGCATGGCGCGCTCGGCGGTCGAACGGAGCGCCGCGTCCTCCATGATGAGCTTCGTGCCAACGCCTCCCGCGGCGACGCTCAGGCCGTTGAAGGGCACGTTCCAGCAGAGCTTCTCCCAGCGGGCGTAGCGCAGGTTGGGCGCGACGACGACTTCTATGTCGCCGAGCCGGAGGAGCTCCGCGAGGCGCGCGTTCTCGCCCGGATCGTCGAGCAGGTGGCCGATGGAAACGCGGCCGTAGTCGAGATGGTGGACGAGCCCCGGCTCGCCGCGGTTGATGCAGACGAACGCCATCGCGCCGAAGACGCGCTCGCGGCCAAACCAGGCAGCGATGCGCTCTTCCACGCCCAGCCCGTTCATGAGGGCGACAATGCGCGTGTTGGGCCCGACGGCGGGCGCGAGGAGCTCGCGCGCGTGCTCCAGCGCTGTGCTTTTCAGGGAGCAGATGACCCAGTCCGGGTGGCCCAGTTCCGTTGGGTCGGCGACTGCGTCAACACGCTCCACGTGAAAGCCGCCGAGGGGGCTTTCGACGCGCAGGCCGTTGTTCCGCACGGCTTCGAGGTCGCGCCGCATGAGAAAGCGCACGTCGACGCCGGCCCGTGCAAGGAGAGCACCGTAGTAGCACCCAACAGCGCCCGAGCCGACCACCGCGACCGTCGTCATGGCTCGACAGGATACGAAGGAACGGCCCGTGCGTCGCGACGGGCGCTTCGCCACGGGCTACGCCAGCGCGAGACGAGCGTGGACATGCGCATACCGGAGTGGCGGCGCGTCAGTTGTCGAGGCCGACCACGAACGAGCAAGTCGTGGTGCCGCTGCCGCCGATGTTCAGCGTCGCGACTTTCTTAGCGCCGCCGACCTGGTAGGCGCCGGCGGTGCCGGTGACCTGGCGATGGGCGTCGAGCACCTGGCGGACGCCGGTGCCGCCCACCGGGTGGCCACAGCCGATGAGGCCGCCGCTCGGGTTGATCGGCAGCTGGCCGTCGAGCTCGATCACGCCCTCCTCGATCGCCTGCCAGGACTTGCCCGGCGGCGTGAGGCCGAAGTGGTCAATCGCCATGTACTCGGAGGTGGTGAAGCAGTCGTGCGTCTCGATGGCGTCGAGCGCCCAGGCGTCGGCGATCTTCGCGCGCCGGAAGGCGTCGACGATCGCCTGGCGCGTGTGCGGGAGGACGTAGGGGTTGTCGCGGCTCTCGGCGATCTTCTCGTCGAATCCGAGCGGCGCAGTGTGGTGGCCCCAGCCAAGGATTTGAGGAATGCGCGCCAGGTCGAGTCCGCGTGCCTGCGCGTACTTGCGCGCGTAGCTCGCCGAGGCGAGGAAGACGCAGATCGCCCCGTCGGTGACCTGCGAGCAGTCGGAAACCTTGATGCGCCCGCCGATGACGCTGTTGAAGCGGTCCTGGCTGTTGGCGTGCGGCTCGCTCATAAACCAGTTGCGGGTCTGGGCGAGCGGATTCTTCTTGGCGTTGTCGTAGTTGATGGCGGCGATGCGGGCAAGGTGCTCGTCCTTCAGGCCGAAGCGCCGGTCGTACTCGTCGCCGAGGCGGCCGAAGAGCTTGGGGAAGGGGTAGCTGACGCCGGCCGCTTCGCGTTCGTACCAGGCGGCCGTGCCGAGGAAGTCGCCGCCGCGGGCGGAGTCGACGGTCTTCATCTGTTCGAGGCCGACCACCATGGCGAGGTCATAGCGTCCCGCTTCGATCTCCGCGGAGGCCGCGAGGAGCGCGATCGAACCGGACGCGCAGGCCGCCTCGTGCCGGCCGGTGGGCAGCCCCGAGAACGCCGGGTGGGTCTCCACGAGGAAGGCTCCCAGGTGGCCCTGCATGGTGTAGAGCTCGGCGGCGAAGTTGCCGACGTGGCCGACCTCGACGTCCTCCGGCGGAATGCGGGTCGCTTCGAGGGCGCCGGACACCACTTCGTTGAACATCGCGGAGATGTGCTTGTTCTCCTTCGTCCAGTTGCGGGCGAAGTCTGTCTGGTAGCCACCGAGGACGAAGACGGGTGGGGTCATGGCGAATCCTCCAGGGGTCAGCCGGCGAAGTAGCGGCCGGGCGTGATGGACGGAAGGCGGAAAAGCGGCGTTGGCACCTCGCCCCGGGCGGCGGCGGCCACGATCGCAGGGATCGGCAGCTGCGCCCGCTCAAGCTCGCGCACGGTGCGGGCGGGCCCGATCAGGTCCACCAGGGCACTCGGCGGCGCCCAGTTGAACCCGGCGGTCATGATCCGGTCGACGTCGTCGTAGCCGGCCACGACCTCGCCCGGGCCGAAGCGGTGCAGCCCGTAGCTCAGGTAGCCGAGGATGACTCGCCGCGCGATGTCCGCCTGCGGGCCAACGGCGTCAAAGAAGTGGGCGACGCCTTCCACGTAGCGGCCGCGACGGTTGAGGTCGCGGACCTCGTCCACAAACGGCACCGAGAGGGTCTCATCCTGCGGATGGTAGGAGCCGGTCGCCGGATCCAGCACTTCGGTGACGGCCTTGCCGTGGACCGTCGAGCGGCGGTAGAAGCCGCCCGCGGCTGGCGACTTGTCGCCGAGATGGCCGGCTTCGATGAGCCTGGCCATGTACGACGGCAGGGCGAAAGCGCCGGGGGCCTCGTCACGGACGTTCGCGGCCACGTTGTCGACGATGGCGCGGTGGACGTCCCAGCCGACGAGGTCGACCGTGGCGAGCGGTGGCATCGCGCGGCCCGTGTAGGGGCCGACGAGCGTGTCCATGAGCTGGACGCCGTGGCGCTCGGCGAGCTGGGCGACTTCGTTCATCACCTTGAAGCCGACCCGGTTCCCGGCGAACGCGGGCGTGTCGGCGCAGGTGACGACAGCGCGGCCGAAACGGGTGGCGAGGAGTTGCTCGAGTTCGGTGACGAGTCCGGAGGGCATCTCCGGGTGGGGGATGACTTCGACGCCGGTCATCACGTGGGGCGGGTTGTAGAGGTGGATGCCGGCGAAGTGCTGGCGGAAGCCCGCCGAACGGCCTTCCGCCATCGCGCGGATGGAGAGGCCCGACGAGACGGTGGCAACGAGCGCTTCGGGCGGGCGGGCCGCGTCGACCTGGGCGAAGATCTCACGCTTCAGGTTGATGTCCTCGGCGAGGGCCTCGAACACGAGGTCGGCGCCGGCGAGGAGGCTCTCCATGCCGTCGCTGTAGGTAGCGCAGCGCAGGCCGTCGGCGATGCGCTCCGACTTGGCGATGCCCTGGACAGCGGGGACGACCGATTCGGCGCGCGCGCGGTCCCGGGCGACGAGGGTGACCTCGCAGCCGCCGGCGGCGAAGAGGGCGGCCGAGCCGGCGCCCATGGCTCCGTTGGCGCCGAGGACCACGACTCGTTTGAGCCGGAGTGACGGCAGGGCGGACGTGGTCAAGGCGAGCCTCCGGTAGTGGGTGGAAGTAGGAGCTACTTTAGGGGACGTTTCGCGACTGGTCTATTGTTTCGCTGATGCTTCGCCATCGAGCCATCAGTCACGCTGATGACTTCTACATCCGTGTCGATGGAGGCATACGCCGCGTTGATGACTGGTCACGCGACGGCAGACTTGCCCTGGGCCCGCGGTGTCAGAAACCCTTGAATTGCGGCTCGCGCTTCTCGACGAAGGCGCGCGGGCCTTCGCGCGCGTCCTCGGTCGACTGCGCGATGAACATCGCCATCTGCGCCATGTCGAGATGCTCGTCGAAGGGGACGTTGGCGGAGCGGTAGACGAGCTTCTTCGCCAGTTGGACCGCAGTGGCGGGCCCGCGCGCAATCTGGCGGGCGTACTCGGTAACGCGCGGCAGGAGCTCGTCCGGCTCGTAGACGGCGTGGAGGTAACCGATGTCGAGGGCCTCCTGCGCCGTCATCAGGCGACCGGTCCAGATCAGGTCCAGGGCCTTCTGGGTGCCGACGAGACGGGGCAGCGAGTAGCATCCGCCGTCTCCGGGGATGAGCCCCATGCGCACGTAGGTCATGCCCATGCGCGCGTTGGTGGAAGCGAAGCGGATGTCGGCCATGGAGGCCATATCCATTCCGGCCCCGGCGGCCGCGCCGTTGATGGCTGCGATATACGGCTTCTCCAGCTGGATGAGCGCGCGCGGGATGGGGTGCACGCGGTCGCGCAGGCTCTTGCGCCGGATGGCGACCGAAGCCTCGGTGCGCAGCACGCCCTGGCCCCCGGCTTCGGCGGCGACGTTCATGCCGCTGCAGAAGCCGCGCCCGGCGCCGGTGATGATGACCGCGCGGACGTCCCGGTCGTGGTCGGCGGCTTCGATGGCGGCGTGCCACTCGCCGAGCATCTGGTCGTCGAATGCGTTGAGGCGCTCGGGCTTGTTCAACGTGATGGTCGCAACGCCTTCCGTGACGTCGTAGAGGATCGCTTCGTAGGCCATGGGTTCCCTCCGTATTGGGGGGCATTCTACGTGCCGGGAGGGCCCGTCGCTCGTGTACCATCGCGGCCATCTCCTCTGAGAGGCCCGCCATGAGCGCCGACACCACGCCCGCCGCGGTGAATGCCGGTCCGGAACGTCCCGGCGGCCAGGGGCTCGACCCCAACCAGCACGAATCCGGGAACCTGGCCATCCTCAAGCTCCTCACCTCGACCGAGGGCGGCGCCTGGACGGACTTGGTAGCGACGTGCCGTTTCGAAACCGACGGCTCCAGCGCCTACGAAGCGTGGGCGAGACGGGGGATGGTGCGCTGGGTGCGCGAACCGCAGACGGACGGCGGTTACGACTGCGTGGTCGTGGAGACGGTGGGCGAGAACCCGCTCGCCGCGCAGGACCCGTTCGCGCTCTCCACGCTCGCGGCGGAGCTGGCTGCGGGGCGCGACTCGCAGGAACCGCAGTCGGCGTTCGTGGAGCACGGCCGCCTCACCTACCCGTATGCGTACGAGCGAATTTCGCAGCTGTTCGACAGCCCTTATGCGCCGGACCTCGTCGTGAACTCGGAGAGCTATGCGTTCGGGCTGCAGCCGGGGCAGCACGGCAACCTCGACGTCATCCAGTCGCGGTCTCCGCTCGTCTTCAGCGGGCCTGGCGTGCGGCGCGGGACCGTCGTTGAGGCCGAGGCGCGGCAGATCGACGTGGCCCCGACGATCGCGCGCCTCATCGGCCTGCCCACAGTCGACGGCGTACACCTGAACGGCCGCCGCTGCTCGGAACTGGGCCACGCACCCTGCGTGTACCTCCGCCGCCAGGACGGGCGCGTCATCGATGCCATCATTGACCCGGAAGCGGCGGCGCGCCCGGAGCGGGTCTACATCCTGCTGCTGGACGGCCAATCCCACACGGAGCTCATGCACCGCCTCGACTCCGAGTCAAACGCTATCCCCAACCTGCGACGGCTGATCGCGCGCGGGGCGATGCTGAAACACGGCAGCATCACCAACTTCCCCAGCATCACGTGGCCCAGCCACAACACCATCGGCACGGGCGCGTGGTGCGGCCATCACGGGATCGTCAACCCCACGTATTACCTGCGCGACCTGCGCCAGACCATCTCTCCACAGGGCCAGCAGTTCGACACAGCCAGGTGCCTCTCGCCGGACGTCGAGACGCTCTTCGAGGCGTTCCACCGCGTCTTCGGCCACTGGGACGGCGGCATGGGCGGCGCGTTCACGGCGTCAATCATCGAGCCGTGCACGCGAGGCGCAGACCACGCCACGCTCGAGCGCCGCCTGATCGGCGACCGCGAGCAACTCAAGGCCCTGACCGCCGAAACCCAGCACCAGATCAGCCCGCGTTGGAAGGAGGAGTTGGAGGAGTTCGGGCACCGGATGATGGGCGAGATCGACAACCGCGGGCTGGCGCAGGCCCGGCAACTCTTCCTGGACACGTCCCACCCTGCGCCGAAGCTCGTCTTCCATGAGTTCAGCCAGCCCGACGCGGCCGCGCACGACTACGGCCCGCATCACGAGGGCGCACGCGAGGCGCTGGACGAGACCGACCGGCGCATCGGGCACCTCCTTGCGCTGCTCGACGAACGGGGGCTGTTCGACTCCACGCTCTTCGTGGTCACCACCGACCACGGGATGGCCATCCAGGACACGTCGCTGGCCGCGAACCCGGCGCGCATCCCCGAGCGTGACGGGATGGCGGCCGTGACAACCGAACCGTTCGTCTACCTGCGCGACCTGCACGTGGACCTGGTGGTGGCGCACGACGGCCGCACGGCGACCGTCACGGTGCTGGACAACGACCAAGACACGAACGGCGAACGGCCGCCCGTTGCAGGGGCGCACCTGATCGTCAGCGACCACCGGGACGGGCGCGTCGCCTCGGCGGTGACGGACGCGGAGGGCTCGGCGGGCTTCGCAATCCCGCCGGACGTGCGGCCTTCGGGGCTGCGCCTGGCAGTGCGAGCCGAAGGCTTCAACCCGCGCCACCTGCTGCTGGACGGCACGCCGCTGGCGATCGACTTGCGCGAGGCGTTGTACGGGAAGGTGAGCGCAGACTGAGCGCGGACGTCGGTCGAGCCGGACCAGTACTCCCTCAGTGCGTGCCAACTCTTCGGCGCGCGGGCGAATGGATTCGCCGCCCACCGCGCCGAACGCCCGCAACCCGGCTGCGCGCAGGATCATCGCGCGGTCCCTCGCGCGCTCGACGTCGCTCACGTCGATGGTGACCGACACCTCGATGGCGATGAGAGTGTCCGGGCGCCCCGGTTCCCGCTTGTCGCCACCGCGGACGATAGCATCGAGGCGGAGCAGCGCGGCGTAGTCGTCAGGGGTCAGCCTGCCATCCTCCATGGCCTGCTCCACTTCATCGATGTCGGTCGGCGAGACCAGCCGCGGCCTGCGGAGAATCGTCCCGAGATAGGACGGGGCCCGGTCTCGGAAGTGCCGCTCTATCAGCTTGGCTTCGAGGCCGTCGAGACTGACGGAGAGCGCCCGAGCGATCGCTCTGGTCTCGCGCAATTTCTGGTCCGCCACTCGCTCAGCCTCTGGCACGCTCCGATTGTACCAGCCGCGCGAAGGGCCGACCCGCGGGACACCAAGCCCAAACTTGCTCGAACCCTCACGTTCACGGTAGACATAGTGCTCCCGGGCCGCCGCCTGCGTGGCCAGGCCCCTGACGAAAGGAAACATCACCACGTGGCCGAAGCCAGGAAACCACTTCCACAGCCAACACCGGAGACCCAGGACTTCTGGGACGGGATGTCGCGCGGAGAGTTGCGCCTCCAGCGCTGCAACCGCGGGAACTGCGGGAAGATCTACTTCCCGCCCCGCCCGTTCTGCCCGGAATGTGCCTCGCGTGACGTCTCGGCGTTCACGGCGAGCGGCAAGGGCAAGCTCCATACCTTCGTCGTGAACTACCGGCCGGCGCCGGGATTCGAAGCCGACGCCCCGTACGCCATCGCCGTCGTCGAACTGGACGAAGGGCCACGGCTGATGACGAACCTGGTAGACGTCGAACAGTCGCCGGAGGTACTCCACGTAGACATGCCCGTGGAGCTCGCCCCCGAACGCGTGAATGACGAGATCACGCTGCCGAAGTTCCAGCCCGCGGGAGGTGCACGGTGAAGCGCAAGAGCGTGGCGATCGTCGGGGCCGCGGAGACGACAGAGCTCGGCCTCATCCCCAACCTGTCGCAGATCGGGTTGCATGCGGACGCGGCACTCAACGCGATGGCCGACTGTGGGCTCGGCCCGAAGGACATCGACGGAGTCGCCTGCGCCGGGCAGTCGCCCACCGAAACGGCATGGTACCTGGGGATCACCCCCACGTGGGTCGACGGCACGCAGGTCGGGGGCTGCTCGTTCATGCTGCACGTTCGGCACGCCGCCGCCGCCATCAACGAAGGCCTCTGCAACACGGTGCTCATCACGCACGGCGAAAGCGGCCGCTCGCGCGTGGGCACGGGGGGATGGGGGCAGCAGGGCCGGGCGACGCTGCAAGGCCAGTTCGAAGCGCCCTACGGGATCTCCGGCGCGCCCAGCAACTTCACGATCCCGGTCGTGCGCTACATGAAGCAGTACGGCATGACGGAAGAGCAGCTCGCGATGGTGGCCGTGGTGCAGCGCGAGTGGGCGTCGAAGAACCCGCGCGCGTCGATGAAGGACCCCATCACGGTCGACGACGTCCTCAACTCGCGGCTCATCGCCTGGCCGTTCCACCTGCTGGAGTGCTGCCTCGTGACGGACGGCGGCGGGGCGCTCATCCTCACCTCGGCCGAGCGGGCGAAAGACTTCCCGACGAAGCCGGTCTACATCCTCGGCACCGGCGAAAGCGTGGAGACGCCGATGATCAGCCAGATGGCGGACATGACCAGCTCGCGGGCGTTTCGCGTGTCGGGTAAGAAGGCGTTCGACGAAGCGGGCATCGCGCACGCGGACGTGGACCATCTCATGATTTACGACGCGTTCGCCCACCTGCCGATCTACGGCCTGGAGGACCTCGGGTTCGTGAAGCCCGGCGAGGCGCCCGGGTTCATCTGGGAGCGCAACACCGCGCCCGGCGGCAAATTGCCCACGAACACGAACGGCGGCGGCCTGAGCTACATGCACTCGGGGATGTACGGCATGTACGCCCTGCAAGAGTCCGTGCGGCAGATGCGCGGCGGCGCGGCGGCGCAGGTGCCAGGGGCGGCCGTCAGCGTCTGCCACGGAGTCGGGGGCATGTTCGGCGCAGCCGGCACGATCATTATGTCGAATGAGGCACCGTAACTTGACTGCGAGCCAGCAGGCCGGGGCGTCCGGCCCTCTCGTCATCGGACTCGCGGGCACCATCGCCGCAGGCAAGTCCACGGTCGCCGCGCTCCTCGAAGAGCGCGGCGCGGTGCACTGCGACGGGGACAAGCTCGTGCACACCCTGTACGCGCCGGGGACACCGGGCTTCGAGCGTGTGGTCGACGCCTTCGGACAGGACATCGTGGGGTCCGACGGCCTGGTCGACCGCAAGCTGCTCGGGGCGAAGGTGTTCGGGAAGCCGGACGAGATGAACCGGCTGACCACGGCCATCGGCTCGATCACGGAGGCGATCAAGCGCGTCGTCGACGGTTGGCGGCGCGACCTGGGGCCCGGGCAACTGGCCGTGCTGGAGGCCGTGAACCTGATGGAGCCAGGATTCGCCATCTGGTGCGACCAGGTGTGGCTGATAGGCGCCTCGGATGACGTGGCGCGCCAGCGGCTGATCGAGACGCGGGGCATGTCGGAAGCCGAGGCGAATCAGCGGCTGAAGTCCATGATCCCGCTCGAAGTGCGGGCGCCCGGCTGCGACTGGGTCTACCGGAACGACGGCACGCGGGCGGAGCTTGCCGCGGCGGTCAACGCCGAACTCGAGCGGGTCGTCGCTCTGCACTCCGCCGGTGCGCTGGCACAGTCGAAGTTCGCGGACTGGTGGCGGCCGTTCATCGCGATAGCCCGGCCCGCGCTGCGGCAGGCGGGTGTGATCGCGGCCGACGAGGTGTGAGGCCAGTCCGGTGCGCCGGGCGGCTCAGGCAGGACGGAGGACGCTCGCGGGGGAGGCGGTCTCCATCTGAGTGCCACGAGGGCGCTTGAAGACGTGCGTCTGCACCTCCCAACGCCCGTTCTGGAAGCGGATGTGGTGGGAGATGGGTTCGCGTTCGCGCGCGCTGACCTTCCACAGCTGCTCGGCGATCTCGCGGTCGAAGTGCCAGCGTGTCTCAGACACCCTGAAGCCAAGCGCCGTGTAGGCACGGTGCGCGTGCCGAGCGAAGGTATTCGACGTGAGGACGAAGTCCGGCGTGACGTATTCGCCTTCGAGCCACTCCATGAGTGCGGCGAGCATGCGGCGGCACACGCCGCGCCCAGCATGCTCGGGAGGCACGTGTACGGACCACAGGTACAGCCCCGACTGGTCGCGCAGGTTCACAGAGACGCGGCCAACAGCGACGCCGTCCTCGCACGCCACGAAGTGGCGATGGGGCCCGTCGGCGTGGCAGCGGGCAAGGTGTAGCTCGGCTCGGGCACGATCGCGCAAATAGCCAAGGTCGAAGGGGTGATAGGGGAAGCCCCGCTCGCTCCACGCGGCAACCTGGGCGACGAGCTCCCGGTCCCATGGACGGAGCACCAGGCCGTAGCCTTCGATCGGGGGTGGATAGAGCGACTGCGTGGCCATGCCGTGGATGCGCACTTTACTGTGCCCGGGAAAATCTGCCCACCGGTCAGTGGATGGTGGCTTCGCGACCATCGTCGAGGATTGCCTCCATCAGGTCGCCGCGGACGGCGAACCCATGGCGCGCATAGAGCGTTCGGCTGCCTGCGGTGGGCCAGAGCACGACCGAGTCGACGCGCTGGGCGCGGCAGAACGAGAGAGCGGCGGCGACCAGTTCCTCACCGAGGCCGGCCCCACGGTGTTCCGGGCGCACGAACACGTTGGTGATGTACGCGTGGTACTCGTGCTCAGGGCCCGGGTTGGGAATCTTCTCTATCAACTGGAGCCAGAGCTGGCCGGCCGGGAGGCTGTTGCTCTCGGCAAGCCAGCAGCGCCATGGCCCGCCGGTTTCCAGGCGCGGGGCCATCCATGCGCCACAGCGTCCGACGAACGCCGCTTCGTCTTCTTCTGGCGGGGCCATGTCAGCGCGGAACTCCCAACGCATGCGCGCAAGGTCGAGCGCGTCTGCCGGGACAGCGAGTCGAAGCGCGGAAGCCATGGAGGCAGTATGCCCCCGGCGCCAGCAGCCGTCAGCGCGCGGCAACCGTCCGCGGGGCGCGCGCTGGGCGCGTTCCGACGGACCGCAGCGCACCGTCCAGGCTCTCCGCCGAGAACGGCTTCTGCAGCAAGCCGGCGATACTGCGCTTCATCTCGTCGTCGATATGGGCGTCGGCCGCGTAGCCGGTGCAGACGATAACGGGCAGGTCGGGGCGAAGCGGGTGGAGGGCACGGAAGACGTCGCGACCCGCCATCCCGGGCATCACGAGGTCGAGGAGGACCGCGGCGAAGCGCTCTGGCCGGGCCCCGACCAACTCAACGGCGAGCGCCCCGGAACGCACCTCGACGACGTTGTAGCCGAGGTTGGCGAGCGTCTCCGCGGTCGTGCGGCGGACGATGTCGTCGTCGTCGACCACAAGCACGAGGTCGCCCTCACCGGCGTCTGCCTCCGGGCGGGTGGCCTCCGGCGCGGCGAGCAGCGGGAAGCTGAACGTGAACGTGGTGCCTTCGCCGAGCCGCGAGTCGACATGGAGGTCGCCATGGTGGCCCTGGACAACGCCGTACGTGATGGCGAGGCCGAGCCCCGTCCCGCTGCCCGCCGCCTTGGTGCTGAAGAACGGCTCGAAGATGCGCGTGCGCACATCTTCGGGCATGCCCGGCCCGTCGTCCCGGACAGTTACGAGCGCGCGGCCCTCGAGAGACTGGAGCCGGACGTCGATCGTGCCCCGGATGGGCATGGCGTCGCGCGCGTTCGAGAGGACATTGAGCAGGGCCTGCTGGAGCTGGCCGAAGTCGCCTTCGACCCGGACTGGCCCATCCGGGAGCCGGGCACGCAGCACGAGGCCGTCGTGGAGCGTTGGCGTGAGCATGCGGAGCGTCTCGCGCAGCACCTCCACGAGGTCGACGAGCACGAAACGTGCGAGCCCGCCGCGGGCGAACGAGAGGAGCCTGCCGGCGATGTCGGCCCCGCGGCGAGCGGACTGCTCGATGAGGAACAGGTGCTCGCGGTCTTCGTCGTCGAGAGCTGGAGAAAGCTTGAGGATTCCCGCGAAGCCAAGGATGGCAGTGAGGAGGTTGTTGAAGTCGTGCGCGACGCTCCCGGCCATCATGCCGAGGCTGTCCATCTTCTGGGACTGCGCCAACTCTCGCTCGGAGCGCCGCTCCTCCGTCACGTCAGTGACGAGCACGGCCGCTCCGCCATCGAGGCGCGGCCGGAAGAGCGCCTCGAACGTGCGGCCCGCCGTCTCCAGCCGGGCTGACGCGGGCTGGCCCCCAAGGGCGGCCCGGCCGGCCGCGAAGAGCGTCGGGAATTCTACCCACGCCTGGCTCATGGCGATGCCGGGGGTGAGCAACTCGAGTTCGCGCGGCTCGCCGGGCAGCTCACCAGCGACGGCGGTGCAGGTACCGTCGGCGTCGAATCGGATCAAGCGAACGGGCAGGCCGGCGGCGATGTCTCCGGGCCCGTCGTGGAGGCAGGCTGGTCCCCGTAGTGTTCGCTCGCAACCTTCCGAGACCGGCAACGAAGGATCGATGGCCACTCGCAACTCCTGGCCCACAGAAAACCGGGCCCGCGCGGCCCGGTGCGCTTCACTTCACCCAGCCGGACTCTACAGGTGCGAGCGTTCGTTGGAAGTCAGGGATTACCCTAGTCATTCATCCCGCGGGTGCGTCTTCGTCGCGGCGCCCTGGACGAGCAAATCGATCGCGGCGTGCATCGCCGACAGAGGTTCGCCCAGGCGGAACTGGCCTGCTAGCGAGAGCGTGGCATAGCCGTGAACAAGCGACCAGAGGGCCTGGGCAACAGGGAGCACCTCGCCCGGCGGGACGGCGTCGCCAACTGCCGCCAGCAGCGCCCCTGAAGCCCTTTCGGCCATGGGGTCCGGGGCCTGGCCCGCAGGGCACGGGCCGAACACGAGCGCGAAGAGCCTCGGATTGCCCGCCGCGAACCCGGCGTATGCGTCGGCAAGGCGGTGCAGGCGAGCTCCGCCTCCACCGCCCACGGCGGCCGCTTCGAGCTGGTCGCCGAGCTCTTCGAGCCCCGCGCGCGTGAGCAGCAAGAGCACGTCGTCGCGGCTCTCGACGTGGAAGTAGAGGGACGGGGCCTGGACTCCCAGTCGCCGGGCGAGCTCACGCATGGTGACCCCCTCGGGCCCGCGCTCTTCGAGCAGGGCCCGCGCACCGTCGAGGACGCTGGCGGAGTTGATGCGAGAGGGATAGGGCATGTTTTACATCATAAGTCTTGACGGAGATCAGAGACAACTCTTACGCTGTGAGTCTCACGTGCATGGAGGCAGTTCGATGACTTACAAGCGGCCCGGCTTCTTCACGGCCCGCGTGTTCAACCCGCTCCTCACTGTCG
>Ga0315281_10000502_pt1 | contig 54408 bp, 49 predicted proteins | sample YL17G07_0_MG_FD_204540 | JGI IMG/M metagenome (GOLD analysis project Ga0315281, IMG submission 204540) | Sediment microbial communities from Yellowstone Lake, YNP, Wyoming, USA - YL17G07_0 | ecosystem: Environmental > Aquatic > Freshwater > Lake > Sediment | place: USA: Wyoming | collected...
AACCCATTTTTGGCCAGAATGGAAGTGGCATGCATACCCATCAATCCCTTTTCAAGGGTGATAAGAATGCCTTCTTCGATCCGAAAGATGAATTTCATCTCTCAAAGATCGCTAAATCTTATATGGCTGGAATTTTGCAACATTCCAAAGAGATTACTTCCATCACTTCTCAGTGGGTGAACTCTTACAAAAGGCTTGTCCCAGGCTATGAAGCACCCGTCTATATCTCCTGGGCGCGCAGGAATCGGTCGACACTCGTTCGTGTCCCCATGTATAAGCCGGGCAAAGAGAAAGCCACCCGGATGGAATTCCGGTCCCCTGACCCGGCCTGCAACCCCTATCTGGCTTTCGCTGTGATGCTGGCTGCAGGCTTAAAGGGGATTGAAAAGGGCTATGAACTTCCACCCCCTGTTGAAGAAGACATCTTTGAGATGTCTGAGGAGGCGAGGAAGAAACACGGGATCGACTCTCTTCCAGGAAATTTATTGGAAGCAATCCAACTCACAGAGCAAAGTGAGCTGGTGAGAGAGACCTTGGGAGATCACATCTTCCAAAAATTTATTGAGAACAAAAAAATCGAGTGGGATCAATATCGAACCCATGTCTCCCAATTTGAATTGGAGAAATATCTCCCTATTCTTTAGTTCAACCACGGTGAGGGATTTTGTAATGAATTTGTAACTGATCAAGATTGTGGAGGTTAATCGGCAAAGTGAACGAGAAAAAAAATAAATTAACTTGGATTAAATCTCTCGAAGCATTTTTGCATCGGAATCCTGACCTCAGGAAAATCGACGACCCGGAGAAACTCGAATATTACCGCAATGACCTCAACGTGGATCTCCCGCCTTTGATCCGCGACCTGATGTTAAAGAGCCTTCCCGATCTCATTCTTCAGCCTACCACTGAAGAACACCTCCTGGAGATCTTTTCTTTCGCCCGTGGACACAAAATCCCGTTGACCGTCCGGGGTGCTGGAACTTGGGGATACGGCGGGGCTGTCCCTACCCGCGGTGGAATACTGATCGATCTCAGTTTAATGGACACAATTGAGGTCAATCCTGAGACCCTCCAGTTGACAGTGGGTCCAGGTGCTCGTTTTCTCGACATACACCGGGAACTTGAAAGAAAAGGCCTTACCCTCCTCAGCATGACTTCCGGTAAGGGAGGAACCCTTATAGGCTGGATGGCTACGGGGGGCATGGGATTTGGCACCTTTCATCATGGCCCCGTACGAGAACAGGTTATTTCCATCCGGGTGATCACACCCGAAGGCAAGATTCAGGATCTGAAAGCAGAAGATCCAGAGATCAGCAATTTTCTTTCCACAGAAGGCCAGATGGGAATTATCCTTAGGGCGACTCTCAAGGTTGGACAGCGTCCATTCCAATGGTTCCCATTTTTACTCCCCTTCGAAAAATCCTCCGCTGCCTATGCCTTTGCGAAGCAGCTTTCACGTCATCCCTCACTCAAGCCTCATGATCTTATCATCTACCATACCGAATTGACGCGCATTCTCAAGGCCCAATCAAATGGAAGGATGTCCGTTGAGGATAAAAATCTAGTTCTGGTTGCATTTGCTGATCATGAGCAAGCCCATGGGTTCAAGGCTTATCTAAACGAAAGCGAAATTCAAACGGTGGACGAAGAATCTGCGAATTACCTCTGGGAAGAGCGATTCCTTCCCATGTCCATCAAACAACTGGGGCCGTCTCTTCTGGCCACTGAGGTCATTCTCCCTCTGGATCAGGTGGCTTCATACTTTGAAAAGATCAGCGAATGGGGAAAGCACTTAGGCGTAACTTTTTACCCATCTTCTCATCTTATCAACCAAGAACAAGTGCTATTTCTTGCCATGATCACCTCTGATCATCGTAAAGCCATCTTTTACATAGACCTCATGCTCGTCCCGATGATGGTCAGGCTCGCTGTTCAGTTTTATAATGGGAAGCCCTATGGTCTGGGAATATGGAATACACCCTTCCTGCGCGACCTCTATTCAAAGGAAGAACTAAAAGAACTGATTCGATATAAGAAAAAAGTGGATCCGGCTGGAATCCTCAATCCAGGAAAGTTCTTTGGCGTTTCAGGAAGACTGGGCCCTCTCCAGAAAATACTTTTTCATTCAGACATCTTTAATCTCGAACTCTCCGCAACGCAGTGGCTCCTTTTTAAACTGTTTTCCATCATTCCGGAGAAGACACTTCGTCAGCGTATCCCCATTGTTCCCCAAGGGCTTGAAGGAATCTCCAAGGATATCTTTTCCTGTGCCCAATGTGGAAATTGCGTGTCTCGATGCCCTATCTATCGTGCGACCAGGGATGAAACCTTCACTGCCAGGGGGAAACTGCTCACCATGAAGAGGGCGCTGGAAACAAAAAAACTGGAGCTGTCGAAGGTTTTGCCTCTCTACTTCTGCCTTCACTGTGGCCGTTGTGATGAAGAATGTCAGGTCAACTTAAAACATCGGCAACTTTACAATGATCTGGAAAAATATTTATCGGCTACCATCGATTTCCCGATTCAGGAAGTGACGGACTTTATCCAGGAAGTGGAAAGGAGTCCCGAGTTTTACCGTTTTCTGGATGTGATCCGAACGGGTTTCGATCAGAAGATTCACGAACAACGTCAGACTTTCCCGAGATATCGTGTCCTCATTGACGAAGAGTATTGTCTTCATTGCGGGACCTGCGTGGATGCCTGCATGTATAGCGTACGGAAGCGTGATGAGTCTGATCCTCGTCACGTTGTGATCGCTGACGAAGCACTCTGTCGCGGCTGTGGGGCCTGTCTGGAACGGTGCCCGCAGATTGCAAATAAACTATCAGCCACTTCCGTGGAGCTGCATCCGGACTACCTCAGTATGGATGATCCATACTGGAACAGCGAGGTCATCACCCGCATCGACCTGGAAGCAACAACAGGCAAAATTCCTGTTTCCGGGACAGGTCAGGGAGACCCGCATCGTGGTTCCGGTAATGACGGCATCCGATTCGGTCACTTTCACATCGTGGGACCTGCTCAGAACCTTCTCTACGAAAGCTCTGCAGATGCCATCGCCATTCAGTTAGGACAGCGACCCAAGTACCTGAAGTTCCATCAAGAAAGGATTGAGACAACGGCTCCCCGTCTGGTCGAGCTGAAAACACCTCTCATCATCGATGTGTTGCCCATGGATGGAGGGGAAGATCTACTGGATGCCATGCTGGAGGCAGTCATCACGATGGGGACTCGGTTAACGCTCCGGCTCGAGGAAGTGGAAAGGTACAGATCGAAAATTGGGAATAGAATCACCTCCCTGATTCTTAGGCTGACACCAGACGATTTAGAAAAGTGGCCTGAAGTGTCAAAGAATTATTCTCTCGATTTAATAGAAATCGAAGTGGATAATACTGTTCTTGAGCGGGCCAATGAATTAAGAGGTCTCTTCCCCGAATCAACGGTTCTCTGCGCCGTGATAAAAATTAGGAAGGAGGATGTGAATTCCGAGCTTCGGCCCTCCCCTGCCTTTCGGAATATGCTGGAATCTCTGTTCCAATCACCTTTTGATGTCCTCTGCCTTACCTCGGATTACGATCCGGAAAAAGGATATTACCCCACCACGGATGCAGTGCCTGCCGTTCATCGCTTTCTGGTCGAGAAGAAACTTCGGCACCGGTTTTCCATTCTTGCGGCGGGTGGTATCCGCTCGGCTGCAGATTCACAAAAAACGATCCAGCGAGGCGCCAATGGAATAAAGATCGATTGGCCTGTGCTGCTGACTGTTGATCCCATGGCACGCCAAAAATTTCTGAGAGGGGAGCGGATCCAGTTCTCCTATGATCCGTCGGCATTGGCAAAACGGATTGCCAACCTCGTCCGGGTCTGGAACGTTCAGATCATTGAGGTCCTTGGCGCTTCTGGGTTCAAGGATATCAAAAAGACGGTGGGTGAAGAAAACCGTCTCCTCATTTTTGATGACCTGGAAGAGCGAATCTACGATATCTTCAAGAACGAAGAGCGACTGGAACGAAACCGCCATGGCAACAACGCACGTATTCAGAGAGAAGGCGATGGCTTCGGATGGCGTTACAGTCAGTTGAAAGAGTTGATTCAACCTGCACAACCTCCACATCGGTTTTACAATTGCGACCTGAAACCCTCATGCTATCGCATCTTCGATCGCGATTATGTGTGGCCAGCTTCCCTCATCGCATCTGTTGGACGAATGGCCAGTGGCGATCGGGAAACCTTACTGCTTGGCCACACAGAGGAGCGCGGAAACTTAGGAGATGGTTTCGATTTTATTCATGTCCAATTTCAGGAAAATCCTGACACCCTCCTGGAGGAAAAGTTGGATGAAGTATCGACCGGCCTTCAGATTTCACCTCAATGGCGCTTGAAGGCACCCTTCATCGGAGCCGGGATGTCTATTGGATCCATTGGGCCAGGGACCTGGCGTGCCCGTGTACTGGCGACACGTGCCCTCGGGACCCAAATGGACACTGGCGAAGGAGGATACCCGACTATTTTTGTTCTTGACTCGAAATGGAACCCTTTAGATTTAACCGATCAACAAGTGGCCTTTTTAGGCCGGATCATGGAAGAAAGAAAACTTATTCCAGTGGAAGAGTTGATCAAACGATTACGCCAAGAGATGGATGAATCTCCTGAATATCAAGGGCTACTGGATGCCCTTGCAAAGTACCCCGCTTCCATGCCGATTCAGTATATTTCTATTGTCAGACCTGAAGATGAACCTTATGTCTCGACTCAGCTCAAGACAGGATTATTTGGAGTCACCAAGGAGACCATCCGACGTGCTCGCCGCGTGGTGATTGCTTACAGCCAGGGAGCCAAACAGGGTGTTGGGGGTCACTTGCTGGGAAGAAAAGTCTTTGGCCTGGTATCCAGGCTGAGGGGAGTGCCTGAAGGCGTCAGCCTCATCTCTCCATTTCCCTTCCATAATTGCTATTCCATCGAGGATGTCAAGGCATTCATCGACGCCGTGCGCATGATCAACCGCCGTGCCACGATCTGCATCAAAGTTTCGCCCTCTCCTGACATTGAATTCATCGTCTCGGGCCTCGCTCGCATTGCCAAGGACAACCAGATGGTCATCGAGGTCTGGCTGGATGGACCCCGTGGAGGGACGGGTGCAGCTCCGGACATCATCAAGGGCCAGATGGGAATGCACATGGAGTATGCAATCCCCATCTGCCACGAAAAATTGATGGACGACGGACTGAGAAATGATGTGGTCTTCATGGGAAGCGGCGGATTTCGCACATGGGGAGATGTGATCAAAGGGGTTGCTTTGGGGCTTGACGGGGTTGTTCTGGGTACTGCAGACCTCGTTGCCATTGGTTGTGTCCGGGACCGCAACTGTGAGTCAGGGTGCCGAAGTGGTATCTCCACGATCGAACCGAAGATGCAGTTGTTACGCAATGTGGAATTAAATGCCCAGCAGATCATTAACTTTCGTGCGATTCTCCAGGCCCAGGCAGTCAGAGCCCTCGCCGCCCTGGGCATGAAAGACATTCGTGAACTCCGAGGTCGTTATGACTGTATTGAATGGCCCCTTCTTGAGGAAAGGGTCCGGGATCGTCGCCGTCGCAGGGCAGAAATTTTTCTGGCTGGACCTCTAAGAAACCAGGAACCCGTAGAACCTGCTCGGGTACAACCATCAACAGTAGAACCTATGCCCGCCCCTTCGGATTGCGGGGTTGCGGCCATTGTATCCAACCATTTCATCCCGAGTCATGTGATGGATCTCATGCTGGATCGGATGGCTAACCGAGGGATGGATGGCGTGGGTATCTGGAAGGGAGGGTGCTATCCCCAACATATGGATCACTATGCCATTCATGTACTGGTCAAGGGTAAACTCCAATCGCAGGTCGAACAGGAATACACGACCAGAGAACCAGATATCGATCCTCAAGAGATACGAAGAAGGGCCAGGCAGATGGCCTTGGCCACGCGCCGCCGTATGATACAGGAAATCGCGGAACACTATTTCAAAGATCTTGAACTGGATGGGTTCGATGGCGACATGGAGAAATGCCGCACCCCTTATCGACGAGATCAAGTAGGAAACGAACAGGATTTCCGATGCTTTGGCGAGAAAGATCCAGGGGATGTGTTCCGATTCTTTGCACGGGTGAGGCGCGAAGAGCTATATCGCTTTATAGAAAATGATCTGCTGAATGAAAATATCTGGCCGCCACGGCAGATGCGTTATCGAGATCTGACCATTGAAAATTACAAAGAGAATAAGGAATTCCTTCAGGAGGCTGAGGACGAGTATATCTATCGGCTTGCTCGCAGGATCACGCAAGAAAATTATGTGGAACATCAACAGAAGAGAGTCGCCGTGCTTTCTTGTGGGAAAAATTCCGGCTGTTGGAAAAGTGATGGTCGGCATATCCCTTGGGAACTCCCCGAAGCACCGGTGAACGTCATCCATCGACGGCTGGCGACTGGCTCTGTGGTGGACCAGATGAATGCCCATCCTTTTGCCGAGCTACATACCGCCTTGACCCATAATGGAGAAACAACGAATTATCGCACGATGCTCAACCGGGTGTCTCAATTCAACTTAACACCGCTGGCCCAAACTGACACAGCCGTCGCTTCTCTCAAGCTTCACTTGCTCAGTCAGTACTTGCATTATCCCTTTGATGCCCTGGTTGAATCCTTCTCCCCCACCACAGGATGGAACCTGACCCAGTTACCACCGGAGATCAGGAAGCGCTTCGAACGCATCCAGGAGGTGGAACTGGAAAGCGCTCCAGATGGGCCCTATCAGTACCTCTGCGGCCGCATAGACCCTTATCACAGAGTGATCGAACGTTTGGATATTATCGATCCATCTTTGCTCCGACCCAATGTAGCCATGCTCTATGACGATGGAGAAAATTTTGTAAGCATTATCTGTTCTGAGAAACAAGGAAGCGATGCGGGGTTGGAGGAACTTTATCGCCTGGGATTGATAAAAAGCACTGTTGCTCCTTTGACTTTCACGGTCAACCCTGGGATGGTGAGCAGAGTATTCTACGATGAAAAAGGAAGGATTACAAGTCATGAGGTCTTGGACAAATTCGGTCGAAAAATAAATATCCCCCACGGAACGTTTCCTTCTTCAAAGCCTACCCCCTTTGTGGAGGGCTGTGAAAAGATTGAGTCAGAATTCAATCTTTCAATCTTCTTCCAGGACCGATTGCCCCGATGGGGATTCTCTGAATTTGAAGCGGCTTTAAAAAGAGTGACGAAGAACTTGCCTCTTTTCCAAGCGGTTCAGGAGTTGACTCAAATTCACGACCATTTGGCCGGCTGGAATACAGGAGGTAAAGACAGAGGGACTTTAATTCATATCGTGCGTGAGCACATCAATTCGTTGCTGGATCGCATCAATGGTGGAAGCGGCATGGTCCGCGTGACTTTGGAGGACGCTGGAAAATTGAAACAACCGGAAGATTCGAAGCAGGCGCTAATAGTGGATGCACGAGGCTTTCGGCCTGAAGGTGTGGATCCTTTAAACGTACTGAGTTGCTTCCTTGATCACGGCCATCGAATGGGATGGCGAAGATTCATCGTCTACAGAGTGGAGGGCCAACGTGGCATCGGGATGGGTATGGGCTCTGGTGACACCTCAGACACGAGCCTGGACGTTTATGGAAGCCCGGGTGAATATTGCGGTGCATTCAATATGGGTGCCCTGGTGCGGGTTCACGGCCACGCCCAGAATTTTACCGGGATGGTAATGCATTCCGGTACACTGGAGATTCACGGTGATGTGGGTAAGGTGACAGGATACTCTGCAAAGGGAGGAACTTTCAATATCCTTGGTAACGTCGTAGACCGAGGATGGGTCTGTGCGGTAAGCGACCCGAGGGGCCCTGGATTGCAGGTGAACATCGTCGGCACAGCCTATGAACATCTCTGTCAGGCCCTCATGGGAGGGTCGTTGATCATGTTAGGACTCTCCTGGGGGCATGATGGGATCCTCCATCGAATGGACTCTCCCTACAAAGGGGGAAAGATATTGGCCGGAGCTTCCGCCGGGGAGATCGTCTTCTATGACCCCAAGGGCAGATTGGATGAGGCTCAGTACAAGAGCTGTTTGGTACACCCGATTGACGACAAAAAGTGGGGAGAAATCGTGAATCGTCTTATGAACCTGGAGAAGATTTTCAGCCTCGGCCTCTCCAGGGAGAACAACCGTCTCACCGCTCCTATCGATGGAGAGCTCCAAGCTCTCACTCCTGAGAGTTTTCGATGGATCTTACCGAAGGGAGAACTGGAGGGTTACCACTAAAAAGCTGAAAGAACGCAGAGCGCCGCCCCTACGGTAGATAAATCAATTTTCATGCTTCGCGGGTAACGTAGCCGTCATGAAAGATTGCTCAGAAAATAGCCTTGTTACCCCCTCCCTCACCCTCCCCCCTCGAGGCTGATCCTGGTACACACTGGACGCAGGGGGTGTGATAATAGCTTTTTACAATGTCATGTAACCCGATTGTAAAAATCAATTAGTTTTCAACTTGTTACTCTCCCCTCCCTCGACGGGAGGGGATTAAGGGGAGGGTGAAAGACAGCCATTTTGTCCACCCCCACCCCATGCACCACGTAGGGTGCATGACTGTCCTGAACCTTACATGGTTCAGGGCTCACCCTCCCCCATCGAAGGGGGAGGGGATAATTTTTTGTTATTACAAGAGATTTTCATACCCCCTGTGTCAAGTGCGTGTAAAGCTCAGCCTCGAGGGAGGGGGTGGGGGGCATTTTCATGGTTTGTGGGTGGCGTACCTGCCATGAAATGGTTACATAATAATACGGGCAGGGGGCACAGCCTGGCATCGGCGGTTACCTCCCCCGGGAAAAAAGTAGCAGAGGACATCTCGAAGACGAGAATGATTCCCAAGGGCACGGAGGCCCTCTCCCCTGCCCTTTAATTTATTTAATGATACACCATAAGGTAACCCCTCAGTTTCTGAACATAAACCTTTCGGTCAATGGTGTAACTCAGGGCCCTGCCGCAGGAGCCCTGATTCATCCCTCCGGGCCAGGCTCCGCCCCGGAAGGGCTCATGCCCCGGAGGGAGGCCCTCATGGGCCGGCGGCAGCCCTGAAGGGCTGAGTTACATGTTGCGGTAGCAATCGGATCCCGTAACCGAGGAATTATACCATAAAATAATTTAACTTGAAATCTCCGAAGAGACTTGGTATGATCCTAAAAAGACAGGGAGGTGGAAAACATGGCAGTGAGGATCATCATCGATCGGAAAGTGAAGAAGGGGAAAGAATCGGATTTTGCAAAAATACTCAGGGAATTGAGATCCAAGGCGATTCCCTCAAAGGGTTATATCTCAGGGGAAACGCTTCGGGCGCAGGATGACCCTCATAACTATATTGTCATCACCACATGGCAAAGCGTTGGTGACTGGAAGGCGTGGGAAAAGAATCCAGAAAGGAAGAAAACCCAGGCCAAAATCGAAAAGCTCATGGCCAGACCCACCAAGACAAAGATATACTTGTATGCCTAAGAGGTGATCGACCCTGAGCCTTTCGATAATGCTCAAGGCTCAGTCCTGAGTGCCATCGAAGGACTGAGGCAAGTTGTCGAAGGGTTGACAATTAGAAATAGGTGTGGTAAAAAATTAAAAATGAAGTAAACCCCGTTAGAAATTCCAGTCGTTGCGACTCGAAACCGAGCGGGGCATTAAATCCCGTTAGAGATTTATCTCTAAACGGGATAAACCCCGCCCTCCGGGGTGGAACCCCCTACGGGGCGGAACCCGGAATTATTCTAAAATCTAACCCCGTTGCAGCTGCCGGCCCAGGCTCCGCCCAAGAGGGGCTTCTGCCCCGGAGGGAGGGCCTCTGGCCTGGAGGGAGCAGCGGGGCATTATTTCTAACGGGGTAAAGAAATTTTATATGATCAAACGAGTGAAACAACTTAAAGACCCTCGATCCTGTTCATTCGGGATCGGGGGTCTTTTTTTATGGGGAGATCGCAGCAAAGGATGGATTCTCAATATAATCCCCTCCCCCTTTGATGGGGGAGGGAAAGGGTGGCCGCCGGCTCAGGCTCCGCCCCAGCTTCCGGCTCGGAGAGTCCTCCAGCTCGGAGAGAGGGGCTTCTGCCCCGGAGGGAGAGCCTCTGGCTCGGAGAGGGGTGATAGAATTGTCCCCCTCCCCTCATCCCCTCCCACCAAGGGAGGGGAAACTTTTGTGAAGGAAATCGATGAAATCTAAACAGAAAGCCATATTGGCCTTAGAGGATGGGGCTGTATTCGAAGGATGGTCTTTCGGATTTTTGGGAGAAAAGACAGGAGAAGTTGTTTTTAATACCAGCATGACCGGCTACCAGGAGATCCTCACCGATCCTTCCTACAAAGGTCAGATCGTCACCATGACCTATCCCCTTATTGGAAACTATGGAATCAACCAAGAGGATATCGAATCCCAGGGACCGAAGGTAGAAGGGTTCATCGTCAAAGAGAATAGCTCCATTTTCAGCAATTGGCGTGGAGATAAATCTCTCTCTGACTATTTGATCAATCACAGCATTATGGGAGTGGAGGGCATGGATACCCGGGCGATCACCAAGCATATCCGCTTGGCGGGTGCCATGAAAGCCGTCCTCTCCGCGGAAGATCTTAATCGAGATCGTCTGATTGAAAAGGCCAAGGCCTCTCCAGGCCTGATCGGCCGGGACTTGGTGAAAGAGGTCACCTGTGAGACACCCTACCCATGGGCGAGTGGCAATGACTCTCAATTTTCCTCTACCCACTTTCAACTCTCCACCGTCCACTTTCGACCTAAAGTGGCCGTTCTGGACTATGGTGTCAAATATAATATCCTTCGCTCACTTTGTGATTGGAACTGTGAAGTCACTGTCCTTCCCGCCTCCTCCCGAGCAGAATCCATTCTTTCCTTTCATCCGGACGGAATTCTTTTATCCAATGGTCCAGGTGACCCGGAGGGAGTTCCCTATGCGATTGAAACCGTTCGCCAACTGATTGGGGAAAAACCGGTCTTTGGAATCTGCCTGGGACACCAACTTTTAGGATTAGCCCTTGGAGGAAGAACGTTTAAATTGAAATTTGGCCATCGGGGAGCCAATCAACCCGTCAAAGATTTAAAAACAGGTAGGGTGATGATCACTTCCCAAAATCACGGGTTCTGTGTTGACCCTCACTCTTTGGATCCGGAAGAAGTTGAACTCACCCAGATGAATCTCAACGACCAAACCCTGGAAGGGATGAAGCACAAACGATTTCCTATCTTTTCCGTACAGTACCATCCCGAAGCTTCTCCAGGGCCTCACGATACGCAAAACCTATTTGCAGAATTTGTAAGGATGATGGAATTGAATTCGAGGGAAAACTGATAGAGGTTGGAGGAGCGTTCTCCTCCGGAGAACTTGAGGCAGAAGAAAACTGTTTTGCCTCTAACCTCTATCCTCAAGCGTAGCGCTCCTCAAGGGAAACGATCTTTTATGCCTAAGCGGACAGACATCAAAAGGATCCTGATCATTGGCTCCGGACCCATCGTCATCAGTCAAGGCTGCGAATTTGATTACTCCGGCACTCAGGCCTGTAAAGCTTTGAAGGAAGAAGGGTTTGAGGTGGTCTTGGTCAACTCCAACCCTGCCACGATCATGACTGACCCTGAGATGTCGGATCGTACCTACATCGAACCGATCACCCCAGAAATCTTAGAAAAGATCATTGAGCGTGAAAGGCCGGACGCCCTTCTTCCCACTTTGGGTGGTCAGACCGGCCTCAATGTTTCAGTCGCCCTTTATGAATCCGGAGTTCTTCAAAAATATGGCGTTCAAATGATCGGGGCCAAATATGAAGCCATTAAGAAAGGAGAAGATCGAAGTCTCTTCAAGGAATCGATGAAGAAGATCGGCCTCGATCTCCCAAGAAGTGGTTTGGCCTATTCTCTGAGCGAAGCCCTGGAGGTGGCGAAGGAGATTGGTTTCCCTCTGATCATCCGACCCAGTTTCACTCTGGGGGGGACAGGGGGTGGAGTGGCCTACAATATTGAAGAGTTCGAAGAGATGGCGGCTCGTGGACTCGAGTGGAGCATGATTGGAGAGATTCTGATTGAAGAGTCCGTTCTCGGTTGGAAGGAATTCGAACTGGAGGTGATGAGGGATCTCCATGACAATGTCGTCATCATTTGCTCCATTGAAAATTTTGATCCCATGGGCATCCATACGGGTGATAGCATCACCGTTGCCCCTGCTCAAACATTGACGGACAAAGAATACCAGAGGATGAGAGACGGAGCCATTCGAGCCATTCGAGAGATTGGAGTGGAGACCGGAGGATCTAACATCCAATTCGCGATTTGTCCTGAAGATGGAAGGATGGTCATCATTGAAATGAACCCACGGGTTTCACGCTCTTCGGCCCTCGCCTCCAAAGCCACTGGATTCCCCATCGCCAAGATGGCAGCCAAGTTGGCTGTGGGATACACTCTCGATGAGATCCCCAATGACATTACAAAAAAGACGCCTGCCTGTTTCGAACCCACCATTGACTATTGTGTCGTGAAGATTCCAAGATTCACCTTTGAAAAATTTCCTGGAGCAGATGCCACGCTGACCGTTTCCATGAAATCAGTCGGTGAAACCATGGCGATCGGCCGGACTTTCAAGGAAGCCCTACAAAAAGGACTCCGTTCTCTGGAGATTGGGAGACACGGTTTAGGGGCGGACGGAAAGGATAAATTCCCCTTCCCCACCGAGATATCCAGTGAAAGTGCGCGATTCAACCTCCTTGAAGAGGTGAGGAAAAAGCTCTCCACCCCGAACGCGGAAAGGATCTTTTATCTTCGACACGCTTTGCTCTTGGGGATGAAGGTCGGGGAGATCCACGAGTTGACGAAGATTGATTCCTGGTTTCTCACCAATATTCAAGAGATCACAGATCTTGAAAATGAGATTCGATCTTATGGAACGAAGGTGCGTGACCTGGAGCTCTGGAAAAAGATCCTGACTCCTGATCAACTTCAACTTCCAGAGTCTCTTTTAAGAAAGGCAAAGGAGTTTGGCTTCTCTGACTACCAATTGGGGTACCTCCTCGGTTTTGATGAAATCACGCTTCGAAACATCAGAAAGGAGAAAGGGATTCTCCCCACTTACAAACTGGTGGATACCTGTGGGGCGGAATTTGAAGCCTATACCCCTTATTACTATTCGACTTATGAAACAGAAGATGAAGCCAAGGCCTCTTCACGAAAGAAGATCATGATTTTAGGGGGCGGTCCCAATCGAATTGGCCAAGGGATCGAATTTGACTACTGCTGCGTCCATGCCTCCTTCGCCTTAAAAGAATTGGATTATGAAACGATCATGGTGAACTCCAATCCGGAAACGGTTTCGACGGACTACGACACCTCTGACAAACTCTATTTTGAACCCCTCACCTTTGAAGATGTTCTCAATATCATCGATGCTGAAAAACCCGATGGGGTGATCGTCCAATTTGGAGGCCAAACCCCTCTCAATCTGGCTATGCCCTTAGAGAAGGGGGGAGTGAAAATCATTGGAACGAGTCCTGACAACATTGATCGGGCTGAAGATCGAAAACGTTTCAAAGCCCTTCTCAAGAAATTGGGTCTCATCCAACCCTCGAATGGTACGGCCAATTCGGTCGAGGAGGCGAGGAGCGTTGCGGAAGAGATTGGCTATCCGGTCGTCGTAAGACCCTCTTACGTGTTAGGGGGAAGAGCCATGGAGATCGTTTACGATGAGGAAGCCTTAGAGGGTTTTGCCCGCCGTGCGGTGGAGGCCTCTTCTGAACATCCCATTCTCATCGACAAATTTTTAGAGGACGCGATTGAGATTGATGTCGATGCGGTCTCTGACGGAGAGACCTGTGTCATCGCCGGAATCATGGAACATATCGAAGAGGCTGGGATCCATTCTGGAGACAGTGCTTGCGTCACCCCTCCCTATTCCCTGAGCGATGATTTGATCGAGGGGCTGAGAAGAAACACTTATGCTTTAGCCAAGGAACTCCAGGTTATTGGTTTGATGAATATTCAATATGCGATCAAAAACGATATCATCTATGTCCTGGAAGTCAATCCAAGAGCCTCCAGGACTGTTCCGCTCATCAGCAAGGCCACAGGAGTTCCCTGGGCAAAGGTGGCTGCCAAGGTGATGGTTGGTAAAAAGCTTCATGAATTGGAAATCCGGGAAGAGGTTGAAATCCATCATGTCGCCGTAAAGGAATCGGTCTTCCCGTTCAACCGTTTTTATGGGGTGGATACCGTGTTGGGTCCGGAAATGAAATCCACCGGAGAGGTGATGGGAATTGATATCGATTTCGGGATGGCTTTTGCCAAATCTCAAATCGGCGCTGGGGTCAACATCCCTCTTAAGGGGAAGGTCTTCATCAGCGTCATGAATAAGGATAAACGGTCTATTGTCTTCCTCGCTAAGAAATTGGTGGATCTCGGGTTCGAGATCGTCGCCACCAAGGGAACGGCAAAGGTCTTGACCAATAATGGAATCCCTGTCCAAACTGTATTCAAGGTCGGTGAAGGCAGGCCGGATATTGTCGATCAAATTAAAAATGGAGGGATCAATCTGGTGATCAATACTCCGAGTGGAAAGAAACCCAAGGCAGATGAAGTCGCTATACGAAGTCAATCCGTAGCGCATAACATCCCCTGCGTCACCACGCTCTCTGGTGCAGAGGCCGTTGTCAATGGCATTGAATCCTTGAGGCGGGGAATGTCGGTGAAGTCAATCCAGGAATATCACCGGGGTATTGTATCCTCTTCCTCTGTACTTCAGAAACCCTTGACCGCTCACCCGACGATCGTATAAATGGAGGATCATTTTATGGGAGTTCTGACAAGGGAAGAAATTTTAAAAGAGATCAGCCAGGGAACCATCGAGATTGAACCTTTTCAGGAGGACCAGGTGGGTCCGGGTTCCATTGACCTCCATTTGGGAAACGAGTTCAGAGTTTTTAAGAAACTGAGAAATGCCTGTGTGGTCGAAGAGTGCATTTCGGTTGAAGATCTCACGGAACGTCTCGAGGTGGAAGAATCTTTCACCCTGATGCCAAGCGAGACGGTCTTGGGGATTACCCACGAAAGAATTAAATTACCTCCTAATATTTGTGGTTGGCTTGAAGGAAGGAGCCGTTTTGCCCGGATGGGCCTGGTCATTCATATGACCGCGAGCTTCATTCAACCTGGAATAAATAATCGTCAGGTCCTTGAGATCGGAAACCTGGCACCGTTTCCCCTTGTCCTCAAACCCGGTGTCCGAATTTGTCAGATCATCCTTGAACGCACTGAAGGAAAAGCCTCTTATCAAGGCAAGTTTATGAGCCAGGACCGACTTTAATCTGGTTTCTCTGGTCTCTCTGGTTTGTTTAGTCTTTTTAGTTTCTTTTGTGAACCAGATAAACCAAATAGACCAAAGAAACGAAATGAACTGAATTAAATGAACCGCTATTCCATCGGATCGATCGTCGGTATCTTATTGTTATGGGAGCTTCTGGTCAGATGGCTGGAGATACCAAAATTTCTCCTTCCCACGCCGAGTACCATCATTTCTTATATCCTCGCTAAATTTCAACTCCTCGCTAACCACACGCTGATGACCCTCCTGGAGGCAGGAATCGGCTTCATCGTCGGGTCTTTTTCTGCGATTTTAACAGCCATTCTTTTTCTCTGGTCCCGGCCTTTGAAAGAGATGTTTTATCCTTATGCTGTGATTCTCAACAGTACACCCATCGTTGCCATCGCTGCACCCATTGTGATCATCTTTGGAAGTGGTATGGAGTCCAAGGTGGTAACCGCCATCATCTGTGTTTTCTTCCCGGTCTTGGGACCGACTTTTAAAGCCCTTGCTTCCGTGGGCGCCACAGAGATGAAATGGATGGATTCTTATCATTCATCCAGTTGGCAAAAATTTTGGTATCTCCAATTTCCCTTTGCCCTTCCCCAGATATTTGCCAGTTTTAAAGTCGCCTGGACATTGGCCGTGATCGGTGCGGTGGTAGGGGAAGTATTTGGAGCTTATCGCGGATTGGGGTTTCTCATCGTCGATGCCATCTACATCATGGATACCCCCAGGGTTTTTGCCAGCATTATTGCCTGTTCTCTTTTGGGACTCTCCTTTGTCGGGGTGATCGCCCTCATTGAAAAACACACCATTGCTTGGCATATCTCTGAAGAGAGGAGGTGATTGGAATTCGGAGTTCGGCAGGGAACGGTTTGGCTCCGCCCCAGAGGGGCTTCTGCCCCGGAGGGAAACCGTTCCGTACAAGAGTTCGGAGTTAATACGCTATGCGCTTTGCTCTCTGCGTATTTTGAGAGAAGAGGAGGGAATGAACATGAAAAGATTCTTGTCATACTTTATATTGTTGACGCTCATCAGTATGCCCTGTTTTGCGATTGCTCAAGAAAAGGAGGCCATTGTCCATGAAGCCTGGTTTGTTCATATGGAATCAGCAGGCGGTTGGGTGGCGGTAGATAAAGGTTTTTATGGAAAGGTGAAAGTGAAAGAGGTCCAGGGAGGACCCGGGATCTCTCCGATTCAAAAGGTGGTTGCTGCGGTGAGGGCTGGAAACATCGCCTTTGGAAATGATTACCCAGAAAATATCATCCGTGTACGAGAGAAGGAAGGAATCGATCTGGTTGCCCTGAGCGTCGATTTTCAAACCAGCGCCATGAGGATTATCAGTTGGAAGCCCATCAAATCAGCCAAGGACATCAAGGGAAACTTCGGCATCTGGATTGGATATGATTCGAAGGCAAAATGTGCCGTGGGCAAGGGTTGGGAAAAACAGTTTACCATTCAAAACCAGGGCGGGGATATCAAACCCTGGCTCGCTGGGACCTGGCCCATTGCCTCTGCGATGACTTATAACGAATTGATCACAGCCCAGCGTGAGACGAAAAAAATGGGAAAAACATTTTATACGGCCGACTATAAAGATCTGGGGATTGATTGGATGGATAATGTTCTTTTCACCACAGAGGAAATCGTCAAAAAATATCCGGATGTCGTCCAGGCGGTGGTGACGGGGAGATATAAGGGATTCCAATGGGCTCTTGAAAATCCCAAAGAGACCTTTGAAATTTTGAAAAAGATCAACGAGGGTCTCGATTTGGCACACGAGATGGATGCCGTGGCTCCGATGAAGGCTTTAATGATTACGCCTGATACCAAAAAGAATGGTTTGGGTCATATCCTCCCAAAGAAATGGGAAAATGTAGCCAAGGAAATGTTCAAGGCTGGCCTCTTGGAAAAGATGCCAGATGTGAAAAAGGTCTATATCGAGAAGTTCCCGAGTGGGGTAATGCTCAAATAATTTTCCCCACCCCATCCCTCTCCTCTCCGAGCCAGAGGCTCTTCCGGGCCAGAGGCCACCAGGGGCTGTGTCACAATGAAGGAAAGCCATGTTTGTCATTTTGAACCCTTCGCCATGTGTCACCCTGACCCTGAGTGAAGCGAAGGGGAAGGGTCTCGCTTTTTGGCTAAGGGTAAACTCCGTGAAGAATCTGACACGAAGTGTCATCCTGAACGAAGTGAAGGATCTCATGAGTTCCTTCGCTTTGCTCAGGACATGCTTCGGCTAACACCTCAGAATGACATTGTAACACAGTCTCCGATGGGGGAGGGTAAAAGTGGGGGTGAAAATATTCGTAGGGGCGGCCCTCGGTGGCCGCCCAATCTGGGAGCCCGCAGAGAGGCTCCCCTACATGTTGAGGTGGATGATCTATTTTCAATAAAACAGGAGACTTTGCATGGCAGAACGTACCTTTCTGGAAAATGTAGGAAACCCTTACAGCATCAATGCTATTGGAAGTGCCAAGGCATGGGAGGTGCGCCATTTCCGAAATGATCCGACCATCCCGCCTTTGATTTATGTTATCGAAAGCAATGCCGGTCAACAATTTCTTCTCGGAAGAGAGAGCAGCGGTCGGCCAAAATTCAATATGATCCGCTACATTGCCAAATCTTTCGCTGAGTTATTCTTCGAACAACTCAGCGGCAAAAAATTATCTCAATACATTATTCTCAGGGGCGCCTACCCTTTTGATCTCCAATATGCATTCGGGTACGCCCCACCCTATGACTGCCTGCTCCTCCCAACCGGCTTCATCAAACTTCAAAGGGTTCTCAACCAGGAAGGCACGGACTGGGACATCCATGCTCAAAACTTTATCGGAGAATATCAGGGGGATACCTGGCTGATCCCTGATACTGCCATTGCTTCGGGTTCAACGATCGCTTACTTTTTAAGAAATGGATTTGCCCGCCATCTGCCCAAGCAGGTCTATGTCATTACGGCATGCGGCAGCCTGGAGGGTATCCAGCGAATTTATCAAGAATGCCTGAAGAAGAATGTCGAATTGATTCCTGTCTTCTCTCAATGCATCTTTCAGGTTTCGAAGGTGGGAAACCTTCCAGACCTTCCACTTACCGATCTCTCCGTGATCAGTCCTGGATCTATTACCACGAAGGTGCTTTATGAAAAAGCGTTTCGCCGGTACCAGGGGACCCGGATGTGCTGTGTCGGTGACATCGGGGAAAGTTTAGAAGACCCTGTGCAATATTCAATCCATACCCTCTGGGAAATGCAGCTTCTGGGGATGGACCCCAAAAAGGAGAATTGGAATGCCTGGACAGTTGATGTTCGGGGGAAAGAAATGAAGAAGAAGGTTAACGATTTCAATCCTGCCCTTACTGATTATTTTAACAATTTATGGAGGTAAATTTGTAGCGTTCCGACATTATCGGAACGATATCCTACATCGCCCTCAATAAATGAGGGCGCTACAAAGGTCCGGAAGAAAAAAACTGATGCATCAAGAATCAACTCCTCCAATCGCCATCCGTTTGATCAATGTGAAGAAACATTTTAAAGACCGTGATGTGGAAGCCCTGGGTGGGGTCAACTTGGAGGTGGCCCAAGGTGAGTTGATCTCCCTGATTGGTCCGTCCGGATCGGGAAAGAGTACGCTCCTTGAACTTTTGGGAGATATTGGCGATGAGGGCGGCCCTTCTGAAGGAGAGATCCTTATCGAAGAGAAGACGCCTCAAGAATTGAGGAGATCAAGAGGATATGGAATCGTCTTTCAAGATTCCACACTCTTTCCCTGGTATCGTGTCTTTGAAAATTGCCTTTTGCCCTTTCGAATTGCAAAAAGTGGACTCCCAAAAGAAGAACAGGTGAAACGGATTGAATCATTACTGGAAATGGTAGGCTTGGACAGAAAATTCTGGCCCTACTATCCCAAAGAACTTTCCGGAGGAATGCAACAAAGAGTGACCATTGTCAGAGCCCTTGCTTTGGACCCACCTCTCCTCTTAATGGATGAACCATTCGGTGCCCTGGATGATCTGACTCGAAAATCGATGCAGATGCTTTTACTCGATATTTGGTCCAAGACCAGAAAAACCATCCTCATGGTGACCCACTCCATTTCTGAGGCCTGTTTCATGTCAGACCGGGTGGTTGTCCTTTCTCACCGACCAGGCCGTATCGTTCGAATTATCCCCATCCCTCTGGATAGACCCCGTGAACGGTCGATGACGGAGACCAAGGCATTTGCCAGAATCTGCGGAATGGTTAGGGAGGGATTGGGTTCCGGAGGGGGCCTGGAAGAAGATACGTCGATCAAAGATTAGCCAATTTGGGATTGCAGATTGCGGAATGCGGAATCTAAATTTCGGATTTCAAAATTCCGAAATCCGAAATTAGTTGTTCGGATATTTTCCGTATTCAATGACCACTTGATCGAGGCCTGCCAACTCCTTCAATTCCACATTGACAGAATCTTGCCGGGATATCTCTAAGATCTTCCCGATATAATCGGCACAAATAGGCAACTCTCTATGCCCCCGATCAATTAATACAGCTAATTCAACTCGACGGGGCCTACCCAAATCTAACAGAGCATCGAGGGCAGCCCGGATCGTTCTCCCTGTGAAGAGGACATCATCAACTAAAAGGACATTCTTATCTTCGATTGAAAAATGAATCTCGGTTTTCTTAACCTCTGGCGTTTGACTCAGCCTGGTCCAATCATCACGATAAAGGGTGATATCAATAATCCCCGTGGGAAGATCGATCCCTCTCTTTTGAAGAATCTTCTGCCTTAACCGCTCTGCCAAAAAGACCCCTCCTGTTCGTATCCCAACCAGGACCATTTCACTCAATTGAGGGTGTCTGCTGAGCAACTGTTCGCATATTTGATTTAGAGCAATTTCAAGATCCTTCTCTCCGTGCACGATCTGTTTCGAAACCATATTTTAAATTTCTCCCTGTGTAATTCACTCCCCCAATCAAAACTTCTTCTGTTTGGGCCGGCGAAACCACCAAAATCCTAAGATAAGGACGATAGCAAGCCCGCAACCGATTCCGACAAGGATTGGCCAGGGAGGGATGAGGCTCTTCTCCACACTCAATGAGGCAATAAGATTAACTTCTTTCACTGCCTTCCCTTCGTTTTGGATAAGAATTTTAGCCACCACCTGACCTTTCTGGATCGGAGCAACGATAAATTGTGGCAACTGGGGGACAGCAGAAACTAAATTCTCCTTTCCCTTTGCCACAGTCACCCTTCCATCCCCTGCAGCAGTGAGGAGGACCTGATTCAACTTCCCTCTCTTCACCTTCAAAGGACCGAAGGTGGCACCTTTCTTAACAGCTTCTACTGTTGAAAAATTCTTAAAACCATATTCTAATAATTTCTGGGCTTCAGGAGCCCTTTTCCTCACTTTGTCGCAACCCATCACGACAGCAATCATTCTTTGTCCATCTCTCTTGGCTGTCGCCGTCAGATGATAGCCCGATTCCTTAATATGGCCTGTCTTTAAACCATCCACTCCAATATTCTTCTGGAGAAGGGTATTTCGATTCCCCTGCCGAATCCCGTTATATTCAAATTCAACTGTGGAATGGAGGACAAGTGCTTCCGGGTGGTCTTCAATATAACGTTTTGACAATATGGCCATATCCATGGCTGTGATATATTGACCGTCAGCCGGCATCCCATCTGAGTTTTTAAATTGAGAGTCCTTTAGTCCCAGGAGTTTGGCCTTCTCGTTCATCTTCGAAACGAAGGCCTCCTCTGATCCCGACAGATGTTCTGCCAAAGCGACGCACGCATCATTTCCCGAGGCAATGGCAACTCCCTTCATCAGGTCTTCCACTTTCACTCTCTCTCCAACCTTGATGAACATTTTGGAACTATCAGTTTTCCACGCCCTTCTCCATGCCATATCGCTCACGGTCACCAAATCATCCATCTTTAGTTGTCCGGCTCGAATGGCATCATGGATGACATAGAGGGTCATGACCTTGACGAAGCTGGCAGGTGGAATTCTCAAATTTGGATTTTGTTCATAAAGAACCTGGCCTGTGAGGCCATCCATCAACGCCGCGGACTGCGCATCGCATTGAAGGCCCCCTGAAGTGGTTGGGGTAGTCTGGGAGGTATCGGTCTTCTGAGTCGTCTTCGCCTTTTGGGAGGCTTTGGGTATCTTGGAAGTCTTAGTCGTCTTGGAAAGGATTTGGTTGGGGAAGGCTATCAAAAAGAGTATCAAAAATAGGATGGTCATCCAACCATTTTTATGAAAACGAATCATCATGTTTTTTCTCCCGAATTTATTTAAAAATTATGGTAAGGAGTTTTATTTTTAACAGATTCAATTCCAATTTTCAATCTGAATATTGAAATAAACATTCATCTGGGTTAGATTATACTTCTAAGTCATATTTCATCAAAGGCTCAACGTCCATCAACAATGAAATTTTGTGTTGTCATTCCTGCAAAAGCAGGAATCTAGTGTTTGTTCTCTTACTTCACCGGGCCAAGCTTGGATTCCCGTTTGCACGCCTGCGCGCTGAAGCGCTTCGGCGCACAAGCACGGGAATGACAGGATTGGGATCCAAGGAATTTAGACTATTGACAAATTAAGCAACATGGGTGATATTTTCTGTCCTCCTAATGGATAAAGAAACTTCTCTTTTAAAAGTACTAAAAGAATTCACAACGGTCACTTCCACAGGATACCGGGAGATAGTTCCCTTTCTCCCCAAGGACCGTGCCCCAATCGGTTTTTTCTGTCCCTATGTTCCTGAAGAACTCATTCATGCGGCTGGGGCTCTTCCCTTCCGTCTTATGGGCACACCCATCAAGATGTCTCATGTCCAGGCTCATCTTCCCCCTAACTGCTGCCATTTGGTTAAATCTTCCCTTGAAAGTTTACTCCAGGGGGAGCTCGATTTCTTGAAGGGAATTATTTTCAGCCATACCTGTGACTCCATGCAAGGGCTTGCAGATATCTGGGCTCTTCAGAGACGTACTCCTCTTCAATTCAATTTAATGATGCCCTCACATTTAGATTCCGAACTTTCCCGTACTTTCTTAAAAGCAGAGATTGAACGGTTTAAGAATTTTCTGAAATCCAACGTGGGGGAAATTACTCCCCAAAGCCTCAAGGCCTCCATCCAGCTTTTTAACCGTCTAAGGGAAAAACTCCAAGAGATTTATACGCACAGGCCAAAATGGCATAAACAAATCTCTGGAATTGACTTTGCCCGAATCATTCAAGCTGGATACCTGATGGATCGTCAACGATACCTCGAACTTTTGAATGATTTACTGAAGGCCTTACCTGAAAAAGCAGGGGGGAGTGAAAATCTCGTTCCTGTTTTTCTTGCGGGGAATATGACCCATTCTGACTCTTATTTCTCTTTAATCGAAGAGGCGGGTGCCATCGTGGTCCAGGATGATCTCTGCAGTGGAGCACGATTTCTCCGTCTCATGGTACCCGAAGATACCGATCCAATAGAGGGCATCACCAATCGTTACTTCACCTCCTTTTTATGCCCCACCAAGCACAAAGGGGCTCATGCCCATGCAGAAACTCTTCTAAAAGAGGTCCAAAAATCTGGGGCCAAGGGAGTGATCTTCCTCCTTTACAAATATTGCGAAACCCATTTTTTCGACTATCCTGATTTGAAACAGGCTCTTGAATCGAAAGGGATCCCAACGCTTCTTCTCGAAGTGGAAGATCCTTCCTATTCTGTTGGACAACTGAAGATTCGGATTCAGGCATTTGTGGAAATGCTTTCCCCCTTCTAAACAAGGGGGAAATTTCTAATTTCGAAGCACGAAATCCGAAACAAACTCGAATGTTCAAAACGCCAATTCTAAAAAAGTTTCGAATTTTGAAATTAAAATTTTGGATTTGCTCGCCCTGTAAAGTACGGGATGAGTTAATTCTGGTTTGATCTTCACGATTCCTCTGGAAAAGTGAGGTCATCAACTTCTAATAGGATTACTTAACAGGGTGAAGGTTTCGATATTCGGATTTCGGATTTACTTAGGGAAGCGTTAATAATGGAAAATGGGATTCAAACCAATCCTTACCAAAAAATAAACTCTACTTCTGCGTATCGACGCCTGATGACGGCCTATTATTTTATGGTGAAGCATCCAAACTGGTTTGGTAAAAAGGTGGCCTGGATTACCAGTGGTGGCCCCGTAGAACCTCTTTATGCCATGGGAGTCCTCCCTTTCTATCCAGAAAATTACGGGGCGATGTGTGGAGCATCCCGAATGTCAGCCTCTCTCTGTGAGGCCGCGGAGCATAAAGGATACTCCCACGATCTCTGCTCTTATGCCCTCACGGATATTGGATCTTCCCTAACTGGGAAAGGGCCCCTTGGAAAACTCCCTAAACCGGACTTTCTGGTATGTGGTAACAACATCTGCGGGACAGTCATTAAATGGTATGAAATTCAAGCCCGAAACTTTAATGTACCCCTCTTTTTCTTTGACACTCCCTTTGTGCACGATGAGATAGAAGAACATACCCTGAAATATGTTCAAAACCAGATGAAAGAATATATCTCCTTTCTTGAAAAACAGCTAAAACATCGGTTCTCAGAGAAACGTTTTCAAAAGGTCTGTTCCCGTTCTTTTGAAACCATCACTTTGTGGAAAGAGATCCTTGACCTTCCCTGCCATCATCCTGCCCCATTAGCCGCCTTCGATGCTTTTATCCACATGGCTCCTATTGTCACCTTGAGGGGAACAAGCTGGGCAGTCCGTTATTACAGAAAGCTCAAGAGAGAGATGGAAGAAAGAGTGAAAAAGGGAGTGGGGGCTTTCGCTCGTGAGGAAATAAGACTCATCTGGGATAACATTCCCATCTGGTATGATATTCGAAACCTTTCCAAAATACTCTCCTCCCAGGGGGCTGTTCTGGTCGCTGACACCTATACATCGGCCTGGGTCCTTGATGAACTTGACTTACCCCAACAACCCATCAATGGCCTGGCTAAGGCTTATGCGACCATCCACCTTAACCGCGGGTTAGAGTATAAGATACAGAAATTTGCCAACCTGATCAAAAAGTATGGAGCCCATGGATTTATCATGCATTCCAATCGGAGCTGCAAACCCTACTCCCTGGGTCAGTTAGATCTCAAACGGGAAGTGACCAGGTTGACCGGAAAACCTGGGCTGATGATTGAGGCTGATCATACTGACTCACGAAGTTACGCTCCCAAGCAGGTAGAAAAGCAGATTCAGATTTTTTTGGATATTATTAAAGGGAAGGGATAGGGATTTGTTTAGCTTTACCTTCAACCACGCCACAAGATCGCGTAATGCACTTAGAAGAGGGACAAGAGTCTCTATTTTAGACATGGTAGTACCTTCTAAGTTTATTCCAACGGTTCCGAACTTCTTTTTCTTCCGTAGCAAGTGCCTTTGTCCACCCGATTTCCTCCACTGAACTCATCAGGCCAACTAATTGCTCAAACTTTTTATCCGCAGAAGTTGAACGTAACTCTTTTTGCTCAGCATTGTTTACAATTTTCCATCGTGTCCTAAATGCCTTCGCCTCCGATTTTGTGATCCTATTCTTCATGAACTCCATTTCTCCTTACACAATTTTGTCATATATCCCATTACAACAAATATCTATTAAATTAGATCACCCTGCAAATAGAATGTAATTATTTTCCTTTCCCCAATTGATGCAAAGCATCCCAAGCGGGCCGAGGGTTGCCTTTCGCATCTGCTAACCCCATCGAACCAAAGTAGGGTTCCTTTCGATCACGAAGGAGTAACCAGTAGATTCTTTCAACACCGAATCCAAACGCTTGCCGATACGCCTCTTTTAGCCACTTGGCTTGTTTTTCATAGGAACCATTATCCATACGACCGTTTGTCTCTGTCGGAGCGCTCACAAATCCCGTTTCTGTGATCCAGACGGGGCGGTCTCCCAAACCCGATTTTTTCATTAGGTCATGAATATGCTCCAGATAACTGCGAAAAGTAAGCCCGTTTGCGACGATATCGCTTGGGAAATAGTAATTGTGGACGTTCACCACATCAAATTTTTTAGTAGAAAGGATGGGTTGTAACCAACTGTCATGCCACTTCCAGGCCTCCTGACGTACCATCTCCAATTGGAAATTCCGAACAATACCACACCCCATTGCAGAGGAGAGCACTTTGGCTTGCGGGTCAGCCTTCTTAATCGCATCGTAACCAGACTTCAATAACTCCAAGTATTCTTCCAGGGTCCCCTTCCAGAAAGCCTCCCCATTCACTTCGTTTTCAATTTCATAACAAACTCTTTGGCCTTGATAGCGATTCGCCAGGGTCTCCACAAAATGAACCCAATGCTCCCTATCCACCGATGGATGTTCAATCTGAGTAACACCCCTTTGGCGCTTATGCTTTTTGGTCTCCTCTCGAAAAGTAGTGCGTATGGTGAATAAAACATCGATTTGTTTTGTTTGGGCTGCTTTTACTAATCGATCGATGGCACTCCAATCGTACTCACCTGGACGTATCTTTACCAACTGCCATTGTAAGGGTACGCGGATTATACCCACACCTAATTCCTGGATAGATTTTATTTCCTCTCCAAAAGTACGAAGAGTAGTGTTCAACCCTAAACACCTTGCTTCCTGTGCCTGAGCACTGAAGGCGAAAGCTGAGAGGAAAACCATTATGCTAATAAACAAGACGCCTACTCTTACCATGACGGCTTCATCGACTTCGTACCAGCCTTTCTTGGAAGTGGCGAATTTTCGAATTGTTTTGGTCTTCATCTTTAGAACCCTTAATTATAACCGCTGTCAGGATTAGTAAACCCCGTTAGAAATTCCAGCGGGGCATTAAATCCCGTTAGAGATTTATCTCTAAACGGGATAAACCCCGCCCTCCGGGGTGGAACCCCCTACGGGGCGGAACCCGGAATTATTCTAAAATCTAACCCCGCTGCAGCCGCCGGCCCAGAGGGCCTCCCTCCGGGGCATGAGCCCTTCTGGGGCGGAGCCTGGCCCGGAGGGAGCAGCGGGGCATTATTTCTAACGGGGTAAACAAATTCTAATACCTGATCCACAGGTTTTCTGTCTTTCTGGGGCGATTCATCAGGATACCCCACAGCGATCAGACAGATGAGATCCATATCCGGTGGGACTTTTAAGATGGCTTCAATTTCTTTTTTGGCCTGAATGGGCGATACCAGCCAGACAGCCCCTAATCCCATATGATGAAACACAAGAAGCATCGTTGTCACGGCAGCCGCTGCACTCTGAATCGCTGTAGGCGCTGATCTTCGAAATCCGAGGATCTCCTTTGCTTCACGGTCAAAGGATTCCCGGGCAACCAATACCTTATCCATCGGACTTTGATAGACACCGCTAAAAACTCCTATGCAAGCCGGGGCATTCCTGAAAAAGGAGGCATTCTTCCGATAACGATTAACATCTTCCTGCCACGACATCGCTTCCGGCCAAGAAGCGATTTTATCTGCAACAGACTGGACGGCATTTGCCATCTTCTCAATCATTTCTTTCTTCTTCACAATGATGAAACGCCATCCTTGATAATTACCTCCATTGGGAGCCCATGTCGCCAACTCCACTGCTTTCTTTAACAACTCGTCCGGAACTTCCTGCTTTTTCCACTGCCTAACCGAGCGCCTTCCCTTGATTAGCTTTTCTAAATCCTGAATATTCATTTTTTCTCCCTCCTTAAACAATATCAAGGACTGTAAAACGAAGACAAATTGAAAAAGGATAAAAACAAAAATTGTTTTAAAACCTTAAAGCGTATCGGTGGGCGAGGTTGAAATATTTTTGGGCCCTCTTCTGAGCTTCCTTTTTTTCTCCTTCCGGGATATGAGGATCATCCAACCGGAAACTCTCCACCTTTCCCCGGACGTAGGCTCGATAGCATTTGTAGAAATCCAGCACTTCTATTAATTCCTGATCCCCCGACTCCCCGATGAAGGCACGGATGAGATGTTCGCTGAGATCCTGCCTGCCATGGTAATCAAGATCCATAGCCAAAAAGCCGATATCCGCGGCTACATCCGTATAACGAAACCGCTCATTGAATTCAATGCAATCGAAAATCGAGATCTCATCTCCCCAGAAGATATGTTCCAGCCTAAGATCTCCATGGCAATCTCGAATTCGATCCGAAGCGATTCTCTGGTAAAACATTTTCTCTTTCGTTCTAAAGAAATCGTTCGTCCTATTCTTCACCTCTTCATAAACTTCCCCGGGAATGGTCACATCAATATATTTCTCTGTCTGTTCGAAGTTCTCATCGGTATCCTGTTTCACGCGCTCCGGTTTGGCAAAGCTTTTGATGAGATCATTCGTCTCTGCGGCGAAATAGAAATTCACCAATTTTTCTGAGACGGCCTCAATCATTTTTGAAGTCACTTGCTTTTTCTCAAGTAATTTGTCCATCAAATATTCTTCAGGAATCTGTTTCATCTTAACGGCATACTCCACCAATTCTCCTATGCCATCCAATAGAATCTGATTGCCTTCTTTTGTAATCCTCACGACACCCAGATAGATACCCGGAGAGAGCCGTCGGTTCAACTTAACCTCTTGTTCACAATAATATTTCCTTTTTTCAAGAGAGGTGAAATCCAGGAATCCAAAATCCACAGGCTTTTTCAACTTGTAAACATGATTTCCTGTTAAGAAAAGGAGGGAGATATGGGTCTCAATAAATTTTATGGTTTGGGGATGGTCGGGATAGATCTCCGGATTGAGAAGTGCTTTCTGTAGGGATGGGATGTTAAGAGTCATCTTTTTTCGATTTTTTTAATTTTCCAATCAGGAGGTATATCATATTCCGTATCGATCGTGAGGTAGATGATCGGAAGCGTCTTAAACCTCTTTTTTAAATCTGCCGTATCAATGGGCTGAAACAAGGCTTTATTATTTAAGTAAGCCTCCTTGGTTAATGCATTCGACTCATAATTTTCTTTTGTCCTTTTCGAAATCCGCTCAATGGACTTCTCTTCTGTACAAACACATTCTGCAATAACAAAGGTCCGATTGGCCTTTTCAGCCAATTCAGCAGCGCGGGATCTCAACTCCTGTATGAAAAAAGTGGCATCCAAGATCAACCCATCCTGGGTCGTCTTCAATGTATTCTCCGCCCGTCTGAACATCTCCTCATAAACCCTTTTTCTCCTATTCGGGTCAGAAGCCACCTGATTATCGAAGATATCTTCACCCTTTAGAACTTCCAATCTAATTATATCGGATCGAAGAATCTGAAACCCCTTCAATCTTGCGATCTCTTCTGTCACTGGACTTTTCCAACTCCCCGGCAAACCCACCGAGATCAGGACACCGTTCTTTGGGATTTCGGTTTCAATGACTTCCGAAAAGTTTTTCTCCATCAAAAACCTCCTAATTTATCGTTACACGTGTCAGTAGGTCTCTAGTTATCGTAGATTCTATCACATCTCTAATGCCTTTAGAACCACATCGTGTAAAATTTCATTACTCACCAAAATCCCGTGATTCTTTACCATCTTTATTCCACATGAAAAATCTAATGGACGTCCTAAAACATCTGTCACCCTTCCCCCTGCCTCCTCAGCGATAATTGATCCCGCAGCATGGTCCCAAATGTTTTCCTTGTACCCTGGCTCAGAAGGGGATGGGACTCGCAGATAAAGGGTGGCTTCCCCTCTTGCTACAATCCCATATTTCGCCTGGCTATCCATCCTGAGAGAGGGCTTTGAAATATTCAATCTCTTGGCAAGACGTTGATGAGTAAGATGATCGGCATGGTCGGGTTCAACGCTCTCCGTGATAATCGCTTCCGACGGGTTCTTTACTTTGGAAACGGAGATGGTCCGTTGGTTTACACCGTTACTATCCATCTGGACTGAGCCTTTTCCCCTCAACGCAACAAAAAGGCATCCTTTCTCTCCAAAAGGATGGTGGATATCACCATAGAGATTAGGACAGGCTAAAATGCCTAATGTCACCACCCCATTTTCGATGAGCGCTAAGGCAATTGCATACTGTTCTCCCCTTAGAAATCCCTTCGTCCCGTCAATTGGGTCTAAAGTCCAAAAACGATCAGTAATAGCATTGGAACTGAAATCAATCCAGGAACACACTTCCTCTGAAGAGGAAGTCGGAACGAAAGCATTGACATAGTGTGTGACCTGCTCAAGGATTTTTGAACGATCTGGTCTCCTTAACTCCTTTGAATCCTCCTCAGCGACAATCGTGTCATTGGGGAATCTCTCTCTGATCAATTTACAAATGATTGCCTGAGACCCATAATCCGCAATCGTCACAGGGCTTCTGTCGCTTTTTAGAATGGATTCCCCACCCACAAGGGACAACCTTATTTTCTGACAAAGGGCCGATGCTTTAATGACCGCCTGAATGGCAGTTACCACCGCAGTAGAATTTTGATCCATCATATTTATCACATTAGCCAATCGAGGAATTGAGGAATTGCGAATTAAAAAATTCCAAAATTCCTCAATCCCTAAATTCATTATTTTCCTAACAATTTTTCATAACGGAGACGTCACCCGTAAACCATGAAATTTTATCAGTTTGTCATTCCTGCCCCGATTTTCATCGGGATGAACTCCAGCAGGGATCCAGTCTATTTAGATGTTTAGAATTCCCCTGGATTCCCGTTTTCACGGGAATAACACATGGGATGCTTACATCTATTTTCTAAGCAATTGGTATTAAAAATAACAAGAGGAGGGGTATTTTCACCTCTCCTCTTATTGGTTGTCTGATGGTGCCGAAGGGGGGATTTGAACCCCCACGGGGATTACCCACCACCCCCTCAAGATGGCGTGTCTACCAATTCCACCACTTCGGCAAAATGGAAATAATTTCTAACCTCTATTTCTTCGGCTCAGGTCCGGGCACCTGAGGTTGAACCGGCTTCTCCGAAGGGGCTAAAGGAGCCGTCGGAGCCGGCCTTTCCTTCATAACCGTGGAAGCCTTTCTCGTTGAGGACAAGGTGAGAAGAAGGGAGGTAATCATAAAGACGATAGCAGCGAACGTTGTCAGTTTCGTAAGAAATCCCATCGCCCCGGCGCTCCCGAAAATCGTCTGACTCGCCCCTCCGAATGCAGCTCCCATCTCTGCCCCTTTTCCTGCTTGAAGCAGAACGATCAAGATAAGCGCAACACAGACTAAAATATGCACTGCAATGATTATCGTCATGAACCCAATCCTTTCTTTGTTTTTAAATCTATATCACAATTCTTTAAATCTGACAATCTTCGAGAAGGACTCTGCCTTCAGGCTCGCCCCCCCTACCAATGCGCCATCGATATTCGGTTGGTTCATCAGACCTTTGACGTTTTCTGGGGTCACGCTCCCACCGTACTGGATCCGGATTTCCTCTGAGACTTCTCGTGAATAAAGCTTTTCTAATTTTTCCCTGATGAACCGATGCACCTCTTCAGCCTGTTCTGGAGTGGCTGTCTTTCCTGTTCCGATGGCCCAAACGGGTTCGTAGGCGATCGCCATATTTCTCATCTTCTTATCGTCCAATCCTTTCAATCCGCCTTCCACCTGACTTTCGATCACTGAAAAAGTCTTCCCCTCTTCCCTTTCCCTTAACGTCTCACCGATACAGAAGATCACCTTCAAGCCCTGAGCCAGCGCTGCCTTGATTCTTCGATTCACTGTCTCATCTGTCTCTCCAAAAAACTGCCGCCTTTCAGAGTGACCGATGATGACATAGTCACAGCCCACTTCCTTGAGCATGAGTGGAGAGACCTCGCCGGTGAAGGCGCCCTTTTCCTCCCAGTAAAGATTCTGAGCAGCGAGATGAATAGAAGAACCCTCAAGCTCCTTACGGATAGCATAGAGCGCTGTGAAGGGAGGGGCCACAGCTACCTCTACTGTCTTGACTCCTGAAATGGCCGCTTTCAATTCCCTGACCAGATCGAGGGCTTCCCCAACCGTTTTATTCATCTTCCAATTTCCCGCCATGAATGGTAATCTCCCCATTATTCCCTCCTCAGAGCCTCAATGCCTGGCAACTTCTTCCCCTCGAGAAATTCGAGGGAAGCTCCACCTCCCGTGGAAATATGACTGATTCTATCCGCCACCCCTGCCTGGTTCACCGCTGCAACAGAATCTCCTCCTCCCACAACACTGAAGGCTGAGGAGTTAGCGATCGCCTTCGCTATGGCAAAAGTACCCTGACTGAATGGCTCCATTTCAAAAACACCCATGGGTCCATTCCAAACAATGGTTTTGGCAGATTGGATCTCCTCTGAAAATGTCTTCACTGTCTCCGGACCAATATCCAGGCAGACCCAGCCCGAAGGAATCTTATCATTCTTAACAATTTCCCTCTTCGCCTGGACATCCATTCGCTCGGCAGCGATATGATCAGAAGGGAGAAGAAATTTGATCTTCCCCTTCGCTTTCTCAAGGAGATTGAGTGAAAATCCAATCTGGTCCTCTTCGACAAGTGATTTTCCTACCTGAAATCCCTCAGCTTTAAGAAAAGTATAAGCCATCCCTCCCCCGATCAGGAGAGTGTTCACCTTATCCAGAAGATTTTGGATCACACCTATCTTATCAGAAACTTTTGCTCCACCGAGAATCGCTACATATGGCTTTTGGGGATTCACCAGAGCCTTCTCCAGACTCTCAATCTCTTTCATCATTAAAAAACCCGCTGCCACGATCTTCACAAATCGTGCCATTCCACCTGTCGAGGCATGCGCCCTGTGGGCAGCACCGAAGGCGTCATTGACATAGATGTCACAGAGGGAGGCTAAGGCCTTTGAAAATGCTTCTTCATTCTTCTCCTCCTCAGGATGAAACCTGAGATTTTCCAGGAGAAGGATTTCCCCTTCTTTCATTCCTCCAATCTGTTTCTGAACCTCTTCCCCAATGCAATCCGCTGCTAAGGCCACTTTTTTCCCAAACAGTTGGGACAACCTCACAGCAACAGGGGCCAGACTGAATTTGGGATCCTTCTTTCCTTTGGGTCTTCCCAGATGAGAGGCAAGGATGACCTTTCCACCGGCTTCACTGACAAACCGAATGGTTGGAAGGGAAAGAAGAATCCGGGTATCATCGGTAATGTTATTCTTCTCGTCCTGAGGAACATTAAAATCGACTCGAATAAATACCTGTTTCCCTTTTAATTCAATTTGGTTAACCTTTCGGATAACCATAATTCGCTCCATTGTAAGATTAACTATTAATGAATCCCCCCCAATCCCCCTTTAGTCTCCGACCCAGAGCGGTCTCTCTCCGAGCTGGAGGGTTCTACGAGCCGGAAGCTGACCCGGAGGGAAAAGGGGGGAGAGGGGGATTTAACATCATTTTTCCCCAAAAAGATACATAAACAACTCCGCCATTCGATTGGAAAACCCCCATTCGTTGTCGTACCAGGAAATAATCTTCACCAATTTTCCACCGATCACTTTCGTGGATGGACCGTCCACAATAGAGGAATGGGGATTTCCATTGAAGTCAATGGAGACGAGAGGCTCCTCACAAAAACTCAAGATCCCCTTCAATTTCCCTTCTGCATAAGATTTTAAAACCCTGTTCACCTCTTCTGCGGTCGTCTCTTTTTTCAATAACGCTACCAGATCGACTACAGAGACATTCGGTGTGGGTACCCGGATGGCCATCCCGTCCATCTTTCCCTTCAATTCCGGAATGACCGAAGCGAGGGCAGTCGCTGCCCCGGTAGTAGTCGGAATCATTGACATCCCAGCAGCCCTGGCTCGGCGGAGATCCTTGTGCGGGAAATCAAGAATCACCTGATCATTCGTATAAGCATGGATGGTCGTCATCAAACCATATTCCACCCCGAACTCATCCACCAATATTTTAGCAATAGGAGCCAGACAGTTCGTTGTGCAGGATCCCATCGAGAGGATATGATGTTTTGCAGGATCGTAAACCTTTTCATTGACTCCCAAGACCAAAGAAACATCCGGGTCTTTCGCCGGAGCAGAGATCACCACCTTCTTGGCACCGGCTTCCAAATGCTTCGCTCCTCCTGCTCGATCCGTAAACCTCCCCGTACTTTCAAGCACCACATCCACTCCCAAATCCTTCCAGGGAAGCTGACCCGGGTCTTTGAGCGCAAAGACCTTAACATCCTTCCCGTCAATCGAGATGGCATCCTTTTTCGCTTCTACCTGTGCCCAAAATTTTCCGTGAACGGAATCGTATTTCAAAAGATGGGCCAATGTCTGTGCATCGGTGAGATCATTGACCGCCACAAATTCCAACCCCTTCTTATTCAGGCCTGCTCGCAGAACATTTCGACCAATTCTTCCAAATCCATTAATCCCAACTCTGACTCCCATAAGAATTCCCTCCTTTCAAAAATTAGAATTATTATATAACTTTTTTCCACCCATGGCGTCAATATTTTTCAGGAAATTTAGAGACTTCACAAAAAGGGGATGACCTGGTATATTGGACATGAACAGGGTTGATGAAATGGAAAAGAAATCCCAGGTGACACGCGATAGAGATATATTAGAAATCGTACGGGGGCTTCTCCTCTCGGAGGTTGCTTTCCAGGAAATCTTTAAAAAATATAAAGAGGGTTGCCTCCGCTTCTCAGATATTGGCGTCTGGGTGGATGACAAGGGCCAGAGCCTCCTTTATAACTTAAAGGAACAGTGTCATTCTCTTTATCGATATAAAGGGAAAAAGCTAATCGAAAAAAATCAGTGGCTCCTCGACCTGGTGATCGGATCTATTTTCCACGAAGCGATGAAGTTGAGAGAGAACATTTATCAAATGGAAGTCTATCGGCCTCAGTATCTCCAGTACAAATTAAGAGTCGGTAACTCCCCCTACGAAAAGGATTACCTTCAACAATTCGAAAGGATCATTTCGAAAGCGGAACTGGGTGTGAGAGAGGGAATGGAAGAGACGCGTTCCCTCTTCCATGATGCCATAGCCCAGTTAATCGATTTGTTTAAGGAGAATGCTAAAAACATCTATCTGATCCGATTCCTCCTCGAAAATCAAGCCCTTCTCAGAAAAGTCTATGGCTCCAAAAAGGTCAACGGGATTTTCAATCTCATGTTCAAAAAGGGAATTCTTGATGCCTATGAACTGGCTGGCCGGAGTTTTCTCCAGAGCGAACATTATGACCTCTCCTCAAACTATTTTTTAAAAGCTCTGAAAATGGATCCCCAGAACCACGGCCTCCAGTTCCTTCTGAACTTCAGCCTCGGGATGAATGAGTATTACAGAAATGCTTATCCAAAGTCATTGTTCTATTTTGCCAAGTTGATTCCCCTTACATTGAATGGAAAATTGAAGAAGGAGTATTTAAGGAAAGTTGAAGAGGTTTGCATTAAGATCTCTTCCGAGTTGAAAGAAGAAAATGGTCTTAAGGGTGCCCGAAAAGCAGGGTCCCTTGTTGATCGAATAAGAAAATGTTACGATGAATTGAGAAGGAGTTCGTGAGATGCCTATTTATGAGTACCACTGCAATCAGTGTCAAAACGAATTCGAAAAATTAGTATTGAATACCTCTGAAAAGATTGTTTGTCCTCAATGCAAAAGCAAGAAAGTCCATCGGATGATGTCCGCCTTTGCCTTTTCCAGTGGTGGAAAGTTTAAGAGTACTGCCAGTTCCTCCTGCGGAGGCTGTGCTTCCACTGGCTGCTCCACCTGCAACAAATGAGCTCAAACCTCCGTTCACGAACAATTAAGGGGTGTTTGAGCTTATTTGAAATTCGAAATCCGAATATCGAAATCTTCACCCTGTTAAGTAATCTCGCCCGAAGTCGACGACTTTACTTTTCCCAGACGGATCGTGATACATCAAAACAGAAGTTACCAAAGCCCACTTAACAGGGCGGGCAAATTCTAAATCCAAATAACCAAATTTCCAAAACATTGTTTATTCTTTCGTTTCGAATTTTGTGTTTCGGTCATTTGAAATTGTTTCGAATTTCGGATTTCGTGTTTCGAATTTTCTCTCTAGAGATTGGTGAGGTGTCTTCTCATCTCCATCTCTTCCCTCAATAAGTCATTTTCTTTGAGCCCTCTTAAAGCCTCATCAATCATCTGAATCATTTTCTCCTTATCTTCGGGGAGTTTTCCATGGAGGGGAAGAAGATTAGAGATATGATCACTTAAAAATTGAGAGGTCACTTGAAGCTTTTCCAAAAGCAGTTTTGTTTCATTTAATATCGTTTCTGGTGACGCCGATTGGAAACCACCCTTACCCATGGCCTCATAGAGTGAAGAGTTGGGTTGGGGGATAAAGGTCCGGACACGGATGAAATGAGGATCCACTTGATTTAATACCTCTGCTGTCCCTTTGGCATGTTGTTCCCATTTTTCTTCACCGCCAATCCCTAACAAAACATATAAAGAATATTCAAAGCCGGCTTCTTTCGCCTTTCTCCCAGCCTCAATCATCTCTTCCGGAGTCGCCCCTTTCTCAATCTCCTTGAGGAGGTCACGGTCACCGGTCTCAAGACCCACATGGAGTCTGGTCAAACCTGCTTGATAGATTTTTTTTAAATCCTCTAAAGGTTTCTTGGCAATGGTCTTGGCTCGCGCATAACTGGTCACCCTTTCGATATGGGGAAAGGAGGAAAATAAAGCGTTTAAAACCTTGACCAGCATTTCGGCCTTCGCCACAAGGCTATTGGAATCTCCAATAAAAACTGTCCCGATCCTGTCCCCATAAAGATCCTTTGCTAATTCTATATCCCCCAGAATCTCTTCAAGGTCCCTGATCTCGAACTTCATCCCTTTATACATCGAACAGAAGGTACATCGGTTCCAGGGACATCCCCGGGTCACTCTTAAAAGAAGGCTGTTTGCTTCACTGGGCGGCCGGAAGGGTGGAAAGTCGTAATTTTTTCTTCTCAGTCCAAATCTGCCGATCGTCATGGTTTACCTCGCTCCCTAATCCTCCCCAACCCCCCCCTAATAAAGGGGGGAGAGGAGGGATTAAAATATCATCGAAACAGAAACTCCCTTTTTCTCAAAACGCTCCCTCAACTCTGTTCCAACCACATGGAAATAATCCTCTTCCAAATACTTTTCCAATTTGGCTTTGCGATAAATCGCCTTCACCTTATTCGGATAATTCATTCGGTCGATAAGCACCTCGTCAATCAACCCATCCAGCATCGCCACCAATGGCTTCGGATCTAAAGGAAGCATCGGACCCACAAACGCATAAGTCTTAATCTTTTCTTGACGAAGGGCTCTCAGTGCTTTCACTCGAGAGTGGATAGAGGGAGAATAAGGTTCAAAGATCTTCTTGATCCCCTCATCATGAGTTGTAATGGAGAGGCCTACTTCAATTCTTTTAAACTGCTTAAATAGATCAATGTCTCTCAGACAGAGTGATGAACGGGTCAAGAGATTGACTGAAAGTTGAGCATCCAGAAGAGCTTCCAAACATTTTCGAGTCAGTTGGTACTTTTTCTCGATGGGTTGATACGGGTCGGTCACTGTGCTGAGGGCAACGACCCCTTGCTTTGCCCTCTTTAACTGCTTTCTCAGCAGGTAAGGAGCGTTCACTTTCACATCGATGAATTCCCCCCACGGTTCCAGATGGCCGGTGAAACGCTTCATGAAACTGGCATAACAGTACCGACAACCATGTCCACAACCTACATACGGATTGATACAGTAATCAAAACCGGAGATGGCTGTCTTGGTCAGAATGGTCTTTGCAAAGATCTCTTTGACTTTCATTAATCATATTATAACGGAGGGGTAAGAAAAGGGAAAGTTCTTCCCCCCTCCTCTCCTCCCCCCATTCGTGGGGGAGGATAAAGGTGGGGGTTTATTGGGCAGGTAGGTCAAATAAAGGTGAATGAGAATTCGCAGCCTCTTTTAATGGATAGGTGCCACCCGAATGAGAATAAACATTCTCAAAGAACCCAAAGATGTCAATCTCTCCTCCTTTTGCTTTCTGGCAGAGCTCATAAAGGTGATGAGTAGTGATGAAACTCATATTGTGCCGGATTAAGAAACTTCCCAGCTCTTTTGAGATATGACTCACCTGGCTCCTTTCAGAAAGCGGAAGGTGGATATGGGTGCTTGCAATAATCAAGGATTTTTCATTCTCCCTTCTTTCTTTCTCAAACTGTAAGGCCCGGTTGATCTTTGGGTGGTTCCCTTCCACCTCTCCTTCACTAATCAGAATCTGTACTCCAAAAGCCTTCTGGGTCTCTGGAATTTTAACGATGCGGTCCACAGATTGGTAGTTGATCCCTGTGGATATCTTGAACCCCAAATCCTTGAAGATGGAATGAACAGCATCGATTAATAACAATTCACTTTTTGGCCAGAGCAGTGATTCGATGAGGAAAAAATCCTGATCTTTGATGGCCATGGATTCCTTCTTTGACGCCTTGTCCATTTCTGATTGTAAAAAACTCATCCGTGCTGTTTTTCTCTCTGATTTTCTTTTTTCAAACCGACTGACGATGAGCATCGCGATAAGACACCCTAAAGGCACGACGAGCTTCAGCTCTTCTGGAAATCGAAGAGCACTATAGATCGCAAAAACCGCAAGCAAAATTTGTAACAGACCTACCATCATTTTCCCATCTTTCTAAAAATTAAATGAAAACAATAACTTAAACTATGGTTATTTCAGCAATTTTTATACCAAATTTGAAAATGTTAAAAACCAGTTATGATTTCAGCTGATTAGCTTTTACCCCTATGGTGAAGGGTTTGTCCAAATATGAAAAGTTTTCACGATTTGAACGAAAAGTGTCATGTTTTGACATGAAAAGGCAGCAACTTTAGAAAAAAGGGGGTTAACTTTAGGCCAAAATATTAACGAGACGTGGGTGTAAAAAGATATTCAATCGTTCGATTCAACATCTTTGCTCCCTTTACCTCTGTTTCAAATAGAGGAACAATCGCCCTCACCCTGTCTCCGAATATCTTCCAAATCTCTTCCATATGCTCATCTTGCATCTTAACTCGGTTGAGGACGAATTCCGCAGCATCTTTTCCGACCTGATCCTTTTGAATCACTCCATTGACGATGACGCCACCCACTGGAATCCCAAATTCATGGAACCAATTGATGAAGCGGGTGATAACAGCGATGGGAAGGCTTTCAGGCAATGTGATAAAAAAGAAGGCAGTCAGGGCTTCATCGGTCAGGAGGTTTTTGGCATTGGCCATTCTATCCTTGAAACTTAATAGGTAATCCAGGAGAGGGTCTTTTTTTTCTTTTTTCGAGAAGGAAAGTATCTCCCTCAGCGATTTTGCCTCCTCTCGGCTCTTCAGCATCTTCTCCACCCAGAGGGAGTAGACCTTCGACATTCCGAGAAGGCGCCTCGCATTCGCTGTGGGAGCAGTATCGAAGACGTAAAAATCATATTCATCCTTGAACATGAGATCCACCATATTTTCAAACATAGCCGACTCTTCGAAGGCAGGATTCATGGTGGCGGATTCGATGAAATCCTCTGCTTTCGTCGTGATATCTGCAAATTTGAGAAACCAGTTGATCTTCTCTCGGATTTCTCGTTTGGACCGTTCGATCGTATCCCGTGTATCGATCTCGAAGGCATAGCATTTCTCTTCGTCGCAGACGATGGCTGCTTTTCCAAAGACATCTTTTTCTAAGAGGTTAGAAAGGCTATGGACAGGATTGGTCGAGGCGAGCAACGTCTTCTTCCCCTGCTTGGCTGACCAGAGAGCTGCGGCCCCGGCCATGACCGTCTTTCCCACCCCTCCTTTTCCTCCAAAAAAGATGTATTTCAAACGGGGACGATCCTTCAAAAACTTTTCCATACTGATTGTAATTTGGTTCACGGTTTAACTCCTAACGATCGTTGGTTATAGGTTATAGGAAAACTTGTAGGGCGTGATCCCCGATCACGCCTTTCACCGGTGCGTTCGGTGAACGCACCCTACAGAATTGTTAGCTATGAACTATCCGCTAAAAATTCCCAAACATAGCTTTGGCCATTTTTTCAATCATTGGAAGGCCGGTTACATCTCGTTCCATCTCAGGCACAGATGCTAAAATCTGTTTACCAAAAGTGGTGTCAATCACCTTCAGGTAATGTTCCTCCATCGTGAGACGATTTTTTAAATATTCGGGAATATTTTGGTCCCTCAATCCAAGAGGCAGAACCCGATTGATGATATATCCACTTAAAGGAACGTCAAACTTAGCAAAAAGTTCTGCCGCTTTTAAGGTGTCCTTAATGATCATCTCCTCAGCGGTGATGACGAAAAAGAAGGCTGTTTTCTTTTTATCGGTCAGGATGCTCGATGATTTGTTGATCCGGTCTTTGATAAAAAGAAGTTCATTCAGAATGGCATCTTCATCCAATTCCTTTTCACGCCGGATCACAGCAGCCACCTGGTCATATTCCCTCATCTGTTCTCGGAGGCCGGTGATCTTATCGATCCAGGCATCATAGACGGATGCCATGCTCAAATAGTAAAGGGCATGGCCTAACGGCACCAAATCATAAATATAATAGTCATATCCACCCTTGATAACGATATCAACTACCTCATCAAAAATGGCGCTTTCTTCCATGGCAGGCTCTGCTGCAGCAGCCTGGATGTAGCTCTCTATCTCATCCGGAATCTTATCCATACCATACATATCAAAGATCTTCTGCCGGATCTCCTGCTGATATTCCTTCACACGACGGTCGGCATCGATCTCTTGTGCATAGAGGTTGGGAATGATCTCTGTTGGCCCCTTGCCAAAGATATCCCTTTCGAAGATATCGGTTAAAGAGGCCTGAGGATCGACAGAAAAGACCAGGACCTTTTTCCCTTTTTTAGCTAAATAATAGGCCGTGGCTGCTGAAAAAGTGGTTTTTCCTAAACCTCCCTTTCCACCGAACATGATGTATCGCCGATCCGGAAACTTTTCAAATATATCTGCTAATGGAATGTGAATCACCTCCCTCTAAATCCAAAATCCGAATATCGAAACTCGAAATCCTAAACAAATTCAAATCGTCAAAATCCAAATGACCGAAACTGTTTTGAACATTTGTAAATTCGAATTTTAAATTTGTTTCGTGCTTCGAATTTCGGATTTCGTGTTTGTCCTTTTAAGCTAATGCATCTGTTAAATCTTTTTCCCTCAGCATTCTCCGTTTCCAGGTGGAGATCTGGGGAACGACATAGGGTAGCAAACGCAACGAATAGTATGGGGGAAGTATTGGAACACCCAGCATGTCACCCATGGTGATAAGGATAAAGAGATGTTCCATGCTCGCCCTGGTCTTGAGCGCAAATCGTGCTGAGTCATGGGCCGCCAATCCATAAACAATTTCTTGAACGGCCCTAAAAAATCCACCCTTCTTTTTTTTCTTCTCTTCTGTCATAACAAAATCTCCTCCAATAAATGAATCGTAGCCGCAACCTTCAGGTTGCGTCATATTACGCAGGCTAAAGCGTTCGACCGAGCTCACGCCGAAGTCCTGCGACTACATGTTTGAAAAATTTCAGGGGCTTAATCTACCCAACCCTTTTTAACAAAAGTATTCAGGTAAATCAAGCCCCCCACAAATTGCTTAATTTAATCCCCCCTCACCTCCCTTTACCAAAGCCTGTCTGCCGTTAGGCAGGGGACGCTGGGGAGATTTAGTTTAACATTTTTGCACCTTACGCCTTACGCCTCACGCCTAACGGAATAATTACGCCTTAGCAGGTGCAGGTTGAGCTTTCACCGCACGGTAACGATTAAAAGCCTTCACGCCTTCCACTGCCAGAATGATGGCAGCAATAACGAGGAAGAACCCAATCAATCCCATGAGTGTATTTCCTATCAAGGCCTCTGTACCCTTCACAGCCCCTGTAAAGACTTTGCTAAGCAGCCCATAGGAGGTATACAGAAGAGCAGCCACGGTCGTAATAAACATAAAGATCATCGGATAAAAGGCGTAAGCAGCAGATCTTCCCTCCGACAACAAATAGGCTGTCACTAACATCAATGCTAAAGACGCCATCAACTGGTTTGCCCCTCCAAACAGCACCCAAAGGTATTGGTACCACCCTGTAAAGACCAGGAGGATTCCAAGAAGACTTGCGATAATGGTACCGATATGGGCATTTTTAAAGATTGGGCTGACATCGCCCAATAACTCTGAAGTGGCAATCTTCATAAAACGAATCACCAACTGCAAAATCGTTACTGCCAGGAAGATCATCATCACACTGCCGTAGGATTGGCCAATCTCAAAAGGTAGTCCCAAGGCTCCCATGAATTTCCCAACACCTGCTGCAAAGACCCCTGTAGGTCCTTTAGCAATGGCTGCTCCATATTCGGTTGAAGAAACATAAATTGTTCCGGCAGTGAGCAAAGCGAATACGGCGAGCATCATCTCCACGAACATGACTCCGCCTCCAACTGGACGGGCATCGGTTTCGTATTCCAGTTGGCGGGCTGTTCCTGAGGTTGATACAAGGCTATGCCAACCAGAGATGGCTCCGCAGGCGATGGTCACAAACATAATGGGCCATAGGGGACCAATTTTAATAGAGAAACCAGTGTAAGCGGGGAGGGAAAAATTGGGATGGAGCACAAATACCCCAATGATCCCGAAGAAAAGCCCAAGGAATACGACGTAAGAGGCAACATAGTTAATGGGGAGTGCAAATCTCCAGATGGGCAAAACAGCAGCAAAATAGCAGAAGACAAATGCAGCGATCGCCCATACAAGTCGACTATTAGCAAGTGTCTCTCCAACTATTTTGTTGGAGGGGGCAACTGACCCGAGCCATATCCCGAAAAGGGTGATAAGAACCGTGACAATTGTAGTCAGGATGATGTCTTTTTTCCAGCGATAGATCATTTGCCCGGCCAGTAGCCCGGCACCGGTCATGAATAGCCACGCCATAGGAGAACCTTTTAATCCAACGGCTGTGCTGACCACCACATTTCCAAAAGCACCTGCAATGAGGAGCAGATAGAAATATAAAAACGCAAGAAGAATGATCCTTGCCCTCGGCGAAATAAGTTTGTGGGTCAGACCTCCAAGAGAGGCTCCATCCTTTCGCATGGCTATCATGGCGCTTGAATAGTCCTGGACCCAGCCGATGAAGAAGGTGCCTGCCAAAATCCAGATTAGTGCAGGAAGCCATCCCCATTGAATGGCAATGATAGGGCCAATGACTGGGGCTGCGCCCGCAATCGATTTAAATTGGTAACCAAAGAGGATGTTCTTACTGGTGGGCACGAACTCTACTCCATCCATATACATCTTGGCTGGGGTAGCCTTCTTGGGGTCAGCCTTCATAATTTTTGTATCAACGTACTTTGCATAGAAACGGTAACCAATGAAAGCAACAACAAAACCTAAAATAAGAACAACTACTGAATTCATAATCTTACCTCCTTGTGGTAATAAAACCACCCATGAGATATCAATGAATCCCCCTCACCCTGTTCTCTTTTTCGACGCTCTCTCACCTCCTTTAATTCCAAATGACCTAATTATTTTCCAGACTCGATTATTATATTCAAATGGTTTTTTATGTCAAATGGAAAATAGCGGGACAAGAATGTCCCGCCCATCGCGATAGGTGGGGTTTTCTAACCCCGCCTAATACCTAATAAATAATTTTTCCAAAAATCATTCAAAACAGCCCAACTGGCACTGGCTGATTTTGATCTTCATCTCATTCAGAACCTTCCCCATCTCCCTCTTCGAAATCCCAAAATCTTCGGCGATTTTGAAGCACATGGCACAGGGAAGCTTTCCCGCCTTTGCCTTTTTAAGAATTACTTTCTCTAATTTATCACGGTCCATAATTAATTCCTTTCACTACCAGATTCTCACCATCATTAATTTGCTCATTATCAATGCTCACTGACCATTGATAATTGATCATTGCTCATTGTTCGTTCTTCTTCTCCCTGGAAATATAAATCCCATATTCAAATCCATCCACCAACGCAAGAAAGGAGGCTTTATTAATATTTTCAGAAAATGCCTTGACTCTCCATGCATCCTTCCCATTGCTGAACAGAATCTCCACCTCTACACCCGCTGCTGTTCCGGCACCTGGGTCGAAGATTCTCGAACTGAAGTCGATCAATTTTATCTGATCGACCTCCGGGAAAATGGATTTGAGTGATTTCTTCAAAACCTTTGCCAAGGCATCCACGGGTCCCACCCCTGTATCCGCTTCATGCATCTCTTTGTCATCAGCCCGGAGCATAATAGTGGCTTCCGGTCGGATGCCATCGTCAATCAACCGGTAATTACCGACGATCTCAAAATGGGGTTTATAGCCGGACATGGATCTTAAAAGATTCAAAATCTTTGTCGCATCCTTAATTTTTTCCTCAACCAATGCTTTCCTCCTCATCAAGAATAATTCTCATTACATTAAGATTCATAAGAATTGTCAAGAAAATTATAAGAGAGCTCTAAAAAACTACTTCATGCTCTCTTGATTACACAGATTTCAAAAAAGGATTACACGGATTTTCCTGATTTTTCAATGCATTTGGTATCTGTGTAATCGGTCTTTAATCGATATAAGCAAAGATTTCTGGACTTTTTCAGAAATCTTTATAACACAGGGATCCACGAAACTATTTGACCTTGCCTTAAGTCACATGTTATTTATTAAGGGTCAAGGGAGTCCAGGATTCCTTGCCTGCGGCAGGCAAGAAGTGGTCAAGTGAAAATCTAAAACTATTATCACTCGAACTCTTGAACCCTAACATCCCTGCCTACCGGTAGGCAGGCTTGAACCATAAATTTTCATGAAAGGAACTCGGTTATGAAACTTAGCGGTGTGATGCCACCTATTACCACACCTTTTCAAGACGGAAAATTGGCTTCGGATAAACTCAAAAATAATTTTCAAAAATGGGATAAAACAGGTCTTTCCGGTTATCTTGTTCTCGGGTCGAATGGGGAAGCGGTCTATTTAAATGAAAAGGAAAAAATAAAAGTCGTTGAGATCTCCAGGGAATCTATCCCCACATCAAAGATCATGCTGGTTGGAACGGGAATGGAATCGACTCAGGAGACCATTCAGTTCACCAATCAGGTAGCTAAGATGGGGGCAGATTATGCTCTGGTTGTCACCCCTTCCTATTTCAAAGGATCGATGAAACCCCAGATTTTATATGATCATTTTATTGCTGTCGCAGAATCTTCCCGAATTCGAATCCTCATCTATAACGTCCCACAATTTACCGGAATCAATTTAGACCCCGAGGTGGTGGCTAAACTTTCTGAACATCCTAACATCATTGGGATCAAAGATAGTTCAGGGAATATCGGTCAATTGAGCGAGATTATACATCTGTCTCAAAAAGGATTTGCCGTCTTTGTCGGCTCGGCGCCTGTATTCTTTCCTGCCCTTTGTATAGGGGCGGTAGGTGGAATCCTGGCTGTAGCAAATGTGGTTCCTCAAGAATGCGTCCAGATTCAGAACCTTTTCAACAAAGGGAAAATGGGCGAGGCAAGGGCATTACAAAGTCGATTAACCCCCTTGGCCAAAGCAGTGACAACAAAATATGGTATTGGCGGTTTGAAGATGGCAATGGACCTCGCAGGATATTCTGGTGGAAATCCAAGACTTCCTTTGAAAAGACCCGGAAAGGAAATTGAAGAGGAATTGAAACGGCTATTGTTCAGATTGAAAAAAGTCTGAAAAGGAAAGGTGAGCTAAAGAGCTAAAAATAATTCCTGAGTCACTTCTTCCCCTGGTTTTAGGATAATAAAATCCTTATTCCACATTCCTCGAAGCATCTTCTCGAAAAATTCTAAGGATCCTTTAATCTCCTCATATCTCAAATGAAAAAAGCGAGCATTTTCTTGGGCATGCTCCCGATGGGTCTCTGACAATTCAACGCCCATATCCACTAAGGCAATCCTGGTATAGTTCTTAAGCTCCTCCTTAATGACCCATTCTGCTGTCTCTTTATCATAGCGCTGACAATACTCATGATAAATTCCGAGAGGTGACTTTCCTTCTTCAATCCATCCTTTAGTCAGATAGTACGTGCCTGGCTCCTTATTATGCTCCTCCATGTATCTATCCCAGGAACCAAGGAAAAGGGCGATGCAATCATGGACCCGCGGAATAACAATAGGATGACTCTTCGACTTTACGCCTACGATCCCATTACTGCACAGCCCATAACTAAGGATGATGTAATCTCCCTCCCATCTCTCAGCTTTGTCCATCTCTCCCTGGATAACAAGATTCATCTTTTGAGGTGTCCGGTGGAGAGATTGCTCTAAGAAAACGAAAGAGATTCCATTAGTCTGGAGACGGAGGAGCTCATCTCTCATGATGTTGCAGGCAATGACCAAGTATTTCATAGGAATTGCTTTAACAGCGTGCCTACTCTCAACACCGGGAATCGGTAATCCCCCCTCATCCCCCTTTAGCAAAGAGGGGTTGGAGGGATTTTACTATTCCAGCTTTCCTTCTCGAAAAGCCGTGATGTACTGCATGCAGAATTCGTCCTTGCCGGCAATCATGAGGGCAGCTTTGAGAGCTCCGAAAAGCTGTTTGTCCGTGGGATCTAAAATGGCGGAATCCAAACCGCGAGCAATGGCTGCCACCAGAAAGGTTCGATTCACAAGCTTTCGATTCGGAAGCCCATAGGACACATTGGTGAGGCCACAAGTGGTATGAACGCCTGGAAATTCCTTCATGATCTTTTCAATAGCATCCAACGTTGCCAACGCTGACTGGTCATTGGTTGCAAGAGGATAGACAAGAGGATCAATATAGAGATGATCCAGGGGAATACCTGCAGCCTTGACCCTTTCCACGAGTTGCCCGGCCATTCGAACTTTGGCATCCGCTGTATCCGCAATGGAGTCCCCTGACTGACAAAGGGCGATAACCTTAGTATCGTATTCAGCCACCAACGGCAGGATTCCTTCTAAACGAGAATGTTCCAAGGTAATTGAATTGATTATGGGATTTTTTTTGGCCAAAGGAATCACGACCTTGATCACAGAAGGATCCGGGCTATCAATACAAAGGGGAAGGTCTACGGCTTCCTGAACTGTTTCGATAATCCACCGAAGGTGTTTTGCTTCCTCTCCGAAAAATGTTCCAGCATTAACATCAAGATAATCAGCCCCTGCCATGACCTGCGCTTTCGCTTCATTCTGAATAAAAGCCGCATTTCTGGAAGAGATGGCTTCGGCGATGGGCTTGCGAGAGGCGTTGATTCGTTCGCCTATAATTAACATGCAGAATGTCACCACATTTGTAGTCCCTTCCCCCTTGCAGGGAAGGCTAGGAGGGGGGCATTCACCCCCACCTTCATCCTCCCCCGTCAAGGGGGAGGAAATAGTTAATCAGATTCAATATAGATCCCCTCTCCCCTGGTGGGAGAGGGACTGGCCTCCGGCTCGGAAGAGCCTATGGCTCGGAGAGGTGAGGGGGAAAACTATTTTAACAAATTTGGATCCAATGGATATTTTCCGTATTTCTTGATAGCCTTGGCCATGGCCCAAACATTTTCTGTTTTGCAGTAATCTGGAAGGCTGTTAGCACTCGTGACGACATACCCACCACCAGGTCCTGCTACAGCAATCCTCTCCTTAACTTCCTTATCCACCTCTCCAGGCGTTCCCAGGGTGAGTGTATAATCGAGATCAATATTACCAAGGATGCAGACCTTATGCCCATATTTGGCTTTCACCTCCTTGATGTTCATGGCCGAAGGTTGAATCGGGTGAAGTCCATTCATACCCAACGTGACCAGATCATCTAAAATAGGCAGGAGGTTACCATCGCTATGAAAAACCCAGGGTTTCTTAATTGCATTCGCCACAATTTTTTGGTAAGGGAGAAAAAATTCCTGGTACTGCTCACGGCTCATCCAAGTCGATTTCGTATCAGCATGGTCATCGTTCACCCAATAAAAATCAAAATCCATCTTGTTTAGATGTCCCACTACCTTCGCCGACCACTCCGAGAACCTCCGATGGACCTCTTTGATCAGGTTCGGGTTATCGTAGACATTATAAGCAAACTCCACGATCCCCATGCTTTCCAGCAACGAAGCAGATCCAAAACGGATTCTGGCGAAGACAGCATAGTCGCCTTTGAACTGGGCAATCCATCTCGACACCTGTTCATACCGGGCAGGATGATCCGGGTCAGGAAGATATTCATCAAAGAGTTTTAGGGAATCATTGGAGGTAAGGAGTCCTCGTTTAACGAAAGTCCTACCTGTTTCAGGAATAACTCCCATCTCTGCAATCCAGGGAGGGACAAAATCGAAAGTCACTTTTTTGGGATAATAATAACTTTCCTTAAAACCTGCAGCGGCTTGCATGGCCTGACCTGCGGTAGCCTGCCCACCCATGGGGAAGTGATACCCGAAACCATCCATGCCGAGTTTCTCGCAGAGTTCACCCGGAGTAAATTCGGTCGTGCCCATAATCCTCTCTTGGAGCCCCTCCTCAATATCATTCTCTATCCATGGAACCCGATCTGGAGTCCCTCTTTTTAATGCGTTCAAAACCCTTTCCCTCGGTTTCATCTCCTTCATAAATACCTCCTCCTCAGGAGTCTATCCTTTAATCAATTCGTTACATTTGATCACCGCAGCGCGGGCATCCTTTCCGTAAAAATCCGCTCCAATTCGATCTGCAAAACTCTGAGTGAGAGGAGCTCCTCCCACTCCTACCTTGACTTTATCTCTTACCCCTGCCTTTTTAAGAGCCTTGATCGTATCTTCCATCATCGACATGGTTAATGTAATGAGAGCGGACATCAGAACAAACTTGGGTTGATACTGGTTAATGGCATCAATAAATTTTTCTGGTGGGACATCAATCCCCAGATCCATCACCTCATACCCAGCACCTTGAAGAATCATGGAGACGATGTTCTTGCCAACATCATGAATGTCACCTTTCACTGTCCCAATGATCACCTTGCCTCTGCTAGATACCCCTTTCGCAATAAGCATGGGGCGGAGAATATCCAACCCTATGTTCATCGCCCTTGCAGCAATCATCATCTCTGGCAGAAAAATCTCATTTCGTGAAAACTGTTCCCCCACCACGTCCATGGCCGGTATCAAGATATGGTTCATTATCTCTTCAGGATTGAGACCCTCTGATAAAGCTTGCCAAATCAATGGCTCGACCACACTGCGTTTCCCCTTGATGATGGCCTCTTGAAGCTCCTTCTTTATTGTTGTCATGTCTGCCATTCTGAACCTCCTTGGTCGGTCTCTAGGTTGCTCCAGCGACAATTCTTAAGACTGCTTTGTCATTTATTAGTTCTGCTGGTTTTCCTGAGAAGATGATCTCTCCTCTTTCGATGACATAAAGCCTATCCGTAAAATCGGGTACATGGTAGATGTTCGATTCAGCGAGGAGGATGGAGTGACCCATTTTAGCAATCTCATGGATACTCTCTGCGATCTGCGGGATGATGGCAGGTGAGAGCCCTTCGAAGGACTCATCGAGCAACAACATCTGAGGGTCCATGGCTAATGCCCTCGCGATAGAGAGCATTTTTCTCTCTCCTCCACTGATCTGTGTCCCCCTTCTCGCCTTATACCTTTCCAGAGATGGAAATACAGAATAAGCGAGCCTAATCCTCTCTTCTGCTGAGCGAGAGGTTTTTCGAGTCCATGTGGCGATCTCGATATTTTCTAAGGTGGTTAAATCGGAAAAAATTTCGCTTTCTTCTGGAGCAAAGCCTATTCCCAAAAGAGCAATCTCGTGAGGAGCCAATCCTGTTATCTCTTTTCCCATAAACTTGACGCTTCCAGACTGGGGTTTAAGAAATCCCATAATGCTTCTGAGAATTGTGGTTTTGCCTGCCCCATTCCTACCGATCAGGCAGACCACCTCATTCTCCCCCACCTCCATACTCACGTTCCGCAGGATATGGCTGGCCTTGATAAAAACATTCAGATTTTTCAATTCGAGCATCATGCTGACCCGCTTTTGAAGCTCCTCGCCCAAGGGGCGGGGCTTCCCGGTAATGTGATAATCGTTTATATGGTGCCCCTTGACCCCGCCTAAACGGCGGGGCTTGTGGTCCACTTGCCAGTTAATGCTCCCGATTCATGAGGGTGCTGAAAATCTTGAAACATTCCTTCTGCCCCACTACGGTGCAGACCACCTCTTCATTCTTCTCGATTTCTGCCGGAGTGCTATCCGATAGGATCTTTCCCTGATGCAAGGCGATGATGCGGTCTGAAAAGGAAAAAACGATATCCATATCATGCTCCACCTGGATAATCGATTTGATCCCAATCTTTTTCGAAGCGGAGACAAGAGTTTCCATAATTTTGTTCTTATCACTTGTGCTCACACCGCTCGTCGGTTCATCGAGAAGAATCACCTCCGGATGGAGAGCGAACGCTGAGGCAACATCGAGCATTTTCTTGTCGCCCTGAGGTAAATTCTTTGTCAACACATCCTTCTTATCATCCAGCCTGAAGAGCTTTGCCACCTCCAATGCCTCTCTGTTCACCTCCTGATCACGGAGAAGTGAGGAATAGAAATTTGTCCCCTTCCCCAGTCTTGAAACCACGGCAACCATTAAGAATTCAAGGACGGTAAAATTCGGGAAGATATTGACCAGTTGAAAACTCCGGGCAACCCCCAATCTGGACAACTTCTCAGGACCGATCCCGGTAATCTCCCTATCCTTATAAAAAACTTTCCCTGTATTGGGTGTGAGCAATCCGGTCAAGACATTGATTAATGTGGTCTTCCCCGCTCCATTCGGTCCGATGATGGACACAAATTCCCCTTCGTTAATCTGAAAGCTTACCCCATCCAGGGCACAAAACTCTCCATAATATTTACGAAGATCACTCGCAGAGAGAATCGCCATCTTCTTCTCCTCACTCACCCCTTTTTTCTTTTTTCACCAAGGAACTGATCACACCAGCAATACCACCTGGCGCAACGATAACGAGAAAGGCCAAAATGGCCCCAAAGATAAACCTCCAATAAGTCGTGAGAGACATAACCTTGTCTTGAAGAAAGATATAGACGACACCACCGATCAGAGGGCCAAAAAAGTTTTCGAACCCTCCGAGGAGGGTCATAAAAACGAGTGTTCCAGAGTGGGTCCAGTAAGTCAGCCCCGGATCCACTTGACCGATGGCTGGAGCTAATAATGCTCCTCCAATTGCGGCATAAGCCCCTGATATGATAAAGGCATACCATCTGTATCGTTTGACACTGATCCCCAGGTATTCCGCCTTTTCTGGATTATCTCGGATCGCCTTCAGGCAGAGCCCAAATGGAGAGGAGACAATTTTCCACATGACAAAAACAAGAAGGGCAAAAACAAAAAAGCAGTAGAGATAGTAATTCCCTGTGAGAAATTGCATTTTAGGAATCTCAGAAAGGTTGAAACCAAGGAGATAAGGACGTAACACCCGCATCCCTTCGTCGCCACCGGTCAGATAATAGAATTTCAGGAGGAACGAATAGAAGAGCATCCCAAAAGCGAGGGTAAGCATTGCAAAGTAAATTTTGATGTAACGGACACACACCAGCCCGATCAAGGCCGCCAGCAAAGAAGAGATAATTACAGCGACAACAAGGATGACTTCCATATAGAGAATAGAAAATTTCCCTGTGAGGAAAGCGGCGGTATAAGCCCCAATGGCCATAAAAAAAGCATGGCCAAAGGAAAGGAGGCCGGTGTAGCCTAAGAGGAGATTAAGGCCAAGAACCATGATGGCATAGGCGAAAAAAGTCAACATCAGATAACTGACATATTGGCTGGCAAAGAGAGGTAATCCCAAAAAGAGGAGGCCGACAACGATGAGGATGATTGCTTTGGTACTTTTGAGAGACATGATCTCCTGCCATGGTTTCATCAAACTTTACTCCCTCCGAATAATCCTTGCGGCTTAATCACCAGAACAGCAATCACGATGATATAGATGGTGAGCATTTCCAATTCCGGATAAGTGAAAATGGCGACCGATTTCAACACCCCTACGATCAGAGCACCGATAAAGGCTCCCTTCATGCTTCCGAGGCCACCGATGACCACCACGGCAAAAGCTAAGACGATGAGTTCGACGCCCATTTCTGAAACAACAGCGGTGGCAGGAATCACCAAAGCTCCGCCAAGCGTTCCAAGAACCGTTCCGAGTGTGAAAACTTTAATGTAAACCTTCTTCATATTGATCCCGAGTGCCTCACCCATTTCTTTCTTGTCTGCTGTCGCTCGAATAATCCGACCGAACTTGGTGTTCAAAAGAATATATCCGATCAGAGCAGCAATGATTAAGCTGCATAGGATGACGACAAGATTGTAAACAGGTAGTGTGGCTCCGAATAGATTGAGCCGGCCATAAATCAGGTCAATTCCTCCTGTGGTCTGTGGGGAAGTACCCCAAATAAATTTGATGACATCCTCGATCATCATCACGATCGCAAAGGTTAACAGAAGCTGAAAGGTTTCATCCCGGTCGTAAACAAACTTGATCAGTCCTCGTTCGACAATAGGACCGATCACTCCCAGCAACAACCCAGCCCCGATCAATGGAAGGATAAAAAGTGGCTTGGAAAAACCTCCTGCAACAAAACTTTTCACTACCACGATACCAAAATACGCCCCGAGGGCATAGAAGCTACCACAGGCCAAATTAAACACTTTCTGGACACCGAAAACGACCTGAAGCCCTGCAGCCACTAAAAAAAGCGTTGAAGCATTAAAGACGCCACTGAAAAGTATACTGACAATGGTTTCCATTCATTTGCTCCAAATAGCGAGGCGGCCTCAAGATTTCTGAGGCCGCCCGATTCAAAATCTTTTTACGACTTCCAACCCTTAATCCATTCGTATAACTTTGTTCCCGCAGTGGGCTTAATGATCTGTGAAGGGGTGAGGACCTCCACCGGATCGATCGTGACAAAGTCATAGGGGTTCTTGTGAGTTGTAATCCCCATGAAGAAATTACAGGTCATGATGTTGTCCTCCCTGTATCCGCGATATCCAGAAAGTGAAGGAACCTGGATACCACTCAGGGCTTTTCCAATCTCCTCCTTGGTCGGCCATTTTCCCAAAATTGAATAACACTTCTCCACCGCAGCTTTGTAAGCCTGGAGGACAAAATAGGCGTGATCACATTCATAGACAGGATATTCCTTGTATTTATCATGATAGGTCTTTACAAATCTTGTGAGCAATGGCCAGGTATCGGTCCATTTGAAATACATGCTGTTGTAACCGAGGATGAGCCCATCTGGAGTGAATTCTTTCTTGAGGGTATAGTGAACTCCCCCTCCGGTGGTGAAACACCCTTTAATCGTCTTGAAGAGACCAACGGCCGCTGCCTGTTTCATTAAGATAGGAACGTCCCCGGACCAAAAACTGGTCATGATCAAATCCGGTTTTGCTTTTTTAAGAGCGGCAATGTGAGAGGTGAAATCCGTTTCACCCAATTTCGGCCATAGAGCCTCCACAGCTTTCACATTTGGATTGAAGTGCTTCAGGACGGCTTGAAAGGCTTCCCAGCAATCCCTGCCATAGGAGTAATCATTGTTAATTCCAGCGATGGTTTTGATCTTAGGGAAATATTTGGCTGTCAGAATGGCTCCTCCAATGGCTTCTGCTTCGTTGTCAATACTTTTAAAAGCAAACTTCGTCTTAGGCATGGTCTCTTCAACGCCTTTTTGGGTCGTCCCATCCCAGGAGAGCCATAACTGACCTAATTCCTCAGCCAATGGTCCAACTGCAAGTCCGTTTCCAGTGGACATTAGACCCACAATCACATCGCACTTCTTTTCCAAAGTCAGTTTTTTGAACCTCTCCACGCATTCTTTAGCAGTCGTCTCCTCCTCCATGTGGAGTTCAACTTTTCTCCCGAGAATTCCACCGGCTGCGTTGACTTCATCTGCCCAAATCTGGGTAGCGCGCCAAGCGGCTGTACCAGGAACCCCGATCACACCAGTTAGACCAGGCATCGCTCCAATCTTTACACGTTCGGCTGGTACCCCTTTGGCGGGTGCGGTCTGTGCTCTTGCCTTTCCCCCAGCTGCAAGCAGTGCACCTGCACCCAGGGCTGCCCCTCCAACCAATTTAACAAATTCACGCCTTGTCTTTTCCATGTTTCTCCTCCTTTTCTAAAAAGTTAAGTGCCTAAAAATGAGTTAATAGAGATTTCTGTTGCCCATGGCTTCAGGTATACTGAAATTTCTAAACCCCTTTCAATTACCAACTACTATCTTTTCTTTTTAACTTAGAATACATACATCATTTGTCAATGTCAATAAAATAGCTGATAGGTTGTCCGAAGAGTTAAGGCCTGGAAAGTGGAGCCCCTCGGACTAAAGCCCGCGGCTCCTCCACCTGCTTTGGATGGCGGAACCCTCCGAAGCAGACCCCACTGCGCTCCCTTGAACTTCGAAGGGTACCCTCCTCGCATTCATCCACGGCCTGAAGTCCGTGGCTTACTGCGTAGGAGGGTAAAAAAAGAATGGTTATTTACCTTTTAAGAAGCTCCATGCGTCCTGTTACATCACTCTTCGCCTTATATACGGAAGATCCAGTAAGGGTTCCGAGAATAATTTCTGCCGTTGTAAATATTGTTGCCTTTAAGAGATGCCCCCCGGTGACAGCACCTGAAGAGGTACCGAGGATTGCGTGCAGGTGAATCACAGGTTCCCCATCCTCCTGGGAGGGGAAGAAATTTCCCTCCAACGAAAGCAATTCAACAGGACCTGCCTCTTCAATCTCAATCATATCTTCTGTCTTTACCGGTATCCCAGTATGGGGTCTGACATTCACAAAGACCACATTCTTTAAACTTCCGATGGCTGAAATAATCATTCCTCTCTCTATCCCATGTTCCTTCGAAATTCTCTCCAAACCCGCGAAGAGATCCTCATCGGGCATGAGTCGAGAGAGAATGATTCCATCTAATTTCACTTCTTCCGCGAAGAGCTTATGCACTACCATCATCAATTTTTCAGACAATAAATGACCATATTTTTATTACTATAGTGAACGTCTTAAATAAAGTGACATAATGACATTATCTTTTTGGGCTTCCAAGTTTGGGAGCGCTTAAAAACCGAGAGCACCAATTCTTCAAATGTCTCATAATAAGTATCCGTTGT
>Ga0315281_10000503_pt1 | contig 54381 bp, 49 predicted proteins | sample YL17G07_0_MG_FD_204540 | JGI IMG/M metagenome (GOLD analysis project Ga0315281, IMG submission 204540) | Sediment microbial communities from Yellowstone Lake, YNP, Wyoming, USA - YL17G07_0 | ecosystem: Environmental > Aquatic > Freshwater > Lake > Sediment | place: USA: Wyoming | collected...
CGATATCGTTGATCTGCGCCTCCGCTGTCCTGAGGTTGAACTGCGCATAGATGGTCAGGCCTATGAGTGCCGCCGCCAGGACCCCTGTTCCGATATACAGCTTGTTTGCAATGGTCATACGCATTGTGGACCTCCTTGTACCGTGTTAAGTTTTATCGCTAAGGTCGCTATCTCAATTGTCAGGCCTGCCGCTCTGCGGATTAGTTCTTCCGATCTTTCTCCAGCTCCAACAACATGGCATCGAGCTGGCCAAAATACTGATCCAGTTCTTCCTCAAGGACTTTGTGTAATTGCAGAGAGCTGTTCTCCGCGCGCTTGCCATCCGGCTTCATGAGGTCTTCAGCCATATCACCTCCTGTTCAAAGGGCTTTTACTTTACAACGCGTTTCAGAAACAGCTGGCCTGGCAATCCCGGCGGCGGAAGAAGGCATGACGAGTAAACCATCAGCATCTACTATCCGAATTAATCGTTCCGGCAGCTTGCCGGTTATCACCAGGCTTTTACTCAGTTGCATTGCCATCTGCTGAGACAGACCAAGCGTTTCAACACAGGATTGATCGATGGCCGTCACCCCTTCAAGGTTCAATTCCACGCAGTCCGTATTGCCGAGGGCTGTGAATAAAGATTCCCAGAGCTTTACCGCATGTTCTTCAGCTAAATTTCCTGAAATAAACATTACGGCTTTAGCGTCTTCGTATTTTAGCTTGATGTCCATCATGAGAACCGCATCCCCTTGTGCCAGCATGGTCAAAGACCGGCCTTCGGCTGCAGCCACGAATCATGTCATCCCCGTACTGAAACAACTACTCGCCCGGGACGCTCCCGGCAACGCATTTATTGACCGCCGTCATGAGAGTTTTCCCCAGCTCTCTGATTCTGAACGGCTTAGTCAGATATTCAACCACTCCCAGCTGCTTCGCCTTGAGGTAATCTTCCATGGATCTGTCACCGCTCAGCACGATGCAGGGAAGATCAGGCGCAAGCAACTTGGCGCGAACGAGGAACTCTAAACCATCCATTCCCGGCATGATGAGATCTACGATCGCCGCGTCGATGGGCTCCCCTGAGGCAAGGAGAGAGAGAGCCGAGGCGCCGTCCGCATGGGGGACCGGCCGATACCCGTAGCGGTTCACGGCATCGCCAAGACACTCTCGAATTCCGGGATCGTCGTCTATGATCAAAATGTTTTTCATGCCTGCATGGTCCTTTCCTGGAGCGGCGGGACCGGCCTTCCCCGCTTTCACCCGTTCGCGGCCATTGTTCTCAGCACCGCCGGGACTGTTGTTAATCTGTGGAGCAGCATTGGAGGAAGAATATAGCTAAAGCCCTCTTCCCGCTTTACATGGAGGTGGAATCCGCACTTTACGCACATCCCGTATTTGTCGCCGAAGCTCCCTTGCCGCGCTCCGTTGCACAAAGTGTTCGGAACGATCCAGCACGCCCTTCCCGCCGATTTCCCCTCGTGAACGCCGTTCAGCCGCGCTTCCATGGCGCTGGGACAAACGCCTTGCTTTACACTGTTCACCCCTCCAAGTTCTCGTCCGCATCGTTTATATTCCCAGCAATTCATCTTTTTCATGACTCTACCCTCACCATCCGCCACTGCGTACGAACCTTCGGCCGCTCCCACCTTTGGAACTGCGCCCAAACCGGCGCACCTCACTCGGCGCTGACGCGCCCTGCGTCCTGCTTTCCTTATGCCGCTTCGCGCTCTTCCTGGTTGGCCCTTAAAATCCGGGGCACTTTTTGAAGCACATTGAGCAATACAGGCGCAAAGATCAGCCTCGGGCCTTCTTCCCGCTTTACGGTCCAGAAAAATCCGCATTTTTCACAAGTTGAGCGCTTTTCGCTGAACAGGCCTTGTTGCTTGCCGTAACAGAGTGTGTTCGGTATGATCCAGCACGACCTTCCGCCGGACCTTCCGCCATGTGCGCCGTCGAGCCGTGTTTCCCTGGCCGCGGAACAGACGCCGAATTCTTTGCTCTTTCTGCCTCCAAGTTCGAAACCGCATTTCATGAATTCCCAGCAATTCATCTTTCTCATGACAGCCCTCCTTTACGGATGTTGATAAGCTTCCCGGATTATGTTTTGATGTGCACCGGAACGCTATCTCTATCGATTACTATCCAATAATCGTGCCATCTTTGGGACAGACAAGGAAACGCGGCACTCCGTCTTCTCAACACCCGAAATTTACAAAGTATTTTGAACGATTCGCGACAGACACCGTGGCGCGGCATTTAGGGCTGCGGGGGCGAGAAGAGGCAAATATTTAATGGTTTGTGTGGGCAGGTTAACGGAAAGTGTAACATGATATGTCAACTGTCACGTGACAGTTGTGTACCGTGATGCGTGAGTGAGGAGGGCGGCCAATGACATCTTCCCACAATCACGTCTTACTCTTTTGAATCGTGCTGCTCGATCCCGCATTCCCCGAGTTTCCGATATAACGTCTGCCTGCTTATACCGAGCAGGCGGGCGGCTTTTGCCTTGTTCCCCCCGGCTTTTTCGAGCGCGGCAAGCAGCTCTGCGCGGGAGTTCTTCGGAGGCCTCTCCATGACCATAGCAGTTTCCTTCACAGGGCCCGCGTCGTTCAGAAAGGACCCCGCGAGAAACATTGTGGAGATGATGTTCTCATTGCATACGGCGCATGCGCTTTCCAGCACGTGGGCCAGCTGCCGCACATTGCCCGGCCAGGGATGGGTCATGAACAGTTTCATCGAGTCGTCGGACACGTTGGCGATGGACTTTCCGAACTTCCCGTTGTACACCGCGAGAAAATGCCTCACCAGCAGAGGGATGTCCTCGCGCCGTTCACGCAGCGGGGGCAGATGGATATTCACGACGTGCAGGCGGTAGTAAAGGTCTTCCCTGAACATCCCGCTCCTGACCCGCTCCCGGAGGTCCTGGTTCGTCGCCGCGATCACCCGGACGTTCACTTTGATCGTCCGGGTGTCGCCCACCCGTTCGAATTCCCTCTCCTGGAGGAACCGGAGCAAATGGAGCTGCATCCGTGGGGTAATGTCGCCGATCTCGTCGAGGAATACCGTGCCGTTATCGGCAAGCTGGAAACGGCCCGTTTTGTCATGGATCGCACCGGTGAACGCGCCTTTCACGTGGCCGAACAATTCGCTGGCGAGCAATTCATCGGGCAGCGCCGCGCAATTGATCTTTACAAGCGGTTTGTCCCTCCGGACGCTGATCTGATGGAGCGCCTCGGCAACCAGTTCCTTGCCCGTGCCGCTTTCGCCCGTGAGCAGGACCGTTGTGTTGATATCAGCCACGTCCCCGATAAGCGCGTATACCTTTCTCATTGCCGCGCTTGAACCGATCATAGAGTGGAAATGGTCACGCAGCCGCTGCGACGCCTCCAGGCGGGCGGTCTTGGTCTTGTTCCTGATCACCAGCATCCCGCCCCGCAAGCTCCCTCCTTCATTCACGAGCGGAACAGCCGAGATGTTGACGATCTGGAGCGGCCGACTGCGGTGTTTGCATTCTATCCTGAAAAGCTCCACAGGTTCTTTACGCTCGATGGCCTGACGCAGCGCCCGTGCGCACTCCGCGGCGCAGGGCATTTCAATGTCGTTGAACGGCCTGCCCGCGTGAATGCTCCCGAAGAAACAAAAATCCCTGGCCGCGTCATTGAAAGCGGTCAGCTTGCCTTCGCAATCCGTCGTAATGACGGTGTCCCGGACGCTGCGGAACATGGCGTCGAGGTTCATCCGGTATTGCTCGGCCTCGTCCTGCAGCCGCTTGTACCGCAGCGCCATGCCGGCGACCCGGAGGAGCGTGTCCTTATAGACCGGTTTCTGAATATAATCGAAGGCGCCCAGCCGGACAGCCTCGGCCGCGGTCTCGATCACCGGAAATCCGGTGATCATCACCACGGGACAGCGGACCCCTTCGTCCCTGGCTTCACGCAGGAACTCCATGCCGGAAGTCCTGCCAAGGAGAATATCGACAAACAGAACGTCGTACTCGCCCGGCAGCAACGCTTTCGCCTCCGGGCCGTTCCCGGCCGCATCAACGCGCCAGCCCGCGCCTTCAAGGAATTTCCCGAAGGAGTACCGGATGCCCTCCTCGTCATCGACGATCAACGCCTTACCCGTTATTTCCATCTTCGCTCCTTCCAACAGGCAACTCCACAAGCACTTCCGTGAATTCGTTTTCGACGCTCCTGATGCTGATCTTGCCACCGTGCTCCAGGACTATGCCATGGCAGATACTCAGGCCCAGGCCTGTCCCGCTGCCGGGCGGTTTGGTGGTGAAAAAGGGGTTCATCACCTTTGACAGCGCGTCCGCGGGTATCCCGCAGCCGCGATCGAGGACGGAAATCGTGATCATGCGCCCCGCTTCCCCCTGTCCGGCATTGCCCCGTATTTCAATAGTCTTGTTTTCGTTTCGTTCCGCATACTTCTTGTTCAAGGCATAGCGGGCGTTGTTAACGAGGTTCATCAGCACCTGTTCCATCTGCTGTTGGTTGGCCGTGACGGCAGGCAGGCCGGGGGGAAGTTCGAGCTTCACCGTAATGCCTTCCCTGCCCAATTGGGTCCTCAACAACATGAGCACCTCGCCGATCATCGGCGCGAACTCGCACCGTGTCTTTTCCCCGGGCCGGTGGCGCGCGAAGGAGAGGAGGCCCTTGACAATGCTCTCGATCCTGCACCCTTCCTTGAAAATCCGCTCGCTGAGCCTCCTGGTTTCGCTCTCCACGCCGTTATCGTCCATCAGGAGCTGCGCGTAATTGATGACGCTGTTCAAGGGGTTGTTGATCTCGTGGGCCACGCCCGCGGCCAGTTCCCCGATCGACGCGAGCTGCTTCGCGCGCGCCGTCTCCCCGAACAGGCGCAGCTTCTCGGTGACGTCACTGATCACGCACAGCGCGTGGCCGATCGTTCCCGTTCCGCCCTCACCAAAGACCGGAAAGGTCCGCACGTCCAGGGTCCTTTCGTTGTCTACCGAGACCTGCCATTCTGCTGACTCGCCCGCCTCCAGGGTCCTGCGAACGGGGCAGCTCTCGGGGCCGCCGCACAACTTGAAAATATCGCAGCAGCGCGCCCCCGGCATTGCCGGCATCCTGAAGAGGTCCGGGTCCGACGTCTTGTTGATCCACTTCAGGCGAAGGTCCGGCGTCAGGAGCATCATCACGTCAGGGACAACGTCGAGCACCGCAAGGAACTGCTGGTACAGGTCACGGTATTTTCGCTCGCGCTCCTCCAGGGCGATCATGGCCTGCTTCCGCTCCGAAATGTCCTTGCAGACGCTGATCAGGGCGATCAGCTCTCCGCCGTTGCCGCGGACGGGGACCGACGATATCTCCACGGGAAACACGCTGCCGTCCTTCCGGATGTTTTCGCTTTCCCGCGTAAAATTATCTTTCAGTAATTCGGCCGACTCCAGCAGTTTTTCAACAGGCAGGCCTCCCGTCCAGCCGGGAGGAGCATAGACCCTGGATTGTTCACCTAGCAAAGCCTCCTGCTCATATCCATGCAGATCAGCCTCGGCCTTGTTCACATACACAATACTCCCTTGCCTATCCACGATAGTGACGCCCAGGGGGATGGAATCAACTGCTTTTTTGAGCAGCATGAGTGCCTCTTCCTGCATTTTTCTCTGGCGCAGGTCCTTGAACACACCGACCTGCACGCTCCGTCCGCCGAGCTCAAGCCTGCTCGTGCTGATCTCCACCGGGATTTTTTTGCCCTCCTTATTGATCACGGCGACATCCTCGCCCAGTTCCCGTAAAGGAGGCGGCTCGTCTGTGAGCGCGTTTTTAAACAGGTCCCGATACCTGGCCGTTGCCTCGGGTGGGTGCAGCGCGGACTGGTGCATCCCGATGAGCTCGCTCCTGTCCCTGTTCAGCATGAGCTCCGCCCTGAGATTGGCGTCGATAATGACGCCCGTTTCACTGTCGGCCACGACAATAGCGTCTCCCGCCAGTTCGAAGAGGTTCCGGTACTTCTTCTCTGACTCGCCGACCTCCGCGGTGCGTTTCACCACCAGGTCCTCAAGATGCATTCGGTAGCCCTTCAGTTCCTCCTCGGTCTGTTTACGTTCCGTGATGTCGTCCAGCAGCCAGATTGCTCCTTCCTCGAGTTGATCGGCGTTGACGGCCTGCCCGGTAAGGCTGCACCAGATCAGCTCTCCTCCTTTTTTTTTCATCGGTCTTTCAACCGAGTACGTCTTTCCCTGCGCAAGCAGCGGATAGGCCTCACGCCCCAGCTGCTCGAAGCTTTCCCTGTCAGGATAGAATAGCGACGTTTCTTTTCCCGCGATTTCCTCGCACGAGTATCCGAACATCATCGCCGCTTTCCTGTTGGCCCATTTTACCGCTCTCTGTTTCAGAAAAAATACGCCGCTTACGATGTTGTCGAGTATTATCTTCTGCTCTTCCATCACCTGTTTGAGCATGTCCTCGGCTTTTCGCCGCTGCGCATCAGCCTCGCCTTTGTACAGCGCCACTTCGATCGTGCTCATGAGGCTCGCCAAATTGCAGGGTTTGGTAAGATAGCCGAAGGGTTCCGCTGTCCTGGCCAGCCCGACTGTCTCGGCGTCGGTATGGGCGGTCAGAAAGACAATGGGAATGGCGTGCGCCTTCCATATCTCCGCCGCCGCTTCAATGCCGCTCATGGGGCCGTCGAGCGTAATGTCCATCAGGACCAGGTCAGGACGCGCTTCAGCCGCCGCGCGTATCGCTTCTTCCCCGCTCGACACGATCGCCGGGACCTCGTACCCGAGCCGGACAAGATAGGACTCGATATCCATGGCAGTCACGTTTTCATCTTCCACAAGTAATATTCTTTTTTTATCCATTCTTTTTTCCCTTGTTCCCTGAATGTCCGGAGAAGGTCATGCGGAACCGGGTCCCTTCCGTCCGCGAAAGCCCGCCCGAAAGCTCTATTGTCCCATGGATCTGCCGGGTCAGCACATTGACCAGCTTCAGGCCGAGGGACGAGGTGTTGCGGAAGTCCACCTCCGCTGGGAAGCCAATGCCGTTGTCCGCGACAGTCAGGACATAGCCGTCTTCGCTGTTCTTGCCGAGTCCGACGGTAATCGTCCCCTTTCTTCCCTCGGGAAATGCGTATTTGAGGCTGTTCGATACCAGCTCGTTCACGATCAGGCCGCAGGGAATACCGGTATTCACGTCAAGAGCGACAGGTTCCATGTCAAGGTCAAAGACGACGTCATGCCGTTTGTAGGTGTCGGCAATTCCGGAAACCAGGCTTTGCAAATATCCTTTGAAATCGATGTGGGCCAGGTCCTTTGATCCGTACAGTTTTTCATGGATCAGGGCCATGGAACTGACCCTGTTCCGGCTCTCCTCGAACATGGCTCGGATTGACTTGTCGGCGATGCCCCTTGCCTGAAGGTTCAGCAGGCTGTAGATCACCTGCATATTGTTTTTCACCCGATGGTGGATTTCTTTCAAGAGGACTTCCTTTTCCTTTAGTGACTGTTGGAGCCGCTCATCCACCATCCTGCGATCCGTGACGTCCTCCAGCAGCCATATCGTCCCCTCCTCCAGCCGGCCGGGATTTACCGCCTGACCCACAAGGCCGCACCATATCAGCGCCCCGTCTCTCTTTTTCATTTGCATCTCGGTGGCGTAGGTCTTTCCCTCGGCCAGCCGGGAATATCCCTCCCGTTCGATTTTCAAATAGCTTTCCCGGTCGGGATAAAATTGCTCCGTGCCGGCGCCGGCGACCTCATTGGCCGCAATGCCGAACATGCGCGCGAGCCGGTCATTCATCCATACAATTTTTCTTTCGACCGCAAAAAGTACACCTATGGCAAGATTATCGAGGATGATTCTCTTCTCGGTCAGGACTTTTCCAAGGGCCTCCTCCGCACGTTTGCGCTCGGTGATGTCTCTGGCGACAATCGCGATCCTGACAACCTTGCCGTGAACATCGGCGATGGGGTGATATGAATGGTCGTACCACCGCCCGTCGCGTTCATCCTCAAAGCGCACGGAAACCCCGAGGCGCGCGACCTTGTCAATCTGCTCCCCTCTGCTTTTCGCCAGTCCAGGAGGCACCAGCTCGTGAATGGGCCTGCCGGTCAATTCGCCGGCGCTCCGGCCCGTCCTTTTCGCGACAGTTTCGTTTACGTCAAGAATTGTCCCGTCGGGTTCGATCAGAAAAACGGAATCCACGGGAGAGTTTATGAGCGCCCGGGCTGTGGCCTCGCTTTCCCGCAGCCGGTTGTTGCTGACGATCAGTTCGTATTCGGTCCCCAGTTGTTTCCTGACGCCCCGCATGAACAGGTGGCTAAGGGCCAGGACGGTCAAAATAATCGAACACATGAAAAAATTCGTTATGAAAAACGACTTTGGATCGGTGATACGCTCCGTAATAACGATGGGGAGCAGATAGATCATGTAAATGACCGCCGACGTTGTCGCATGAAAAAGAAGACCCGCAGGCACAAACGCGAGTACGCACACCGCCAGCAGGATCATGCCCGTGGCATAGGGAGAGACATGTCCGCCCGTGCACAGGATCATGACTTCGATGGTGACGGCGGAGGCAACGACCCCCGCAAGACCGAAAGCCCGGAGGACTGTCCTGTTCCCCGTCCTTCCGGCAAGGACCGCGCTCAAGAGCAGAAACAACGCTATGGCGAGGCGATAAGCAAAAAACCGCGCAAAGTGCGCTCGAAAGGCGACAAAATCAAGAATAGACAAAAGCAGAAAGAGGGATGCGCCGAACGCAGCGGCGTTGCGCAGCCACGTCGCGAATAACTTATCGATCGCGCCCTGAATGTATGATTGTTTGTCCATATATTACCCCTGTCCCGGATTTCCCATCCTCCCCGGTCTTCCTGCCGTTCGGACGGACCGGATTGACCCGATACTTCTAATGATACGCAAAAACCATGATATGTCAACGAGTTTACCAAATTTTTTCAGGACCGGGAATAACGGGTCCGGATTGAGTGGAGTATGAATGTGATTGATAATGATAGAGAGGGAGTATTGTTTGGCGAGTATGTTCAGCGAAATGCGGGGTAACCGGGGTCCTCCGGCATCAAGGGGACAGGTCTTCAGCTTTTTTTCTTCATGAACAAACCGTCTCTCCGCGGCATCAGGAGGAGGACGGTTTGCTGATGAGCAGTCACGCTCAATTCGTTGTCAGCGCCACATTGACCGTTATTTCGCCGCAAGGAGTGCCGAGAGGCACGCGGAAGATCTCGGTCCCGGCCATCTTCCGCCCGAGCTCGGGCCGGGCGGCCAGGGACGGAGGGAAAACAGTGAAAACGAAGCCCAGCTCGTTGAGTGAGCTGGTGGCGTTGCCGGCGATCATGTTCGACAGCTCGGCGATGGTGTCCATTTCAAGCAAGGTGGAAATGTCGCAGAACGTGCCGTTCATCTTGGCGCATACCTGCCTTACCGTCTGCCGGTCCAGGCTCACGATGATGCAGCCTTCTGAGTCTCCCTTGCCTCTTCTCTCCCTCTGTGTCCAACAACTATGCAGTCGAGAGTGATTGAATAATAGGTGAAATACCGGTTGTAATATGCAGTTCTGAAAGATATTACGAGTATCGACACGGGCGGGATTTAGCGAAATGCACGGTGCGCGAGGCGGAGCGCTAAGACAGATACCACTGTTTTTTGTGTCTATGCCCCAACTGAAAATTCTGTTTGGGTGGTCTGTACTTGGGCAATTTCATCGACCGAAAGTACCTTGTCGATGTCCAGGATGATGACAAAGCGGTCGTCGCTCTTCCCCATCCCGCTGATAAACTCCGTATTGAGCTTCGCGCCGATCTTAGGCGCAGCGACGATGTTTGCAAACTCCAGATCAAGCACCTCCTGGACCGCGTCCGCTAAAACACCAAGTATCGTCGTGTCGCCGTCCACCGTCACCTCTACAATAATGATGCAGGTGTTCACAGTCTTCTCGGTCCTCGTCATGCCAAACTTGAGCCGCAGATCCACAACCGGGACCACGCTGCCACGAAGGTTGATGACCCCGCGCATGAAGTCAGGCGTGCGCGGCACCTTGGTGACCGTCGTAAAATCGAGCACTTCGCGGACTTTCCCGATATCAAGGGCAAAGACCTCTTCATCGAGCTTAAAGGTCAGATATTGCGTTGTCTCCATGGTGCCGTTTACGGCCATAGGAACCTCCTCTTTTACGATGGACGCTATTCACTTCGTCTTTCATCCTCGCCTGCTTCCGTACCCGGTCTGTTAGAACTTCTCGAACTCGCTACGGGCTGCCTTGGGTTTGGACGTTATATGGGCGGCGTGCATCTTGTGCGAAGCAAGGAGATGCTGCCCTGTCGAGACCCGGCGTGAGGCCTCCGACTCCGTCACTTTAAAGAATGCGATGGCGCTCTGGAGCTGCTCCGCCTGGGCCGAGAGTTCTTCCGAGGTGGACGACATTTCCTCGGCCGCGCCCGCGTTCTGCTGGATTACCTGGTTCAGCTGCTGAATCGCGCTGTTGATCTGGTCCGCGCCGGTCGTCTGCTCCTTGGAGGCCGCGCTGATCTCCTGCACCAGTTCGGCGGTCTTCTGGATGTCGGGCACCAGCTTGGCCAGCATCTGGCCCGCCTTGTCGGCGACCTCCACGCTCGTGGTCGAAAGTTTGCTGATCTCGCCGGCAGCGGTCTGGCTCCGCTCGGCAAGCTTCCTCACTTCCGAGGCCACGACGGCAAAACCTTTCCCTTGTTCGCCCGCACGGGCTGCTTCTATGGCGGCATTCAAAGCCAGCAGATTCGTCTGGCGCGCGATCTCTTCGATGATCGAGATTTTAGAAGCGATGTTCTTCATTGCGCCCACTGTCTCGGCCACGGCCTTGCCGCTCTCCATGGCGTCCGCCGCGGATTTAAGAGCGATCTTCTCGGTCTGCGACGCGTTGTCGGCGTTCTGCTTGATCGTAGCATTCATTTCCTCGACCGATGACGACGCCTCCTCGGCCGAGGCCGCCTGCTCGGTGGTTCCCTGCGACATCTGCTCAGCGCCCGCCGAAAGCTGCTGACTGCCGGATGCCACGTTGTCCGCTGTGCCCTTCACGTCCGCGACCACCAGCTTGATCCGCTCCACCATGTTCTTCATGGCAGTGAGCAGCTGACCGATCTCATCTTTGCTTGTTACTTCCACAGCAACCATTAAATCTCCTTCGGCCAGCCGATTGGATACCGTCACAGCTTCGTTCAACGGACGTGTGATGCCACGAATGATCCATAGAGATATGAAAAAGGCAAGCGCGACTCCGCCGAGAATGCACAAAATCGTAAAATATTTTGTGGCGGTATAGTTTTTCTGCGCGCTATCAAAAGCCATCGCCCCTTCTTTCGTCTGAAACTCTATCAGCGCCCCAAGAACCGTGTCCATCCGTGCCAGGAGCGGGTTTATCACATAGACCGTGTGCATATTCGCTTCCTTGAAATTATGAGCCTTCAGCAGGATAAGAGATTGCCCTATTCCTTCAGTATTAAATTTCTCTTTCAGGGAGTCGAACTCTTCGACCAGTTTTCGTTCCTCAGCTCCGTGATTCAACGCGCGATACGACTTCCAGATTTTGTCGATCTCCACCCTGTTTTTCTCAATTTTGTCCGTGTGTTTGGTAATGGGATGGTCCTTCTCGTGCAATACGCTTTCCTCAAGCCTGGGATCATGAAAGGATGCAAGGAGCATATGTTTCACGCTGTCCACAAGCTTACCGTCCAGGTCCCCAAGGGCGATCGCCGGCAGCGTATTATCCTTGTAGATCCCTTCCACATGTTCGTTGGAAAGGCGCATGCCCCTCAGGCCGAGCGCCCCGACCACCAGCATAATAAGCGCGGTGAATCCCGCGAGATACATCAGCTTCGTCCCGATTTTTATGTTCTTAAACATTTCGGCCCCCTTGTGCAAATATGTTGATAGCAGTGTCAGAGAAAAGATAACCTGCCGTAATCGTCCATCCGGAAAGAGCGGATCACTGTCTGGCACGGGAATACTGGCTCATGGCCGCGAATTAAGGGTTTCCTCCCTGTCTTTTCTGATGGAATCGATCAGCGTTGCAACGACCCGTTGCGGATCCAGCGGCGGCTTGCACTCCTGCGACCCCTCAATCTGTTGCCGCAGGCACTCTTCTTCAGTCTGGTTAAGGCTAACGAATTGAATTCCGGCCCGGTACCGGAACCCGTTATTTTGACACCATACGAGAACACCGCACTTTTGTCCATAGATGCTATCTTTGAACCAGATAATGCCCGGCTCAATCGGCCGATCGGACTCGATCCCGATACCGGTTGCGCTGAGATCTACTACTCTGGCGCGGTGGTCAGTCCTCGCGAAGTGCTCAAAGGTGATGACTCCGAGTGAACAGTCACGCTGCACGGTGAGGGGGTTGCGTCTCAGCCTTTTTCTTTGATCGGCACTTGTATCAGCCATGATGAAAGTCCTGTCGCGCGAAAAGCTGTATTATCTTCTAATAAAAACTCCATTGTCGTACGCTGGCCCGAGCAAGGGCGATAATTACCGTTATTAATCAGCGGCTGTCTTTGTTTCGGCATGTTCGTGAAGAATAAGCAGCCGCGCCCTGATATAGGACGCAAATAAGCGCCTGGCGGAAAGCTTTGAGAGATCACATGCATCAGAGTCCATGGTACATCTCCTTTCAGGCGGGAGAGGTCGCGTCCTTTTTCTTTATATAGTTGTCCGGATTTTCGTCTCCCTGGAGGAACCTGCGGGAATCGTATTCCCAGGGGAAGCATTCTCCCTTTACGGTGTCGCAGGTTATGCAGGCAGGGACCCAATTCTCCCTGCAACGCTCTCCGTTGTTTAACTTCGGGATAAAGTAATTGATGTCCCATGCACCCCGCTCGGCAAGCAAGCTGTAGTTTTCAAATACTAAATGCGTACCGCAATAGATGCAGCGGCCGTCCGTGCGGTCGTATACCCACTTTATTTCATCGTCCGTATATGCCATGGTCCCCCTCGTTTCCAGCTCTTCGTCTGATATGCCGTTCAATTTGTAAGAGAATCCTTTTTCAGCTTTTTCTCCTGTTACATCATGGTTCCGCCTCGATGATTCTTGCGATGGGCCATTACATCCGCAGCTTTTCGTAAACATTCTTTATGATGGCATGCACCGCTTCCGTGCTGATGCCGGCTTTTCCGGCTATCTCCGGCAACGGCACCGCCGCCGCAATGTTTCCGACAATCGTTTGTTCTGTTTCGCTCAACCGGACGCCTTCTCCGCCGCTTCGCTCTTGAAATTCACGTATTACCATCGACGCTGTTGCCGGGCCCATCTTCGCGCCTCCGTTATGGAGAAGTCGAATGGCCCCGATCATCTCCTGCAGCCCTTCCGCTTTCAAGAGATAACCCGACGCTCCCGCCAGAAGAGCGGAAAATAGAGTATTCTGTCCCGCAAAAGTCGTGTGCAACAGCAACTCAATGCGGGGCATCGCCCTCTTTACCGTGCGGATGAAATCGAGGCCCGACATTCCCGGCAGGCCGAGGTCCACAAGCAGGATGTCGGGTGCGGTTATTCCCAAATCCAGCAGAGCATCCTCGGCGGACCCGTACGCGCCCGATACCGTAATATCCGGCTCTCCTGACAGGAACAGGCTCAGCGTGTCGAGCAAGAGACTATCATCTTCAACTATTCCAATTCGCATGGTAATCAGGCTCGTACCGTTCATGCGATACCTCCGTAAGGCCGCAATATGATGGGCGTAAATAAGCCAAAAGACAAAATCTCAAAACCACCCTGATTTCAATGTATACTATGATTTCATTGTATTGTCAATGAAAATGGCTATAGTAGTTTTTATGAAAAAAGAGGTCATCATTACCGCCAGAATCACCCCGGAGACGAAGGAAATTATTCAGTCTCTTGCCGACAAAGACGAACGCGCCCTTGCCTGGATGGTCCGCAAGCTGCTCATTGAGGCCTTGGAATCGCGCGGGCTTCTGAAAAAGTAAAAAAAGGGCAAGTAAGACGCTCCGCGAACTATCACACACGCCTGTTTCATAGCGCGGAAGTTGGGTTACGACTTTCAACCCAATACTCCTGTGCGGCGTTCCCAAGCAAATCACGCTAAAAAAAGCCTGTGTATCCATTTATAGACACACAGGCTTCATCACAAATCACCGCTACGGGCATTGAACAACGCACCAACAAGCCGGACAATCCGGGCTTCGAGGGTTATAGTTTTCGGTCGGTCGGTCGGTCGGTTCAAAATCTGTGCCACCTCATCATAGAGATACGCAACAACCATACAACACTGGCCATGTCGCAAATGATTCCTGAACCGTGCCACATTACCAGAACACGATTTGATAAGTCAACAAATAACGGCGTGTTTGGCCATCCGCTGGCATGTCGCGCTCAATTCGTCGTCAGCGCCACGTTGACCGCTATTTCGCCGCAGGGGGTGCTGAGAGGCACGCGGAAGATCTCGGTCCCGGCCATCTTCCGCCCCACCTCCGGCCGGGCGGCCAGGGACGGAGGGAAAACAGTGAAAACGAAGCCCAGATCGTTGAGTGAGCTGGTGGCGTTGCCGGCGATCATGTTCGACAGCTCGGCGATGGTGTCCATTTCAAGGGAGGGGTCCTTGCAAACACCGTTGTTCAAGGCCTCGCATGCGCCGCTGTTCATCACTTCGCAGATATTTTTTGCCGTTGCCGTGTCGAGGCAGATGATGATGCAGCCTTCCGAGTCTCCCTTGACCGAGATGAGGACCATGACATCGCTGTCCAGGTCATCGCCTTTTACCAGGGCGATATCGCCGGTGGAAACCTCGCCGCACGTGACCTGTTCGAGCACTTTTTTCGTGGACGCCACAATGGGTTCTATATATTCGTATCGCATACAGGGGCCCCGGCTTTCCCTTCAAGAATGGATTTGATGATCGACCTTGCGTATTCGGCATTATAGGGCTTGGTGATGAAGTGCTTGGCGCCGAGGCAGAGGGCGCGCCAGATCATGTCCTTGTGGCCGATGGAACTCACCATGATGACCTTCGCTTCCCTGTCTCCTTCGACGATCTTTTTGAGCGTATCCACGCCGTCCTGCAGGGGCATGGTGATGTCCAGCAGCATGAGCTCGGGCCGGAGCTTGAAGTAGAGCTCCACCGCCTCGTTGCCGTTCGTCGCCTCGCCCACGACAGTCCCTCCAAGCTGCGCCACGACATTCGCTATGTTCTTCCGCGCGAACGCCGAATCGTCCGCTATCAGGCAGGTGAACGCGCGCACGCCGGTTTCAGTTGATTGCTGTCCCATGTGAGACCTCCTTGCCCATGAACTGTTTCACGAGAAATGCATCCATCTCCGCCAGTGACACGATTTCACGGACATAATTTCTCTCGATGGCCGTCTTGGGCATGCCGAAGACCACCGAACTCTTTTCATCCTGGGCGATAGTCATTCCGCCCTGGTTTTTTATCTCTCCCAGCCCCTCGGCGCCGTCGTTCCCCATGCCGGTCATGAGAAGGCCCGTCACCTTGCGGCCTTCGTATTCGGCGGCAACGGACCGGAACAGGACGTCGGCCGACGGCCGGTGGCCGTTCACCGGGGACGTATCGGACAGCACCGCGATCGTCCCCAGGGGAAGGCGTTTGATCTTGAGGTGCCGCCCGCCCGGCGCGATCAGCGCCCGGCCCGGGACCACAAGGTCGCCGTCCTTCGCTTCCTTGACCTCGATCGCGCAGTTCGTGTTCAGCCGCATGGCAAACATCTCGGTAAAACCCGGCGGCATGTGCTGGACGATCAGAATGGCAGCGGGAAAATCCGCCGGGAGGCGGGGAAGCATGAAGCTCAAGGCGTTGGGGCCGCCTGTCGAGATCCCGATGGCGAGCACTTTCTCCGCCGTCTTTACCGTCTTGTTTACACTTTTCACCCGCGGGACCGCGTTCGATACCGTCTTCAGCGTCCTCAGCCGCGCCAGCGGATTGTCATAAGCCGCTTTTACCTTGGCGATCAGTTCCTCGCCGATGTCCTTGATATGGACCGAGATCGCGTCCTGCGGCTTGGTCACGAAATCGAAGGCCCCGAGCTCCAGGGCCTGGAGCGTGAGCGTGGCCCCCCGCTCCGTGAGCGAACTCACCATGATCACCGGCGTGCCGAACTCTTCGACGATCCTGCGAAGGGTCTCGATGCCGTCCATGCGCGGCATGTCCACGTCAAGGGTCACCACGTCGGGCTTGAGCTCCCGCATCTTCTTGAGCGCGAACAGGCCGTCCATGGCCGTGCCCACCACCTCGAGCTCGTGGCTGGCGCCGAGCAGCTGGGGGATCATCTTCCGCATAAGCGCCGAGTCGTCGATGACGAGGACCCTGATCATGCGGACCTTTCTTTTTCCACGGTCACCGCTTTCCGGAACACCGACGGCGCGTCAAGGATCAAAACCACCTTGCCGTCGCCCAGGATGGAGGCGCCCGCCACCAGGCCGGAACTCGTCTGCCGTTCATCCACGGCCTTGATTACCAGCTCCTGCTGCCCGGCAAGGCGGTCCACCAGAAGACCGACCTTCCGCTTTCCGCCGCCGATCAGCAAAGCGAACTGTTTTTCATTGTTCTTTCCCTCGATGCCGAACAGGTCCGCCAGGCTGACAAGTGAGACGACTTGCTCCCTGAGCATAAGCGTCGCCTTCCCGTCAACGGACGTCAGGTCTCCGGGCATGACCCTGAGCACCTCGGCGATGGCGGCAACGGGGATGGCAAAGGACCGGTTTCCGACATCGAACAGGAGCGCCTTGATCACGGCCAGGGTGAGCGGAAGCGTCAGCCTGATTATCGTTCCCTTACCCGTCTCGGACAATATTTCTATCGTTCCCTTCATGTCCTGAACAGCGGTCCTGACGGCGTCCATGCCCACGCCCCGGCCGGACGTTTCGGTCACGGTGTCGGCCGTACTGAGTCCCGAATGGAACATGAGGTTATAAGCTTCGGCCTCAGGCAGCCGCACGGCTTCTTCGCTGGTGAGCACCCCCAGCTCCACGGCCTTCTGTTTCAGTTTTTCCGCGTCCAGACCGCGCCCGTCGTCGGATGCTTCGATGACGATATGTGCGGCTTCGTGAAACGCGCGAAGTGTAATCGTCCCTTCCTCGGATTTTCCCGCTGCAAAGCGAACAGCCGGGGTCTCTATGCCGTGGTCCACCATGTTCCGGACAATGTGCGCCAGAGGTTCGCCCAAAGCATCGACAATGCTCTTGTCCAGTTCCGCGTCCTTGCCCTGGATCTCGAGCCGCACCCGCTTGCCTTTTTCCAGAGAAAGGTCCCGCACGATTTTCGGGAACTTCCGGAACACGTTGTTCACCGGCACCATGCGCATTTTCATGACGCTGTTCTGAAGTTCCCGGAGCACCCGCTCCAGATAGGTATTGACCGTCGAAAGCCGGGCGCCGGCGTCGCCCCCTCTCGATTCCTCCTCCAGGTCTTTCGCCACCTGGTCGATCATGGACCTGCCGATAATGAGCTCTCCCACGAGGTTCATGATTTTATCGACGCGCGAGGCTTCAATGCGAAGCATGTCCACATGCTGCGGGGATTTCTGCGCCTCGGCCTTTTCTTCTTTTTCCGCGGCTCCGGCGCCTTGGCCATCCGATTCCGGCGCACCCCATTCCTTGATAACAACAGTTCCGGTGATCCCCGGGATTGCAACGGCTGTTTCGATCTCGTCATGAGCGAGGGCCGTGCTGTACACCAGATCCATGCCCTCAGCCTGATCGATATCAGCGCCCGACAGCTCGGGAAAAGAACGGATGATCGCGCCCGTCGCGCTCAAACGCTGCGCAATCATGAGGGCAGCCACGCCTTTTTCCCCGCACTGGGGATGAAATCCGACGCTGAGGTCGTAGACGCCCAGGCCGTTGTTCCGGGCCTCTTCGATCTCCAGGGCCTGGTACTCCGTCAGGGGGGCCATGACGGGCCGGTGCTTCACCGGCATGGCGGAGCGGCTCAGGAAGGATTCGATCCGCGCGGTGATCTCACTGACGTCGCCTTCTTCCCCACGCGACTCGGCCTCGCGCAGCAGCCGCTGCAGCGTATCAGCGCAGGAGAGAAGAAGGCCCCAGATCTCCGGGTCCGCGGTCCGGTCTCCGTCGCCGTACGACAACAGCACGTCTTCCATCCGGTGGCAGAGCGCGCCCACAACAAGGAACCCGATGGATTTCGAATCTCCCTTGAGGGTGTGGATGTGCCGTTTGATCGTTTTCATGATCTCGGCATCGGCATAACCGGCCTCCAGCTTCAGGAGCGCCTCCTGGAGCTCTTCCATGATCTCCTGGGCCTGTGAGAAAAACAGCGTTCTCAGCTCAGCCATCTCCTGATTGCTGAATTGGTTTTGTGTATCATTCATGCTACACTCCGCTTTGCCGGGCGACCTGTTTTTTGATCTCCTGCTTCAACTGGGCGATCTCGAACGGCTTGGTCAGGCACCGGATCGCCCCCACCTTCACCGATTCCGCCATCTCGCCGCTCCCCGCGTTGCCCGAGATCGTGACCGCCGGGATCCGGGGATTCATCCGCTTGATGATCCTGAGGGCGTTGATCCCGTCGAGCTTCGGCATCTTGATGTCGAAGACCAGAAAATCGTATTTTTCGTCGATGCAGCGCAGAACAGCCTCAACGCCGTCATTTACGAGCTCGATCGTGTACCCCTCTTCCTGCAGCTCCGTCTTCAGGATCTTTCCGAAGTTGCGATCGTCTTCGGCAATGAGTATGTTCATGCCAGCACCTCCTCAGGTTTTTTATACGCCGTTCCCTTGTTGTCATACACAAACTCGAACTTTGTCCCCGTTCCATGAAGAGTTTCCGCATGGCCGAGGAAAAGATATCCTCCGGGCCTGAGACTGTCGTAAAACTTCTGGACCAGGCGGACCTGCACCTCTTCATCAAAATAGATCATGACGTTCCTGCAGAAAATAACGTCGAGTTCGGTGAGGCCGTTGTTGTTTTTCAGGTTATGGTAGTCGAATACGACCATTTTTTTCAGCTCGTCCTTGATCCTGACCCGGTCCCCGGTCTTCTCAAAATACCGGTTGATGTAATGATCGTCCACCGTGGCGCTCACTTTATCAAAATTGTACTCCCCGGCGCTCGCGGCCTTGAGCGCCGTGAAGCTCAGGTCCGAAGCGAAGATCTTTATTTCCCACGGCTTCGGGTCCAGAAGGACATCGCGGATGATCATGGCGATAGTGTACGGCTCCTCGCCCGTCGAACACCCCGCGGACCATATCCTGAGCTGCTTCCTGGCCTCGCGGGTCTTGCACTTAAGTATCGCGGGGAGCACGTTGTTTTTAAACAGCTCGATCTGCGGTATGTTCCTGAAAAAAGACGTCTCGTTCACCGTCAGGAGGTCGAGCAGATTCAGGAGTTCGGCCTTCTTGTTCTCCGTCAGCCGTTTGTAATACCAGTAGGGACTGGTCAAACCCGTGGCCTGCAGCCGCTTCACCACGCGGTTTTCAAGAAAGTCCTTTCGCGTCTCTTTCAGATAGATGCCGGATTCGTCGTAGATGAGATTCCGAAAGAGCCTGAATTCTTCGTCCGTCAGCATTAGACTACCCCAGTTCTCCCCTGTTCTTCAAGCATTTTCTTCTCGCCGGTCCCGAGCTTCGCTACGACCTTGTTCTTTTTAACGACCGTCGGCGCGCTCCGGACCGCATCATCGAGAACAAACGTGCCGATCACCTGCTGGAACCGGTCGGCCTGGGAGTTCAGCTCCTCGGCCGACGATGCAAGCTGCGCCGTGCCCGAGGCGTTCTGCGTGATCATCTCCCGCATTTTTTCCATGGTCTTGACGATCTCCTCGGCTGCCGAGGCCTGCTCATCCGTGGCCGATGAAATCTCCTGGGTGCTCTCGCGGAGGCTCTCGGCGGCTTTGGCGATCTGGGTGCTCCCGGCCGACTGCTCCTGCGTGGCCGCGCCGATTTCCTTGGAATACCGGTCCACCTCGCCCACGTTGCCTTCGATGTTCTTGAGCGAATGGCCGACCTGCTGGCTCTGCTCAACGCCCTTTTCAACGAGCTCGGTGGACTTTTCCATGAGCCGCACCGCATTCTGGGCCTCTTTCTGGATACCCGAGATGAGCTCGGCGATCTCTTTCGTGGACTTGGCCGAACGCTCCGCGAGCTTCCGCACCTCCTCGGCCACGACCGCGAAACCGAGTCCCTGCTCGCCCGCCCGCGCAGCCTCGATCGCGGCGTTCAGCGCCAGCAGGTTCGTCTGCTCCGCGATGTCGTCGATCACATTCACGATCTTGCCGATGTCCTCTGCCCGGGACCCGAGCGCGGAGATCGTATCAGCCGACCGGATGATGGCTTTGCTGATCTCGTCGGTGCTTTTCACTGATTTGTCAACGGCATCGAGGCCCGCCTCGACCGCGGTCTTCGTTTTCTGGGAAAGGTCGACGAGCTTCTGCGCCGTGTTCGCGATCCTCTGGACGGACGTGACCATTTCCTCGATGGAGGCCGAGGTCTGGGTGACGGCCGAGGCCTGGCCCTGGGTGCTCTTGGACACGTTCTGGATGTTCGCCGCCATTTCATGCATCGTGGCCGTGGTTTCCTCGATCGCCGTGGCCGCGGACTCGTTGTTCCGGGCCGACTGCTCCGCCGCGGACGCGATGTCCGCCGCGGCCGTCACGGTCTGGTCGGACCCCGCCTTGATTTCGGTGATGATGCCCCGGAGCCCGGCGATCATTTTATGGAAAGCGTTCCCGAGCACGTCCTTGTCCGACTTAGGCGTCACCTGGTTCCGGAGGTCTCCCCCGGCTACCTCTCCGGCGGTCCCGGCCATCCCCTTGAGATAAACGATCATTTCGCTGAACGAACCGGCAAGCACGCCGATCTCGTCTTTGCGGTCCACGTCAACGCGCTGCTCGATATCGCCGAGGGCGATCTTCCGCGCGGTGTCCGCTATATTCTGGACCGGCACGGTGATGCTTCGTGTCATGACGACGCTGATCCAGACCGTCAGAATTGCCGCGACCAGAGCAAGAAGCAGCATGGTCATGCTGGTACGGCTCGACAACTTGTTAACCACGACTTCCTGTGCATCCATGCGCTTATTCGTTGCATCCGCAAGATCTTTCGCCGCACCTTCCATTTTGTGGATCTGGTCCTTGTATTCGTTGATTGCGTTATTCGCCTGCTGCGTGGTCTTTATTCCTCCCGCCTGGATGCCGGCGTACACCTTGTTAAATCCGGCTTCGTATGCAGCCAGTTCGCTTCTCATCGTTTTGAGGAGCTCCTTGTCCTGCGGGAGAGTCGCGGCCTTTTCGGCATCATTCAGCCTGGCCACGAGATGCTCGTGCTGCTCCTGCCATTTTTTACGGTAGTCAAGGACCTTTTCCGTCGATCCGATATTGATGAATATGTCCTTCTCAAAACGGCGCAGCCCCAGCACGTTCGCCCGCGCCCGCGACGCATGCTCCGAGACGGCGGCGTCGCCCTGCAGCATCGTGATCGTAAGGTCCGAGATTGAATGCGCTCCCCAATACCCCGAGAGCCCGATTCCGACCAGCATAACCAATATTATGCAAAACCCTATGCCCAATCTCATTCCGATTTTCATGTTTTTCAGGTTCATTTTGATGCCCTCCTTGTTATTCAAGTACCTCTGCGGAGTACTTTTGTATTTCGGCTCTCATCTCTTATCATGCGGCATGTGATTCCACGGTTTTTTCGGTCTTTTTCATGTCCTCGACGCTCAGGACCTTTTCGACGTTCAACAGGATAACCAGCCGGTCCTTCACCTTTGCCACCCCGGTGATATACTCGACCCCGACGGAGGAAACCATCTGCGGCGGCTCTTCAACGGCCTCGGGCTGCAGTTTCAGCACCTCTGCCACGGAATCGACGACCAAGCCCACGATGCGGCCGCTGTTCTCGGTGATCAGCACCCGGGCGGATTTTGTCCGTTCCACATGAGCAAGCCGCAGCCGCTTTCTGAGATCGATCACAGGAATGATCCTGCCCCGCAGGTTGATCACGCCCTCGAAGAACTCCGGAGCGTCGGGCACCTGGGTCACATCGGGCACCCGGACGATCTCATGCACCGCTTCAATGCCTACCCCGTAAAGCTCCTTGCCTACGCTGAACACCACGAGTTGCAGGTATTTTGCCATGGTCATTTCCTCCTTGATGATGTTGTCCAAATTATAGACTGCAGCAAAAGATGATGGTCTCGTAAAAAGTCGAAAACCACTCAATTTGTCATTCTGAGCGGAGCGAAGAATCTCGCTTTATCAATGCGATGAGAGACCCTTCACTTCGTTCAGGGAGACACTTACGGACTTCTTACGAGATCACCAAAGATGAGGTGGTAATGAATCAGAATGGTAATTTCACTACACCTCACGTTTTACAATTCATACTATGCGCTCAGCGCTGCCGCTACCCCGAAGCTCAGGTATTTTCAAGCATTTTCTTCTCGCCGATCCCGAGCTTCGCCGCGACCTTGTTCTTTTTAACGACAACCGGCGCGCTCCGGACCGCGTCATCGAGGATAAACGTGCCGATCACCTGCTGGAACCGGTCGGCCTGGGAATTCAACTCCTCGGCCGACGAGGCAAGCTGCGCCGCGCCCGAGGCGTTCTGGGTGATCATCTCCCGCATTTTCTCCATGGTCTTGACGATTTGCTCTGCGGCCGAAGCCTGCTCGTCCGTGGCCGATGAAATCTCCTGAGTGCTCTCGCGGAGGCTCTCTGCGGCTTTGGCGATCTGGGTGCTGCCGGCCGACTGCTCCTGCGTGGCCGCCCCGATCTCTTTGGAATACCGGTCCACTTCGCCCACGTTGCCTTCGATGTTTTTGAGCGACTGGCCGACCTGCTTGCTCTGTTCAACGCCCTTTTCAACGAGCTCGGTCGATTTTTCCATAAGCCGCACCGCGTCCTGGGCCTCTTTCTGGATCCCCGAGATGAGCTCGGCGATCTCCTTCGTGGACTTCGCCGAACGCTCCGCGAGCTTCCGGACCTCCTCGGCGACCACGGCAAAACCAAGCCCCTGCTCGCCCGCCCGCGCCGCCTCAATGGCGGCGTTCAACGCCAGGAGGTTCGTCTGCTCCGCGATGTCGTCGATCACATTCACGATCTTGCCGATGTCCTCCGCCCGGGACCCGAGCGCGGCGATCGTATCGGCCGAACGGGTGATGGCGCGGCTGATATCGTCGGTGCTCTTCACTGATTTGTCAACGGCATCGAGGCCAGCTTCGACGGCGATCTTCGTCTTCTGAGAGAGTTCTACAAGCTGCTGCGCCGTCTTCGAGATCCTCTGGACCGATGTTACCATCTGCTCGATCGAGGCCGACGTCTGGGTCACCGCCGAGGCCTGGCCCTGGGTGTTTTTGGACACGTTCTGGATGTTCGCCGCCATTTCGTGCATCGTGGCCGTGGTTTCTTCGATCGCCGTGGCCGCGGACTCGTTGTTCCGGGCCGACTGCTCCGCGGCAGCCGCGATGTCCGCCGCCGCCGTAACAGTCTGGTCGGAACCCGACTTGACTTCCGTGATGATGCCCCGAAGGCCGGCGATCATCTTATGGAAAGCGTTCCCGAGCACGTCCTTGTCAGACTTCGGCGTCACCTGGTTCCGCAAATCACCCTCGGCGATCTCCTCGGCGGTCCCGGCCATACCCTTCAGGTAAACGATCATCGCCTGGAAAGAATCGGCCAGGGTCCCGATCTCATCTTTACGATCCATAGCCAGGGCCTGATTGATGTCGCCCAGTGCCATCTTCTGTGCCGTAAACGCTATATCCCGAACGGGCACGGTAATGCTTCGCGCGCTCAATAACGCGATGAGAACGCTCAGAATAATCGCCAGGACACTCGCAGCAAGGAGAATCGTCTTCACGCTGGCAACGGTTGCCACCACGGCCTGAGAGTTTTTCAGCGCTTCATCAACCTGCTCTTTTTGAAACGCCGCTACCTTCCCGGTCAGAACGCCCGCAGTCTTATCGAAGCCTTCCATACTCTTATTGCCCGCAGCCACCCCTTGAGCGACATAGACCTCGGCCATGTGCTTTCCGTCTTTAAAATACTGGCCGAAAACAGTTTCCAGCTCCTCGATTTCCCTCAGGGAATTTGCGTTGTTTTCGCTTCTAAACATATCCTTGAATTTCGCCGTATCTTTGAGAAAGGCTTCAGCAGCCTTTTCAGCGTCCCGATAGCCGTCCGCATTGTGCGTGGCCGCCACATCGGTCAAAAATTGCTGCACCTGTACAACGTTGAACGCCATGTCCTCCGCAATGATCGCAAAGGGCACGCTTTCCCCGGCGACCTGTGTTGCGCTCTTGCCGGCTCCATTTACCGCGACGGTGGTGACAAGCGCGGCGACAGTGAATATAGCCAGTACCGCACCGAACCCCAGCCCCAATCTCATCCCTATGTTCATGTCCTGTAGTCTCATTGTGTCCTCCTTGTCACGATTAATATTCCTCAATCCGGCAACTGTGAGAGCGCCGGAAGCTTCATTCCATCGATCAAGCGGCCTGATGCTCCGTCGCCTTCTCCACCGAAGTCCCGATTTTCTTCATGTCCTCGACGCTCAGAACCTTCTCGATGTTCAGAAGGATTATCAGCCGGTCCTTCACTTTTGCCACACCAGTGATATACTCGACCCCAATGGAGGAAACCATCTGCGGCGGCTCTTCGATGGCATCGGGCATCAGCTTGAGCACCTCGGCCACGGAATCGACGACAAGGCCCACGATGCGACCGTTGTTCTCGGTGATCAGAACACGGGCCGCTTTGGTTCGCTCCACATGAGCGAGACGCAACCGCTTCCTGAGGTCTATCACCGGGATGATCCTGCCCCGCAGGTTGATCACACCCTCGAAGAACTCCGGAGCGTCGGGCACCTGGGTCACATCGGGCACCCGGACGATCTCATGCACCGCTTCAATGCCGACCCCGTAAAGCTCCTTGCCTACGCCGAACACCACGAGTTGCAGATATTTTGCCATGGTCATTCCCTCCCTGATGATGATTTGCTTCAGTATATAATATATCTATAACGAGCATTTAGCCCAGCAGAGCTCAAAGACCCTGCGAGACGCTCAAAAAAACCTCAACAATCTCCGGGTCGAACTGTGTGCCCGCAAAGGTCCGGAGCTCCTGCTGCGCCTCGTCCCTGCTCAGCGCTTTTCGGTAGGGCCGGTCCGACCGCATGACGTCCCAGGCATCGGCCACGGAAACGATCCTGGCGATCAGCGGGATGGCGGATTCCTTCAGTCCCGCAGGGTAGCCGGTGCCGTCGAAATTTTCATGATGGTGCAGGATGCAGGGCAGGGCGGGCTCGATATACTTGAGCGACTTCAGGATCTCCACGCCCTTGGCCGGGTGGCTCTTGAGATCGGTCCATTCAACGCTGTCGAGCTTCCCCGGCTTCAGAAGAATAAAATCAGTGATGCCGATCTTGCCCACATCGTGGAGGAGGGCGCCGATATGGAGGCGCCTCTTCTGTTCGCTGTCCAGGTCCAGGCGTCCGGCAATCAGCGCCGCGTAATGCGCAACCCGTTTGCAGTGGCCGGAGGTGCCCGTATCGCGCGCTTCCAGGGCCTGGGCCAGGGTCGCCAGCACGTCGAAATGCATGTTTTCCAGTTCCTGCGTCCTCTCCCGCACCTTGGTCTCAAGGGTGTTCATCAGCTCTTTTTTCTGGTTGTCGAGCTCGCGCTTGCGGCTGACGAACTCTATGGTACGCACCAGATCCGCCATGAAAAAGGGCTTCGTGATGAAGTCCGAGGCCCCTCTCTTCAGGGCGTCGACGGCGAGGTCGGTGCTGCCGTTGGCCGTGACGATCACATAGTAGAGCCGGGGATCGGACGCCTTCATCTTTTCCATGAGGTCCAGTCCCCGGTCCTTGCCGATGAACTGGTCGAGGAAGACCATGTCGAAAGGCCCCTCCTTGATCATCCTGAGCGCGTCGTCGCCGTTTGCCGCGGTCTTCAAATTGTACCCGGCGTCGCCCAGCATCAGCGAAAAGGCCTGCAGGATCCTTTTTTCATCGTCCACGGCAAGAATGCGCAGATCACGGGCCGGCGATGCGCTCCCGTTCAGCGCGGATGGATCGTCAAACAAGCGAGCGGTCTTTAGTGAAGACGCTTCAGCCCCAGCTTTGGTTATTTCGACGTTGCTGTCCAAAATGCCCCCAATTTCGTGTCCACCTTGCGAATGTGATGAATGAACCAGTTGACCACCAGCTGGTTCGTGGAGATTACGGTATGGACGCCCACGCCTTCTGTTTCAATCTGTTTTTTCAGCACCGCCAGCTGCGATTTAAATTCCTCGTGCAGGGCCCTGTGCGCGGCAAATTCCGGGTAGGAGTGTTTTATCATAAATCGTTCTTCTTCGCCGAAATGGGACAGGATATAGTCTTCAAGAAATTTAATCAGACTTTCCACCTTTGCCTTACCCTTGCCCTGCTTGCAGGCTTCCAGCATGTCGTTGATCCTGATAAAGATCATTTTATGCTGATTGTCTATTTCCGCTGACCCCGTCGCGAGGTCCTCCGTCCATTCGATTGCCATACTATTCCTCCTCGTGCTTCCTACATTATAGCAAAAAACCTGCCAGGAAAAAAGTTATTGAATTAGAGGGAGTTACATCAGGAAGGGAACTCGTTTTCGGTCATAATTACCGATTCATCGGTATCTATTCCTGAACAGGAAGGCGGGAAATCAGTGCAGCGGGATGGAGATGACGAACGTGGTTCCTTTGCCCTCTTCGGATTGAACGTTGATCGTGCCGCCGTGATTCAGGATGATCTTGTGGGCAATGGAAAGGCCGAGACCCGTCCCGCCCGTGCTCATCTTCGTGGTGAAGAAGGGATCGAAAATATTTTTCCTGGACTTCTCGGGGATGCCGACGCCCGTATCGCTGATGCTGATAACCGCAGAATCCCCCTCCAGGGCCGTTGAAAGTCCAAGCCTCCCCCGTTCTTCCATTGCATCCAGGGCATTCGTTATGATGATCAGAAAAACCTGGCGCAACTCTCCTTCATTCGCGAAAATGCGCGGAAGGTCCTCCGCGTAGTTCCTGACAATTTCCATGTCCGCAAGCCTGCCCTGAAAACCGACCATTTCAACGGTTTTCTCGAGCAAATCGTCAAGGGAAACTTCCTTCTTTTCATAGGACGATGTTCGCACAAAGGAAAGCATGCTCGTCGTGATGTTCTTGCTGCGCCTGATCTCGTCGAGGATGATCTCGAAATAATTTATACACACGCCGGTATCGCAACGCCCGCTTTTGACCCGGTTCAGCAGCCCCTCGGTGCATCCGGCGATCGACGCGAGGGGGTTGTTGATCTCATGGGCGACCCCCGAGGCCATCTGCCCCAGCGAAGCAAGCCGTTCGCTCATGATCAGGCGGAGTTCCTGGTCCTTTTCCGCGGTAATGTCCCGGGCGATATGCACGGACCCCTGAAACACGCCGTCGGGCGTGTAATAGGGGAACGTCGACACGCGCAATAATTTGTTCGTTTTCGGGTCGCGGAGTTCATGCGTGGCCGGCTGCTGATTTTCTATCGTCATCTTGTGCGGACAGCCTGCTACGGGAGAACACAGGCCGTGAACAAGTTCATAACATTTTTCCGCCGGATTGCTTGCTGAATCGGTCCCGCAATATTCCCGAAAAGCCTTGTTCGATTTGATGACCCGATAGTTCGTGTCATGGATGGACACAAGATCGGTGATGCTGTCGAAGGTCAGCTGCCACTCCTGCTGCGATTGGGAGATCAGCGCGAGTTGCTTGGATATTTCCTTGTTCCGCTGCTCGATGTCTTCCATCAACAGGCGGTTCTCGATGGCGGTTGCCACCTGGTTCGCGAAGATCATGAACTGCCTGATCCGCTTCTTCGTAAAGTATCCCGCCAGGCCGCTGTACAGGGCAAGGACGCTCAGCACGCTGTTCTCGGTCGTAATCAGCGGGATGGCCATGATAGAACCATATCCCCTTTTCACCGCCTCGGTCTTCCAGAGGGCCTCCGAGGGCCCGGCGGCAAAGTCATTTTCTACCTGTGGATGCATGGTCCTGATCGCCCGCTCCGCCGGTCCCCTGCCGGCCACGGCCTTGTCCCATCCATCCTCGACAGCAGCGAGGTAGCCGTCCTCAAAACCGCTCGATGCAATAGCATGAATGCGGCCATGCTCCCCCGCGATCCCGACCCAGGCCATGCGCATACCCATTTCCCTGATAAGGATGTTACAGGTGGCCTCGTAAATGTTCTCCGTGCGTGGGACCGCGGCAATGACATTGGAAGAAACGGCAAGCGCCACCATCTCGTCGGCGTATAACTTCAGCTCCTGCTGAGAAACAGAAATGGACCCGACCATGCTGTTAAAACCGTTGCCGAGGACAGCCAGTTCGTCATTGCCCGACGCCGGGACCCTGACCTCGTAATCGCCGGCGCTGAACTTCGTCATACCGTCATAGACCGTGCTGAGCCGCCTGATGACCACGGCATTGGACAGCCAGAACAGGGCGATACCGACGATCATGAAGGAGCCGAGAAACAGCAGGGCCTCTCCCCCGATATACGTCATGAGCTGCTTTTGGATAAGCCCTTCTGAAAAATCAATAATGATGGCGCCGTTATAGGTTGCCAGCGAGTTGTGGCAACCGTGGCACTCAGGGTCGTTCCGCACGGCCTGCACCCGCCGGTACTTCTCCGGACCGGACCTGGCGCTGTGTTTCCCCTTTTCCCGGAGACCGTAACCCGCGATGGTGATTTTTGTTCCGAGCAACAGTGGCTCGGTGCCGGCCTTGACAACCCCGTCATTGTTCACCAGCAGGATCCCGCTTATGGAGTCGACGCCTTTGAGGTTCTCGAGGGTCGCATTCAGGACCTTCATGTCCCGCGTGCCCATGGAGTGAGTGAGACTTGCCTCGACGACGGGACCAACCGTGTTGCCCAGGGTTTCGAGCTGCTCCTCCCCCTGGGCGACGATCATTCGGTAATGAAGCGCGAGGGACACGGCGCCGACGACCAGGAGGATGACCATCGTGCCGATGCTGAGCTTTCTGTTTATTTTCATGGTAAAGCTGCTCCGCCTTCTTCAGGTTTCATGCCGCCTGTGGACCAGTGTACCGCCGGCCGCGCTATGCCAGGTGAGGAGTATGAGGCTCCCTCGGCGCATCCGGTCCTTCGCTCCCGCCGCTGGCCCGGGAAGCAACGGCAACCCTGTTCTTGCCCTCCCTTTTCGCCCGGTACAGGGCGGCGTCGGCCTGCCGCACGATCTCGGCCGCGGTCGGACCGTCGTCGGGATAACAGCTGATGCCGATACTGACCGTAAGTTTTCCCCCGGGCTGGGTTTCCTGTTTTGGGAAATCGCACCAGTCGATCATGCCCCGCAGCCGTTCCGCAATGATAACAGCCTGGTCCTTGGGGCCGGGCTCAACGAGCAGCACGGAAAATTCCTCGCCGCCGTACCGGGCGACGATATCAGTGTCCTTGAAATTGTCCTTGATGAGTTCGCTCAGTTTCTTGAGCAGAATATCGCCCTGGGGATGGCCGTTCGTATCATTGTAGTGTTTAAAATCGTCAACATCGATCATGAGCACGGCGAACGTGCGTGCGTACCGCTTTGCGCGCAGGAACTCCGCATTCAAGACGGTCTTGAACTCCTTGTGGTTTTTGAGCCCTGTCAATCCGTCCGTCTTTGAAAGCTCCATGGTCTTTTCATACAAAATAGCGTTCGACACGGCGAGCCCCGAAGCCTCAAGAAGCCGCATGCAGGCGTTCAGGTCCACATCAGCCAGGGGAAGGTATCCCGCGGGCATATCCAGCACGTACACGCCGATCGGGGTGAAGAGCTCGCAGGCAAGACAGAGCTCGAGCTTTTCCCAATAATTCGCCGCGATCGTGCCTTTGCAATGGGTGCCTGAAAGCTGCCAGCATTTTCCCGTCCCCTTTTCGTAGGCGCCGCACTCGGTGTCGTTGCAGTGAAAATATTCCCGGCAGGACAAGAGCGAAGCGCCTATTACGGGCAGCACCATGCTTCGCCTGGATCCGAGACGATCGAGCAAGCGCGCCTCGTGATCGGAAGTGACCACGCGCCGGTCGATGATCCTGGCGGCCCCTTGCACCACGGCATCGGTAAGGCTGTTCTTGTCCATCATCGGAATAGCGGCCTGCTCGCCCCCCACCGCATAGGTAAGCCGGCGCTTGTCCCTGTCCAGGGACAGAAAGATGCTTTTGCTGGCCCCGGTCAACCCGCGCACTTCCTGCTCCACGATCTCGATCACCTCGCGCAGCCTGATCGTCGACCGGAGCCGCTCGGATAGGGTGTAGAGCCGAACCACTTCCTCGTTCTTCTCATACAGCTTTTTGCTCAAGTAGGTGACAAAGTAGGCGGTGAGGAACACCGTGACGACGAAAGCGAGCCCGTAGGAACCGATGAGGTTCATATCGGTGAAGAGCATCGGTCCTTTTTCGAAAATACCGTAATGGGGCAGGATACCCAGGTGTTTAAGCCCCATGACCAGACCGGGAAACGCCACCGCAAGGCATGCAACAAAAATCGTTTTTTCCCAGGGAAGGATAATGCCGCTGATGACCACATGGAAGATGAAAAAATAAATAAAGGGGCTGTCGCAGCCGCCCGAAAAATAAACGGCAAAAGCGAGGGTCACCTGGTCGAGCAGTATCTGGGAAAGGGCAATCCGCTCCGGGTTGGTATCCGAAAACCGCATTTTCCAGGCAAAAAAAGCATTATAGAGCGACGCGAAGCCGAGGATGCCGTAAACCGGGATAAGGGAAAACGACATGAAGGCGATTTCTCGTATCGCATGGGTCACCACCAACACGCCGACAATGCCGATCCACCTGAGCCAGATGAGCCAGCCAAGCCGTTCTTTGAGTTCCCGTATGTCGATCATCGCACTCCTTTCCAATCCAAAAAACCTGAATTCCCCTGTACCCGGCTTACGCGCCCTTTCCTTCGATAGACCGCCTGAGCACAAGCTCTTCATCCATCCCTGATAAAAAGAGATAAAGTAGCATACATTTTTTTGCGGGCCACGTCAATTATTTTGGGACAGCTTGAATAGATGAGAAAATTGCGGTTTTCGGTCGCGTCAGGTGAGTCAGCCGGCACGTCAGCAGGCTACGCGCCTAACCTCCGATTTGAGACATGGCCATGTCCCCCCGCATGCCGTCGCTGCGAAGAGCCAGGGAGTGCCCGCTTGGCTTGGCTGCGACAGCGCATCCGATGAGCCTGCCGAGTTCTTCGTCCGACGCGCCGCTCCTCAAGGGGGTCTTCAAATCCACTTTGACGCCCGAGTAGAGGCACGGCAGCACCATACCCGTCGAGGTCAGCCTGATCCTGTTGCACCAGCCGCAGAAATGGTCGCTGATGGCGCTGATGAATCCGATGACGCCCCGCGCCCCCTTGATCCGGTAGTTTCTCGACGGCCCGTTGCCCCGAAACTCAAGGGGGACCAGCGCACCGAGAGCGGAAACACGCTCCCTGGTCTCCTCCATGCCGACGCATTGCTCCCGCTTCCAGGCGTTCCTGCCCGTGGGCATATATTCGATGAACCGGATGTGGCAATCCCGCTCGAAGGTAAGGCGGGCGAAAGCCTCGATCTCGTCGTCATTCATACCGCGCAGGGGAATGACGTTCAGCTTGATCGGCAGCAGTCCCGCTTTCTCCGCTTCTTCGACGGCCGCCCAGACTCGGGAGAGGTCCCCGCCCCTCGTCATGGTCCGATAGCGGCCGGGGTCCATGGTATCGAGACTGATGTTCACGCGGTCAAGCCCAGCCTTCTTAAGCTTTCCCGCCAGAGGGGCGAGCAGGGTCCCGTTCGTCGTCATGCTGACATCATGGATTCCGATCCGTTTTTTGATGGTCGAAATGACGGTAAGAATATCTCTGCGCATGAGCGGTTCTCCGCCCGTTATCCGCACCTTCCGAAGCCCGTACCGATGGGCGGCCTGGACGATCCTTTCGATTTCGCGGACCGTCAGAAGGTCAGTTTGCCGGAACGGCTTCAGAATTTTTTGCGGCATGCAGTAGACGCATTTCAGATTGCACCGGTCCGTTATGGATATTCTCAGGTAATCGATCCGCCTCTGATATGCATCCGTCAGCGGCAGATAAGGGATTGCATCGGTCCGTTTCATAGGCCTCCGTTTCCTGGCGTTGTCAGCACTTTCCAAAGGGACAGACCGGATACCTGCAGACCTCGCATTGCATACAGAGTCCGCCATGGCCCAGTTCCGCCAGTTCTTTTCTCCCTATCCGTTCACCGGCAAGTACTCGTGGGAGGACCAGATCAAAAACCGTTGTTTTCGCATACATGCCGCACGCGGGGATGCCGAGGATGGGGATCAGTTCGGAGTGTGGAGTGCGGAGTGCGGAGTTTTGAGCTGTGGGTCCTGAGTTTACTTCACTCCGAACTCCCAACTCCGAACTCCCAACTTTTCCAAGGTACGCCACCAGGAACATCGCTCCCGGAAGCGCCGCGGAACCATAAACGATGTCTCCCGCGCCCAGTTCCCGGATTGCAAACCGCGTTACGTCATCGGGGTCCACCGACATGCCGCCCGTCGTGATGAGAAGATCAGCTCCCGCATGTATTAGTTCCCGGAGCCTGTCCACGATGAACGCTTTGTCGTCCGGCGCGTAATAAACGCCCACAAGCTCCCCGCCTATTTCCTCGATCTTCTTCGTGATGACCGGCGCGAAGGCGTCCTTGATCCTGCCGTGGTAGACCTCGTTGCCCGTGATCACGACACCGACCTTCGGTTTTTTGATCTGCTTCACTTGGATGATCTTGCCGGCGTTTTCACCGATGGTGACCGCTGCTTGAACGACATTTTTCTTGACCACCAGCGGAATCGCCCGCGTTCCCGCCACGGTTTGCCCTTTTCTGACGACCGTATTGTCATGAAGCGTTGCGCACATGACTTCGCCGAGCAAGTTGAATTCCAGAAGTGCGCCGCGGTCGATCTTCAGCAGCCCGTCCTGTTCGGCGATGAGGCTGATCTTGCCTTCCTTCGGTTCGCCCTTGATCGCCACCCCGTTGCCCATCAGCGCCCTGGCGATTGCATACGCGGCGTCGTTCTCGTGCATTTCGTCCTCGGCGACATTCAGCACAAAGAGATGCTCTTTGCCGAGCCGCTGCAGGTGACAGACGTCTTCTTCCCGGATGACGTGGCCTTTTTTAAATGCCCGTCCCTTGAACTCCCCCGGCCGGATTTCGGTGATATCATGGGCAAGGACCGTGCCTACGGCCTGATCGACCGGAATCGCTTTCATTGCGGAACCGCTGCTTTCTTTTTTGCCGTCACACATGGAAACCTCCCTTAGGGACAAATTCCAAATCTCAAGCGCCAAATCCCAAATAATACTCAAACTCCAAAAAACCAATTATCAATCGCTAGAAATTTTGAATTTGCAACTATTCAAATATTCCCCTGAATTTCCTGTCCACGATCTCCTGTATCCCTTTTTCCAGGGTTTCATACTTTCTGAGAAAGGCGCGCGCTTCAGCCGTAAGGGCGGCGCCTCCGCCATGTTTCCCGCCCGTTTTGCGGTCCACAAGCTTCACACCGAGACGTTCTTCCATCGCCTTGATATGGCCCCATGCTTTGCGGAAGGAGATGTCCACTTCTTTCGCCGCCTGGTTGATTGAACCGTGAGTGTCGATCGCTTCCAGGAGAAAGCGCCTGCCTCTGCCGAAGACCGGTTCCCCGGCGGCCTCGATCCAGATTTTCGACCTGATATCAAGACCGTTGTTACTTTTTTGCATAACGCACCGCGCATTTTCCGAACTCCGCACTCCGAACTCCGCACTCCGAACTGATTTTAACATAGTAGCCGCCTTTGGCGCAAGGCACGCACAGGACCTTGCCGTCCTGAGTGACCTCACGTTTGTCCTGGACCTGCTCGCCGCAGGAAACGCACGTCACCCGGCCCATCGGTCTTCCGGGCAGGTCTTCCTGCTTGACGGTTACGCTGACGTCCATCACATCAAAGAGCTCGCTGTCGGACATCACTTTATAGGCCTCCAGTTGTGCGGCGTATTTGTTCTCGATTTCAGGGAAATACTCTTTTGCCTTCTGCCGGGACCCGTCTTTTGCATAAACCCTGACGGCTTTGCTGGTAAGCGTATTCAAAAACGTCGCCGCCATCTTGCCGTAATCCATGAACTTCATGGTCCGGTGGCCGAGACTGCATCCGGTGACAGACTGGACCGCATCGGTGGCGCACCGGTCCATCTCGACAAAAACCACGATGCTCTTCCGGTCCTTACCCTTCGGATCAACGACGCCGATCTCCCTGAGGCCCAGCATCGACATCCTCACACCGAGCACCTGGCCGGCGCAGAGATGTCCGTGGATTCTGGTTGATTCGTCGAGCAGCCGCTCGAAATCCCGATGACTCTGTTCAAGCACTGAATGATCATCGTTCATAAGCATTCTCCCTGTAGCGTACTCCTGATCGTTAGAACTTAAAGACCAGGGGTCTTTTGTCCGCCTTCATCTTTTCACACGCCGAGATGCATGACCCGCAATTATGGCACTGGGGGTAGGTCCCCGCTTCCATGGGATTCAACCCAAGCTGGCAAGCATCGGCACAGGCCAGGCATTTCCCGCACACATGCACCGCGTCTTCGGAAAAAAGGACCTTCAACGTTCTTTTAAATCTAAAGATACCGAGAAAACTTCCGACAGGGCAGAGATAATTACACCAGCCCCTTCGGACGAGAAATAACTCGAAAAAGATGATTACTGCGATCAGGCCGAGTTCCAGCCCCAGGGTCCCTTCATAAATAAGCTTGGCAACCTGGACCGAGATGATCCCCGGCGCCGACAGCAGGCTCGCCAGGGGGAGCCCCAGGAGCGGCGTGGCAATGAGGATTGCGACGAGTATAACATAGCGTGGAAACGCCGTGGTGCTTTTTCCAAATGGCCTCTTGAGTCCAAACTTCATTACCGCCACATCTACGAATTCGGAAATCGTGTTCTGAGGGCAGGCCCAGCCGCAGAAGACCCTGCCCAATGCCAGCGCAAGAACAACAGGGAGAACCATCGACAGAAGGAGGGTCCTGTCCGCCGTCATCGTCGTGAGGACCGTCTGGAAGCCGATCAACGGGTCCGTGATCCAGACCGGGCCGACGGCAAAGGAATAGAGGCTCCCCATGAGCATCGTGATCCCGTTTTTGTTCAGGACCGGAACAAGAATGACGAGAATGATCGTCAGGATCTGCGTTCCTTTCCGCAACCGCGTGATGTTCACCTTGCGCTCCCCGGTTTTACGGCAATGGCCGGCTCCTCAAGAGGGCAGATATTTTCGCAGATGCCGCAGCCAACGCATTTTTTTTCATTCACCACCGGACGCAGTTCAGTGTTCATGGTAATTGCCTCGCCCATGAGCGGACAATCGTCATAACAGCTTCTGCAAAGCGTGTCCTGCCACGCGAGACAGGTTTTACGGGAGACCTCGGCCGTGCCCATCCTGACTTGTTCCTTGTCCTTGAGACTCCTTTTCAGAGCGCCTGAAGGGCAAACGGGCGGACACCTCATGCACAAATAGCAGGGGGTTTTTCTTGCCTGAATAACGGGCGTGCCCATGACCGCGATGCCGTCCAGGAGGCTTGCCATCCTGATCGACCCGTAGGGGCAGGTCTGGGCGCATTTGCCGCACCGTATACAGGCGGCGATAAACTCCCTCTCCGGCAAAGCGCCCGGCGGCCGCAGCAGATTTTTATTCATACGCTCCCGCGTACACCGGATAGACACCGGTTACCTTTTCAAATTCGGACAGCTTCTTTATGATCTCATTCACGGAACCCAACGATTCGCCCTCGACAACCGTCACGATCTGATTGTCCTTCACGCCGAACACGCTGATTCCCGGGACCTTTCCGAGTTCGGGCAGCACCTGTTCCATGGAATTGTCCTCGATCTCGACAATAATACTCGCAACCGCCATAAGAAACGACCTTTCCGGTAAAGAAGCCGCCTCCCTTGCGCATTAAAAAAATGCAGTCTGCGCAAGGGAGACAGCGGGGGGGGGCACTTTACGCTTCACCCTTCAAACTTCACTCCTCACGCCTTAGCCAGTTTCACCGCGCAGATCTTGTACTCCGGCTGTTTGGACAGCGCGTCAAAGGCGTCGTTCGTCAGGCTGTTGATCATCTTGTCGGGATAATGCATGGGCACGAAGACCAGACCGTCGCGCGGCACGTCCATGACCTTTGCTTCGAGCACGATCGTCCCGCGGCGGGACGTGATCCGCACCTTGTCTTTGGACTTGACGCCGAGCTTCGCCGCGTCCCGCGGGTTGATCTCCACGTACGCTGACGGCGCCGAGCGCTTAAGCTCGGGCACGTTCAGCGTCATGGTGCCGGTGTGCCAGTGCTCGATCTGGCGGCCTGTCGTGAGCGCAAAGGGGTACTCGGCATCCGGCGGCTCGGCCGGGCCCTTATGGGGCCGGAGCCATACCGTGGCCTTGTTTCCGTCGGCCTTGGCGCCGTAGAAGGAAACATCCGTTGCCTGGGGATCGAACTTTTTCACCAGCACGTCGCCGTGCTTTGCCGTGTAGCGGCGCAGCGTGCCCGGATGGTCTTCCGTGGGGCAGGGCCACTGAATGCCGTGGGCCGTTTTCATGCGCGCACGGGTCATTCCCATGAAGTCGTAGGCAGTGCCTTTCGAGCAATGCCTGATCTCGTTCCACACGTCCTCGGAGTTCTTGTGTGCGAACAGTTTTTTCCCTTCCTGCTCATAATCAAGGGCCTTGAACAGCTTGTTCGCGAACTCGATCATCACATCCAGGTCCGGCCGCGCTTCCGCTGGCGGATTTATCGCTTTCTCGACATACTGATACCGACGCTCGGACTGTCCGTAGGTGCCGTCCTTCTCCACCCAAAGCGCGGCAGGCAGGACCAGGTCGGCCAGTTCCGTGGTTTTCGTCGGATGGTACGCATCGGACACCACGAGGAAGGTGTCCTTCCCTTCCATCGCTTTCCGGTAGGCGTCCACGTTCGGGAGGCTCTGGCCGGGGTTGGTGCAGGCGATCCACATGGCCTTGATCTTGCCCGTCCCGAATTCCCTGAACATCTCGACTGCCGTGGGTCCGGGTTTGGGCTGAATTCGGCCCGAGGGCAGGCCCCAGAATTTCTCCATGTCCTCGCGGTCCTTGTCGTTGGCGACGAGCCTGCCATAAGGCAGGAGGTGGCTCAGGAGACCGCCGTCGCGCACGCCGCCGCAGGCGTTCGGCTGACCGGTGAGCGAGAAGGTCGTTGCGCCCGGCCGGTTGATCTGACCGGTCAACAGATGGAGGTTGTGCATCATGTTGTTCACCCACACGCCCCGGGTCCTCTGGTTCAGTCCCATGCACCAGAGACTCATGGTCGCCTTGGATGTGGCAAACATGCGCGCCGCCTTGATAATGTCTTCCTTGGGGCAGCCGGAAATCTTCTCGGCAGCCTCGGGGGAGTAGTCATCAAGGAACTTGACGTACTCGTCCCAGCCGACCTTCTCGATCTTCGGCGGCGGTCCCGGGTCCGTCATTTTCTTGAATACCATGTGCTTGTCCACGTATTCCTTGCTGTACAGGTTCTCTTTCACGATCACGTGGGCCATGGCGTTCAGGATCGCCAGGTCGTTTCCGGGGATGAAGCTCATGTGCATGTCGGCGATGCGCGCCGACAGGGTCTTCCGGGGATCGACCATGATGATCTTGGCGCCCCGCTTCTTCTGCTCGTTCACGATGCGGAAGATGACGGGATGCGCCTCGGCCATGTTCGAGCCTATGATGAAGAAGCAGTCGGCGTGGTACAGGTCGTCGTAGCAGCCCATGGGCTCGTCCTTGCCGAAGGTGGACACGTAGCCCACGGCCGCCGAGGCCATGCAGAGCCGTGGATTGCCGTCAATGTTGTTCGTGCCGAGTCCGCCCTTGAACACCTTGTTGATGAAGTAGGATTCTTCGGTATAGGCCTGGCCCGAGCCGTAGAAAGCCACGGACTGCGGGTCTTTCGCATACGCCGTGGCGAACTTGTCGACCATGAGGTCCATGGCCTCTTTCCACGAGATTTTGACGAATTTACCGTCTTTCCGCAGCAGGGGATACTTGGCCCGGTCCGAAGCGGTCATGATGGCCGGCAGGAAATTGCCCTTAAGACAAAGGAAACCCTTGTTCCAGTTGTCCTTGTCCCCCTTGACTGCAACGACTTTGCCGCCCTTGACGCCGGCGTATACGCCGCATCCGGCGCCACAGTAGCGGCAAACGCCTTTGACCCATTTCTCAACGTCCGCTTCCGCCCCCATAAGCTCTTTCGGCAGGACAAGGTCAAGCCCGATGGCCGAAGCCGCGGCCAGGGCCGCGGAATACTTCAGAAGCTGTCTTCTGGTAATGTTCATTTTCCTCCTCCTTGTCCGTGGAAGCCCGTTCTCTTCTTCGCGGACTCTTTCACGGCCACGGTGTGATGTTCATGACAAAGGAAGCAGGTCTGCTCCTTTGCGGCCAGCTGTTTCTGTACGCTCGCGACCTGGTCTCCGTGGCATCCCCTGCACCGGTCCATTCCCGGCTTTGGCGCGAAATTGACCTCCGGTGAGCCGTGGCATACAACACACTTAACACCCATCAGCCCGTGCTTTCCGTCCATCCAGATTTTTGCCTGATCAACGTGACATTCTTCGCAGTCCTGGTTGTCCGTCTTCATGTGGGCCTTGCCCGCGCCGAACGCCGAGATCGGGAGAACAAGCGCCAGCAGGATCAATACCATTTTCTTCATAATGCCTCCTCAAGGAAGTTTCCTTTCCCTGTGCGCTGAAAAAGAGCGGGGCGGAGAAACCATTCCCCGCCCCGCGTATACGTATCGTAAGTTACTTCGCCGCCGGAGCCGCCGCGCTCTTGGGCGCCATTGCGTCATCAATCATCTTGATGCCCTTGAAGGCCTCGTCAGCCGATTTCAAGAGGGCCTCTTTCGCCATCTCGGGATTGTGGAAGCCGTCGGAATTTTCAGCGGTCCAGTACTCCCAGAGAATGTGCGCTTTAAGATGCTGGTCCTGGGCCATCTTGATGACCTCGGGGTCCACGCCCGCGGCCTTTGCGGCCACAATTTTGTCGATCAGGACGGAAATGCGGAACTCCGCCTTGCGCATCTTGCCCTTGATATGGGCCTTGATTGAATCGATTGCATACACTGCCTGTTTCTCGCTCCACGTCGGATGACACTTGGAGGTGAGGCACGTTTCCTTGAGCTGGACCCTCGGCGACACGACGAAGTGCGAGGTAAAGGTCTTGCCCTGCTTGTTTTTCATTTTCGGCGAATGACAGGCATCGCAGCCCGCTCCCGCCTTTGCATGTATGGAATTGTAGTAGCTCTCAGCTTCGGGGTGCTGTGCCTTCCAGAGCAGGCCGCCGGTAAGGGCATGTTTGAAATCGAGGAAGCTTACCTGCGTTTTATAATGGTCATAGAGGCCGAACACATCCTTAAAGGGGAAATGGTTCGTCAGCTGGCTGCCCATCTTTACGCTGTATGCCGAGGTATCGGAATTCTTCGGGTCATACCCCGGATTGCAGTTGTACTCCACATGGCACTGGCCGCACTGGAGCCGGGTATCGTACTTTTCCAGGATCGCGATCTTGCGCGTGAATCCGCGGAGTCCCATGTCGACAACCTTGAAATTGGTATGCTTCGGGTCCTTGTGCCAGAGCGTGTCGGCCTCGGGCCGGGTCAGGGCCTGGATCAGGCCGTCGCGGACGATGCGGGGTTTGGCCGCATGGGGATCATGGCAGGTGAAGCAGTTCAGTCCGTGGTTCAGGTCCTTTACGAGCTCAACCACGTTCGAGGTCCGGTCCCACGTCGTTTTGCCTTCCACTTTGTCACCCATGTAGGACCACTTCAGGATCTGGTCCTGGGACTTGCACTGGAGGCAGACCGGATTAGCGGCCGCCGCGCTCTGAGTAAGGAACGCTTTCTGCTCTTTTGATTCATGATGGGTGTCCGTCAGGATATCCCAGGCCTTCCCTGTCTGGAAGATGTACTCCCAGCCTTTCTTTGCCTGGAACCGTCCGCCGTAGGCCCGGTCCACGATCAGGTGGTCCGTCAGCATGGCGCTGTGGCTGCGCGTGAGGTTGTGCTCCTTCGTGAAGCCATGTCCCGCCATCAGCTTGTCCCAGAAAGGATTGGGTGCGCGGTTCGTAAGCTGCGATTTTTCGTCGCGTGCCGGCCGGTTCATGGCCAGCTGCTGGAAGCTTTCGAACTGGTCCTTGTGGCACTTGCCGCAAGCTTCCCAGGACGTGTTCGTCGCCGGCCTGGTGTCGGGACCCGGCGCCTTCAGGTGCGCCGCGATGCCGGAATGGCAATTCACGCAATTCACCTTCACGTGCTTGCCCATGGTATGGAGCGTTTTGATCGGATCATGACAACCGTAGCAGGTGCTGACGTCCGTGTCTTTTTCCCCTGCTGTTTTTGCCGGGACCGCGCCCTTGTCCTTCGCACCGGCTCCGGAACCGGTGAACATCAGGATCAACCCTACTGCAAAAACAAATGAAACTACTGCAAATACTCTTCTCTTCATAATTCAGTCCTCCTTTTTTGGAAAAAATGATTTACGTCCCTCTGCTCGTGTGTATTACTGTGTAAATAGCACATCAACCTGATGAATCATTCATTTTATTGTGTATCTTTCCACTCCTCATTCACGCCTTTTCTTGCTCCGATAACCGAAACCATACCATGGCTGTTCGTAAATTTGTTGTTAAAGGATGTAAATTTCATGTTAATTTTTTATCCGCCACTCCTCACCTTTAACCTCTTCCTGATGGGAGAAGGCAGGGCGGGGCTTGTGTTCTCCGTTTTGCCGGTATGGCGCCACGAATCCTTCTTTTATCATTCGGCAACTGGAGATCATGGGTCAAGGATAGCAAAAAAATCGTCGTTTGGGAGGGAATACGTGTTACTACGCATATGATGTACATCATACTCATCGCCCCTAAGGCGTGATATACCTATCGCCGTTGCATAAAAAAGGAGCATGCGGTTCCCGGCAAGAATGCTCTTTTTCTGCAATTCACCTTCAGTATTCGTCAGTTATGCTTCAGCTCACCTGCAATGATATTTCGGAAACCAGGGGCCTTGGCCCACATTTTAACTACGGGAAACAAAGGAGGAACATCAGTATGAACATGAAGCATCTGAGAGCAGTAGTGTTGTTAGGCATCGTATTGTTGTACAGTGCCATCGCTTCGGCAACGCCGAAAAGCGAATGCATCGGTTGTCACCAGAAGGTGACGCCCGGCGTGGTACAGCAGCACCTTGAAGGGAAAATGGGCAAGAAGGGCATAGACTGCTCGGCCTGCCACGGCTCGGCCCACAAGAAGATGAATGATGCGAACCTCGCCAAGATGCCGACCCCCGCGGTCTGCGCGGGCTGCCACAAGAAGCAGGCCGACCAGTTCTCGGCAGGCAAGCACAACATCGCCTGGATTGCGTCAAGCTCCATGCCCATGATGGGGCACCAGCCCAAGGCCGTGACCGGCGAAGGTTATAAGGGTTGTTCGAGCTGCCACAAGATCGGCGCAAAGCCCGATGCGGTGAAGGACCAGATGCGTTACGGACATGCCCAGTGCGATTCCTGCCACACGCGTCATTCCTTCAAAAAATCCGAGGCCCAGGACCCCCGCGCCTGCATGACCTGCCACATGGGCTTCGACCATCCCCAGTGGGAAATGTGGTCCTCATCCAAGCACGGCGTTATCTGGCAGATCGAGGGCAAGGACAGCAAGCGCGCGCCCGTGTGCCAGACCTGCCACATGAGCGGCGGCGACCACAACGTGATGACTTCCTGGGGTTTCCTGGCGCTGCGGCTGCCGGAAGACGATAAGGAATGGTTGAACGACCGGGTGACGATCCTGCAGGGACTTGGCGTGCTCGATGAAGCCGGCAAGCCGACAGGCCGCCTCGACCTCGTAAAGGCGGGCAAGGTAGCCCGGCTCACCAAGGAAGACTTCCAGAAGGAACGCGACAAGATGCAGGCGATCTGCGCCAAGTGCCACGGCGCGGCCTACGCGAAAAAGCAGCTTGACGAAGCGGACCTGGTCGTGAAGGACGTGGACAAGGTCATGGCCGAGGCCATCCGCATCGTGCAGGGCCTGTACAAGGACGGCGTGCTCGTGAAACCCGCGGACTGGACCATGGCCCCGGACCTCCTGCAGTTCTACGAGGCGAAGAGCGGCGTGGAGCAGGACCTGTATGTCATGTTCCTCGAGTACCGGATGCGGGCCTTCCAGGGCGCGTTCCACATGAACCCGGACTACATGCACTGGTACGGCTGGGCGCCCATGAAAGAGACCTTGCAGAAGATCAAGGATGAGGCGGAAAAGCTGAGAATGGAAAAGAAATCAGCGGCGAAGTAATATGAGCTGATAAAAACTCGAAGGGAGGAACGAAAGTTCCTCCCTTTTTTTGCGCGCTGTCGCCGGGACCGCGGCAATGATAGCTGTCAATGACTTGAAGAGATTTCTCGGTCTGCTGAAAAACGGCGAGACTAAATTACGGATAACACCAACTTGTACGCGATTTCAGGCTGCCGAAACTATTGCTAAATACGAGTTGAACCTTTTAGAACACGCGCCAGACGCGCCGGGCGGGTTCATCGCCCGGCAGGTGTCGAGCCGTCTGGCTAGGCCAGTTCTATTTTGAGGTGCTTCCCAAGAGCAAGAGCCGCCCGTTCGAGCGTTTGCAGTGTGATGGAGGCGTTGGCGGGACCAAGAAGTCTATCCAAGGCGGAACGGCTGGTGCGCATTTTATCGGCCATTTCGGATTTTGATAGCTTTGCCTTTTTCATTTCTAATTCTATGCGATATGCAAGAACTCTCTTGATCGCCACGGCTTCCGTTTCCGCCCGCAGACCTTCCTCCTCAAGAAAGTCATCAAAATTAGAACCACGTCGTGCTTTTTTCATTGTTAACCTCTCCTGTAATGTCCAAGACGTACAAGCGCCGTCTTAAGTTCATGCTCCGGTGTCTTCTGTGATTTTTTAATGAACCCATGCAGCAAAATCATATATTCGCCATCAACCGTGAAGAAGACCCGCGCAATACCGCTATTAAGCGTGGTGCGGACTTCCCGTAAATCTTTTTGAATCTTTCTGATAAGCGGCATTCCAAGGGGCCACCCCGATTGGGCCGTCTTGATCGGTTGTAAAGCCAATTTCGGCAAACTTGTCATGATATCTTTTCCCGCTTCCTCGATAGTGCTGCAGCCTGAAAGGATGGTGAACTCCATTCGCGCGCCAGAACTCGACGCCGGAACGAAGGTGATCGAAAACCTCTGGGAGTGACTTCTCGATGTCAGCGGAATAATTAGCGCCGAGACCGACGAAAAGGAAATGCGCCTTTTCCGGCCTATTCCCTTGCCATGGTTTCTCCTTGAACAGGGTAACCAGTTTTTTTGAAGGATGCAGGGTATAAGGCATTGCGATTCCTTTTGAATGAGAGTTGCTTTTTTATTTCTTTGCAGAGAACGCGCCGGTCACGCGCCGACGTTAGGCGCGTCGCTGTGGACCGGCTGGTTGGACACTCTCGGTATCATTTGGCTCTTTCGGGAGTTGAGCGCTGTGCCATACGGCCACGATCCAGACAATGTTCTCTTTTAGACTATAAAAGAACCGATAAGGTGGAAGCATTACTTCTCGAAAGGGAAGGTCGGGAAATTCCGGCAAGATTCTTCCGGATCGGGGAAATTTCCGCAATCTCGATAAGGTTTTTTCAGCTTTATGTCGAAATGCAATTGCGGCTGACGGACTATCGCGGTAGATGTATGTGATAGCAGCGAGAAACTGCGTGCGAGCCGAAGGAGTGAACTGGACCTTCATTTCTGCAACTCTTTTAATAATTCATCGGCATCAGTGAGAACCGCGTCAAGGTCATAGCCTTTTCCCTTTTCGATTTCTTTTTCCCCACGTGCAAGAAGACGTAATAGCTCAAGTTCATGCCGGGAATGCTCATAGTCCTCTACACTGACCATTACGACAGCAGCTCGGCCTCGCTGCGTAATAATGAATGGTTCCCGCGACTTGGTTACACGCTTTACGATTGCTGTTGCGTCCTGACGAAGATCCGTGATAGGAACAATATTTGGTATTCTTACCATTTGAGTTGCCTCCCATGCTATGCTTAATGATAGTATTAACGGTAGTAAAAGGCAAGGGAATTCTGGCTAAGGGCAAGCTGCGCCAAGTTTACACTTATATTTTGTCCCATCGTTCTTGAAAGTCGGCAGCTTTAAGGTTTGAAAGGTAAATGATACCGCGAGTCTCATATTGCTTCACCCGCGCTCGTGCCTCCTCCGCAGTCGCGATGAAATAGTCAGGTTTGGCACCTGTCTTATTCAGGAGGACGAAAACGTAGATCACACTATTATTTACACCGTCTCGGGGACTATAGGATGTCCCCAGGATTTCAAGATGTTCCTGGACTGGAAAAAACATCGCTTGCGAACTTCAGAAAGTCCCCCTCGGCTGCAATGTGCAAGAGAATTTTTCGCTCTCTCTCCTGTTTTTTCTCTCTTGCAGCAAGGAAATATCGGCGGTCTTGATCAATCTCATCTTGATGTCCCCGGGCTTCCACGGAACCTGCGGTGTTCAACGCGGCCTGGGCGTCAAGCTCCTTTTGAGGACCATACCTTTCAAAAGCTCTTCCTCGATGAACGCCCGAATGAATATCCGGTCCTGTGGTGCTATACGGACGAATTTTAAACCTACGCCGGGTTCTTTGAAGGGTATCTGTCCGAAGGTGCGGCAATAGAGCACCTGGGCCTCCGCGGTTACAGACCGGTCCTTGATTTCGAACTGCACGGGGACCACCGTGTCCGACGGGCAGGGTTGCAGCCTTCGCACGAACATACCGTGCTCGGACAAATCGGAGACGCATTCGCCCTTCGAAAAATCGAGCGCCATGCCGCTTATGGTCCCCGGCAGCCGGGTATGGATGCGGAGGTTCGAACGTGGTGATGCTTCAATCGCCGCCTGGACAGTCCGGTACAGTTCTTCAGCCTGTACCGGGCTGCGCACAAAGGCAACAGCGCCGTCCCGGCGATACTGTTGCTCAAGCCTGGGCGTCATCGCGGCCGTCTTCACGATGACCGGGACAGCCGCGGTGAGCACATCCTGCTGGAGCCGCTGGAGCAGATCGAGACCGGACATGTCCGTGATATTATCGTCGGCAATGATAAGGGTCGGCGGGGCCGCCAGCGCCATCTCCAGGGCATCCGTGCCTCTTGTGGCCGTACATACGTTGTATTCAAAGCGCTGGAGGATCATCGACGTGTAGTAAAGGTCATCGACATCGCTGTCAACAATCAGCAGATGGCGGCTCGTACGTTCAATATCATCTCCCATACCTATTTTGCATTCTGACATATTGTCCCTCGCGAATACGCGCTCCACCAAACGACGGTTCTGGAAACATGCATTCTTGCCATAAAATGGTACACCCGCTGGTTCCTAAATAATAGCATATTACTTCAAGGAAAACGACCTCGGTCATTTACTGCCGTGCCAGGAACATCCAGAGATATACCAGTGCGAGGAACAGGACGGGCCACGACCCTTGGACGGTCAGCGGCGCGGGCGCGGGCCTGGTTCCGTCTTCCCGTGTCTTGAGCAAATGACCGAGGATGCCTGACGAAGCAGCCAGTCCGAGCAGCACCAGGAACACCTGGAGGGTCTTCACAACCGCCGGCGAAGCCGACGCGCCGGGGAAATCGGCGCTGCTCCCCATCTGCCGCCCGAGGACCGAAAGGAACTGTCCGGACAGTGTCAACAGCCGGTCGAGGTGATGTCCGGCCTCGAAGGCAAAGGAAAGCGGCAGTAACGCGTAAACAATCCTGTGCCAGGCATGCTCACCAATTGCATTTTGTTTTCCGAAAACGTTCTGCCCCGCAATCCTGGCGTAAAGCGCGGCGAGCATAAACGCGGCGATTGCCGAAAACAGGGTAACGAGCCGGATGTGCGCCCTGTTGCCGGAAAACAAGGTGAACCAGCCGGATTCATCGATACCGCGAAAAAGCTGCGTGCCGATAAGCGCAATCCCCAGGACGACGAAGGCCTTGTCAGGCCTGCGCACGGACCAGAGCTCGTAGCCGGGGAGCCGTAAATTCAGGACCGGCGACTGGTTGGGACAGGTCTTGATGCAGGAACCGCAGAGGACGCAGTGCTGATTCGAGCTCAGGGAAAAAGGCCCTTCGAACATGGGACACCCCTCCTGCTTTTCGCTGCCAATGAAGCAGTCGTGCTTCTTGCAGTTGTTGTTGCAGATACTGGAATGGGCGCGAAGTTCGATGATAGAACAACTGGACAGCACACCCACCATCCCGCCGAGGGCGCAGAAATAGCGGCACCAGGTATTCCTCGGGAACATGAACCCGGTGATCGAGGCCAGCGTCACGATGGAAAGGACCAAAAGAGCCGTGGCCCGGGGGGACCGAAGCATGCCGGAAGAAACCTCTGACCAGACAATGACGGTCATGAGGGCCGCGCTGATAAAAAAACCGTAATTCCGCACAAACAGAGGGACCTTAAAATTCAAGCCCACGAAGCGCCGTATCATGCCGCTCAAAGCGCCGATGGGGCAGACGCTGCACCAGATGCGGGCGGCGAAGAACGTGCTCATGATCAGCATGGGCTGCCACATGCCCCAGGTCAAGATGAGGACAACGTTTTTGTCAGGGGCCTGGGGGCCGAAGAGACCGAGGCCGATGATCAGGGCGATAAAGGGCGCGGAGATATAACGCGCAGCCTGAGGATAGAACCTGCTTTGGAAAAGTTGCATGACGGGCTTGAAATTCAGGAGGTTGACGGTGAACTTTCCGGTCACCGGCGGGGGGCCGATGAACAGGTCCTCCAGCATGAGCAGCTCGCTTCCAGCGAGGCTGACGGCCCGGCGGATGACCACGCGCAGCTCTTCCGTGTTCCCGGGCCAGTCATAGACCATGAGTGATTTGTATGCTTCCTCGTCGATCCCCCGCACCTTCTTGTCCATCTCCCGGTTATACCGTTTGATGAGTTCCTCCACGATGGTCCTGAGGTCCTTTTTTCGCCTTCGCAAGGGAGGCACAAGAAGGGTCTGGGCCGAGATGAAGCCGTACAGGCGTTTGTCGAACCCTTGATCTGCGACCAGTGCTGCAAGGTCGGCGCTGGAGGTGGCAATGATCCGGGCGTTCGATTGGAGCACGTCCGTTTCGCCCGCGGCGATATAGCGGCCTTTTTCAATGTAATCGGCAAGCTTCTTCTGGACCTTTGTTGACAGGTATTCGATGTTCTCGATAATGACCGTGCCGCCAAGGGCCATGGTCAGGAGCCCGAGCCGCCTGTCCGGTGCGAAGTCCAGGGCATTCTGTCCCCGGCCAAAGAGCGCAGCGAACTGGGACAACGCGACAAAAAGCGGATCGTCCCCACGCGCCCCGGCGCTGGAGATGTTTTTTGCATCCATGCCCATGAGCAGGCCCTGGCCCTTGTTCCCCATCTCATGGATCAGGCCCGCCGCGTCCTTCATCTCGGCGCCCGGTTCTCCTGTCACCAGCACCGGATTGTTGTTCCCGGCAAGGGCGTCTATTTCCGATACGAGCTTCATGACCGCGGCGCTGTTGCCGATGAGCATGGGCTCAGCGCTCCTCATTTCCTCGGAGATGAACTGCCGGTACGCCTGCTCGGTGGAGTGCTCCTCCACGAGCTGCACGTACCCCCGGCCGAGCCGTTCCGCGAGGATCCTGGCGCAGGCCTTCGCCGAAGCAGGATGAGAAAAGACCGCTGCGAGAAAGGCGTCCCTGGGGATGAGGATGAGGCTCGTCTTCTCGATCGTCTCCACGGTGGCGGAATGGGGGGCCTTCGTCAAAAGAGCGATCTCGCCGAACCCCTCGCCCGGCCCGCGGAAGGCAAAGGTAACATCGGCATCGCCGTCTTCCTGCCTGCAGACCTTTACTGACCCTGAGGCAATGACATAATAGGTGTCGCCCTTGTCCGAAGGCTTGCAGACGATCTCGCCGGGCGGAAGAATCACGTTTTTTAATACCGATGCAAGCTCCGTGAGGGCCTCATCAGGCAGGGATTCGAACAGCGTTACGTTCCTCAGGATGTCCACCCGCTGACTGAGCAGGCATTCCTCCAGGAAAGCGTTTTCGACTTCGCTATTCTCGACCACGATGCGGCCCAGGGGTTTATAAATGCCCTGTTTCTCAAGTTCGGACTGGATCTCCAAAGCCTGATCAATGGGCATGATCCTGCCCCCCTGCTTTTTGGCAAGATAAGAACCGAGCGGCTGGATCTTATTGGCATTGTTTTGATTCATGTTCAGAGTTTCAGGCTCCCCGCAAAAAGGACCGTACAAAATTGTGAGACATCCCTCTGCCGCGCTGTCGGCAAGCTTCAAAAACCGCAAAGCAGCTGTAGCCTCTCGCGTAGCTCCTGTTCCCTTTCCTGTATTTTATCACAGTTCTCTTGTTGCCGATGTTTGCCTGATGGTCAGATCTAATTATTACCCGTCTCAAACAGAGAGATGGCACAATCGGAAAACATCTTCTCAAGGAGGGACTACGGCATTTCTTCCCCTTGCCAAAGGGAGGTGAGGAGAGGTGGTCCGCAGGTATTTGTCCCTATTGTCGAATCTTTGATCATAGTTGCAATTATGCAGGCCGGAACTATGATTCCCGTCATGGTTGTGATAAATTTTTTAGCTATACTATAGAGCAACGGGTATTCATGCCAATTTCAAGGAGGTCAGCAAAATGTCAGGGGAAAAGGCCGGAACAACGATACTTCTGCTGCTGTGTGCGGGTATGCTCATTACATTGACGCATGCGGCGGGCGCGTCAGACGACCACGAGGGAAAAGAACATAAACACGAATACGCATCACCTTCTTCAAAAACCGATATAGGAAATCCTCTGATAGAGGAAATGCATATCCTGGACGGGGTTTTTCGCGAAGTGGTCTCGGCGGTCTCGCTCAACGACGGTGCCCGCGTCACCCGTGCGCTGCACGCCATGCACGGGACCATGGAGAAGACCCATGAGGGCGTTCACCACGGCACCGTAAAGCTCACCAGGAACGCGGACAAGCTTGAAATATTTGTGAAGATGGATAAGGAGTTCCACGGGAAGCTTGAAAAGCTGGCAGCGGCCGCAAAGAAGAGCGACCAGCAGGCCATGCTGACGCTCAGCAAGGGCTTGCTCGACGGCTGTGTGAAATGCCACGGAATGTTCCGGTAGGAAGAGTAAAGCGCGGACAATCAACTTGCCGGCGACACCGCGTCGGTCATCGGGACGGTTATCGTAACGGTTGTGCCCTTTCCCGCTTCGGAATCCACTTCGATGGCGCCGCCGTGATTCGTGATGATATTGTGAGCAATGGAGAGGCCGAGACCGGTGCCGCCCTGGTCTGATTTTGTCGTGAAGAAGGGATCGAAGATCCTCGTGAGCTGCTCACGGGAAATGCCGGGACCGGAATCTCTGATTTTTGCGAATGCACTGCCTCCTTCGGCGCCGGTCTCGATGAAGAGCGTACCCCGGTCTTTCATGGCGTCGAGCGCATTGATGATGATGGCGAGAAAGACCTGCCGAAGTTCACCATCGCTCGCGTGGAAAGCCGGAAGGTCTGTTTTGTAGTTCCGTGCAATCGCCACCTCCTGCAATCTGCCCTGAAATCCTATCACTTCAAGGGTTTTGTCGAGAAGCTCGTTCATATCTACGACTTTTCTTTCAGAAGAGGAGGTTCGCACAAACGAAAGCATCCCCGTCGTAATGTTTTTGCAGCGACGTACCTCTTCTCCGATAATACCGAGATATTCCTCGAACTGCGCTGGAACATAGCGGTCGTTTTTCACTTTAAGCAGCAGTCCTTCCGCGCACCCTGCGATAGCGGCGAGGGGATTGTTGATTTCATGGGCCAGTCCCGACGCCATTTGGCCCACGGAGGCGAGCCGCTCGCTCATGACGAGACGGAGTTCCCTGTCCCGCTCCTTGGTAATGTCCCGTGCGATATGGATGGAGCCCGTATAATCGCCGCTCGTTGAATAGTGCGGAGAGGTCGTGATCTTGAAGAGCTTCCCGGATTTTACGCACGGATACTCCTCGGTGGCCGCGCAGCGGTCACGCATGGTGCGTTTGTGCGGACAGTCCTCCACCGGCGCGTCGGTCCCATGGAAAAGCTCATGGCATTTCTTTTCGATTACTCCATCGCGCCCGATGCCGAAATGGTCCGCAAAGGCGGCGTTGTACCTGATGATATTGAAGTCCTTGTCATGGATGGAAACCAGGTCGGAAATATTGTCAAACGTATTTTTCCATTCCTGATGGGCGCAGGTGACTTTTTCCAGCAACGCGTCCTTGTCCTTGGTCCGGGCGGCCAGCGCATCGGCCATCCCGTTGAAAGCCTGCCCCAGCTCGGCGATCTCCCCCTTGCCCCAGACGGTGACCCGGGCGTCGTAATGACCATGGGACATGTTTTGGACGACGTCAACGAGGTGCTTCAGCGGAGACACCACCTTTTTTGAGATCAACGCATACATAACCGCTAACAGGCCTATCGCCATGATGCTCAGCACCGCATAGAGGACTTTAAGCTGTTCATACAGCTTGCGGGAAACCTTGACGTGATCGGCCTTCGCCCTTGTTTGGGCCTCGACGTCAAGGATGGCCGACAGGAATTGCTCGAACCGTCGCTGCTGTATCCCCGTGGCGAGTTCTCCCGCGAGCGGTATGTTTCCAACCCTGATTGCCGGTATAATTTGCCGGTCCCTCGTATTCTTAAACGCCGTCCATACCCTGGCCGCTTCCTTCAGCCGGGAGCGCATGTCCGGGTCGTCCATAAAATGCCGTTCAAGAGCTTTGAAGGACGCGTCGGCTTCCCCGGAAAGAACGGCGAGCTTCACCGACTTTTCCTCTATCCTTTCGGGGTCGCTTTCAATCACGATCGTCAACAATGCCGTTCGCACGGCATACAGACTCGTTTTCAGTTTCATTGCCTGTTCGACTGCCGTGAATTCACGGTTGTATATTTCCCCCAGCGTTTTATTCAGGCGGGAAATCTCCTGATACCCCACAAAAAAGGATATTCCAAGAATAAGCGCCATGAGGCCAAAGCCCGCCATGAAGCGCGACTGCATTCCGAATGTCCTCATAACTTCACTCCTCTGTCTGCCAAAGCGCGGCTTTCAGCCGCAGCCAATGCAAAATGCAATTTGTAAATAGTCAATTCCCGGATTGTATTGTTCAGCTTTTCAGAAACACGAAATAGACCGCCATGCACAGGGAGAGACCTATGCCTCCCATGCCGAGTAAGGCGAGTTTCCTCTGGTATTCGCTAAGCAACGCGTCGTCCGCAGACTGTCGTCCCACGACGGCAAGCATGAGCGCCCAGCCCGGGGAAAAGGCGCCGATGACGAAAAACGCCGTCATCACGACGGACGGCGGCGCATACTGCCACATGCAGTAAATGCAGTGGTGATAAGGAAGGTCCATGGCCCTCGGAGAAATGACCTCGAACAGGGCGGCTATGGTTATGACCGCGTTGATCGCGGCGAGCACCGCTCCAGCCGCCCTTGTTCTCAGAAGCAGGAGCTTGCCCACTGCCACGGTAATAAAGGAGTATGCGAGGTAAGCAAGCATCATGATATTCGTGAAGAAGTAAAGCGGCAGAAGAACACGGTCATACCCTTTGCCGATCAGCGACGCCGTGAGCGCCGCCTGCTTGCCTTCCGCAAGATCGAACACCGTTGTGCAGCAGGCGACGTCCGCCCCGGTGTCGAAGGACGTGAAGTACAGAAGGTCCATTGCGCTGTCCATGAAAATGAACAGGCTAATTGCCGCGAGAAGCAGGTGTTTCGTCCTGAACAGCGGAGAAAACTCAAAAACCGGCCCGAGCCGCCGCAGAATAAGCCACCCTCCGATGCCGAAAAACACGAGGGGTTTCAGAAGTTGCACGACGCCGCTCAAAACCGGCCGCGCCTGCATCACGCCGAAAATGCACATCGCGCCGTGAATGTGAGGAATAACGCTTTGAAGCGTGACGTAGAACAGGGGCCACTCTCCCAGCTTTACCGCCAGAACGACCGCGGCGATCATGAGCAGGAGATAGGACCTGTCCTCAAGGGAATCCCGCTCCTCTTCGGTGACGGTCTTTCCCGTTTGCACATATGTTTTCAGAGCGAGGTATCCGATCGGCAGGGCGAGCAGGCCCGTCACGGCCGCGATGAAAAGAAGGATGAGGGTGGAGGTAGTGAGAATCAGCATAATGGCCGCGATAGGGCCGCCGAGGGCGCCCGGGAGAAGGCAAGAGCGCCGCGCCGCAATTCGAAGATCCTGTCCGCCCGATGAAAAAGGTCCTCGTCATGGGATGAGGCTATGATGGTTTTGCCTTCCCGCTGCAAATCCGCGAGGATTTGCATAAGCAGGCTGGACGCCTCCGCATCGATGTTCGACGTAGGCTCATCGAGAATGATGACGTCCGGACCGTTGATCAAGGCCCGCGCGATGGCCACCCGCTGCTGCTCGCCTCCGCTCAGTTCTTCGGGAGCATGATGCGTCCGGTCGCCAAGACCCAGTTTTTCCAGGAGGGACAGTGCTTTTTTTCTCCGGTCCTGTTCAGCCATTCCTGTGGGAATGAGCGGAATCGAGACGTTCTCCCAAGCCGGGAGCCGGGGAAGAAGATTGAAGTTTTGAAACACGAAGCCGATCCGCCGCCTCCTGACCGTCGCGAGCGCATCGCCGGAACATCGCGCGAGGTCCCTGTCGTCCAGCAGGACCCGCCCCCTGCTCGGCCTGTCCAGGGCGCCGAGTATGCCCAAAAGGGTTGTTTTGCCCGAACCCGATGGTCCTCGCAGGAGCGTGAACGAACCTTGCTCGATTTCCAGGCTCACGTCGATGAGCGCCCGAACTTCATTGGGCCGCGACGGATTATAGGTCTTGTACACTCCGTCACAGAACAGGATAACGCTCATCGCAGTGCCTCCCCGGGCGCAACCGCGGCGGTGCGCCACGTCGTGATGATGCTTCCTACCATCGTCACCGTGAGCGCAAGAAAGATTGCGTAAAAAAACGGAAGGGGGAAAAACTGCGACGGAACAGGAAAGGACGGGATATCGCCGGTCCCGGAGATGAACAGCCGGGCGATGAAAAAGCCGTTCAGCAGCCGCACCCAGATAAAGGACACGAGGAAAGCGGCAGAAGCGCCCGTTACGGCATAGAGCACCGTTTCGAACACCGTCATTTCCATGACGTCGGAGGTCCGCCAGCCCGTGGCCTTCAGGACCCCGATCTCCTTTTTCCGTTCCGGGAGGCCGATGCCTGTCGAGACCAGGACCGCGGGAACGGCAACGGCAATAGCTACGAGATAGAGGGCGGTAAACACGCCGCCCCTCGTATTAAGACCCCGCTCGACATAGGTCTTCACGAGCTCTTTTGACTGGATCCGGTAAGCCGAGTTCATCTTCATGAGGCCTTCGTTCACCCGCGCCGAGGCGCCCGGTTTCGTATAGATCGCGATGTCGGTCGCAAAACCGTCCATCTCATACACGGAGACGGCGTCGTTGATGTCCATCAAGACCAGGTCGGCGGTCCGGATGTCCGCCGAAGCGTCGAGTATCCCCGAGACCCGGTACATTTTTTTCATGAAATACGGGACATGATCGATAATGCTTATCGCCCGCGCCCCGATGCCGATCTGCCCGTCCGCGCCGAGATTGAGGGCCTGCGCCAGCTTCTTTCCAATGGCCACTTCTCCCGGTTGCGGAGGGGCGCCCTGGATGATGGTCAGATCGTAGGTGCGTCTATCGATGGGAATGCCGAGCAGGACAGCCGATCTCCCGTTGATGGCGATCCTGCCGACGACCCGCGGGACCGCCTCAAAAACGCCGTCCATCGTTTTGATCGCCGCCGCATCGGCAATGGGAATCACGCCGTTTCGCCCGAACAGGTCCATGGTCACGTAGATGTCCGCGCCTTCGTCGACCGACAGGAGCGACTGGGCCTTGACGCCTTCGAGGATGGAAATCGCCGAGAGAAAGGGCGACAGGATCGCAATCAGACAGAGAACGACCGTCAGGCTTCTGAGACGATGACGTGCAATGTTGTCCGCGGCAATATGAAATAGGGCGAGATGCTTTAACAAGCCATGGGTCCTTTCAAGCGTGATGCTTTCCGGTGCAAACAGGGCTTCGCTTCTTATCTTCCACCGGCGATTTCTTTCCGGGCCGAGGCCAGGACGTCTTTGAACAGGACGACCTGTCCGCCGTATCGGGCCGCGAACGCCACTGCCCCTTTCCTGGCACCAAAGGTTACCGTGCTGACGGGGCCCATGGTCCCCGGCGCGCTGGAACCCATGACAAAGAAAGCATTGTCCGCGTCCAGCATCTTTACCGGGTTGAGATAATCAGCCGCCTTCACTTCCCGGGGTTCTTCCTTCAACTTTATGCCCAGAACCGCCACGCAGAAAATAGAG
>Ga0315281_10000504_pt1 | contig 54291 bp, 58 predicted proteins | sample YL17G07_0_MG_FD_204540 | JGI IMG/M metagenome (GOLD analysis project Ga0315281, IMG submission 204540) | Sediment microbial communities from Yellowstone Lake, YNP, Wyoming, USA - YL17G07_0 | ecosystem: Environmental > Aquatic > Freshwater > Lake > Sediment | place: USA: Wyoming | collected...
AACAACGCTGGGGTTTTCAGGGTCTGAGATGTTTATTGCTTGGAGGGTGTTGGAAATATCATTTGCCACATAGGCGTAGTTTCCCGAGATAGCGACGGAGCGAGGAGTATCATCTGTTCCCACTGAACCAACAACGCTGGGGTTTTCAGGGTCTGAGATATCTATTGCTTGGAGGGTGTCGGAATACCAATTTGCCACATAGGCGTAATTACCCGAGACAGCGACGGAGGAAGGATAATCATCTGTTCCCACTGAACCGACAACTGAAGGGTTTTCGGGGTCTGAGATGTTTATCACCTGGAGGGTGTCGGAATCCCTATTTACTACATAGACGTAAATGCCCAAGACGGCGACGGAACGAGGGCCGTTACCCGTTCCCACTGAACCGACAACTGAAGGGTGTGCGGGATCTATGATGTCTATTGCTTGGAGGGTGTTGGAAACACGATTCGCCACATAGGCGTAGTTTCCCGAGACAGCGACGGAGTCAGGGCCGTTACCCGTTCCCACTGAACCAACAACTGAAGGGTGTGCGGGATCTAAGATGTCTATTATTTGAAAGGTGTTGGAACCAAAATTCACCACATAGGCGTAATCGCCCGAGACGGAGACGGAGAAAGGATGACTATCTGTGCCCACTGAACCGGCAACAAACATTCCTCCTGTTTGTGTCCCCGACGCTTTAACTACTAACTGAGTTGTGTCGGTTGCTCCTCCGAAAGTTCCTGTTCCTGTGGTGCTAAGGTTGTGTGTTCCTAAATCAACATTGGAGGTGGCTCCAATATAGGGGACGTAGTCATTTCCGTTGAAAAGATTGAGGTCAACCCAGGAAAGGTTGCCTGAACCGTCAGTGACAAGCGCTTGGTTCGGGGTTCCGTCTCCGTTAGGCAAGACCCAGATGATGTTTGAAGAGACGGAGTCAGGAGCTTTGAGTCCGACATAGTTTGAACCATTGGCTGCAAGTTCCAGGAACCTGAGTTCCGAGGTATTGCCTTGTTCGGTGCTGAAAGGAGAAAGCTTGATTGCTTCCTGAGTGTTAAGGCCCGTAAGGCCGAAGATGTTGGTGTTGATTCCTGAACTTGCCGGAGAGACAACAGTACAATTGTCTTCGCCTGGGAAGCATTCCGGGTCTGAGATTTCTCCTGGCATATAAGGGGAGTTGGGCGGAGAGGCGAGAACAACGGAAAAAGCAAAGATAAAACCAACCATGAGGATGGATTGGATAACAATGGACGGGAATCGATTTTTAGTCGGTTTTCTCCTCATTATTTTTAGCTTTTATCTTTTTGTTTTAAGCTTTTTTACAGATATTTAAACTAACAAAAAATTAGACCTGTTATCTTGCTCCAGATTACTTCATTTTATCACAAATTCTTTGTCAACAAGCTGTGGATAACCCCAATAAGCCAGACAAGGCCGGACCCTGTCAAAACTCAAGCCGCCGGAAACAACAAAACAAAAAATCCAGCTATGCTGGAGTTTTTTGTAGCCCTGCGATTTTCTAGAAAATATATCTAGAAATAATCTAGGTGGGTGCCCGCAAGTCCAGACCAAGGTCTGAACAAATGTTGGGCTCCCGAGAAAAAGGTTTGTCTAGAATTTTGAATCTAGAAATAGCAGGACCCCGTTAGAAGTTACCTCATAATAACTTCCAATGGAGTCCCTCTATTCGCCTAAATTACTTAGCCAAACTTCTAACGGGGCAGGACTAATTTTATTTTAACCCTTCGAGAAACAAGGTCAAGTGCTAGAGACCGAGGACTTTTACCAATTGTTTTATCAAGGAAACAACAACCGGCGGAGGCATCAAACTATTTGAAGGAGTGCCATCATCGTCTAAAATCTTCCAAGGTTTTTTTGTTACCTCAACCTTGTTTTCTTTTTTATTAAAAGAATATTGATATTCAGGGGTAATCTCATAATCATCAACAGACTCTTTCACTTTTTTTACCGGTATAGAATTTCTTAAAAGAATTTTTGGTATCCCCTGCAATAAAAATGCCCGCTTTATCAAAATCTCGTCTTTGTTTAATCTTTCTTTAATCGGTCCTATGCCCAACTCATCCCCTTCTTTTGTAACCATTCTCGCACCTTTGCAGTTTGGGTTGTCGCAAATAAGATGAAATTTTTTGTCTTTTTTTTCATACTCAACTTTTTTGGTTGCCAAAAGTTTTAAATTTCTTGAGGTTTGGCAAAGGGGGCAAACTACCCTGAATTTTATTCTTTCGTCAATAACCAAAGTTGGAACATTAATAAGCACGAAAATGTCGGGATCCTGCCTGTAATTAACCAAATCTCTGAAAAATAATGAGTAAGAAATCTGATCCAAGTCCCGAGGAAACCCATCAATAAAAATCGCCTTTCTGCCTATTTTTTCAATCTCTCTTTTGACCAAAGCTAAAATCAATTCGGTGGGCAAAAGAGTTTTTGTGCTCCTGCCTTCTAAAGATTTAATCACGTCTTCTAACGGCATAAAGCCCCGGTAATTTTCTTCAAGAAAAGAAACCAGTTCTTTCTTTTTGTTTTTGTTCTCCCTAATTTCATCAAAAGACCTGACCATATCTCCGACGGAGAAATGCTCTATTTTATCTGGCGCAACAACCTCTTTTAACATTTTAGAATATGTGCCCTTGCCCGAGCTCTTTTTTCCCAAAAAATAAGCGATAAAAGTTTTATCTTTTAGATATTCCCTAAGTTTTTTTATCTCCTTCCCTGCCTTGTAATCAAAATAAGCCCGGCGCTGGTTAAAGTCGGTAAGGTCGAATTTCTTTGATAAACCTTTTGACCCTTCACCTTTTGAAAAGGTGAAGGGTTTTGATTTTGTTTTAAAAATAGGAAAATTAATTTCTTCCATATAATAAATTTTCTCCGTTGGAATAAAACTTTATATCTCCGTTTATGTCTGTCCTTAGAATATCTATACCAAATTTTTGCAATCTTTGCAAAACTTCGCTTGTCGGATGGCCATAAGAATTATTTTTGCCAACGGAAACAACAGCGATTTTTGGCTTTACATTTTCAAGAAAAATGTCCGAAGTTGAATACTTTGAGCCGTGATGGCTGACTTTCAGAATATCCGATTCCAAATTGCTTTTTTCTGAAACCAGTTCTTGTTCCGTTTTGTTTGTTGCATCGCCGGTAAACAGGAAAGAATTTTTGCCGAAAGACAAGCGCAAAACAATAGAGGTGTCGTTGCTGTCTTCAACTTCTTTCCCTTCCAGATTTTCTGCGGGATATAAAATACTCAATAAAACGTTTCCCGCTTTCATGATTTCGCCCGCCTTGGCTATTATTATTTTTGCCCCTTCTATTTTTAAAAGCTCTTGCCATTCCTGATATTCCGGAGTCTGTCGCACAATGCCCGTCCAAACAATATAATCCACTTTATATCTTTCCAAAACTTCCAGCAAGCCGAAAAGGTGGTCTTTTTCCGGGTGGCTTAAAATTATCATATCCAGGGTTCTATCATAAAAGGGCATTTCTTTCCCCAGTTTTTTTAGTATTTCCGAATTGGGTCCTCCGTCAATCAGTATCTGGTGATTCTGGGGAGTTTCAATAAAGGCGGCGTCGCCCTGGCCAACATCAAAAAAATCAACTTCCAGATATTTCTGGCTGGATATATCAAAAACTATCTTCCAGGCAAAGACATTCAGCAAAAGTAAAATCCCGATAAAAATTAAACTGGTTCTATAATTGAAGCGAAGCATAATCAAACACCCCGCCGGTTGGCGGGGCGCTTGTAAAAGGTCTTAATCCTATTTATTGCCCAAAATTCTAAACATCTTTGTTCCGCAGGTCGGGCAGATGCCTGACATGGCGTTTCTTTTCTTGCCTCCTTTTGCCTTGAAAGAAACTTCCTTCTCTTTTGTCATGTCCTTCTTGGCCTTGCACTTTACGCAATATGCTTGTGTCATTTTCTTTGGTGTTGGGTGTTGGGTGTTAGGTGTTGGCTTACTAAAAGTATCTAACACCTACTATCTAACACCTACTATCTAACACCTAATATCTATTATTTGTTCGACCTTGTTTATTGAAATATAGGCTTAATATCATTCTACCCTGCCAGCCAGCCACCGTCAACCACCATCACGGAACCGGTCATATATGAGGATTCGTCCGACGCCAGAAACAGAACCGCGTTGGAAATTTCTTCCGGGTTCCCCATTCTCTTCAGAGGAATCTGGGCTAAACTTGCTTCTAGAGCTTTGGCGTCTTGTTTTATTGAAGCCGCCATCGGAGTATCAATGGCTCCGGGAGCTATAGTATTCACTCTTATATTAAGCGGAGCCAGTTCTAAAGCCATTGCCTCGGCCATTGCCACAATGCCTCCTTTTGAGGCGCAGTATTGGACGATTCCCGCAAAACCCACTCCGACTTGGCCCATCGCGATTGAAGCGATATTCACAATTGCCCCCCCACCTTCGCCAAGGCTTCGGCGGGCAGGGGATTTATTTTTTGCCATTTCTTTGGCTGCCGCCTGGCTGCAGAGAAAATATCCTTTAAGATTTATGTTTAAAGTTCTGTCCCACTCTTGTTCGGTCAAATCCAAAAACGGCTTGAACTCGCAGATACCAGCATTATTTACCAGAATATCCAGCCTGTCAAATGCTTCTATTGTTTTTCTGATTAATTGGTCAACCTCTTCTTTTTTGCTTATGTCGCACTTAACTGCAATCGCTTGGCCGCCTATGTTTTTAATTTCTTGGACTACTTTTTCGCATTCTTCTTGTGAAATATCGGAAACAACTACTTTTGCGCCGGCTTTTGCCAGGGCTAAAACATGGGTCCTGCCCATTCCCCTTCTGGCGCCGGTAACAATGGCAACCTTGCCGGTCAGGTCGCAGAAATTATTTGATTTTTTGTTTTTAGAAAACATTTTTAGAACAATTTATGTTTTAATCGACCTTTACCCAAACATCAGTATTTCGGGTTTAAAAATAAGCAATATGCCTAAAATTGTTATTAAAAGCCCAGCAACCAAAGTAGACCATCTGTTGTATTTATCTGAAAAATCAAAGCGGGTCATTGTGAAGAAAGCAACTCCAAAAACAATAAAATCGTCCAGCATATAAAAAATGTTGTAAAAAATCAGATAAAAATAACGCTGGAGCGCGCCGAAGTTCTGTAAAGATAAAATCCTGGTATACATTGTCGGGAAGCCGGCCGAGCATAAAAACTCAATCAGGTTTACCCCAAAAGCCAAACTGACCACTCCTAAAATAGTTACAGGAACGGCCGAGGGCCTAAGGATATTTTTAACCTTATCCATTATTTTCTGCTGGGACTTTGTGTCCTTCACGACCTTGCAAACCCCGGGCTTCCAGTTGATAAAATCTATTAGCCGCCAAATACCGAAAACAATGCCGAATATACCGATTAAAATCCTGATCAAGGAAATATAGCTTAAAGCCGAAAACACGTTTAGCCAGGCAGCCATTATCAGAAAGTATAAAAATCCTTCGGCAAAAATAAATACTCCGCCGACCAAGGCGATTTTCTTGCGCGATTTTAAGGGAAGCAAAAGAGAAATCAAAACCGCCAAAACCCACATTGCGCAAGGATTAAAGCCGTCCAAAGTGCCCAATAAAATCGTCAGAACGGGCAAAGAAAGTTTTGAAATGTCAACTTCGCCGAAAATCGGCACTTTTATTTTCTGTTGGACAACAGTTTCCTGACCCAGGCATTGCTTTAAACAATTTTCTATTTCCGAAGCCACTTGGTCGTTGAATCCAACCAGATATTTTGTCGGGGTAAAGGTTACCGGCACCCAGCCCTGCTCGCTTGAAGGAACATCATATTTTTTATAAAACTCGGCTAAGATTTTCTGGTTGTCGGGATTTTTGGCGATTTCGTACTCGGTGATAATTATTTCGGGATATTTTTCTTTCAGAGTTTTTAAAAACTCCCTTTCTGCGGCACAGTGCGGACAATAAGCGCTGTAAAATAAAGTTACTTCCGGGTTTATGGTTGCGGCGGAAGCAAGATTGGCCCTTATCACAAAGCCGAACAACAAAGAAAGTGTGATTAAGGCAAAAATTATTTTCTTCATAACAAAACTTGTTGTATCACATTATTGTATCACAATTTTTGCTTCTTTGATAATATCTTTAATCAGTTTTTTGGTATTTAATTTCTTTTCCAGTTGTTTTGCTGTTTCCATTTTCCCTTCGGCTGTGGGATGTTTTGGGGTGAATAAAGTGCAGCAATCTTCCTGCGGTTTGATTGAAATGTTATAGGTGTTGATTTTCTTGGCAATGGCGATTATTTCTTCTTTATCCGCGCTTATCAACGGTCTCAAGACCGGAATTTTTATCGCCTCTTCAATAATTCCAAGATTGGGCAGAGTTTGAGAACTGACCTGGCCCAAACTTTCGCCGGTTATTAGGGCTTTGCATTTTTCTTTTTTTGCTATCAACTCCGCAATCTTAAACATCAAGCGGCGATACAATAAAATCCTGTATTCAGCCGGTATTTTGGATTTTATTTCAATCTGAGCTTTTTGAAACGGCAGGAAATATATTTTTAGGCGGTGTTGGTAACCAAGAAAAACCTCTGCCAGTTCTTTTACCTTTTCAACACTGGCATTAGAAACTAAGGGAAAACTATGAAAATGGAGCCAGATATTTTCCGCTCCTTTTTTTGAAATCAGATACCCTGCAACCGGTGAATCAATTCCGCCGGACATCAAGGTTAAAACCTTGCCGCTGCTGCCTGCGGGAAAACCGCCCAATCCTTTTTGCTTTTTAAAATAAATAAAATATCCCTCCTTACGAACCTCAACAAAAATCTCCTTTTTGGGGTTGTCCAAATCCACTTTTCTATTTATATTACGAGCAATCCTCTCTATTATCCCATCCTTCCCCGTCTTTAAGCTTGGGCAAGGCCCGGCCTTGCCCGGCTTTTTTAATCTTATCGCGAACGTTTCGCCCCTTTTTATCCAGTTCTTATAATTCTTGTCTATAAAACTGCCGATTTCTTTTAAACCGGCTTTCGGAAAATATAAACATTCGGCAAACCAGGAGGTTCCGGAAATTCTTTCAATAATTTTTGCGGATTTTATTGTTTCGGGCAAAACAATAAAAAGTCTGTCACGAAACTGGTGGATTTTAAAATCTATCCTTGCTTTCCTGAAAAAAAACTGCAGGTCGCGGATTAATTTTTTTTGAAATACTCTTTTTACTCCTTCCGACTTCAAAAACAATTCCCCAAACGCGATTAAGATTCCTTTTTGTATGTTTTCTTCCATTTTAAGATTTTATTGTTCCGCCGCCGAGAAGCTCCCCTTTCTCGTAAAACACCGCTGACTGACCTGGGGTTATCGCTCTTTGCGGTTTTGAAAAAATTATTTTATAAGTTTTCTTGTTATTCGGTTTCCCAATTATAACAGCTTGAACCAACTGGCTGCGATAGCGTATTTTTAGCTGCACTTTCAGGGGCAGTTTTGGTTCTTTCCCGTTTAACCAATTTGTCTTTTCTGCAATCAATTCTTTTTTATATAAATCTTTTTCGTCCTTGGTAATGATTAAAGCATTATTTTCCAAATCTTTGCCTAAAACATAATAAGGACCGCCGGGAAACCCAATTCCCTTTCGCTGGCCAATCGTATAAAGATACAAGCCCTGATGTTTACCCAAAACATTTCCCTTATTATCAATAATATCTCCGGGCTTGGGTTTCAGATATTTTTTCAAAAAATCGTTTATCGTGGTTTTAATAAAACAAATTTCCATTGACTCTTTAACTTTAGCAAATGACAGCTTAAACTTCTTTGCTAATTTTTTGACTTCGTCTTTTGTATAACCACCCACTGGAAATAAAATATGTTTTAATTGGTTTTGTTTCAACTGCCACAAAAAATATGATTGGTCCTTATTTTCATCTTTCCCTTTAAATAATTTATTATCCTTAACTCTACAATAATGGCCGGTTGCGATATAATCCGCGTCTAACTTCAGCGCTTTTTCCAGCAGAAGACCAAATTTTATCTCTCTATTGCAAACAACACAGGGATTCGGAGTTCTGCCCGCCTTGTATTCTTTCAAAAAATAATCAACGATTCTTTTTTTGAATTCTTTTTCAAAATTAAAAACATAAAAAGGTATGCCCAGTTTTTTGGCAACCAATCTCGCTCTTTTTTCCGCTTCCAGAGTACAACACCTGTTCTCTTTTATACTACCCGTAGAACTCCAGAATTTCATATGAACCCCGACAACATTAAAACCAGCCCGTTTTAATAGGGCTGCAGCCACGCTTGAATCTATACCACCAGACATAGCGACAACCACTTTGGTTTTTTTATTTGGTGCATTCATATTCTTCAATTTAATGCTTTTTTGCATTAAAAACAAGAAAAAGAGCCAGAAAACTCTGGCCCCAAGGTTTTTGTCTTGCTTTTATTTCATCCACTTTTTGTACCGTTTTTCTATGATATTTTTCTCTTTTTCTATTCTCTCGTGCCTTTTTTGCAACTCTTTAGAAATTTCTTTTTTATTCCTTTTTAAATAATCGTAAATCGCTTCAGACAAAGCGTCTACTGCCAAAACCGAACAGTGGTATTTAATCTTGGGCAATCCGCCTAACGAATCGACAACCTTGTCCTTTGTAATTTTTAACGCTTCTTTTATGGTTTTTCCTTTTGCTAAATCCGTGATTATGCTGCTGGTGCTAATCGCGGCAACACACCCAAATGTCTCAAATTTTATATCTTTTAAAACCTCTCCTTTGCCGACTTTAATATAAAGCTTCATCACGTCGCCGCAAACAATATTCCCAACCTCCCCCACTCCGTCGGGTTTTTTAATCTTTCCGTAATTATGAGGCTTCCGGAATAATTCTAAAACTTTTTTTGTATAGATTTCGTTTTGCATATAAGCTTATTAAACGAGGCGATAATTCTAAAATAATTAAGCGAGGGGCTTGCTTCTCGGAGCAACATGCAGCGATTTTGCCTGGTGTCCCGCCCGGGGCGGGACAAAATCGCGAGTACCTTAGCAAGGTTTTCGCTGGGAAAACCTTGCGGCGCCGAGAAGCAAGCCCCGAGCGCCGTTTCCGAGCTAATTATTTGAAAGGTGAAATTTTTCTTAACTGTTTTATTATGCCGGGCAAAATTTTCAAAAAATAATTTATTTCTTTTTCCGTTGTCCACCTGCCGAAAGAAATCCTCAAAGAACCGTGTGCCTGCTCCGGTCTTAAACCGATTGCCAACAAAACATGGCTTGGCTCCAGTTTCATTGAAGAACAAGCAGAACCGGTTGAAGCGGCAATACCCTTCAAATCCAACTGGATAACTAATGATTCGCCTTCAATAAAATCAAATCTAAAATTTGCATTATTCGATAATCTTTGTTTCGGATCGCCGTTCAAATGGCTACCTTCAATTTTTAAAACTCCTTTTATCAATTTGTCTCTTAACCCGGCAAGTTTTTTGTTTTCTTCACCCACTTCTTTTTTATAAATCTCGCAGGCCTTGGCAAAACCGACAATTGCAGGAATATTTATGGTTGAAGATCTTAATCCTGATTCTTGGCCGCCACCGTGCAAAATCGGTTCAATTTTTACACCTTCTTTAATATAAAGCAAGGCCGCGCCTTTGGGCCCGTATATTTTATGGGAACTGGCAGTAAACAGATCAATGTTCATTTTATTTACATCAATGGGAATCTTGCCAAAACTTTGACTGGCATCAGTATGAAATAATACTTTTTTCTGCCGGCAGACTTTTCCGATTTCGGCAATCGGTTGGATTGTCCCGATTTCGTTTGAAGCGTGAATTATTGAAACCAGAACAGTGTTATTTTTAATCGCTTTTTCAACGTCAACGGGGTTAACTAACCCATTTTTATCAACTTTTATTTTTGTTATTTCAAACCCTTGTTTTTTAAGCCACTCCGCGCTTTCAACAACGCAGGGATGTTCAATCGAAGAAATAATGATATGGCCGCCCTTGCCTTTTGCCAACCCGCTTCGCTCTCGCGAAAGCGAGGCGAGTGCAACGCCTTTCAAAGCAAGGTTATTGCTTTCCGTCGCTGAGCCGGTAAAAATTATTTCATTTGGTTTCGCCTTGATTAATCCGGCAACTGTTTCCCTGCTCTCTTCTAGCGCCAGTTTCGCTTCTTGGCCGAAACTGTGAAGCGACATTGTATTGCCGAATTTTTCCGCAAAATAAGGATTCATCGCTTTTTTAACGCGAGGGTCAACCGGAGTTGTTGAGGCGTAATCAAAATAAATTTTTTTCATGCCGAGTATTTTTTATTCTAGATAAAATTAATATTATGTTTTGATATAATTTCTCCTTCTCTAAAAATGAAGTCGGCTTCCAGTTTCTTGCCAGCTAAAACGGATGGCACCCAAAACTTATCATCATCCCACATTTTTTCGTAGGGGATTTCACTTGTTTTAAACCATTTCGGGGACATTTCTTCCGTCTCTCCTGGTTCGCCTTCCCAATTTCTGGCTAAAAAAACATGAACGTCTTGGTCCCATTCTTCTTTATAGGGAAAACGAAAACGCAGTAACGCAACTTTTTCTGGATTATTTATTCTCACCCCAATTTCCTCTTGTGTTTCCCGGATAGCCGTTCCAACAATGGACCTATCGCCTTTTTCTTTATCAAATTTCCCGCCCGCACCGTTCCATTTGCCTATGCCAAAACCGCGCTTTTTCATTGCTAAAAGAATTTCATTGTTTTTAACGAGTAAACAAAGAGTTGCTTCTCTCATAAGATATTACGGGGTCGGACCTCGCAATAAAATTACGTTGGATTAGCTGGTGGCAACGGTTTTTCCTCTTTTTTGCAACACTTACTGAAAAAATAAATATACAGAATTTCTAAAATCCCGACCGTGTTAGCAACTAATAAGACAATAAACCAAATCTTATGATTGCTTCTGCCCGCCCGCCATAGGGCAATTCCTTTCCAGACAAGACTCCAGACCACTATTAAAGTAAAAACAATAGCAAATCGCGGATCTTTCATTAATGCCATATATTGTTCTATTGATGTTGAATATAACATATTATTTTTATCTTCTATTAATTTCGCAGCCCACGACCTTAAAGGCTGCTTTAATTCTTAAAGAAGGCGGAATTTGTCAATCACTAACCCGAATTTATAGCCAAGAAACTCGGCCGCTTTTCTGCAAAAAACCATCCTGTCGGTAAAAATCTCAAAATACTCCATAATCGGGACGAAATTAGTATCAATCTTTAAAATTAAAGTAATTGTTTTTTTAACCCTGTCAACCCCCAAAGAACTTTCTTTTGTGGCGTAATTCACCCTATCGTGGATATCCTCTCTTATATCTTCAATTTTTTTAACAGTCACCCTTGAACGATGGACATCTGATTTGTCTGCCAAAACAGTGATTGCCGAAATTGCACTGGCAAAACTCATATCTTCCTGCTGTTTGTCGTGATTGGCAATCGCCTGCATAACAGTGGCCAATTCTGCTGGATCTATATCTTTGCTAAAAACCTGGTTGAAAAGAAGAGCGGCAAAATAATTATGGTGGCTTCGACTGATGAAGTTGCCCATATCGTGGCAAAATCCGGAAATTGCCGCTAATTCTATATCTCTATCGCTTAGCCCGATTTTTTTCGCAATTTCTTTAGATCTTTCGGCCACCAAATTAGCGTGCCTTAAACCGTGGTCAGTGTAAGAAAGATATTCCAAAGTTGATTCGGTTTTTTTTATAAATTCCAGAACCTGAGAATTTTTTTTAACTTGAGATAATGTAAGCATATCTTTAAAATAATTATTTGATTTTGTTCTATTTCATACTATCATTTTATTCACAAAAAACAAACTTTATCGGGTAAAAACAAAGAGCCTGTTTCCAGGCTCTCTATTTAATAGAAATTACTCCTTTCCTTCTTCTTTTTTATCTCCGTCGCAACTGCAGGGGCAACCCTCGCATTCGGGGCAAGTTTCTTTTTTTTCCTCTTTTGGAGGACAAGTGCTTTTCTTTGCCATGTTATCTTTTATCTGATTAATTTTTATTAATCGACCTTACCCACATATTCTCCTCCTTTGATTATGGGTTGTCAAGCCCTTCACCTTTCGAAAAAAGGTGAAGGGTCAAGCCCCCATTATTAGGGTTGCAAAATATCCTCGGTTCTGCCGTTTATTGAGATGATAACGTTTTTAACGGAAGAAAATTGTTCCAGGGTTTGAGTGATTTCAGCCCTTATTGCCGCCACCATGCAAGAGCCTCCAACCTGGTATTCCAACTGTTCGTCAAAATCAACTCGGGCAACGCCGTTTTCAATGGTTAAACTTTGAATTTTCACACCCTGGTTTATACTAGAAAAAAATTCTTGAGATTTTTCTTGATCGGTCGGGCCTTTTAAAAGCTCTTCTAAGGCCGCCCTTGCCGCTGCCTGTGTTTTAGGGACCACCCTATCCACGCTGAAAACTTTATTGCAGGAAAATTCAGGATCCATTTGGCTATTATTGAAATACGCTTTTACTTCCATAGTCTCGCCTTCAAATTTTTTGATGTTTATTGCCAGACGAAACTCTTTGTTTTTTTCCGGAAGCCCGCTCGGGTTTTCGTTTTGGAAAAACAAGGTGGCTTGTTGGTCTTTTCCGGAAAAAAACTCCAGATTAGTTTCAAAATAAGTTGGCAGAGATGTCCACTCGGTCGTAGCGGTTAAAACAGCCGATGCCAATTCTTTATTTTCGTTATCCAACAATGTTACAAGCCCCACTTGCCCTTCGAATCCCGACCAGCCATCGCCATTCACATAGCCCGTAATTTTAAGGGGCGAGGAAATTTCTTCGCCCGGTTCCGGCGAAGTTATCACTATTCCTGTTTTTATGGCTGGCTCTATTTTTTCTTTTTTCAAAAAGGAGAACCCCACAGCCACAATAACAGCTAATATAATTATTAAAACGATGTTTATTTTCTTATTCATGGGTGGTTATAGTTATTTTAATAATTGGTTCACAAAATTCAAAGAACCATCATTTGTAATTACAACATCAAAAGTTTTTTTATAGTTTTCCAGGTTTTCACCAACTCTATCATTCAAAAATCCTATTTTAATTAAATTGCCGTAATCAAAACCAGTAACCATCCCAACATCATCTAAGCTATCGCCCAATAATATAATATTTTTTCTGTTTTTAACTTCTTCAAAAATAGCGGGAAAATCCTGAATCAGGGTCTCGTCTTTGTTCATTCCATAAATTATGGGCTGCTTTACCGCTAATGCTCTGCCGTTTTTATCCCACTCAAACGAATTTGAAATAATATGAATATTTCTATACAATCTTCCTTCTCTTTCCAAACACATCGCAATAGGATCGCAGCCCAAGCCGCTAGACGACATAATCACCAGGGGAATATCGTTGGCTTTTAAGAAATCAATGAATTCTAAAAACCCTTCTCTAAATTTAATCTTTCCCGACTTAACAACACTCTTCAAATCTTTTTTGTTCAAACCGGACTTAATCAACAGATCAAAATGCAGCGTCCACCATTCGTACATCGCCTTCTTTTTTTCTTGTTTCGGGATTTTTGGATCAAATTCAATTGTGCGATATTTTTTATCAAGTTCTTGGGCTTTTGAACCGTATTCTGACGTTAAATAGTTTTGATTATATAAAACAGAAATCAGAGACGGAACGCTTTCACCATCAACAAATGCTTTTATTAAAGTCCTATCAAAATCAGCCAGGACATGAATTTTATCCAATCCGTCTTTTTTAATATTTTCTTTTGTTTTTTCTAGTTTATCTCGATCTGGTATTATTATGTTCTCCATGTTTATTCTCCTGCCAGTTGACCACAGGCAGCTTTAATATTTCCACCGAATTTATATCTTTGAGTAACCGCAACTCCGCGTTTCTCTAAAACTTCCTTAAACTTTTTAATCCTTCCCGATGATGATGGCTCAAATATCCCTGTTGGATTATATGAAATCAAATTAACAAATACAAGCGGCCTTTTTGCTAATTTCGCTAATTTTTCCGCGCATTCTTCAGAATCGTTTACTCCATTAATCATAACATATTCAATCATCACCCTGCTTTTTGTTGTTTTAATATATTTATCAATCGCTGTTAAAACTTCCTTAATAGGATACTTTCTATTAATCGGCATAATTTCGGAACGCAATTTGTCATCCGGCGCGTGCAAGGAAATTGCTAAATTAACTTGCAAAGATTCTTCGCTTAATCTTTCTATTCCTTCAATAATCCCGACCGTAGAAATAGAAAAATGCCTTGCCCCTAAATTAAAACCTTCTTTATCGTTAAGAATTCTTATTGCTCCCAAAACATTGTCATAATTTAAAAACGGCTCGCCCATTCCCATGAAAACTATGCTGCCTACTTTTGCGGCTTTGGTTTTTAGATAACGGCTAAAAAATAAAACCTGCTCAACAATTTCAAATACCTCAAGATTCCTTTTAAAACCAAGCTTGCCGGTGGCGCAAAAAGAGCATCCCAAAGGACACCCGACTTGCGAAGAAACGCAAACCGTGTTTCGTCCGTTGGCGTGACGCATCAAAACAGTTTCAATTTTCAAGCCATCTTCAAGAGTAATCAGCGCTTTAATTGTTTTTTCGTCCACTGAAACAGATGCTTGAACATTTATTTTAAGCGAACATTTTTTATCCAAAACTTCCCGCAGATTTTGGGGCAGGGTTTTTGCTTTTGACCAGCTTTCAATTAAATCCTGAAAGATTGCCTTTTTTGCCTGCTTCAAGCGATAAGCCGGCTCGTTTTTTAAGATATCATTAAGTTTGGTTAGATCCATTATTTTCATCTTAACTCTTGACCCTTCACCTTGTAAACAAGGTGAAGGGCTTGACTAATCATAAATAAAGAGTATAATTGGGTTTAGACGTGCGAAGTCGAAGTATCTTAAACGGATCTTAGTTGCAAAATACGAAGATCATATATAAGTAGAGCGACTTAGTAGTCAAAATAAAGGTCGCTTATTAGTAAAACATATATAAGTTTAGTATGGTCTTCAAAAAATTCGACGACAAACCACGAGGAGATTTCGCTCCTCGACCAATGATAAAAGGGGACTGGAAATGCTCAGACTGTGGAACAGCAATAACTGAACTCCCATTTGAGCCAGCTCCTGACAGACCAATTTATTGCAGAGAGTGCTGGAGGAAACAAAGAGAAAGCAGAGGAAATCGATAAATTGAGTAATCAAAAACCGGCTCTAAGCCGGTTTTTGGTTGCCTCTATTCTCTATTTATTGTAAGTGACAATAACAAACTCGCCCCTTGGTTTTTCTCTTTTGAAAACTTCTTCAAGTTCAGCGGAAGTCCCTCGGTAAATTGTCTCAAATTTTTTAGTTAATTCGCGGCAAATAATCATTTTCAAATCCGGTTTCAGCGCTTTTATCTCACTCAATGCTTTTATAACGCGGTAAGGCGATTCGTAAAAAATAGCCGGGTATTCTGCTCCGACAACCATTTCAAAAAAACTTTTTCTTCTTTTTTTCAAAGGCGGAAAACCAAAAAAAATAAACTTGTCGGTTGGAAATCCAGAAATACTTGCAGCGGCGGCTAAGGCCGAGGGACCGGGAATCGGTTCGATTTTAGTTTGAGGAAATTTAATCAGAATCTCTTCAATCAGTTTGTTGCCAGGATCGGAAATACCGGGAGTTCCGGCGTCGGAAACCAAGGCGATGCTTTTTCCCTGCCGCAGAAAATTCAAAATATAGTCTATTTTTTTTATTTTGCTGTGCTGGTGATAACTGACCAGCGGAGCGTTTATCTGATAGCGGTTTAACAATTTTAAGGTTACTCTCGTATCTTCGCATAAAATTAAATCAACTCCTTTCAGAGTTTCCAGAGCGCGCAAACTAATGTCTTTGAGATTGCCTATCGGAGTGGCAACAATATATAAAGTAGGATAAAAAGTAGACATTATTATGGTAAAAAACCACCCTATACCCTATGTCCGCCTGAGGCGGACGGGTCGGGCGGTTTTTTCGTGAATCTCGGAAAATTTATTATTTGGCGGGGCAATTTGCTATATCGATTTTGTACTGCGCTTGAGTAGAATCAACCGCATCGTGATAATCTTTTAGCGCTTGCTCACCCACTGCTTGGTTAAATGCGTCGTTGGCGGCCTTAACGGCAATTCTATATTTTTCCGTAGCTTCCTCCACTATTTTATTATTGCTATATTTATCCAAAGCGTCCTTGATTGCAGCATCACTATCTGTTTTGTCTGAAATTTTATTAGCGGCTTCCAGTTCGGCATTCTTTATCTGAGAAGCCGACGCTGTTGCAGCATTCAATTCATCTGCCGCCATTTTCATAGCGTCTTTTCTTTCCTGAACAGCGGCTGGATTTATAGAATTAAGCTTTTTTACCGCTTCTTTCATAACCCCTTGCAGTTTAATGGCTGCAGATTTAAGACAATCTTCTCTGTTTAGACCTAAAGAAGAAGATTCTTCTGAACCCAATAATGATGCTACCATCTTCCAATATTTTCCATTGAAACTGGTTACAATTAAAACAGTTGATAAAACAATGATCGCCGCAATGGTTAATATAATATAAATTTTTCTTTCCATGTTAGCCGCTGTTATTTAATTATTAAATTGACCTCTATGATCCATTGTAATGTGCTAAATTTTAATGTCAACCCTATCACCAATCTTCACAATAAAGATTGGATGCTAACAATGACAGCCGCAGGCGCTTCGCATAACTGCATACTGCTACAACAATCCTCTGCTGAGATTGGTGAAGGGTCAACCCCTTCACTAATCAAAAACTCCCGCGACCCAAGGGATACCCCGAGAGTATGGGGAGCTTTTGATTTTAATCCAGAAATTGATTAGCGGGTTACGATGATTGTTGCGTCATTTTCTGCGCTCGGCGCGCTGACTGTTATGCGGCCGTTAGCAGTTTTGACAATATTATAGCCAGTGCCATTGGTTGAAGCGCCAGTCGGGTCGCTCGGCATTGCAACCAGGTATTTTTCAGCAGCAGTTAAAACCGACAAATCAATTAGGTCGGTGCATGTTCCGCCGGTCTTGCAAATTTCAGTTGAGGTAGTGGTGATAACAGCCGGCACAGTGCCGTTGGTATCAACTATATATTGGTAAACGCCGTTAAGGATAGTATTCACATCTGTCCGGCGCTGGGCGTTTCTGGTGTCTGCCAGTTGTTTACCCGGGTTAATCGCCAAAATAACAATACCTGCCAAAATAGCGATTAAGGCAACTACCAGCAAAATTTCCAGCAACGTAAAACCTTTATTAGGTGCAAAAAATTTCTTCATTTTTTTGTTGTATTATTGTTTTAAATTATTATTATCGACCTTTTATTGTTTCATTTATTATATCATTAAATACAACCCTTGTCCTGTGAATAACTTTGTTCTAAAAATCCCCTACTTCCTGCCAAGAAACAACAATTATTTGAGGAACAATATCGCTAATTGTTATTTTAACCTTCCTAATAATTGCGCCAACCGAACCAGAGGCAGTGATGCTTCTATTTTCTTCGCCCAGGTTTGCAACCGTATAGGTGCAATTTCCCTGACCAAGCGTCAGGCCGGCTGTCCCCTTAAAAGAAGGAAAACTTTTTATCTGTTCCAAAGCTTGCTCGGCGCATGTATTGGCGAGCATTCTTGCCTGATTTGATTGTTCAATGGCAAAACTAGTGCGCAAAGAACTTATACCAAGCAAGATAAAAGATACGACAATTGCTAATCCAATCGCACTAACTATTATTACGCTTGCCAATGTTATAAATGCTTTGTTCATAATATCTATTATCTGATACTTGCAGATCCCAAAAATGTTTTAGTATAATTATATTCGTTTCTTCCTCCAAGATTGATATAACTGACAGTAAACTGAATCCGGATAGTGCCAGGAGTGCCTGGACGCGAAAGATTTTGAAAAGTAAGATTGGAAACCGCAACGCGATTATTGGTAAGAGAAATAGCGCTACCAGCTCCCTCTTTTATACGAAGTACGCCCGACAAAAGATCAAAAATAGTGGGGCTTTTAGAAATATCTAAAACATTCTCAGAGAGCAAAGAAGCGCTAATCCCTTGAGCGGGAGAATTAATCGCAGTCGCATTCCTTATGGTTTGGGTGATAACCTGCATGGCCATAGTCCCTTGCTGTTCCACCTCAACAATCGTCTGATTTTTTGTTTGGGACTGCAAAAGCATTGAAAGAAAAATTGAAATAGCCAACAATAAAGTAGCGGATATAGCGGTGTAAAGAAGAAGTTCAATAAGAGTGAAACCTCTGTGAATATTTGACATATAATATTTAATATTTAATATCCAACACCCCTGCCTACCGGCAGGCAGGCAACACCTACTACGGCCTGCAGCAACAAACATGGGGAGGACAATTTTTGCTGCAATTACCCACTTTTATTTCGCCGTTATCTTGACAGTAATTTTGGTTTTTTCGGCAGATTCCGCCTGAATAATAAGTTCCCTCTGAATACTGACGGGCTTTGCAACATAGGGCGCATCTTGTGTCATAATCTGATGCAGCCACAGCAGCCCAATTATTAAGATATGTTATCAATGTCACAGAACCGGTACGCTGCGGATTTTCCTGCCAAAAAACATTGGAAGAAACTTGTTTTCTTTCAGGATCAATTGTGGAAATAGTAATTGCGCGAGTAAAATTATCAGTAGTGTCAGATGAACCGGAAAATACCCACTGGCCGCCGGAAATTGCCAAACCATAAGTCCCATCGGTTAAATTGGAAAAACCTGCGTCTCTTATATTGCGAGCAGCTTCTAATCCTTCTTCGGCTAAAAACGCGGCCTTGGTGCGACCGCCAAAAGATGCTACGCTTTGTTGAGCGTAAATCAAGGCACCGACAAAAACCGAGACAATCAATGAAAAAATAGCAACGGCGAGCATCACCTCAACAAGGCTGAAACCGCGGCGGACATCTGATATTTTAAATTTAATATTTAACATGTTTGGTATCTAGTATCCAACGCTAATTAGTAAGTGATTGTTCCTTTTTCATTAATAATAATATTTCTTGTTTCGTTGTTGGCTGTTAAAGTTATTGTGCCGGCTGTCTGGGGAAATCCCGTGAATTTTGAAAAAACAATTTCTTGCAGGCCGGAAGGAATTATTGTTAAAGCCGTATCAAAAATTTCATCGTAATTTGCATCTCTCGCGGCATAACTTGCCCCCTTAAAAAGAACGACACTTCCTATTTGTATCTTTACTCCCCAACTTGTATCGCCGTCTGTCGCCCGCGAAAGAGTTTCCGATCTCCTTAATGTCTGGCTGATTATGTCCACTGAAACATTTAGGGAATTTCTCGTTAGAAAAAAATAATAAATAGGAATGGCTATTCCCGCTAAAACAGTAATAAGGGTGACAGATAGTAAAATTTCAATGTAACTGAAACCTTTTTCGTCAATCATTATTTATTAAGCCCTCCGATTAAACTATAAAGAGGTAAAATAATAGCAAGCGCCACACACACCACTCCCAGCCAAACAATAACTAAAAGAATCGGCTCCAAAAGCACTGTCAAGTTTTTGGTAGTGTCTTCAATTTTTATTTCATAGGATTCGCCAACCTTAAGCAGCGTCTCTGATAAACGCCCCGATTGCTCTCCCGCGGCAACCATCTGCTGAATAGGACCTGGTATCAGTTTTTTTGATTTGCGATAAGTGGAAAAACTTTCTTGGAATGAATGGCCTTCTTCAATAATATTATTTCTTAAGTGAGTATATAGTTTTTTGTACGGCCGGCAATTTGTTGCGTCGCACAACGAATCAAGCGTGTCGGTTATAGACAGGCCGACGCCAAGCAAGGCGCCCATAATATATCCGAAGCGCGAAATTTCCACTTCTTTTATTAATCTATTTACTCCGGGAACTCTAAATAAAATAAACTGGCCGATGAAACTTGTTTTGGAATAGAAAAAAATAAAGTAGGCAAGCGCCACTATCGCCAATAAAGAAAGTGGTACGGCTATTAAACCGTACTGCCCGAGAAAAACGCCGAGGGCAATAAAAATTTTAGTGATTAGCGGCAATTTTATCTTAAGCGAAAAAAAAACATTGCTGAGTTTCGGCAAAATAAACCAAGCGATACCGACACCGATAACGATAGTAATCGAGAGTATCAGCACCGGATACATCATTGCCGAACGTATTTTGGATTGGAAATTTCGCTCTTTTTGCTGCTGAGAAGCAACGGCTCTTAGGTTTTCAGAAAAACGGCCCGATTTTTCTCCAAGACGAATAAGAGAAATAATTTGAGCCGAAAAAATATGGGCTTTATCCAGAGCGGCCCATAATGTTGAGCCGCCATTTAATTCCTCTTTTAAATTTTCGACAATGACTTGGAACTTCCGCGAACGAATCTCAGTTTTTATTACATCCAAAGCCTCCACAATACCCATGCCCGAACTTATGAGCATTGCCAGATTTTCAACAAAATAATCTTTTTCGTTTGGCATAGTTGGAAGTTAATAATCAGCGGCTGTTTATACAAACTAACTTTCGGGGGGGCTTGCCACGCGGAACAATTCTTCAACAGTGGTTAGGCCATTTCTTACCTTTTGCAACCCATCTTCAAAAAGAGAATTCCTCCCCTGTTTTTTTGCTAATTCCCAAATTTCTCTTGAAGAGGGATTTTTTAAAATTAACTCTCTCAATTCCGGCGTTATATCAATAAGTTCGAAAATAGCCGTCCTTCCTCTATATCCGGTGTTACTGCAAGATTCACAGCCCTTGCTTTGATAAAGGGTTACTGTTCTTTCCGGGAAATAATCAACCGCTTCCGGAAAAAGCTTTTTCATTTCTTCTCGGGAAAATGATTTGCTATAACGGCAGCTCTCGCAAAGTCTGCGCACCAATCTCTGGGCAAAAATCAATTCTAATGTTGAAGAGAGTAAAAATGGCTCTACTCCCATATCTAAAAGGCGTGGAATTCCGGTGGCGGCGTCGTTGGCATGGAATGTTGACAGCAAAAGATGGCCGGTGAGGGCGGCATTAACTGCAATTTCGGCGGTTTCCTGATCACGGATTTCTCCCACCAAAATAATGTCCGGATCCTGCCGGACGAGAGAACGCAATCCTCTGGCAAAGGTTAAATTTGTTTGAGGGTTTACTTGGATTTGATTCGCGCCAATAATTTTGTATTCAACCGGGTCTTCAATAGTGGTAACATTCATATCCGATTGGTTCAAAATTTTAAGGAGAGCGTAAAGAGTTGTGGTTTTACCGGAGCCGGTGGGGCCAGTGACTAAAATCATGCCAAAGGGTTTATTAATCGCCCGTTCTATGGTTTTTTCGTCTTGAGGAGACAAACCCAAATCAACCAACGAAAGACTGTGAATATATTCGGAAAGAACACGAATTACTATTTTTTCTCCGTCAATTATCGGCGCAATTGAAACACGCATATCAACCATTCCTGTATCTGTTTTATATCTTATGGCGCCGTCCTGGGCGGCAAAGTGCTCGTCAAGCCGAAGCCGCGCCTGCACCTTAATACGGTTAAGGATATTTTCGTAATACTCTTTTAGAATCCGGCCGGCTTCGTGCAAAACGCCGTCAATCCTAAAACGAACCACAACTTCCTTTTCTTGCGGATCAAAGTGAATATCAGAACAGTGATACGCCAGGGCGTCTTCAAAAATTTGTCCGATAATTTCAGGGGCGACTTTTTTCTGTTTTTTGACAATTTCGGCAAAACGAGTTTCCAAGGCCTTGCGATAATAGACGAACATCGCATTAATGTCTTCGGGAAGCGAAAAACTTATCGTAATCTTTTTCCCGCCAAAAATTTTCTTCAATTCTCCAAGCAGGTTTTCTCGCGCCGGTTCGTCGGTGGTGGTAGAAACGCTTTTTTTATCCTCTTTAAAAATAACTACTCGGTAATCTTTGGCAATATTTTCTGGAATTTTTAAAACCTGCTCTCGAGACGGCTGATACGAATTCAAGTCGGCGTAAGGAACTTTAAAAAATTCCGCTATGGCTTGTCCGATGATATCTCTGCTGATAATCTTTTTGCCTACAAGATAATCCGATATCGAAGTATGATAATTTTTAGCATACTCTTCTGCTTTTTTTATATCCTCGGCTGTTACGTAATTGCCGCCGATTAATATATCTTTTATTTTTTCTTCTTTCATCTTTAAAAAAACATTTGGCGCTTGCTGGTTGCTACAAATTTATTTGTCAATTACCAACCAACAATTGCCATTAATTCTTAGAAATATATTTTTTAACGTAAGCGATAACGTCGGCTATTGATATATCGGATTTTACAAAATAATCCCGCGCCCCAAGTTCTTTGGCCCTTGTTTTGTCTTCCTCTTGGGCAAGATTGGAAAATGCTATAATTTCCGTTTTTATGTTTTTCTTTTTCATCTCTCCTAAAACAGCGAATCCGTCTTTTTTAGGTATCATCAAATCTAAAAACACAATGTCGAATTTATCTTTTTCTAAGGTCTTAATTGCCGCCTCTCCATCAGAAACTGTTTTAACATCATAGCCGGCAGAACTTAGTTTAAGTTTAAAAGCCATTGATATCGACGGTTCGTCTTCTACTATGAGAATTTTATATTTTTTGCCAGATTTTTGGGGCATAATTTTTTATTTATTTTTATTATACCATAATTTTTGTATTATATCATTTTACCCCCGCGCCAGTTCTTCTGCAAGGCCGGAAAATAAAAACCCTTTGATGTTATCGCAGGGTAAGATAAATAATGAAACCGATGGCGGCTAAAATGACCGCTATGGCCAAAGCCTTTAATAACGACTTCTCGATATCAACCAGAAACGCTTCAAAAGAATCCTCGGTGTAATTTTCGTCTTCTGCCGGATTAAGATGAAAAATTCTAGTTGGCAGGCTGCGACCCGTCATGGTCACCCCCTTTTTCCGGATAATTTTCCATCAGACAGCCGATAAGGTCCTCTAGTTTTGTGATAATTATATCTGGTTTTTGATAGCCGGTTTCGGGATGAGCGCTGGCAAACTGGCCCACCGCATACCACACCGTAATCATTCCCGTCTTATTCCCCGGGTAAATTTCTTTTTCAATACTATCCCCCACAATTACCGCTTGGTGCGGCCTCAAGAGCAATTCAGCCAAACACCTTTGGAAATCTTCTTCTTTTTTTTCTTCGTAAACAATCAAGATAAAATCGAAATAACGGCTTATGCCCAAACGGGAAATTTGGCTCGTGCGCGTCTCGCCTTCTTTGTTTTCTTTGGTTACAAGACACAATTTGATCCCCAAACCTCTTAACCTTTCCAACAAAGGCAAACATTCTTCAACCAGACAATCCGTTTTTTGGTCATATAGAATTTTGAGATCTAAAATAACGGCTTCGACCATCATCGTTTTTCTCCTTCCCTGTTAAAGAACTAACTGCTTGTCCTCATACCAATCCGCACAAGCGGATCTGGTAGTGACGGGCTTACTCTATTTGTACCTTAATACTAATTATTATTTTGTCAATAAAAAAGCGGTTTGCGAGCGCGCTGAAACCCGATTAAGGATTTCAAGCGCTCGCAAACCGCAAGCGAAGAAGTTAATCTTCACCTAACTGATGAGTCATGGCGAACGGTCAACTATTACCTTAGCAACTGCATTATCATCCAATTCAGCCGGCAGATCTCGACTTCCATACATTGAAGGTGGATCATAACCGTTGGGTACCAAGAAAGCCGCAATCTTAACCGCAAACTCGTCATTCCCGCCAGTGACAATATCGCAGATCCAAGTGCTATCTGCGTTAATTGGAGTTAGCGGCGACGCCCAGTAAGGCTTGGTCCACCAACCCACCCCGACACAGATGTAGACAGCTACTTTGTAGTTGTCTGGATTAACGCCGCTGACCTTGCCTTGAAGTTCCTCGTAGCTGCCGTAAGGAGGCACGTAAGTGAACTCGATCTTCGGCGGCCCCGAAGGAGGCGGTGGAGTTGGAGTTGGTGGCGGCGGAGTCCAGTTGTCAGCCATGGTTTCTCCGTTAAAAACCCTGATCATATCGGGTTTCATCTGGGAATCTTTATCCCAGATTCCCCAGTGAGCTCCTTGAGGCCCTTCATAACCTGCCTTCCAGAGTTCGTCAAAGGCCTCAAAGTAAAAGTAATTAACGTTCTCCGCGCGAGCCCAACTGACAAAATTGAGAAAATAGAAACTGGCGTTAGCCGGGGAAGGAACCGCTTGGCCAATAGAATTGCCTTCCGAGGGCCAGCCGGTTTCACCGACAATTATTTCTTTACTGCCAACAGCCTGTTTGAGAGCAAGATATTCCTGATGAAGAGTCTTGATCGCCTGATCGATAGAAATACCTTCCCAGTAAGGATAGAAATTCGCCAGCACAACGTCGCATTCCGCCACAACCTTTGGATGATTGAGCAATTCGGCCCAAGTGTCATCGGTTGTTACGGGAACGCCAGCTGCTTTGACTTGGCGGATGTAACTAATCAGTTCGTCTTCGCTCAAGTCATTCCGCAGCAAAACCTCGCTACCCACAATAGCCAAGTCAACTTGGCCACTGTTGATTAAATTAATCAAACTGGCAACTTCGATAGCGTTGGCAGCCTTGTCTTTTGACAGCCAGCAGCCCGCAGCCACAAAAAGCCCTCTTGCTTTGGCAATTTGCGGTAAGTTCTCCAAGCCGTGAGTAGAGCCGAAAGTCCGGACCCACTGGCAATAAGGATAAACAACTTCCAGAAGTGCAGAAATGCGCTCAGAGGAAACTGTTGCGCCCTGATTTGGATCCAGCTCAAGGTACGGACTAAGATTAAGTCCGTAAACCGGATAACAAACCACTGGCGGCGGAGTAGGAGTTGGAGTAGGGGTTGGAGTAGGAGTTGGAGTTGGAGTAGATTGAGGAGGCAAACGGCTAGCCATCACCTCAGCGACTGCGTTTTCGTAAAGTTCAGTCGGCAGGCTTTGGTCTCCGTACATTAAGGGTGGAGCATAACCGTTAGGTACCAAGAAAGCTGCGATTTTAGTAGCCGCATCATCAGATCCGCCAGTAACAATATCACAGACCCAAGTGCTATCTGCGTTAATTGGTGTTAACGGCGACACCCAGTAAGGCTTGGTCCACCAACCAGCCCCAACAAAAATGTAGACAGCTACTTTGTATTCGGCCGGATAAACGCCGCCGACCCTGCCCTGAAGCTCTTCGTAGCTGCCGTAAGGAGGCACGTAAGTAAATTCGATCCTTGGTTCGCCTACAGGCGGAAGAGGCGGGACAGATTCTTTTTTGCCCTTGCAACCCGAAAACAGTAATAAACCAGTTAACAGCAGCCAAGCCAAGTTTCTCATCTTCGTTCCTCCCTTCCTGAACGCCCTTCTCAAACTGGACTGAACTAACGATCTGCGCGACAATACAAAAATTTCATTCTTCAAAAGATTGCAACAAACTCATCTCGTTGGATTAGCAGAAATATGAAATTTTAAAGGAACGTTATACTAACTTTTTTCTACTGCTCTTCTTCTGGTGTGTCAATAGCTTGTTATATAAAAAAGCCCCTTGATGTTATCGCAGGGTAAAAATAATTTGAAAAAATATGTCCTGACACAATAAAAAGCTGGGGGGATTGCGAATTCGTTTTACGAATGTCGCAACTTTTCCCCCAGCATATATGGAAGTATTCATTTCCTCCCCGCGGAAAACCGTTCACCCATGAAACGCGAACCCGCGCGCCTTTCTGTCGGGCAGCATGTACAAGTGGATATCATCGCGCTCCTTGCAGAGCCTGACAACGTTCTCGTCGTTGATGCTGCCGCTGGTAGTCAAAATAGTAGAGATGCCGGCTCCGATTAAAATCGCAACCGCATCATTATCAGGAAAGAATGAATCGCTACAGGCAACAGCAGCCCCAAGCTTATCCTCGTGGCCGGCATCTTTGGCGCGCATCACAGCCAACTTAGCTGCCCAAACGCGCGCCTGCTGGCCCACGCCATTGCCCAAAAGCATGCCATCCCTCACGATGGTGATGGTGTTGGAGTTTGAGGTTGCGCAGATTGCCCAAGCCAGCAGCAAATCTCTTTCAACGCCTTTCAAGATAGAGGGATTTTCAACCCTCATCTCGGGGTCTCTAAGATCCAGTACATAGGTATAGTTGGGCTGAACAAGAAATCCGCCGCGGCCAGGCCTGACTATGGGACTGACATCCAACGCGTCCGCCTGGCGCAACGCGAGGTTGACGACAAGCCGGCATTTGCCCTTTTTGCGCTCCAATAAAGGAGCCACGCCAGGGCCGAACTCCGGAGCCACGATGCAATCAAACTTTTGGACTTCTTCTGGCCCCATTCCCTCGGTGACCATAATTCTGGCCAGATCTTCGGTGATTTCAAAGTTAAAAATCACCACGCCGCCAAAAATAGCAAGACGGTCGCCTGTAACCATCTTCCTTACAGCCGCTTCCGGTTTGCTAAAATCAATGGCAGCGCCGCAGGGGTTGCCGTGTTTAACGCCGATTGCGATATAAGGAACGCTCCAGTTGTTTTTCACAAACACCGCGCCTATATGCGTGAGTGTCTGGAGCAGCCGTATCAGGTCGGTGTAGTTGTTGTAACTGAGCGGCTGGCCTTCCACAACTTTAAACCGTTCAATCGCCAGCGGGCCATTAGTCCCGGTACTGTAGAAAAAAGCCGGACTCTGCGGCCCGTTCTCGCCCTTGGGGATCTTAACGAACCTCTCGCCGAAGGTCGCGCAGAATTTATCGCCTCCGTGATACAAGGCGGAAACTGCGCAATATTTGGCAATTTCAAACTCGGCGCGGGCGCGCAGCTCCTGCCGGCGCTCGGGCGACACGTCGCCAGTTTTTTCAAGCTCCTGCAGCACGGGCTCGCGATCTTCAAATCTGCAGATAACAATCCTGCCGCCCTTGGCAGCCGAACGCACCATTGTTGGTCCTCCGATATCGGTCAGTTCAACAACCGACTCAATGGTTGCGTCGGGCTTGGCAACCGCGTCGCCGAGCGGATAAAAATCACAACAGACCAGGTCAATGACGGGTAGGCCGAGCTTTTCCATCTCGGTCATGTGTTCAGCGTTATGCCTGTCTGCCAGCAGCCCAGCATGGACTTCGCGCGACAGCGTCACCACACGGTGACCGAGTATGGCTCCGCCGCCAACGAGATCAGCCACATCCTTAACTTCAATGCCGGCATCTTTTAGGATTTTTGCCGTGCCACCCGAGGCCAAGATATTCCAACCCAATTTTACCAACCGATTTACGAACCCAACAATTCCCAACTTATTGAAAACAGAGATTAACGCCCACTTTTCCTTTCCCATTACAGCCCTCCTTTCAGGGTTTTGTTTGCTCAGGACAAGTCTCCTATCCAAGGAAATAAAATTTCAAAAAACTAATTTTAGTCTATATTTTTATACCATTTTGTCAAACCCTTCACCTTGTAAACAAGGTGAAGGGTCAAACCCCGCACCTATTTAGTGTTTGATAATAGGTGCGGGGTAAATAAAAAGCTGGGGGAATTGCGAATTCGTTTTACGAATGTCGCAACCTTTTCCCCCAGCCATAGCTGAAAGTATTTTGTTAAAGAACTAATCATTATTACGCCCCGGCTGCCGTAGCAGTGGGCTTGGGCGTAGGAACTGCGTCGCCTTCAAGCACGACGTCGTCCAGGTAGATGGTGCAGCCATTGGGGTTGTTTGCCATAGTGAAGACGCAACAGAAACCGCCAATGAGGCTGCTAAGATCCTGGCCTTTCAGGTCAATCGTGTAATAAGTCCAGGTGTTTGAGATGGTGAGGATGCCGCCCGAGACAGGTCCGAAACTGTCCTTGTTTTGCTTGCCGGGAGATGCTATTCCTCCCACCTTGAATTCCACTTTCTCGCCTCCCTTGTCTCCTCGGACCCAGAAAGAGAGGTGTCTCACTCCTGTCACCTCATAACCGGGGTATTCGCCCCAGTTGTTGATCGGGTACTGCCAGTAGATTCCTGCCCAGCTATCAGAATAAAAACCTGAAGTGGGCTTAAAACTTACCAAGGTGCAGGTCTGGCCGGAATGAGGGAGCACCGTGCATGCCTTGTCCAAACCCAGCCATTTGAGATTCCCCATCCAACCTGAGGGCTGGAAGGCGTTACTATCAGAATCCGCCTCTGTATAAACAGCAAGTGGGAGAGCGGCTTTTGCCTTCAAGAGCTTTCTGCCCTCTCTCTTAAATGTCTTGCGCGTGGTAGGCGGAAGGACGTTCCTCACCATCGTCTTGGGCGATCCGTCTGAATTGTAAACGCCCCAACTGGCGCCCACACCTCCTTCGTCGCTGGCTTTCCAAGGCTCATCAAATACTTCAAAGTAGAAATACTTGATGCCTTCCTTGCTGGCAAGCAGGGAAAATTCCCTGAGGAACTTGGCTTGGTTTTCCTCGCTGGGAACAGCCTTGCCAACAGTTTCGCCTCGAGAAGGCCAGCCGGTTTCACCGATAACCACTTCCTTGCCGGGATATGCCTTTTTCAATTCCTTCCATTTACTCACCACATAACTGGCGGCATCCTTTATATCAATGCCTTCCCAGTAGGGATGGATGTGGACTAAGATATAATCCACTTCCACAGCTATCCGCGGGTTTGTGAACCAGGAATCCCAGGTATCGGCAGTCGTAACAGGAAGCCCGGTTTCCCTTTTGACTTCCATCAGAAGAGCAACTAGTTCGTCCGAGGTCATGTCCTTTCTCAGAATGACCTCGTTCCCAACCACCAGGACCTTGACGTTCCCAAGTTTGGCCTTGCCTATGCCGATGAGAGCGTTTATTTCTTTCCTGGTTTCGGTTGGGTACTTGCTCACCCAGGCGCCCGGCCAGCACTCAATTCCTGCTTTGCCGAGCATGGAAGGAATTTGATACCCCACATCAGTGATTCCGTATATCCTTACCCGGGACGTGAGCGGAATAATATGGTTGTCAATGTCCTCCTGTACCTCCCCGGGAAGAGGAAAAACTCCCTTGTTGGGATTCTCGTTTTCCCTGTGCGGGCCGTAGTCCACACCCCAAGGCTTAAATAACTCCGCCTTGGAAGATGATGGCGACGGCCTTGGCGTGACAGCTTTGTGTGGCCCCGCCTTTGTGGGTGCTGGCACGGCCTTAGGAGAGACGGGATTAACTCCATGAGGGGATGGCAACGGTTTGGGAGTGACGATTTTGACTTCCGTTCCCTCGCCCTTCTGGACCCGTATGAGAACTATTTTTATTGACTCTTTCCCCCGGGAATCCGTGGCCCTCATTTGTATAAGGTGGATTCCGGGAGAAAGTTTTTGAGTGGTGAAGGAAAGGCCAGAACCTATATTCCCGTCAATGTCAGAAATCCAGATTATGCTCTCACCCTGTAATTCTCCGTCCTCCAGGTCTACGGCTCTCCCGCTGAACTTGATCTCTTGCCCTGGGACAAACTTGTCCCCTTTCTTGGGGCTGTCTATCACCACTGTGGGAGGATTATTTTCCTCGGCTTTTGAAAGCCGAGGAATTTCCACTCCCAGTAGGAGGATAAGCAGCGCCAGAACGATGTTTCTCATCTTCCTTTCCTCCTTTCCCCGGCTATCTAGCCACGGTGGTTGGGCTGCTGCCCTGCCTTCCGAGGCAGGACAGCAGCCCCTGGTAACTCACATCGCCATGCTGTGTTCCCTTACAAAATTTCTCATCTCCTCGGTGGGTGGCTGGTCCTTGGGAATGTCCTTCTCTATGTCCTTTGAGAGACCGTCGTACCAGTAGACCTTGGGTTTTGGATTCTCCCCAGGCCCCTGTTCCGCAGGCGGAGGAATGCTCTCGACAGCGGATTTCAGGCACCTTCTGACCCAGTAGACGGCCGCGTATGGAGTACTCTCTTGGTGAACCTTGACCAACACGAAGAGTTCCTTTTCTTTTTCCTTCGCGTTGCCCAGTGACTGTTCAAGCCACGATTTGAAGTACTCCAACGTTCTTTCTCTCATCTCATCGGACAAGATAACGGAGTCTCCCTGAAGCGTCAGGGTCAGCTTGTGGTCGGGCATGGTGACGTTACGAGGGGTGATGGCCACGGACACTTCCTTGCCCTTATAACTGACGTTGATCTCTAGATCAAACCCCTTTTTGCCTTCTCCCCCGTCTGCTCCGCCACCGTCGCCTCCTCCTCCGCCGCCACCGCCACCGCCTCCTCCTCCGCCGCCACCGCCACCGCCTCCTTTGTTGGGCCCCTTGCCAGATTCCTTACCGGCGCCGGGCTGAGGAAGAGGTGGGGAAGTTGGTAGAGAAACGGTTGTCTGGTGTGCCTCTATTATTTTCTCCAGCCGCTTCAGGCTTTCCCTTTGGAGTAAGGCTTTTGCCTTCTCTGTTATCTCCTTATCTACCAAGGGGAAATAACGGGAAGAAGAAGGATATTTTGCAGAAAGAGCGGCACCAGATTCGGATTTGGGCCATTCACGGTTGAGGCCTTTTCGGAACTCTTCCTCTAACTCTGGCAGACTTGGAAGCTCTTTTCTCTTTTCCAGGTCAGCGGCGAGTTCTTCTTTCAGGGTTTCCAGAATCTCCATCTGGGATCTGAAGGCCTTAAGCCCTTCCCCCAGAAGCTCCTTCTCGGCTTGAAGAACTTTTTCTTCCGTTTCCTCAAGAAGTGCTTCGGTCGGCTTGACTGAAGAAATGCCGGATATATCCAGCGGATTAGGAACGCTCACGATCACGTTACTCCGGCGTTTCTCTATTTCCTCGGCAGGCGGCTTCCATGTTCGGCCAGCCAAGGGCTTGAAAAACTTGGTGAGCTGCCCTTCGGCCAACTCGTTTCTGGCTTCTTTCAGGCTTGCCGAGACGCTTTCTGCAGTCAGTTTTTTGAGCGCCTCTTTGACTTCCTCGTTGTCGTTGGATACACGCCCCAGAAACGCCTGGAGTTCAGTCTTGCTGTCGTCCGGCGCTCCTTTAATGTATTGGGCAATGGCCCTGGATGTGATGCTCTCTTGAAAATGAGCAACACACTTTTCCTCGCTCTGATTCAGGGATTTATGGCCCTCTAGGTCCTGCCCTATGAAGGCCTTGATATCAGCCTTCGGGACTTTGAGGTTCATCTTGCCGCAGGCGCCAACAAATTTATTGGCAGCCAGAGAACATGAACGCGGTTCAGTCCCGCTAGCAACGGAAGGAAATATACCGAATTCTTTTCCTTCCACGCTCTTTCGAAGCTCCCCCAGTATGTTAGCCTTTATTCTGGAAGGAGCAACCTGGTTTCCGCCTTCGGAGTTTTCAACCACGCTCTTCTGCTGCCCACGCTCCTCTTGGGCTTTTTGAATGATGCCAGACACTTTCGTTTCCTTGAGCCAGCCCTTGTTTTCGTCGAAGAGATTGACTCCGTTCAGCTGGGTAAGGCGCCCGGCAAGAAAATTCTGTAATCCATCCGGATTTTCTTCATGAGACTCGAATTCCCCGGCAGAAGGATATTCGATTTTTTTGACATCTTCCTTTTGCTTGTCGATCGCCAGGTTTCTGGCGTTACGAAACCCGTTGGGAAAATTGTTCTTGATGTTCTTATCAATTGGTGCCACCGGGATTTGGAGAATCCCCTTTTCAAACTCTTTGTCAAAGGGTCCGAAATCCCGAATGAGCGCTTTCATCTTTTCGCCGTAACCGTCAGCCAGTTTTTGCCTAAACCAGTTTTCCGAGAGTTGCCTGCTTCCGGCCTCGGTAGTGTGGCTGCCTTTTTTCTGCTCCGCAGAAATGTAGCCAGAGAGAGCATCGGCGTCAACCGGCTCGGTTTCCAAGTTCTTAATGACCTTGGCCTTAACGAGATTGAGCGCAAGTTTTCTTTTCTCTTCCGGAGCCGTCGGCTCAGCAGAACCCGCGTTCTTCTGCAAAAGGCAGAGGAACGCGACAGCGGCCGCAAGAACAACGATTTGCCTCATCGTCGGCCTCCTTTCACTTTATCTTTCGCCAGGCGTCGGGCACCAGCTCAACGCCATTCTTCTCCAGGACGCTTTTTACGTGGGCGTCAATGAGATCAAGAACATGTTGTACAAGAGCGCCACGAAATTTTTGGTCAGATGGCGCACTTAGTTGTTCAGCCGTTTTGTCCAGGTCGTCGTTTCCCTGTATTCCTTCAAGGTGCTCGTTGTAGTACGTGTTTATGTAAGACAGGACATCGATCTGCAACAAGACCGTATCGCCACAAATTGAGGTTACCCTACGTACAATCTCCTCGATCAGGAGCATCTTGTTGTTGTCCGTAAGGTTCTCCTCCTTTATGCCGCGCGACTCGAGCTCCTTTAAGAGTGCGGAGTGCCACGCCTCTTTAAATCTCACTGTGTCTCTTCCGTCTTCCATCACCTCCTTGACCTCCTTGGAGGCGCGAACGAACTCCTGGTCCACGACGTTCTCGCCGAACAGGACACTTGAAACTTCAACGGGGTTAGATTTCCCGTTTCCGGAGTATTTGAACGTCGTGAGACCAAACCTCTGCCGATAACCGCCATCGAGAAGATCAATGACCCTCAGAATTTCGAGCTTCTGTTTTTCCTCCTCGGTTGCCTCGAGTTTTTTGTGGACTACCTCAATAGGAGTGTCCCTTAACCCAGCCAACCCTTCGATGTCCTTCATCCACCCTCTTTTCATGTCATCAAGTTGGGCGGCGTAGTTAGACCTGAATATCACGCTGATCATCACGAAGATGATCAGCAGGGCCAGGGAAACCTGAGAGAGAAAGGCAGTGACCTCGTCCATGTTGAGTTCCTGCTTCTCCGGCTCGGTTGTCCTAACCAGTTGGGAAAACCTCAACCGCTTGCTCATGGTTCAACCCTCCTTTTCTGGTTGGGTAGGTTTCAGCGATTTAACGAGCTAAAAAACGCGTCGCAAGCCGCCGCTAAGGATTTACGGAACGCTTCCCGATCCTGTTGCCCCTGTTTAACAGAGTCAATCAAGGACTTGGCTGCATCTTGGATCGCCTTCTGCGTCTCCTGGGCAGCCTTCTGGTTGCTCTGTGCCTGTTTGGCAAAGTCAATCAGGGACTTGGATAGCTCTTGGAGTATTCTCTGTGTCTCCTTAAGGGCCTCCTGGTTCGAGGATACCTTATCGGCAGAAACAGCCATCTTTTCGGCAGCTCCTTGAAGAGCGCCACAAGCACCAACGAGAGCCCCGTAGACGTCCACTCCTGTCTTCTTCTTAAACTCCTTGAGCGCTTCCAGGGCTTCTTTGAGCTCTTGAATAAAAACAATAACCGAGGCTGAACAACCCCCAAATCTTTTTTCCAAGTCCTGCAGGGCCGCGTCAATGCCGCCCTTTTCATCCAATCCCCTGTACCCCGACACCACCCTATACATGGCCCCCATCACACGTCCGGCAGGCATGGCGACGAAATAGATCCAGACAAAGGCCACCAGACTGGAAAAGAGGGCGGTCTTGAGGCAGATGACCAGCTTTTGCACATCGAGACTCTTGCCTGGGAAGTAACCGATGAAAATCAGGCCGACAAGGGTCCCCATCAGCCCCAGCGCCACAGTGAATGAATTGTAAGTGGCATAGAAGGGGAAATGGGGGCTGGCGTCTTCTTCGGACTTCTTCGCAAACAATATGCGGAAAAGCCCCACTGTTATGAAGAGCATCCCCAAAAATGGGATGAACGTGCTGACCATGGAATAGTCCACGGCCGACCAATCCATCTGGGGAAAGATGCCCTTGTAGGATGCTTCGGGTCCGTCAGAGAACCTGAACTGTTTTACGATTGAGATATTGTTGATGAATGCGATTGCGGTCAGGATAGTCGCAGCCAAGGCAGGCAGAATAGACAACCCGCACAACAATTTGCACGATTCTTTGGAAAGTCTGCTTTTATCGTTGTCCATGGTCGGTCTCCTTTCGTTTCCCTGAGCCAGTCCCTTGAGAGAAGGGAACGAGCGCTCTTGCCACCTCACAGCTTCACAAAATCAGGACAAACAATATGAATAGTGTCGGGCGAACAATCTTCTTTTTCTGAAAAAACCCTTCGGAAAAACCTATGAAGAATTCTAAGACTTTTATCGTTTTTTTCCTTTCATTGTCAAAGAACTCCTTATTTTTCTACACTGCTCTTGTTCCCTATTTTTGTCAAGCCATTTACTTTTCGAAGAAAATAAATGGCGCAGACCCCGATCAGCGGGGTAAATAAAAAAAGCCCCTTGATGTTATCTCGGAGTGTCAGAGTATTACGAGGTCCGACCCCGCAATAAGCTTGATAAAAAATCTGATTTATTTTATTTTTTTTCCTTATTTATCCACTTTTTATTTATAGCTTCCTCTAAATCAATATCTAAAAGATGGGCATTCACCATTACCATTCCCAAAACATCAGCGAGCTCTTGCGCTAATTCTTTTTTTGATTTTTCTTCCGACATATATTTCTCGGGTCTGCATTTCTTTCTGTGGATTAAAACAAATTGCGCCAGCTCCCCCACCTCTTCATATAGTTTGAATAATGCAAAATCTTCATCAATTTCTATATTATATTTCTTGCCATAGTTAAAAGCATTTTCAACCACCTTTTTTTGTATCTCTTTAAATTCCATACTCTTTTATTCTACCCCTTTCGACAAGCTCAGGGCAAGCCACTTCAACAAATTTAGTGTAAACAAAAACCCTATACCCTTTCGGGTCGGGTTTTTGTTTTTTGTAAACTATTGTTTACCAGCGATTCTGACGGCCTCCGCCAAAACCTCCTCTACTTTCGCGGTTAAATCCGCCTTCGCGAGGAGCTCTTGGCTCCATAGGACGGGCTTCGTTCACTGTAACATTTCTGCCGTCGAGATCTTTGCCATTGAACATTTCAATAGCTTTCTGCGCCTCTTCATCTGATGACATTTCCACAAAACCGAATCCCTTTGAACGGTTAGTCATCTTGTCTATGATGATTGTTGCCGATTCAACTGTTCCAGCTGCTGAAAAAGTATCTTTTAAAGTGGCGTCGGTGGTGCTGTAAGACAACCCACCTACATATAATTTCTTTGCCATATATTTATTTTTTAATAATTTATTAATGAGTAAGCCGACCCGCTATCTTATTTCTCTTCTACGGCTTACTTTTAATAAAAAATCTAAGAAACCTAAGAAAGAAACTTAATAGAAACTTACGGTATTATGTTATTCTTCTTTCTCCAAAAAGTCAAGGGTGATTGAACCAATTCCTTTTGGCTCCTATGAAAAAAAGAAACCGCTGGGCGAACCATGCGGTTATTTAATTAAGGAAGTGAAGAAGCAAAACGTAGATGCCCCGAAAAGATAACACCAATGGGATCCATCCAATGGCTACTAACCACAACGGGACACTATAGGTCCAGCTTCTTGTTTTCAGGTTTGGCAATTCTAAGCAGGCGAAAAGTCCTATGGCTACGATTGGAAAAGCCAACCATGGGTTTTTTATCCAGTCCCAAGGCAGGTTGATAGCCATACTGAATGCTCCCCAACAAGGAAGCGTAATCATAATATACACCCACCTGTGACCAGCGTATTCCCACAACAGTATCAGTTGAGTACCAACAAAATCAATTAACAAACCATATGCCAAACCAATTGAGAAAGCAATCAACGCATGCCTTATATCTCCTCTGAAAATAGCTGGAATTAAAATACCAATACCGAGAACCAGCATAAACCATCTTATCCGCGGCATTGATCGCCCTCCTTTCTTGTTAAAGAACGAACTACTTACCCTATTTTTACACTAATACTAATTATGATTTTGTCAACAAACCCCCTGCCTACCGGCAGGCAGGGGCAGGCAGGCGCTTAGCGGAGTCAAACAAAAAAAAGCTCCTTTTCCGGAGCTTATTAAGAACAGACAAAAGCAAAGGCGTTCACAACTGCAGTTTTCTCGTCGGGAAACATAACAATTATTCTGCGGTCTGGAGCGCCATTTACTTTGTCAGATGGGGTTGCGCCAACAATCTTGGCTATTTCGTCTAAAGAAACGAGACGAATGGCTCCGCTCTCCGGAGCAAGACGAATTTTCTTTAGGAACAAGGGGCTAATTTTAATTGCAAAAGTAACAACTTCCTTAACAACAACCTCCTTGCCGCCTTCTTGGGAATAAAATGTCTTGCCAGAAACCGTACCGAGAAGCGCGGGACTCAGCGTAATTAACGATATAAAATTAGAAGCGAAATCATTACCCAGCTCCTCGGGCAACTCACGGATAAGGGCCGTTAAAAAATCTTCGTTCTTTTCCAGCCGCCCATGAACCGTAACTTGGCATACGCCAGGCCACGATTCGGGTTCCATCTTTTCCGGATTAAAAAATCCTCGTTCCCTAAGAACCGCCACGAGACCGATTCCCGGAATATCCATCATAACAACCAGCCCAACGCTTTTGTCGACAATGCTTTTGTCGGGCATGTTACTCTCCTTTCTTGTCAAAGAACGGTTTGCTTACCCTATCTTTATATTAATACTAATTATAATTTTATCAATTAAAAACCCCTTGATATTATCGCAGGGTCTATTTTTTTTGGCCACTGATTTTCTTTTTTTCCTTATATTTAATTATTTTTTCAAAAATATAATTAAATAACGCAAGCACCGGCAACGCTATCAATACAGATATTACGAATATTTTTCCCCAAGCCGACGATTTAGCTAAAATCACTGCGCCAATTATTACGCCGATAGTCACAACTAGGACCAGGCATCCCAAACACCCGACTCCTATTATCAGAACCAACCCCACTATACCCGTAGCTCTATCGTCGTTGCCGCCACCGGCAGCTTTATCGCCCGTTCTCGTGATTGTATCGTTATCTCTGTTCATTTTCTACCTCCTTTAAGAAGGGGGGTGGACACTCGTTAACTGAACTCCATGCATTTCCACAATGATTACAATAATGTTCGGAATAAGGAGGGTTTGAATTGATTACTATTCCCGTCCTGCCGCATTTTTTACAGAAAGCGTCGCTGTCAAAAACAGAGAGCAACGTTCCCGAAATCAACATAGCAACAATAGATATTACTAAACATATAAGCCACTTGGCGGGCATAACACCTTTTATTATCCAAAGGATAATAGAACCCCAAAAAGTAACACAGAATACAATACCCATGAGAACTAAAACTAAATTGAAAACCCAAACATTTCTACGGAAAAAATAAGCGACTTTTTCCATGGCTTTCTCCTTTTTTGTCAAAGAACGAACTGTTCACCCTCACGCCAATCCGCGCAAGCGGATCTGGTAGTGACGGGCTCTCACTATTTCCACACTAATACTAATTATTATTTTGTCAAACCCTTCACCTTCGTCAGAAGGTGAAGGGTCAAACCCGGGGATAAAAAAGCCCTACGATTTTATCGCAGGGTATTTATAATTATTTTGGAAATTTGCAGAAGATCATATAACAGATAAAAGGTAGAACGAAAATAATAAATTCTGCCGTCGCTACCGCAAGTTGCCAATTTTCTCTCAATAACGGTATGAAATACAAAATAAGCCCCACGCAAATGCCACAAAACGTTAGGAAGCCCAATACAATAAGTCCGAAAGAAACATCTAGAGTTTTGAAAGCCAACACTACAAGCCAAGCAATCCACGAGGTAAAAATTATCATGAGTATCCACGCAATGATTACCATGGTTCTTTCTCCTCTCTTGTTAAAGGACTAACTGGCCACTCTATTTCCACCTTAATACTAATTACAACTCTGTCAACAAATCCCCTGCCTGCTTTGCCTATTATATTATTTTTGAATTTTTAGCGTTAATAACAATTAAAGCGTGGAAATCTTGATATAATCGGTAATCTCTCCTCAAATTTTCCTCAAATAATTTTTGCAAAAATTCGTAAGACAAATTGTTGTCCAAACCCTGTTTTTTAACCAGACGCCGGGTATATTCATCTATCACGAAAATTGGCTTGTCTAACGCGTAAAGTAAAATACTATCTGCTGTTTCTGGACCAATACCTTTTAATTTTAGCAATTCTTCTCTCAACCCCTCAAGCTCCGCCCCTCTCGTTCTTTTCAGGTTAGGATAATTTTTGACGATAAACTTGGCTAAATTAAATAAATAATGGGACTTGGTTTTATAAAATCCCGACGGCTTAATTAAAAGAGCTAAGCTCCTTTCACCTAATCGATAAATATCTTTTAATGAACTTATCTTCGCCTTTTTTAAATTATCTATGGCCAACTCAACATTTTTCCAATTTGTCCTTTGCGTCAAAATCGCCCCGATTATCACTTCTTCCCTTTCTCTTTCTGTTTTTGGCCTTTTACACCAAAGTTTCCATTGCCCTCTCGGCGTTCCGCATTCCTTTCTAAGTTTTTTATATAACTTTTCAAAAACATTCATTTTATTTTAGTTCTGAACAAATTTTTTTTGTTGTTAGCCATATATCTATTCTTATTCTACCAAAAAAATCGCTGAAATGGCGATTAAAAATAAATTTTAAAGCTATTTAAATTTAAATTACTCATCTAACGAGCAACAAAAGCGCGGCTCCGCCCATTTCCATATGGTCTCCTACAACCTTCCCAACATGATGACCCTCTATATCATGCACACCGCCAGTGTTTTGCACCGTACCAATATGACTGCCCGACACATTAAAAACATGTCCGTTGGCGTCCATGTAGCCTGCCTTATTTCCTTCTTTATCATAAATATGGTCGGCGCTGATATGTCCAAACTTAGATCCTGATGTGTTCCAGATTGTTCCGTCGTCGCGGATTACGGCAAGTTTTTGGTTATTGGTATTGAATATATTTCCCATAAGTTAATTGTAATTAAAAATAATTTATCGTCAATTAAAATAAACCAAGACCCTGGTAGTAGTTTAAAAATTGGGGAATCGCAAAAATTAACCCGATAAGCGGCAAGACAATTACAGCTATAGTTATAATAAGCGTCCAAAGAAAATATTTTCTCATCTTCTCGATAGAATTATGAATCTCTTCGAGTTTTTTATCTTGTGCTTCAATTTTTTTCAAAATTTCTTCTTCCATATATTCCATTTTACCACTTCAACGAGCTCAGTGTAAACAAAAAATCGCCCGCGACCCAAGGATTACCCCGAGCGTATAGGGCGATTTTTATTGGTCTACTATGTATATGTTATCGGATGTCTAGCTATTTGCTAAATAATTTTACAAGCCAACCGAACAAGCTGAATTTGCTCTCGTTGGCTTTCAGAAAATCATTAATTTTCTGCTGTTCTTGTTCTAACGCTTGGGTCTGCGCCTGAAGGGCTGTTTTGCTTTCCGCATCTGTCGTTTGGCCTAATAATCTATTTAATTGGTCAACCTGATTTCCAGTTTTTACCATCTCGCTCCGTAACTGGCCAATATTTTTATAATCCGTTCCGATTAAAAATGTTTTTAACTTGCTCCTGTTTTGAACCTTATCTATCGCATCAGCCACTTTTTCTTTACTTTCATTTTGTTGTTGAGCCACTACCCGCACCTGTTCTCCTATTCCCCCTTGTTCTCTGTCAGCCACATTCAAAAGGTTTTGAACAAATGTTGCTACGGCGCTTCGGTATTCTGCGCCATTAGCCTTCCCATTGTTTTGCGCCTTGGCAAGGGCGATTGGGGAACAAAAGGTAATTACCAATGCTAAAGAAATTATGAATAATTGATTATTTTTGATTCTTTTCATATTTTTTTGTATATTAGTTAATTAATGGCGTGCAACCTTTAGCTTTATTCTACCTTGTCTCGCCGAAGCTTGCAAGCGAAGCCCCGCTAAGCGGGGCGAAGGCGGACCAAAAAATCGCCTTTTTGGCGATTTTTTGATTGTTACTTTTTGAAATCTAAAGCTTAAACTTTTCTGCAAAATCTCCCACTATAGGAAGCGGTTTTTCCTTGCCGTTAACCGCATTTATTATACCGATAATAAGTAGGATAAGGAGTAAAATACCCAGTAAAGGAGAAATGATCCAACCGAAAACAGGAACCGTTCCAACAAACATTTCTATGATATATCCTATAAACAATACTAGACCCTGCTTAACATGATATTTCACGAAGGGGTCATTTTTCGCGTCTGTAAGAAGGGGTATAAAAAAGACAATATAGGCTATAACGGCCATACCCGTATTCTTTTTATAACCTTTTGTTTTTTCTTCCATATTTATAATTATTTTTTAATTTTATTTTAATAAGACCTTTAGTTGTATTATACCAAAAAAACCACCTCAATTAAAAGGTGGTTTTCTTTTAATCAATTACGCCGACTCTTTCTTTTCTATCTGCCCGCCTTTGATCATTATCTGATAAATACATTTTCCTTATGCGCACATTCTTTGGCGTAACTTCCACCAATTCATCATCACCGATATAGCCCAAAGCATCTTCAAGGCCCATTGTTTTTGGGACATTAAAATGTTCTTTAACCCCCTCTCCCTTAGACCTCATATTTGAGAGTTGTTTTTCTTTACAAACATTTACTCTAATATCGTTTGACCTTGAATTCTGCCCGACAACTTGTCCTTCGTAAACCATAATCCCGGAACCAAAGAATAATGTTCCCCTGCCCTGGACATTTCTCAAACCATAAAGGTTGGTTTGCCCGGTTTCATGAGCGATTAGCGACCCCTGATTTCTTTCTTGCCAATTGCCGGGATCCGGAAGATATTTATGGAAAGCTGTGTTTATTATTCCTAAACCCTTTGTGTCTGTCAAAAACTCATCTCTGTAGCCAAAAAGGCCGCGAGTTGGAATTATGAATTCAAGAAATGCTATTCCGTTAATACTTTTCACATTTGCTAATTCGCCCTTTCTTGTTCCTATCTTCTGCATTATAACACCGCGATACTCTTCTGGAACTTCAATAAATAATCTCTCGTATGGCACCATCTTTTTTCCGGGGTGCCCGTCGATAGAGGGGCCTTCTTTGGTAATAACTCGAGGCCTTGAAACCTGGAATTCATAACCATCCCTTCTCATCCTTTCTATTAAAATTGAAAGGTGCAATTCTCCCCTGCCAGAAACTATCCACTTGCCATCTTCCGTATCCTCCACCCTCAGAGCGACATCTGTTTCCAGTTCTTTATACAGCCTTTCTCTTACTTGACGAGATGTTGGGAATTTTCCTTCTTTGCCGGCAAATGGAGAATCATTAACCATAAAAGTCATCTTCACTGTTGGCTGTTCTATATTTATCAAAGGCAAAGGTTTTGGATCTATCGGATCGGCTATCGTTTCTCCGATTGTTATATCTTCTATCCCGGCTATTGCAACAATATCACCGGCAAATGCTTCCGCGACTTCTACTCTATTCAGTCCAGAGAATGTCATTAAAGAAGTAACCCTGCATTTCTTTGTCACCCCGCTTCTGTTTATATGAGTAATTTCTTGATTGGCTTTTACTGTACCGCTATGTATTCTTCCAATAGCGATTCTGCCTTTGAAATCATCGCCTAAAATAGAAGTAACTAACATTTGTAAGGGCGATTTAATATCGCCGCCAGACAGAGGAATGTTTTCTAAAATAGCCTCAAAAAGCGGGGTAATATCTTTCATCTTATTTATATCTGCTTCTTTCCCCGCTTTTCCTTCACGTCCGGAAGCATATATCACAGGAAAGTTTAAAATGCTTTCTTCGGCCCCTAATTCCATAAAAAGCCCCACAACCTCATCCAAAGCAAATGCTGGCCTTGCCCCATCTTTATCAATTTTATTTATAACAACAATAATCTTGTGCCCCATTTCCAATGCCTTTTTCAAAACAAATCTTGTTTGGGGCATGGGACCCTCTTTGGCGTCAACCAAAAGCAGGCATCCATCTGCCATATTCAAAACCCTTTCCACCTCGCCTCCAAAATCAGCGTGGCCGGGAGTGTCTATAATATTTATCTTTGTATCTTTATATCTGACTGCTGCATTCTTTGAAAATATTGTAATCCCGCGCTCTCTTTCTATCTCGTTGCTATCCATAATACATTCTTGGTTAATGACATCCTTGTCTAAAATAGTCTTTGATTGACGCAAAAGCGCGTCCACCAATGTGGTTTTGCCATGATCAACGTGAGCAATTATTGCGATATTTCGTATTTTATCCATTGTAGTAAATAATAATTATACATAAAAAATTAGCTAAAGTCAACTGCAAACAAAAATCCCCGATTTGGGGATTTTTACTTCTTGCCATAAAAAATCCCGATAAATAATTATCGGGAGTATATTCCAAAAGAAAATCTATATTTCTGAACTATAAAGGTGCACAACTGATTATGCGCACACGGCCCCTTTGAGGAATCTTCTTCCCCGTTAATTTACAAATATAAAATTCCTTTTTTGTGATATCGGGACAAATACCTTCCTGTAAATCAGACTCTGCAACAGAAGACCATGATTTACCATTTTTCGCGAGGCATGCCCTACATCTTTGTGGGCTCATTGGATCCTCCTTCCTTTGTTAAGGAACGAACCGCTTACCTTGTTTTCACACTAATCCTAATTATAGTTTTGTCAATAAAAAATCCTACCTGCCGGCAGGCAGGCGCCCGGTCGCCTAAAACGATACAGAGCGACTTTTAATTTCACTCAAAATATAATGCCGTTTTAATTTATTGCGCTTTTGCCCGCTAAATATCCCGTACTCCAACAAGCCTGCAAATTAAACCCACCGGTTTTGCCGTCAACATCAATAATCTCGCCTGCAAAAAACAGGTTATCAATTATTTTTGATTTCATGGTCTTATCATCTATTTCTTTTAGCAAAACTCCACCGCTTGTAACCATTGCTAAGTCAAACCCCAATAGCTCAGTTGCTACAAATTCAATATTTTTTAAAAGCTTTGCAATGACTTTTCTTTCTTTTTTAGTAATATTGTTAACTTGTTTATTGACGTCTATGCCTAGATATTTTATAAAAACAGCAACAAATCTTTGTGGCATAAAATCTGCAAGGAAACTTCTGACAAACCTCTTAGGATTTTTGTTAATTTTCTCTTTAATTTTTTTATCTAAATCTTCAATATTTAAATTCGGGAAAAGATCTAAATATAATTTTACCTCTCCTTGTTTTAATAGTTTACCTACACTTTTGCTTATATTTAAAATTGCAGGCCCACTCAAGCCAAAATTAGTGAACAAAATATCCCCCATTTCCTGGAAATGCTTTTTGTTCTTCTGTAAAACACTTATTTTAACATCCTTTAACGCTAATCCTTGTAAATCTTTTACCCACTTTTCCCCTGCCTGTCGGCAGGCAGGTTTTACTTTTATCGGCACCAAAGCTGGCGAAAGATCGCTTATACTGTGCCCCAAATCGCGTGCCCATCTAAAACCGTCGCCCGTAGAACCAGTTACAGGATAAGTCTTGCCACCAGTACAAAAGATATATTTTTTAGCAATTATTTCTTTGTCCCCCATTACCAACTTTTCAATTTTTCTTTGCCCTTCCGAAGCTTTACGCGAAGGAGGGTTATCTTTAAAGATAACCCTTGAAATCGGGGAATCAAGAGAAATATTAACGTTATTTTTTTCCAAATATCTTTTTAATGCATTCAAAACATCCACTGCCTTTTCGCTTGCCGGGAAAACCCTGTTATCCTTTTCTGTTTTTGTTTTAACTCCTAGACCTTCAAAAAAATTAATAACTTTTTTGGGGCCGAAAACAAAAAAGGCGTGGAAAAGGAACTTCCCGTCTTTTCCGTAATTTTCTACTAGTTTTCTTAAATTAAATTCTGCGTTAGTTATATTGCATCTGGAGTTTCCAGTTAAAAGAAGTTTCCTACCAAGCTGTTTATTTTTTTCTATTAATATAACCTTAGCGCCCGATTCTGCAGCTGCACCGGCTGCCATCATCCCAGCGGGACCAGCGCCAATAACCGCAACATCAAATTTATTATCTTCTTTTTCCATAATTAAAACGGCCCGACGGCCTGCCTGTCCGGTAGGCAGGCCTGTTTCTATGTGAAGAATAATTACTTCTGTTAAATTTATTAAAAGTGCTAGATGGCTGATTTAAATTAGATGGAAGGTCGGGTAATTTTGAAATAGGTAAATAAAGCCTGGTTAATCTTTCGATTTCTCTAACTTTAGATCCCTGATCTGGCAAAGCAAAAGAAATGGCTTTGCCAGCCATGCCAGCCCTGCCGGTTCTCCCAATACGATGGACATAATCTTCTGGATTTTCAGGAAGGTCAAAGTTGATAACCAATTCAATGCCCTTTACATCTATACCGCGCGAGGCAATATCGGTTGCCACAAGCACCCTGTATCTGCCGAGCTTGAACCCATCTAATGCCTCTCTTCTTTGCCCGAGCGATCTGTTTGAATGTATTTCTGCCGCAGAAATCCCAATATTACGCAAATAGTCGCATATTCTCCTCGCGCTAAATTTAATTCTTAAAAAGATTAAGACACTTCCTTTATACTCTTCGAGTAATTTTCTTAATAGCGGAAATTTTTGGTCTTTTTTAACAACAAATAACTCGTGCTCAACATTTTCAGCAGTAGTCCCAGATCTAGCTATCTCTACCCTAACAGGAAGCTTCATATGATTGCTGGCAATCTTTACAACGCCATCTGGTATTGTTGCTGAAAATAACATTGTTTGCCTATCTCTGGGCACCACTTTCAGTATTTTGTTTATCTGCGGGGCAAAACCCATATCAAACATTCTGTCGGCTTCATCTAAAACTAAAATTGTAACATCGTGTAATCTCAGAGTTTTTTGTTCAAGGTGATCAATAATTCTTCCGGGGGTGCCGATAATAATATGGGGGTTTTCCCGAATTGCTCGTTTTTGGTTGTAGATGGGGGCTCCACCGATTAATACTGCTGTTCTTATACCAAACCCTCTCCCTATTTTTTGCATAGATTCGTTTATTTGTAAGGCCAATTCGCGAGTTGGCAATATAATCAATCCTTTTCCTTTTCCAGCTTTTAAAATCTGTTGAATCAAAGGAATACCGAAAGCCAGGGTTTTACCCGTGCCTGTTTGGGCTATGCCAATAATATCCTTGCCCTCAATAGCTGCAGGGATTGCTTTGTGCTGTATTGAAGTTGGAGTTTTAAATCCTAATCTTGAAAGCACATCAAGAATCTTTGGAGCTATCCCAAGACCGCCAAAAGTCATTTCTGCCTCATCTGATAGTGGGGGGTACCCTGTGGGTCCTGTTTGTTTCTGTATCATAAAAAAATATGCGGCCAACTTTTATTTCAAAGGCCACATATTTACTATGCATTAAAATAATGAAAATGTCAAACCCCCTGCCTGCCTCTGCCTGCCGGTAGGCAGGGGCCGGCAGGCGAGAATCTATCTCGGGAATTTTTGCTTGCCCTGAGTGAGCGAAGCGAGCCAGATGGGCTCTGCTAAAAAATTTTATTTTTATTTAAATTCTACGCCCGGTACCTGTGGAAATGCGCCCGCTACCCCTGGCGGCATATCTACAATGGCTTTAATTTTAGACGGATCAGGCTTGCCCATTTCATCTAGGGTTATATCTAAAGTAATATCCGGCCCGCCCATTCCAGGATAACTTATCTGGGGCAGAGGTATTGGCTGAGTCATACTGCCAACACTTATAGTAAATGTTCCAATGTTTCCATTGAGCGACGAATTAATTAGCTGAATATTAAACCCGCCAACATTTCCCGCCATCCCTGCTTTTATACTATCAAAGGCCTCGGCATAATTTTCTTCGGGAATCGCTTGTCCACTCATAGGATCTGCCATTTGAGCAAGATCTGCTTGAATATCAACCTGTATGTCGCCGATATAGACCATTCCACCTTTATAGGTGCCGGCCGGCATATTGAATCTGCCCAACTTCACCCTGTTTGCACCCGGGTGTAATTGCAATGTTTGGGGCCCCGTCCAAACGGCAACATCCCCCTTGTCCGCTGTGCCAAAAGTAATTTTATCCATTGTCGGTCTTACTTCGATTACTGTTATACCCTGCGCCAAGTTATCATCTACCATGTAAAAATCAATCTGACCCACTACAAAAACAGCGTAAGGTATCAGCAAAAATCCGATAACCGTGCAAATTGCAAAACTTATCCTACGAGCAATTAAAAAAACAATTACTCCCGTTACAAGGCCGGCTATCAAAAAATACTTTAAGTTATTTGTGCCTAATACTCCAATTTTTAAAACATATTCTGTTACTACAGCACCCGATACTGCTACAACAAACGGGATAGCAAAGCATAAACCAACTAAAGTTATTTTTTTCATATTATATAAATAATTTATTATTTTTATTATTTATGATTTATGACCTTTACAATTATTTTACTCCTTTCTAAGAATTATGATGCTTAGAACAAAGGCTATAGTAAAAAATATTGCGCCGTAAAAACAAGGTGTTAGAAATGGATTGACTAAACCGATGGCGCAGCCAGTTGTGCAAGCGCGTTTTGCCAACCAACTTAAAAGTTCACTGGCAAAATTAACCCAGGCGAAAAGAGTCCCAGCAAGCAAAACAAAAAATTGTATTAAAATAATTTTCTTCATTACCTTTATCCTACCAAAAAACCCTGCCTAACGGCAAGGCAGGCTTGCCTGTCCCTGCCTGCCGGCCCGCTTCGCCGAAGCTTTAGCGAGGCGAGCAGGCAGGAACGACGCTCGCCCTGAATTCATTGAAGGGTTAAAAACCTGTTTAGTATAAAAAAAGCCCCTTGATATTAATCGCGGGGCATTTATATTGAGCTACTTCTGTCCTGCCCAAAACATCATCCAAATCCTTTTGCAAAAAACGCATCCATTGGCCATATGAGTGGCCTCTTCCAGCTTCTGCCGATTGCTTTCCTTCTTCCATCGCTCCATCTGGCCAATAGTGATACAAGTGTGATTCATCATAAACAGCTCCTTTCTTTTCTCCGTTCTGACTTTGTCAGAATCGGTGACTAAAGATTAAAAGCACAATCGCCAGACCGCTTGGCGACAGCTTTCATTCATAATTATTATACATTTTATGTTTATTTTGCCAATAGTTTAAAAACAAAAAGCACCATAGGGGTGTTCTTTGTTTCAAACTCCGCCTATGCAAAAAAGTCAGAAACTGTTTTATATAAAAATATCGTGCCAAAAAATAAAGAAAAGAGAAATAACCCCCAAGATTATACCGACAAACTGTAAACCAGAAACTGATTCTTTATAATAAACCAAACCAATAATTGTGGCCGCGATTGCACAAACGACAGAAAAAATAGATACACCACGAGCCAATCCAACGCCACTTCTTAAAGCAAGAAGCCACGCGATATTAGCAACTAAATAAAAAAAGATACCCCCAATCAAAAATAGCGCTTGAGGTTGTAAAGACCATTGCTTTGATAAAACGTCTGCAATTAATTCAAGAATTATTACGGTTGTTAGTAAAACTATCCACCACATATTATCCAATTTTATCAAAAAACCACCTTAATTAAAAGGTGGTAATTTTGCTCCGTTCAAAAATTATTGCGGATTGGCCAATGTCGGAACGTTGCTGATTATAGAACGCAAGAATGATTCTGCCAATCCCGCATAATTATTAATCAAACCGACAATCCCACTTAAGTCCGACCTCCATTTGCTGGGATTCAAGTATTTTATCAGGATATCGAATAGTTGGATTCCAAAGAAATATTTTAATAAATACAATATGATAAATAAGGCTATAATACTAACAACAACCTTAATCAATGAGGGTATCAACTTAACTAAATAATAGACAACGACAACAACAATAGCTATTGATATAATTGATATTATATCCATATTATATTTATTCGGTGGTGTTTCCATCAAACTCCGCTCCGTTTTTTTCAGCCTCTTCCTTAGTGGCGCGGACAATGCCATCCCTATGATGAGCCGGCGAATAAATGGTATATAACTTTAGCTCTTCCGTATCAGATATGTTAATAATGTTGTGCTGGGCGCCAGCCGGAACAACAATTGCCACTCCATCGCCAATATCATATTCGTTGCCATCAATGATGCATTTGCCTTGGCCTTTTTCAAAACGGAAAAACTGGTCGTTTTCCGGATGAACCTCCATACCAATTTCTTCTTTTGGTGCAAGCGACATCAGTACCAGTTGGCTGTGTTTCCCCGTATAAAGCACCTTGCGAAAATTATTATTTTTTAAAGTATCTTTTTCAATGTTTGTCGTATATCCTTTCATAGTTTTAATAATTTAATTTTTAATTTTGTATTATCTAATTATACCAAAAAAATCGCCCGCGACCCAAGGGGTTCCTCGAACGCATAGGACAACTGAATAAAAAAAGCCCCGATAAAGAATTACCGGGACTATATTTTAAAAGCAGGTTATTTTTTCCGAGTTGTCGGACTGCCACAACCAATTATGTGTATGCGTCCTGTCCGAGGGATTGTCTTCCCCGTGAATCTGCAAACAGTAATTTCTCCGCTAATGTCGGGACAAATGCCTTCCTGTAAATCAGCTTCTGTAGTAGAAGACCACCGTTTGCCTCTTGCCGCGAGACATTTCTTGCACGTTCGCTCATCCATTGGAGCCTCCTTTCTTTGTTAAGGAACGAGCTGCGTTTGAGATTGCAGGTTCTGCTATTTTTTAATAAACAGAAAGTTTTTTCTGCTTCACGAGTTTTTGAAAAGCTGCAACCATATCGGCCTCGCAGGTGCCGCAGTTGCATCCTTCGTGACCATGAACTCTCTGTTGCTCCCTGAAAAGCTTGAACAGCTCTTTGCCGTAAGCGGTAATAATTTTTCTTTCTTTTGGAGTTGCCATCGTTTTGTCTCCTTTTTTTTGTTAAAGAACGAACTAACCACACAATTTTACACTAATACTAATTATTGTTTTGTCAAACAAAAAACACCATTATGGTGTTTTTTGTTTTAAGCTCCGCCTAGCAGACGACGTTAGAACCTATTTGGCGGGAATTTAGCTTAAAATTTATTATCCCGACCTGCTACTAACTATATTTTGAAGGTTCCAAATTTTATCTTTTTCCCCAAAACAATAAACAAAAAGGCGGATATGAGTGCCATAATACTGCCAAAGATAAATGGCACGCTAACGCCAATATAAGTCCAAAGCAATCCGGCGATAAGAGAAGCAAAAAAAGTGCAAAGGCCGATTGTGGTCTGATAAACACCAAAGGCCGTACCTGTCTTTTCTTGGGGAACTAAATTGGAAATGTAGGCCTTTCCCACTCCTTCGGTGAGGGCCATATAAATTCCATAGATTGGGAAAAGGAGCCAAAGGAAAAAACTGGAAGGTGCCAGGCCGAAAAAAAGATAGACAGCGGAAAAAAGCAAAAAGCCAATCAAAAGCACTTTTTTAGGTCCGATTTTATCAGAAATAATCCCGGCCGGCGTTGAAAATATGGCATAGGTAAAATTAAAAAGAACGTAAGCCAGTACAACTAAAATCAATGACAAACCCAAATTCTGCGCTCGCAAAATTAAAAAGGCGTCTGAACTATTGCCCAAGGCAAAAATGAAACTAATCAATAAAAAAATCTTAAAAGATGGATTAAGCTCGCGCCAACTAAAATGAAAAGCAAGGGACGAATTTGTTTCTTTCTTTTTTTCTTTGACAAAAAAGAGCAACAAGAGAATCCCAATAAAAGCCGGGATAAAGGCGAGAAAGAACATCAAGCGAAATTTATTATCTAAAAAATGAATTGCCAAAAGAGCTATGAGCGGCCCGACCACCGCTCCTAAAGTATCAAGCGCCCGATGAAAGCCAAATGACTTTCCGCGAACCGAATTTTCTGAGCTTTCGGCAATCAAGGCATCTCGGGCAGAAGTTCGCGTTCCTTTGCCAAAACGGTCAACAAATCTGGCAATCAAAACAAACGACCAACTAAAAGCCAAGCTTAAAAGTATTTTAGAAATAGCTGAAAACGAGTAACCGGCGACAATAAAAGGTTTTCTTTTTTGCCATTTATCAGAGAGCCAGCCGGAGACAACTTTTAAGACGCTGGCGGTTGATTCGGCTATGCCTTCTATCAAACCGACAATCGCTACCGGCGCGCCTAAAACACTCGTGAGAAAAATCGGGACGATGGGATAAATCATCTCCGAGGCCACATCATTAAAAAAACTCACCAGTCCCAAAACAAAAACATTTTTAGAAATACCAAATTTATTTTTCATAACTTTCTTCAATCCTATCAAAAAATCGCCAAAAAAGCGACTTTTGTTTGCTCCGAACGCTGAACGAAATCCGAACGTATTTCAGGGAAAATCCGGACGCCGAATTTTAGCCCGCCGCCTGCAGGCGGCGGGCTAAAGAACCAAAACCAGACGGCTCGCGGGCAAAAAATTTCCTCCCCTGAAACCCCTCCATTTTTTGCCCGCTCGCCGAAATTTCAGCCCCCGTTTTTGCGGTAAAATTTTTATTTTAAGTGTTGGATATACTCTTTAAATACGTTTTCTATACGAACCATAGCATTAATCATTTTGTCTTGTAAGTTATCCCATTTTTCCTTATTACGCAATCCACCATCTTCGAAATAAATAGCAATCCTTGATGCTCTGGCGTTGTTAAGTCTTTCCCAACTCAATTTTTCTCCAAGGATTCTTTCTATTTTATCTTTGTATCTATATAATTTATCAAAACGAATTTTGTTGATATTTGGATCTGCATATTCTTTTCCTCTATCAAAGTATATTTCACACCCACCATATTTGTTTGAGATAACATACTGATAAGTTATGCCTGCTCTACCCGCACCAGCTCCCACCCAATTCCATATATTTGGACTTACATTCGCATGTAACTTTGTTTTATCCCTGGCCTTATCTAAAAGTTTAGTCCAAAAATCTTTTCTTAAAATATCGGTTTGGGCATATTCTTTTTTTTCTTCACCTATAATTTTTGCCTCCTCAGTTGGTTCGGAAATAACATTAAATATAACAGTAAGGATATTTTTTAATTTATAGGTTTCTACCTTAACGAGATAAAAAGATATTCCTGGCCCAAATTCATTAAGCCAATCTATAACCTTTTCGTGCTCTGATCTAGGATTACTAGATATCCAAATAGCTATTTTAACATCTAGGTTAGCTAAATAGGTTATTATTTTTCCTAAATGCTCATGATTTGTAAGTGATAATTGATTTTCTATTAGCACTTTTTGCCCTGTTTCATCCTCTGCTATTATATCAGCCTTAAAATCACCCGCCCTCTTTTCTCTCTCTGTAGCAGTTAAACGCATATTTAGTTTCTCCCCCAATGTTTCAATGTTATCAAAAAGCCAATCAGAAAATTTTGGCTCAGTTTCCCAAATATCTCTTGGCGAAATCTTTTCTAATTTTTCAATTTTTATCTTATTTTTCATATTTTCAAAATTAATCTAATTAATCTTTAAATTTCTTAAATTATTATTTTGGAAAAATTCCAACACCTTCATTAAAATTTTTTGGGGAAATAGCGAATTGTATGTGGTTGATTTTATAATTCATTTGAGTAAAATTTTATCTCCACCCTTGACCTAAAATTTTCCACATTACTTGTTCTTGTGGAACTTGAATTGGGCCCTGAGGGGTTTGTTGAACCATATTAATTTGACCTTTTTTAAAATCTAAAGAAAGCTCAAAATAGTTTGCCAATTTTTCGCTTTCAATATAAGCGATTTTATAATCTTTTTTTGTTTGAAGATTATTGCCTAATTCCATTTCCGGATTCCAAATCTTATCTAATTCCATTTCTTTAACATAGCTCTCGTATAATTCTGTCATTACTTTTGCCAAATCTGCTGGAGCTTCAACAACTGTTTTAACTCCCAGATCTTCTTTGGCTTCTTTCCTGCCGATAAAATATTGGTGGGAGTAAAGTTTTTCTGTAAAATAATCAACGATTTTTACAATTTCGTCCTCTTTCATTTGCGCCTTATGGCTTTTTAAAAGCCGCTCCGCTAAACGCCTTATAAGATTATGGGTTCTATTTACATTGCCCAAAGCCAAAGGATGAATTTGCGGATTAGATTCCACAAACTTATTAAATATCTTTGTTAAATCTTCATCGCTTTTAATGCCGAATTTGTTTTTGGCTAAATCAAAATATGCCATTACGTCTTCAACTGAAATGGGAATTTTGTTTTGCGGATTTGCAGAGTCAGAAGGATTAAAGACATTGGCAGTTGAAGGATCAATTGGTGAAAGTTCCGATAGATCTGTCATGACTATTTCATCGGCGCCCAAGGATATCATTGTGGCTGCGCTATGTGCTTTGTATGGAATTAAAACTGAAAACTTATTGCAGTATTCGTGGATCATTGAAACTAAACGCCATGGCACCATTGTATCCCCGCCAGTGCTGTAAAGAAACAGGTCTATATTCTCTACTTTGCCAATCTGGCGTAATTGCCGACTTATAATTGGAATAATATCCATGGCAACCCGAGCGTTAACTGGCCCCTGCCTATCGCTGGTCAAATACGTTATAACTTTCGATTTCCTCAAGTCTCCAATTTTCTTTATTAGTTGTTTTTTATTCATATTTTTATATTACTTTAAAAAAGCATGTCTTATTTGCAATTTTTCTCTAACCACTTATAAATATCAAAAAAATCTTTTGCCGAATTCACTAATCCTGTTTTATATTTTTCAAACTTTGGTATTTTATTGTTTTTTATGTGCTGTATAGAGAAGTCGCATTTATAAATTCCGCTTTCTCTTCTATGAATTTTTCTCCATAAAATATCTTTTTTACAAACAGTAGTAAGATATATTTCGTTCGGGGCAATATCTATAAATAATATACCATCAAAATCTCTCTGCGGGTGCAAGTTTTCGTGTTGAAATCCCCCCGTTCCAATTGTGATGGTGGCAAGTTTTGTTTCTATTTTAAAACCGTTAGAAATAAAATCCCAACCTTTTTCTGCCCCCGTAACACTTGCGTCATAACTAATCTTACATTTAAAATTCTTTAAAATTTCGATCGCTGTCTCTTCTCCAAGTTGACCCCTTTCATCAATTGTTAAAAATTGAATATCTTCGTATAAACTATCGTTCCAATCAAATTTCTGTGGCGGTTTTCTCTTTTTAATTTCTGCTACTTTTCTTAAAATTATACTTGATATTTTCATATTAAATGTTTATCAAAATAACCTGCTTTTACTATTATATCTTGGATTAAACTTGTTCTCAAATTTAAAGCAGAATTAGTAGATAGAAATGCTACATTTTTCCAATCTGTATCAAAAAGAACTTTTTTGATTTCATCTTTATTCCTTTTTATAACAACGCCATAACCCCGTTCGTTCGGCAAATCATAAAAAGATTTATATGGTTTCATTCCCGTAAAAGTTGTTGAGGGTAAATATACATCGCATTTCCCTATCATATCCTTATTCCTTGTGTTAGCAGGTATTCCGCCGTCAGATAAGGAATAAATATCTATAAAATCATTACAGGTTTTGGGCGTTTTTATTTTTATTCTATTGGTGTTGATTTTAGTCCAAACCTGAAAAACAGTATTTATTTGAATATCCGTTCCGTCTGGATACATAAACGAATCTGGCGGTAAATGTTCATTATGTGCTAATTTATATCCTATTACTCTTTTTCCTGCTACGCCCTTGCCGTCTGAGTTAAAAAGTTGTGGCAGAATAAAAGCAACCATATCTGCATATGGATAAGATTTATTTATAAAATTGAGGGCGAGTTTCCCTCTTAATCCGAATGGCGGATTTCCGACCACAACAAATTTTTTCTTTTTTCTTGGATACCATTCAAGATAATTGGACCTTATTATTCCGCTATTATCTATACCCGAAATCTTTTTTGGTTCAATATCAATTCCTATTCTGCGATTTTTGGGTAAAATCTGATAAAAACAACCGCAACCAGCAGATGGTTCAATAAAGGTATATCCGTTTAAATTTACCCCCAAATCGCTTGCAACCTTTTGGAATCTATCAAAGCAATATTCGGCCACATTCGGCTTAGTATAAAATTGGTCTTTTAATTTATACATATCGAGGAGTTTAATTTATTATATCAAAATCAAAAAGTGGGCACAATAGCCAACCTGTCAATAACTTTTATCTAAAATTTTGCTTATTGTCGCTATGGAATAATCGTCTTAAAAACAAAAACCGTCCTTTTCGGCGATTTTTATTAACTCCGAACTCGTGCTAACACCTATTTTGAGAGGGAAAACCGGCGCGGATTTGACTAAAGACTAATCGGCGAAGGTAGCCCAAAAATAAGGCGAGTCCGAACAAACCGAACACTATAAAAAGGGGGATTGAGTGCGTTCGGTAGCTTTATTTTCCGCAACACTTCTTATATTTTTTACCGCTTCTGCACGGGCACCGATCATTACGACCCACTTTTTCTATTTTTAATTTTTGAGCATTTGTTTTCAAAATAATACCGCCCCCACCCATAACGAACCCGTTCTCTCTCAACGGAAATTTTTTATAAGGATAATTTTTATCAAAAGTCCTGATAACTTCATG
>Ga0315281_10000505_pt1 | contig 54282 bp, 44 predicted proteins | sample YL17G07_0_MG_FD_204540 | JGI IMG/M metagenome (GOLD analysis project Ga0315281, IMG submission 204540) | Sediment microbial communities from Yellowstone Lake, YNP, Wyoming, USA - YL17G07_0 | ecosystem: Environmental > Aquatic > Freshwater > Lake > Sediment | place: USA: Wyoming | collected...
AATTGCGCAAAGCAATAGAAGCCTTTGTTGCTGCATATGGACCTACAGCAAGACCATTTGCATGGCGCAAGCGAGAAGTTAAAGGTAGTCAGATAGGAAACACTATCGCTAATTTATGCAATTAAGCCCTAGGTGCATCCAGCACACCCTTCAACCAAAAGTCTCTTCTGCTTTCTTAGTGCTCTCAAGACGGTTATCTGTTTCTGTGTCATCCTGAATAGCTTGTCTCGAATGGTGCCAAGCACTACACCCAAAGGTGGCATAAGGTTAAGCTCAGGAGAAAGCGTCCGCATCAATATATCAACTTGTTGAGATGTCCAGCTAATGGGATTCGGGAAAGCATCGCTAAGAATGCTGCGTAGTTGCTTTTCAGGATTATGAAGATGTCGCTCATCCAATATAAATCCTGCATGCGGCACCTCCATGGGGATATCTCCTGTCCATTGGATTTCAGGAAACCATGCTGTATGCGTAAACGCTGTGAAATCTAAGATGCTACTGGCAAGAGCCGTCTTCTTTAATCTGTTATATATGGCAAATCGATTCCTACGGGCTTGAGTGAATGGAGACTGTTTCATTAAACGTGCTGAGCCATATAGCCAGTTGCCGTCTTTTACCTCTACTCCCCCGCTTTTGACTTCGATTACCAAAATCCCAAGGTCAGGATGGAAGATAATTACATCAGCTTCGCCTTTTTTCTCTCCTTCACGTTCGTCTATATAACGCCAATCAAGTCCATGGAATATACGCCATTTGTCATCAAGAATCTTCAACGCTTTCAGAACAAGACGTTCTGCACGGTAGCCGGAAGTTTCATCCTCCTTGAGTTCATCAAGGTCTATATCGGGGTAGAACAATGCCATGACAATATGATACTAAAAAATAGCTTTTTAGTTCAGGTGCTTTATTGATGAGGATATATCATGCAGTGTCTATGCCGCAACTGGTGTCGGCATATGCCGACGAATCAAGTTGGAAAAGTTAGATGCAGATGAGAGCCTGGCAATAAAAAACTATACATTTTATGGTATAAATATATATGGAAAAATTCTTTATTGACGGAGAAAATGCCGCTCTTGTGATTGTTGATGTGCAGGAGCGTCTCGCCGTAGCAATGAAGTCGAGGGACTCTGTTGTTGCCAATTGTCTGCACCTGATTGAACTTGCAAGACTTCAGGATATGCCCGTTGTAATTACCGAGCAGTATCCGAAAGGTCTCGGTCCGACAGTGCAGGAAATAAGAAATGCGGTCCCGTCTTATCAACCCCTTGAAAAACTCACCTTTAGTTGTTGCGGGGATTTAAAGTTCAACGAAGAGATAAAGCGTCTTGGCAGGAGAGACCTTATACTTGCCGGCATGGAGACCCACGTCTGCGTGCTTCAGACATGTCTGGGACTGCTGAAGGATGCCTATAAAGTGCATCTGGTCCGGGACGCGGTCTGTTCGCGCTCAAAGGACAACTGGAAGACTGCAGTTGAGTTTATGCGCGATGCAGGGGCTGTCATAACCTGCACCGAGACGGTCCTGTTCCAGGTATTGAAGATAGCCGGGACTGAGGAGTTCAGGTCAATTTCAAAAAGGATAAAGTAGGTTGTTAACGTTGACAAAATCAGTTTTGACTTGAATTTTTTTTTATTTCATTGTAACCTTTCATTATTAATTAGTTACCTCATAAAGGAGTGACATCCTTTATAAATTAATCAGGTAAAGGAGGTGTATATCATGGGTAAAAAGGTTATTATTTTAGCGGTATCTCTCGTTCTTATGTTCTCAGTAGGGTGTGCAACACAGGAGTGGGTAAAACAGCAGATTGATCCTCTTGCCGACAGGATCTCAGCCCTGGAGAAGAAGGTTGCGGATATCCAGTCCAAACTGGCTGCCTTGGACGCCAGAACCAGCAAGGACTTAGAGGCGGCGCAGAAAGAAGCACGGGATGCCAAGGCAATGGCACAGGAAGCAATGAATATGTCGAAGAATTCGGCCATGAAGGCCGAGGAAGCGATGAAAAGGGCCGAGGCTGCAGCCGACAGGGCTGAAGGTTCCCTTGGCAAGGCTGAGATGTCTTCAAAGAAGGCTCAAAAGGCCTTTGAACTGCAACAGAGGAAATAAGTCTCAACGGTTTATATTGGCCCGGAGGGTATTTCAGCAGGGACCCTTCGGGCCCATATGCCTTCCCAGCCCGATATCTCCATCGGCATGCCTCTTTTTTCACTTATTGCCCTGTAAAGTTTTTCGCTGTTAATCGCACGCAGGAGTTTCTTCTTCTTCAGCAGGGCAAGCGCCTTATCAAGGTAACCGTCAAGACTTTCCTCTTCGTCCTTATGCACTTCGATGTATACCTTTCCATTTTTCATGCCGATTTTCACGGGTTGACGCACAATTGTCACCTTGGTCCCAACGGATATAAGCTTAAAAAGCACCGGGATATCTTCGGGGTACAGACGCATGCAGCCGTGAGTGGCCCTTCGGCCGACGGCCCACGGTTTGTCGGTCCCATGAATAAGATAGGTGCCGAGAGAAAGCCTCATTGCGTGAGTGCCGAGAGGATTGTCAGGGCCTGGAGGAACGACTTCAGGCAGTTCCGGTTTTTCTTTTCTTATGGAAGCAGGCACATGCCAACTCGGGTTTTTGATCTTTTGAATAATCTTGTAAACGCCTTCGGGCGTATCATTCCCCTCAGTGCCTATTCCTATGGGAAAGGTCTTCACAAGCCTTGAGCCTTTTTGCCTGAAAAAATAAAAAAGACGCATTTCTGAAAGGTTTACCACTATTCCTTCATGGTTGACCATATCGGGCAATATCCATGCAGCTGGTATCTTAACTGATGCACCGGTCCCGGTCACGAACGGATCAAGATTCGGGTTTGCCCCGACTATCTCATTGTATCCGAGATCAAATTTACGCGCTGTTTCTATGAGCGATTCATTTTCCGCTGTCTTGTAAGTCTTGGCATAGCCTATGATCGTAGCGTCCCTGGTATAGGAGTATACCTCTGCATAGGCCTGTGAAATCAGCAGTAAAAGAGAGGCGGTAGTCAGCAGGATTCTTTTGGCGAGCATTTTTTATGATAATGAACTCTGAGGCGTAAATTCAAGCGACGGAATTGCCTCGCAAATAAATCGACAAGAAAAGCGAGAGATTGCTGAGGTAGTGGGCGGTTTGCTATAATAACCATCCCTAAGGCGGTGTAGCTCAGACGGTTAGAGCATGCGGCTCATATCCGCAGTGTCCGGGGTTCGATTCCCTGCACCGCCATATTTTCACCTGTTTCATTACCAATGCCGGGTCAAAGGAATGTCATATCGAAGTGAGGAGATCCTGATTTGCCGAGACTGCCCGCCTTCAGAAATAAAGAGACCTCAAAGTTGAAGCTGAGCGACAAGACCATGCCTGGTAACCTGCCCCATTTGCGTCCGGGCCTGCGCGGACCGGACCTGGCACAAAAGTTTGCCGTCTGCGAGCCTCCGCTGCGGTCGGAATTGTTCAGCAGCGATCAGATGGAAGAACATGGCCGGACCCTCGCCCGCCTGCACAAATTAAGTTCAAAACATGCCCCTGAACAACTCCTTGCGCGACTGGCTGAAAACGAAAGCATCCTGATGGGCACCCGCAGCCTGCTGATGGAAGCGATCACAACAGATCGTCAGATTACACCGGCAGGGGTATGGCTGCTGGATAACTATTATCTGATAGAAGAACAGATAAGCACTGCCAGGAGACATCTGCCGAAGGGGTACAGCCGGGAGCTTCCCCGCTTGATGGGAGGCCTTTCGGCCGGGCTTCCGCGCGTGTATGATCTCGCCCTGGAGACTATCTCTCACAGCGACGGACGGATAGATCCGCAAAGTCTGAGCAGGTTGGTCGCTGCCTATCAGACGGTCTCAGTTCTCAAGTTGGGAGAATTGTGGGCAATCCCCATCATGCTCAGGCTTGCGCTGATCGAAAACCTTCGTCGTGTCGGCGCCAGGATCGCCAGCGACAGGCTCGACCGCAACCGGGCAGATTATTGGGCGGACCTGATTGCCGAGATAGCCGGAAAGGACCCGAAGAGTCTGATACTGGTCATAGCGGACATGGCGCGGGCGGATCCGCCGCTTAAAAGTGCGTTCGTTGCCGAATTTGCCCGCAGGCTTCAGGGCCGGGGCCCCGCCCTTGCAATGCCGCTCACCTGGATAGAACAAAGACTCTCCGAGAGCAGTCTGACGATCGACCATTTGGTGCAGTCGGAGAACCAGCAACAGGCGGCGGATCAGGTCTCCATGAGCAACAGCATCGGCAGCCTCCGTTTCCTCGGCACAATGGATTGGCAGGAGTTCGTCGAGACAATGAGCGTTGTCGAACAGACCCTGCTTCAAGACGGCAGCGATACGTACGGTAAGATGGACTTCTCTACCCGTGACCGCTACCGTCACTCAGTGGAAAAAATAGCAAAGAGCGGCCGGTTATCCGAGGTCGAGGTCGCAGCCGAAGCAGTACGACTTTCGCACGACAGCAGGGCCGATAAAAACGGTACTTGCGGCGGGGATAATCGGGCATCCCATGTGGGTTACTACCTGATAGACAAGGGATTGCCGCGGCTTGAAGGGCTGGCACACGTGCGCTTGTCCGTCTCAATGGCCCTGCGGAAGGCTATTTCCCGGTTCCCCCTGTTTCTCTATCTGGGCGCGATCACGCTCATGACCGCAATTTTCACCGGAGGCTTGCTGGCTAATGTGTATGGCACGGACCTGCAATATCGGCCGCTTGCGCTGATCAGCATCATTTTTTTGCTGTGTACAAGTCAGCCCGCGATTGCAATCGTAAACAGGCTCGTTGCCTTGCCGGTCATTCCGCAGCCGCTGCCCCGAATGGATTTTTCCGGGGGTATTCCGCCCGAATCGAGGACACTTGTCATTGTGCCGACCATGCTTACAACAGCTTGGGCAATAGAGAACCTTATCGAGGCGCTTGAAGTCAGATTCCTTGCAAATCGTGATGAAAACCTGCACTTTGGTCTCCTGACCGATTTTCAGGATGCGTCGGAAGAAACACTGCCGGAGGATGAACAGCTCTTATTGATTGTCCGCCAGGGAGTTGAAGGACTGAATGAAAAATACCGTAATGCAAAAAGCGATACGTTTTTTCTTTTTCACCGTCCGCGCCGCTGGAACGCCTGTGACCGCGTCTGGATGGGTTATGAGCGCAAGCGGGGGAAGCTGGCAGCATTGAATGCCTTATTGCGAGACAGGGCGGATAGCTCCCCCTTTTCGCTCATTGTCGGCAATACGGAAATCCTGTCTATCGTAAAGTATGTGATTACGCTCGATACGGATACTCAGTTTCCGCGCGATACGGCCCGACGGCTTGTGGGGGCCATGGCGCACCCGCTGAACCGTGCTCATTACGACGAAGGCTTGCAGCGGATCGTTGAAGGATACGGCATACTACAGCCGCGTGTAGCGGTTAGCCTGCCAGGCACGAACCGTTCGCGCTATGCCCGTCTGTACGGCAGCAATCCAGGCATCGACCCCTACACGCGCGCTGTCTCCGATGTTTATCAGGATATCTTTCGTGAAGGCTCCTTTATTGGCAAGGGGATATATGACGTCGACGCATTTGAGCGGGCGCTGGCAGGACGTTTTGCCGAGAACCGGATACTCAGCCACGATCTTATCGAAGGGTGTTACGCCCGCTCCGGTTTGCTGAGTGATGTAATGGTGTATGAGGAGTATCCGTCACGTTACGGTTCCGACGTAAGCCGCAGGCATCGCTGGATTCGAGGGGATTGGCAGCTTCTGAGTTGGCTGTTGCCGGGAACTCCCGGCCCCGACGGTATACGCAAAGAGAATACTCTCTCAGCATTGTCCCAATGGAAGCTCTTCGACAACCTTCGGCGCAGCCTGCTGCCTTCAGCCTTGACACTCCTGCTTCTGCTCGGGTGGACGGTTTTTTCATCGCCATGGTTTTGGACCCTGTCGGTGATAGGGATAATTTTTGTTCCTTCCCTGATATCGCCTCTTCCGGACCTGATCAGGAAGCCGGATGATCTGTCTTTTGGCCGGCATCTCTCTTCCGTGGCGGGTTCAACCGGTGAGCATCTTTTTCAGGATTTGTTTGCGCTTGCGTGCCTCCCGTACGAGGCCTTCTTCAGTCTTGATGCGATTTTTCGTACGATCTGGAGACTACTGGTCTCACACAGGCGGCTCCTTCAATGGAGTCCTTCGGGCGATCAGGACAATAATAACGACAACTCACGTCTAAGCGGTCTTGCCAGAGTCTGCAGGACGATGTGGTTTGCCCCCTTTGTTGCCGTTTCATCAATAATTTATCAGGCTTTTTTTAATCCCTCAGCTCTGGCTGCTGCTGCTCCCATACTGTTGCTCTGGTTTGCCTCACCTGCTATCGCATGGTGGATCAGCCTGCCGCTTGCCCGTGACGAGATAAGGCTGAGACCGGACCAGACAGTCTTTCTCCGAAAGCTTTCCCGAAAGACCTGGGCCTTTTTTGAGACATTTGTCGGACCCGGAGAAAACTGGCTGCCGCCTGATAACTATCAGGACAGCCCTGCTCCGGCTGTTGCGCACCGCACGTCTCCGACGAATATGGGACTTGCGCTGCTGGCAAATTTGGCCGCCCACGACTTTGGCTACATTTCTACGCTGCAACTTATAGAACGCACGACGAATGCTTTCTCCACAATGGAAGCGCTCGAACGATATCAGGGCCACTTTTACAACTGGTATGACACGCGGACCCTGAGGCCGCTGCCGCCCAAATATGTTTCCACTGTAGACAGCGGCAACCTTGCAGGCCATCTGCTTACCTTGCGGCAGGGGCTGCTGGCGCTTCCTGATCAGCCATTTCCCGTTGCGAGAGTATTTGACGGACTCCGCGACACCCTCAGGGTCCTTTCGGATGTCGTGGTACAAGCGTATCAAGTAAGAGACGTCTCTTACTTGATTGTCCAACTGGAGGCAGCTTGCAATTTTAAACCGGCTACCCTCCAGGCTTCGCAGCTTTGCCTTGAGCAACTGGAAAAGTTAGCAGGTGAGGCGCTTTCCGTGGTTGATAGTTCGGGTACTGGTCCGGAGGACCAGCCGGACAATGAGACGGTATGGTGGATGCGCTCCTTTGCGGGGCAATGCCGGGCCGCGCATGAGGAGCTGGCGTTTTTTGCTTCTTCTCTGACGGGCGGCGCGATTCCCGACATTGCTGAGATGCCGACGCTGCGCAAACTGGCTCACACTGGAAACAAATTTGCTATTGAAAGGATCACGGCTGTGGAAAAGCTCGTTCTGCAATCAGAAGAATTCAGCCGAATGGCGTATGACTTCCTGTTTGACAGGGCGAGTCATTTACTTTCCATCGGGTATAACGCAGACAATCGCAAGAGGGACCCCGGCTGCTACGACCTGCTGGCTTCCGAAGCGAGACTCTGCTGTTTTGTGGCGATCGCCCAGGGGCAATTGCCGCAGAAGAGCTGGTTTGCCCTGGGTCGCCTGCTCACGAACGTCGGTGGAGAGCAAATGCTTGTCTCCTGGAGCGGTTCGATGTTCGAATACCTGATGCCGCTTCTGGTAATGCCGACGTACGAACGTACGCTGCTCGATGAGACTTGCCGGGCGGCAGTTGCCGGGCAGATCGAGTATGGGAGAAAGTGCGGAGTCCCCTGGGGCATTTCCGAGTCAGCCTATAACACTATCGACGTTCAGCTGAATTATCAATACCGCGCCTTCGGTGTGCCGGGCATGGGACTCAAACGCGGGCTCGCAGACGACCTCGTTATCGCGCCTTATGCCTCGGCGCTTGCGCTCATGGTGGCGCCCGATGATGCGTGCATTAATATGCAGAGGCTTGCTTCGGAAGGATTTGAGGGCCGGTTCGGCTTCTATGAAGCAATCGATTATACCCATTCGCGTCTGCCGCGCAGACAAACGAGCGTAGTAATCCGGTCGTTTATGGCCCATCATGCAGGCATGAGCCTCCTGTCCCTATCCTATGTGCTCCTGGACCGTCCGATGCAGAAACGGTTCGAGTCGGACCCCTTGTTTCAGGCAACCATGCTCCTGCTCCAGGAGCGCGTGCCGAGAGCAACAACCTTGCATTCACAGACCGCCGGCCTCTTCGATGAACATACAGCTTCCGAAGGCCCGGAGACTTCTGTGCGCGCGTTCAGCAGCCCTGACACCCCTTTCCCCCAGGTGCAGTTGCTGTCCAACGGCAGGTACCACGTGATGATCACTAACGCGGGGGGCGGGTACATCCGATGGAAGGACATTGCGGTCACGCGCTGGAGCGAAGACACCACTCGTGACGACCGGGGCACTTTTTGTTATATACGCGAGATGGCCGGCGGTAAGTTCTGGTCTGCCGCATATCAGCCCACGCTCAAGCAAGCGAAGAGTTATGAGGCGATTTTTTCCGAAGGCCGGGCCGAGTTTCGCCGCCTGGACCACGACTTTGACACCCATACCGAGATCTCAGTTTCTCCTGAGGATGATATTGAGCTGCGCAGGGTAACGATCACAAACCGCGGCAGGACACGCAGGGAGATGGAGGTCACGAGCTACGCGGAGGTCGTTCTTGCGCCTCCTACCGGGGACGCCCTGCATCCTGCGTTTGGCAATCTTTTTGTACAGACCGAGATCGTCGAACACAGACAGGCAATTCTTTGCACCCGCCGCCCCCGCTCACTTGACGAAAATGCGCCGTGGATGTTTCATCTGATGGTCGTCAACGGGGCGGAAACAGGAGAAGTCTCCTATGAGACCGATCGCATGCGCTTCATCGGTCGCGGGAACAGCGTTGCCGCCCCCGAGGCGCTGACCGGGTCTGCTGCTCTCTCTGGTGCGGAGGGTTCAGTGCTCGATCCGATCATTTCCATACGGTATCGAATGACCCTTGAACCGGAGATGTCCGCAACGATAAATATTGTCACCGGAATCGGTGAGACGCGGGACATCTGCATGGGTCTCGTAGAGAAATATCGGGACCGGCACCTCGCTGATCGCGTATTTGATCTCGCATGGACACACAGCCAGGTGCTCCTGCGCCAGATCAACGCCACGGAGGCAGATGCGCAACTCTATGGACGCCTTGCCAGTTCAGTGGTCTACGCAAATTCTTCGCTGCGTGCCGACCCGGGCGTTATCACCGGTAACCGCCGCGGGCAATCAGGTCTGTGGGGCTACTCCATATCCGGAGACCTTCCGATCGTCCTGTTGCAGATTGCGGACCCGGACAACATCGATATGGTGCGTCAGCTCGTACAGGCGCATGCATATTGGCGTCTCAAGGGACTTGCCGTGGACCTCGTGATCTGGAACGAAGATTATGCCGGTTACCGCCAACTTCTGCAGGACCGGATATTGGGATTTATTGCAGCTGGGATAGAGGCGCATGTGGCGGAACGACCGGGCGGTATCTTTGTAAGGCCTGCGGACCAGATATCGGCCGAGGACCGTATCCTGTTTCAAACAGTCGCCCGCGCTATAATCACCGACAGTCTCGGCCCGATCGCGGACCAGATCAACCGGCGCAGTATTTTGCCGCTGATAGTCCCGCGCCTTGCGCCAACCCGGAACCGTCGCACCGAGACCCCGACTGCCACGTCAATTACTCGCACCGATCTCCTGTTCTTCAACGGATTCGGGGGATTTACCCCTGACGGCCGGGAGTACATAATTACGACTGCGCCGGGACATGTGACCCCCGCGCCATGGGTCAATGTGATCGCCAACCCGTACTTCGGGACTGTTATTTCAGAGAGCGGGTCTTCTTACACCTGGAGCGAGAATGCCCACGAGTTCCGCCTCACCCCCTGGTACAACGATCCGGTAAGCGATGCCTGCGGAGAGGCCTTTTACCTCCGCGATGAAGAAGGCGGCAATTTCTGGTCTCCCACACCTCTGCCGCGCCGAGGGGCAGCGCATTATGTCACTCGCCACGGGTTCGGGTACAGTGTCTTTGAACATATGGAGGACGGCATCAGATCTGAGATGTGGGTTTACACGGCAATGGATGCATCCGTCAAATTGACGGTACTGAAGGTGAAAAATGAATCCGGCCGGTCCCGACGGCTCTCGGCAACCGGTTATGTGGAATGGGTGCTGGGAGATTTGAGGCCGAAAACAGCGATGCATGTGAGCACAGAAATCGATCCCAAGACCGGCGCGCTTTTCGGCCGCAACCCATACAATACTGAATTCGCCGACCGGACCGCTTTTTTCGACGTGGATGAGGCGACCCGTACCGTGAGCGGCGATCGGACCGAGTTTCTTGGTCGAAACGGCACGCTCCGGGACCCTGAGGCGATGACCCGCACACGGCTTTCCGGCAAGGTGGGGGCTGGTCTGGACCCCTGTGCTGTTATTCAGGTCCCATTTGACCTGGCCGACGGGCAGGGACGTGAGATTGTCTTCAGGCTTGGCGTAGGCCGGGACTTGTACGATGCAGGCAACCTGGTGCGCCGCTTTCGGGGACCTGCCGCTGCCCGAGGGGCGCTCGAAAAGGTCTGGCAGTACTGGAACCATACACTTGGCACAGTGCAGGTCGAGACGCCGGACCTGTCAGTCAATATGCTTGCCAACGGCTGGCTTTTGTACCAAACCCTGGCATGTCGTCTTTGGGCGAGGTCCGGTTACTACCAGTCCGGCGGCGCTTTCGGCTTCCGGGACCAGTTACAGGACGTGATGGCATTAATATATTGTCAACCGACGCTTGTGCGCGAGCATGTCCTACTTTGCGCAGCCCATCAGTTCAGGGAGGGAGATGTCCAGCATTGGTGGCATCCTCCCTCGGGGCGAGGAGTGCGTACGCGCTGTTCGGACGACTTCCTTTGGCTGCCCCTGGCTGTGTGTCGCTATGTCCTAGTCACCGGAGACACCGGGGTGCTGGATGAAATCGTATGTTTCATCGAGGGCCGCCCCGTAAACAAGGACGAGGACTCGTATTACGATCTTCCCAACATCTCCGAAGAGGCCTCGAGTCTGTACGATCACTGTGTACGGGCCATTGAAAAGGGCCTCGGCCTCGGCCAGCATGGTTTGCCGCTCATCGGTTCGGGTGATTGGAACGACGGCATGAACATGGTGGGCGCACTCGGCAGGGGAGAAAGCGTGTGGCTGGGGTTTTTCCTGTATAAAGTGCTCATGCAGTTCTGTGAAATTGCGCGTTTGCGCGGCGATCCGTCCTTTGCCGAACGCTGTCAGGAGAAAGCCGCCCGACTGCGCGACAATATTGATAAGAGCGGATGGGACGGCGAGTGGTATCTGCGCGCGTATTTTGATGATGGCTCTTCAATGGGTTCGGCGGGTAATCCCGAGTGCCGTATAGATTCCATAGCGCAAAGCTGGTCTGTCCTGTCAGGCGCCGGGAATACCGATCGCCCGCAAAAGGCAATGGAGGCGGTGGACAGGCTGCTTGTCCGGCGGGACCATAATCTGGTCCAGCTCCTGGACCCGCCGTTTGATAAATCGGATATGAATCCCGGCTATATCAAGGGATACGTCCCAGGTGTAAGGGAAAATGGAGGGCAATACACGCATGCCGCTGTCTGGGCGGCGATGGCCTTCGCTGAATTGGGCGATGGCGGTCGCGCGTGGGACCTGCTGTCAATGATCAATCCGCTGAAACATACGATGTCTCCTGACAGGGTCGCAACATACAAGGCAGAGCCGTATGTCGTAGCTGCGGACGTATATGCAATCTCTCCTCACATCGGCCGTGCAGGATGGACATGGTACACCGGATCGGCAGGCTGGATGTACAGGCTTGTCCTGGAGTCGCTTCTCGGTCTCAGGCTTGAAGCGGACAGGCTACATTTTGTGCCGCGCCTGCCGGATGACTGGGAATCCTTCAAGGCGCATTACCGCTACAGGGAAACCGTTTATCATATCGCAGTGCTGCATGTTAATATGGGTGGCGCGGCAAGTGTGATCGTCGATGGCGTTGAGCTGCATGATAAGACAATTACACTCCTTGACGATCGTCAGGAACATTCGGTTGAGATGAGAATACCCGCCTCGGGCAAAGAGGCGAAAAACAACTGATATCCGGAGGTTTGCATAACAGACCGGCTCTGTTCCGTTTGACTTTTTAACGGAATATCGTTTAATTTTATAAAAATCAAAAGGGGTAAACGCCGGATGGAACATTCAGTGCTACAGATAATACTGCAGGCCGGGTATATGGTCAAGGCCGTCCTTGGTCTGCTCGCCTTTTTCTCAATAGTCTCCTGGACCATTATTTTTCAGAAGTGGCTCCATTTTTCAAAGGCTGACAAGGAGACCGACAACTTTTTGAGGGTCTATAGCTCCACCCAGAATCCCAAGGACCTGTTTGCCTCTTCCAAGAAATACTCAACCAGTCCTCTGTCAGGTCTCTTTCGTTCGGTCTATTCCGAAAAGGTTTACACTGAAAGGGACGAATTGAAACGCATGCTGAGGAGATACAGCACACTGGAGGCCGCGAGGCTTGAACGCCATCTTAATTTTCTGGCGACAACAGGCTCCGCAACCCCCTTCATCGGGTTGTTTGGGACGGTATGGGGCATCATGAGCGCATTCAGGAGCATAGGGACTGCAGGTTCGGCTTCCCTTGCAGTGGTGGCCCCGGGCATTGCAGAGTCCCTGATTGCGACCGCCATCGGCCTTTTGGCGGCCATCCCGGCCGTTATTGCCTATAATTACTATCTGAGCAGGGCCAATCGCATGATAATAGACATAGAAGACTTTTCAGAAGAACTCGTGGATTATTTACTGAAGTAAACTCTGCTTTTGTCCGGTAATTTTCATATGGAGCGCTGATGAAATCATGGTGGTAAAGACAGGCAGGCGCAGGTCCGTGATGTCCGAGATAAATGTTACGCCTTTCGTGGACGTGATGCTCGTGCTCCTCGTCATATTCATGGTAACCGCGCCCCTTCTCCAGCAGGGCATTGACGTAAACCTCCCCCAGGCCAAGGGCAAGGACCTGCCGCCGGAGGAGAGGCTCTCCATAGTGATCAAAAAAGATGGTATGTTGTATCTGAACGACAACCTCATTTCCATGGAAGACCTTTCCCGAAAACTGTCCTCTGTGAGCAAGATCAATCCCAATGTTTTTTTGCGCGCTGACAAGGACGTGCCGTACGGACTGGTCGTACAGGTGATGGGTGAAATAAAGGAGTCGGGGATAGAGAAGCTCGGCATGATTACCGAGCCGAAATTGTCCCGGCCATGAGACCGGTCGGGCTTTACAGTTCAGTTTTGTTTTCTATATCACTTCATGCCCTTCTGATTGCCTCCACGCTCTTCCTCGCGAGGCGCATGTCACTTGAAAGGCCTGTTGCGCCATATGTAGTGTCACTTGTGCAAGAGGAGGCTATGCCTGCCGCAGCGCCTGTTGACACGGCCCTGCCCATGCCTGAAACAGGACAAAAATCCGAGACCAAGATAGTGGAGCCTGAGCCTCCTGAAAAATCCTCAAAACAGCCTGTCGGCAAAAAGACAATTAAAAAAGACGTTGTGAAAGAGCAGATCGCTGCGCTGAAGGCCCGAAAACACATAGAGGATATAGTCAGACTGCGGAAGATGATCAATGTGGGAAGCGTCAGGAACAAACAGAAGGGCGCAGAGCAGACCAAGATAGTCGGCGGCGGGCCTTCAACCGGCAAACCGGTCTCCAGAGATGATTATTACTCTCTGATGGAAGGTCTGATCAGGGGTGAATGGATATACCCGGAGAGTCTGGACAGGGACCTGGAAACCATCATTACAATAAACCTGGCCCCGGACGGGACCTTCAGGATATCCGGAGTGCAGAAGAGTTCGAGCAACCCCTTGTTTGACAGATCGGTGTTAAGCGCAATAAGAAAAATAACGCGTTTCCCTCAGCCCCCAAAGGGGACCGAAGGAGAGATAGGAGTCAGGTTCAGACCATGAATGAATCAAATGGCAGGGCCCAAAGGTCGACAAAGTTGATCCTTCATTCCAGTATCCGCGCCCTGCGGTCTGCAATCCGGAATATCCTGTTTTTGCTCTTGACCGCCTTCATGAATCCCATTGTCCCGTCTCCGGTCCTGGCGGGCAGGGTCTACGTTGACGTAACTTCACCCAATCTCAGGCCCCTGCCCATAGCGGTACAAAACTTTGTCGGAGGCAAGGAGATATCAGACAAGGTCAAAAACGATCTTGACTTCACCGGCCTTTTCCATTGTATTGATGAAGCCAGCCAGATAGAAGGTCCGGACAAGCCCTTCAGCCCCATGGGTTGGCAAGGGCTCGGGACGGAACTGGTTGTGAAGGGCAAGGTCCTGCCAGGCAGGGAATTGACTGTTGTCGTAACCGCCCATGATGTCTCCACAGCGCAGGAAGTGCTGAACAAGGAATACTCAGCTTCGCCTGAACTTGCCGGTGTCCTGGCCCATTCCATATCGAATGACATATACAATATTTTGACCGGCGGCCGGGGGATATTCAGATCAAAGATAGCCTTTGTGCGGGGAGGCGGGGACAAAAGAGAGTTGGCTGTCATGGACTGGGACGGCGGCCGTGAATTCTCAACCGGCGTGACTGCCGAAATCGTCCTTACCCCGCGCTGGTCAAACAGGGGAGACAAGGTCCTCTATTCGGCAGAGAGAAACAGGCAGTGGGGCATCTACCTTCTTGACATGGGCGGCATGAAGGAAAAAAGCATAGTAAACATGGCCGGTCTTAACATGGCCGGCAATTTCTTTCCTGACGGAAACAAGTTCGTTTTTGCTTCATCCAGGAACGGAAATTCCAACATCTATATTGCGAATATAGACAGCATGAAGGGCGAAAAGCTCGTATCGTCCCCGTGGATCGAGGTTTCTCCTTCAATCTCTCCGGATGGGAACCAAATGCTTTTTGTTTCAAACAGGTCGGGCAGTCCACAGGTTTACATGTCCGACAAGGACGGAAACGGGATACGAAGGCTGACCTTTGAAGGCAACTATAATACCTCCCCTGCGTGGTCTCCAAGAGGCGACAGGATAGTTTACACAAGCATGGTAGTGGGTGCGAATCAGGTGTTTGTGATGAAAACAGACGGCAGTGGAAGTGTGCAGCTTACTGACAAGGGGAGCAATGAGGACCCCTGCTTTTCTCCGGATGGGCGTTATATCGCTTTTTCCTCAAACAGGGACGGGGTCAGGGGGATATACCTGATGAGGACAAACGGCGAGGGGCAGCACAGGATAACCCCAAGGGGCGTCAGGGCGGTTGGCCCGAGCTGGTCGCCGTAATTAGTCTTATTGCTGGAATTTGGCGGCAAACATGTTATCTGTCTTTTCGCTGCCTATGGTTGAAGTCGGACCGTGCCCCGGCAGCACCTGTGTGCCTTCGGGCAGTACCATCAGCCTCCTAAAGGATTCGGCAAGCTTATTGATATCACCGCCGTAGAAGTCGGTCCTTCCCACGGAACCCGCAAACAGCGTATCGCCTGTCATGACTATATCGCCGGCATACAGGCATATGCCGCCGGGGCTGTGTCCCGGTGTGTGAAACACGGAAAAACTAAGGCCGCCGATTGTGACGGCGTCTCCGTCACTCAAAAGCATATCGGGATCAGGCTGGTCTTCAGCTAAAAAGCCCCACTTCTGAGCCGTTACCTTTGCCGCATTGTATATGACAATCTCCTCCCTGTGAAGGGCTACCCTGGCTTTTGTCGCGTCCTTTATGTCTCCAACTGCCCCCACGTGATCAAAATGGCCGTGGGTGCAGACGATATACTGGACATCGAGACTATTTTTCTTTATGACATCCATTATCCTGTCCGGCTCGTCTCCAGGGTCAACCACCATGGCCTTTTTTGAAAGCCCATCAGCCACTATAAAACAGTTGACCTGTAGAGGTCCTACAATAACGGTCTTGATAAACATTACTTATGTCATATCAGCCTGTCGGATTTCTCCTCTGACATGCCCCCTTATTTTTATTGTGACGTTCTACTAAAAAAATGTTGTTTAATTTTACCAAATATCAGCTCTCCTTCTAACGATCTATTATATCCATCCAGTAATTATTTTGAATTATATCATGGCGACCATATGATCTGCGTGCAAGCACCTTTTTTACTGATTGATTCGCAGTGCTCCCTCTGTGTAACAGGTTCAGACCATTCCCACAATCCACCATCCGGCATGCGTGAGAATAGTTTGTGAGCAGTATCAGCGGCATCATTTCATGCCCCCACTGTGTGTATGCAGATAATTCTTAATAATGATAAAATAACGCAATGAAATATACGCAGTATTTCTCATTTATGCGTCAGAGGGCAGATAGAGCGCCTATAAAAGAAGAATGGATTTTGAGGGCAGTCAATAATCCCATAAAGACAGAATTTCAGTCTGATGGTAGAATAAGGAAATGGTGTTATATAGGATAAGTTGGGAAATATTTAAGGGTCATTCTCTTAGTATGACGGGAAAACTATTCGCAATGTTTTTTTCGACAGAGGATTCAAGGGGGAATAAAAATGAAAATACGATATTTTACCGACACAGATACTGCGTTTATTGACTTTTCAAATGAACTTGGGGTAGAAACTAAGGAAATATCTGAAAATCTATACATTGAACTGGATAGTAAAGGCAATCTGGTCAGCATGACAATCGAGCATGCAAGAGATAAAGCAAGCATGTCAGAAATATCACACCTTCAGATGGAAAAAAGTGCTGCTTGACCTGACAGACAGTGTGCGGTAAATATCCGCATTGTATATTGAAAAATTCGGTTGAGTTTGATGGATATTAAAACCTATCTTAAAGAAAAGAAGGGCCTTGTTGATTCATTCCTTGAATCATATTTCTCCACGCCCATAAAGCCCTGGAATCTGAATGACTCGATGGTTTATTCACTGTCTGCGGGCGGAAAGCGAATACGGCCCATACTCTGCATCGCGGCCCATGAGGCCTGCGGCGGACAGGCGGAGGACGTGATCCCATATGCCTCGGCGCTTGAATTCATCCATACGTATTCGCTGATACATGACGACCTGCCGGCTATGGATAACGACGACCTCCGGCGTGGAAAACCCACCAATCACAAGGTGTTCGGCGAAGGCATGGCAATTCTGGCCGGTGACGGACTGCTGACCGAGGCCTTTGCGCTGCTTTCAAATCCAAATCCCCCAGTACTCCCCGGGGGCAAGGCCGGAGCTCCAATCTCTTCAGCCTTTCTCCTCAAGGTGATACATGACATCGGGCGGGCCTCAGGCCTGCACGGCATGGTGGCAGGACAGGCACAGGACCTTCTTTCGGAGGAACAGGAACCTGATTCCGAAACCCTGATCTTTATACACACCCACAAGACGGCGGCACTCATAAACGCATCCGTAAGAGCGGGGGCTATTTGGGCCGGCTGCAGCAACGAGGCATTGATGCTTTTGACCCGTTACGGCACCAATATCGGCCTGGCTTTCCAGGTGGTCGACGATATACTGGATGTGGAGGGGGATACGAAAGTATTGGGCAAACCGCAGGGGTCTGATGAGAAAAAGAAGAAGATGACCTACCCGAAGCTTTACGGCATTGAGGAGTCCAGAGAAAAGGCAAAGAAACTTGTACTCAATGCAGTGGAATCGCTGTCCGGATTCGATGAAAAGGCCGAACCCCTTAAGGCGATTGCCATGTATCTTTTAGAAAGAAAGAGCTGAGAGCGTCTAACAAAAGAACCCGATCAATAAATCAGACATGCTATGCCTTGTCTGATTAGCTATCGTCATTTAATTAGGGGCTCTAAGAGTTGTCAGCAAAATACGTTAACTTGCTTTATAATATTCCTGAACCATTGCGCAACCATTTAAATCCATGCTTATAGAGAAAATTCAATCCCCTCAGGATGTCAAGAGTCTCACCATTGAAGAGCTGACCGCCCTTTCAGAAGAATTGCGCAGTTTGATTATTGAGAGAGTCTCCCTCAACGGCGGACATCTTTCCTCCAACCTCGGTGTGGTGGAGCTTACTATTGCACTGCACTATGTGTTTAAATCCCCGGACGACAAGATAATATGGGACGTGGGACATCAGGCTTACTCCCACAAACTCCTGACCGGCAGGTACGGCGACTTCCCAACCCTGAGACAATATGGCGGCATGTCCGGCTTTCCCAGGATGTCGGAAAGTCCGCACGATGCCTTTGGCACGGGCCACAGTTCCACTTCCATATCAGCCGCCCTCGGGATGGTCGCGGGCAGGGACATCCTTCAAAGTCAGCAGGTGTCGGCAGGCGGTCATAAGGTAATTGCCGTTATAGGTGACGGGGCCCTTACGTCGGGTCTGGCCTATGAGGGCCTCAACCATGCCGGACACCTGAAAAAGGACCTCATAGTCATCCTAAATGACAACGAGATGTCCATATCTCCCAACGTCGGCGCAATGTCCAACTACCTTAGCAGGGTCCTCACCGGCACCTTTTACAAGAAGTTCAAGAAGGAGACAAAGGCACTTCTGGAAGGCATACCCAGGATCGGCGGGACAGTTACAAAGATAGCTGAAAAGGCCGAAGGCAGCCTGAAAGGCTTTTTTCTCCCCGGCGGTCTTTTCGAAGATTTGGGGTTTAACTACCTGGGTCCGATAGACGGACATGATATCCCCTTACTTATAGAAACACTCAAGAGGCTGCGAGAGACAAGTGAGCCGACACTCGTGCATGTTGTCACAAAAAAGGGCAAGGGTTACAAATTCTCCGAAGAAGACCCCTGTATTTATCACGGCATCGGACCTTTTGATACTGACGTGGGTTTACAGCAGGAGGGAGCATGTCCTGATAGTGACAAGGCCATGCAGTCCTACAGCGAGTTTTTCGGCAGCGCCCTGACCGTCATTGCGGAGGAGGATGAGAGGGTGGTAGCCATTACCGCGGCCATGAAGGAAGGCACCGGACTCACCTCCTTTGCTGAAAGATTCCCTGACAGATTTTTCGACGTGGGCATTGCCGAACCTCATGCTGCGACCTTCGCGGCAGGGCTGGCTGCCAGGGGGCTCAGACCGGTGGTGACCATTTACTCTACATTCCTTCAGAGGGCCTACGACGAAATCATACACGATGTCTGTCTGCAGAACCTGCCGGTGTTGTTCGCCATTGACAGGGCGGGGGTCGTAGGTGAAGACGGCCCAACGCACCAGGGCCTTTTTGACATCTCATATTTAAGGCATATTCCAAACCTTACTTTCATGGCGCCCAGGGATGCCGATGAACTGAACAGGATGCTGAAGTTCGCCCTGAGTCTTGAAGGTCCGTCCGCAATCAGGTATCCCAGGGGCAAGACTGCCTCGGGCATGAGCGGTATGTTTCAGGATTATACCCTTAAAGCCGGAAAGGCCGAAACATTGCTTAGGGGCGATGATACGGCAATAATTGCGGTGGGCAATTGCGTGTACGAGGCTCTCAAGGCAGCCGAGATGCTGAACAGGGAAGGCATTAAACCGACTGTAATAAACGCCCGCTTCATCAAGCCTCTTGACGAAAACCTCATATTATCACTTGCAGATAAGATGACAAAACTCATCACTGTGGAAGAAAACGTCCTTGCAGGCGGCTTCGGCTCTGCTGTGCTTGAATGCCTGAACAGGGCCGGATTAAACAGTGTCAGGGTCCGGATGATAGGCATAGGCGATGAGTTTTTGGAGCATGGCTCCCAGAAGGTGCTGAGGAAAAAGTACGGGCTGGACGCTGAAGGGATATATAAAACAGTCCTTGAGTTCCTGAGATAAGCGGAAGGCGGTCCTCACGGGTAGTTTAATAAATATTCTCTTGTTATAATAAACTATGTTTCAAAGTATTTATCAGGATATTTTTAACGCCGTATCAGACGGAGTATACCTTGTAAATCTCAAGCGTGAGATAGAGCACTGGAACGCCGGAGCCGAGACCCTTACCGGCCTTCCCTTCAGCTCGGTAAAGGGCCGGCCATGCGAAAAGGCCCTTCCCTTTGAAGATGAGGCAGGGAACTCTCTTGCGGATTATGAAAACCCCGCCGTTGCCTGCATGCAGTCCTCAGATACCGTGGTAAAGACCCTGTTTCTCAAGCACGTAAGCGGAGAGAGACTGTTTGTAGAGGTGCTCGCCAATCCCGTGATGCGTAGCGGAAGGCTTACCGGCGCGGCTTGCGTTATGCGTGACAACAAGAGGGCATTTCAGGCCGTGGAGGCCCATATAAGGTCCCGCCGCCGTGAGCGCCTGATACCCATTTGCGCCTGGTGCAAGAGGATCCGCATGGGCGATGATTCATGGGAACAGGTGGAGAAATACCTCACAGATGAGGGCGTCGGCGTCTTTACCCACGGCATGTGTCCGGATTGCGCGGACAAGATATTTGAGAAAAAGATATATATGGAGAGCTACCAGGGTATATGCAAGGCCATCAGTTCAAGCCTGTCCCTGAGCGAGGTCCTGACACTGGTCGTTACCAATGCCGTTAAGGTCATGAATGTCAAGGCCAGTATGCTCCGGCTCCTGAACAAGGAAACCCAGCAACTGGAAGTTGCAGCCCACTTCGGCCTTTCGGACGTATATGTTAATAAAGGACCTGTCCAGTACGACAGGAGCATCGAGGACGCCCTGTCCGGCAAGGCGGTCTCAGTCTACGATATAACCTCGGACCCCGATTCAAGATATCGGGCGGAGGCGGAGAAGGAAGGAGTCAGGAGCATACTCTCCATTCCGGTAAAGTTCAATAAGGAAGTGATCGGCGTGCTCAGGATGTACACCTCCGAACCTGTCAAATACAGGGACGAAGACCTGAAGTTCATGACGGCCGTTGCAGAACAGGCGGCCGTAGCTATAGTTAACGCCCGCACCTTCGAGACCACCGTCTCCCGTGCCAAAGAATACCTGAGAGTTTTTGAAGAGGTGACGAAGGTGGTGAGTTCGACACTGAGGCTGAATGAGGTCCTGTACCTTATTGTGAGAAAGCTGCCGGAGGCCATGGACCTGAAAGGTGCATCTATAAGATTCCTGGATGAAACCGGCCACAAACTTATACCGATGGCCGCTTTCGGTTTGAGCGACAAGTATCTCGGCAAGGGGCCGGTGGATATGGAGGAAAACATTCGGTCTGCCCTGAAGCACGGGCCGGTGGCCATCTTCGATGTCAGTTCCGATACAAGGATTATCTACCAGAAAGAGGCGGTTGAGGAAGGCATCAAGAGCATGCTTACCCTGCCGATTATTGCTCACGAAAAGGTCATCGGGATATTAAGGCTTTTCACCGGCAAACCCCGTCTGTTCTCCGAGGAGGACATAGCCTTTTCAGCCTCGCTGGCCGAGGTGTGCGGCACGGCCATAGAAAACGCCCGGCTCTATGAACAGCTGCACAAACAGTCCGTCAAGTGAGGTTGCGTTTGCCGGCCCATGCGTTGCGCCCCTTAACCCCGGAGGATTTCGTAAGCATTTGCAGTATCTCGTCGGGAAACGGTGAATAATTCACTGCCGTGTCTTCGGTTATAAGCCCCTTCGTATACAGTTCCAGGAGTGAGTTGTTCATGCTCCTGAGTCCAGGGGAGGCGTCCGCCGACTGCATCATGGAGTAAACCTGCTGCAGCCTGTTTTCACTTATAAGGCCCCTGACCCCGGGGGAGGGTATGAGCAACTCAACAGCAGCAACCTTACCCTTACCGGATGAGGAGGGGACAAGCCTCTGGGATACAATGCCTTCCAGTACGGATGCCAGCAGGGTCCGGGCCTGGTCCTGTTTGTAAGGGGGAAAGAAGGCAATGAGCCTGTTGATCGTCTGCAAGGCCGAGCCCGTGTTGAGCGCGCCCAGGGTCAGGTGGCGCATCTCGGAGACTATAAGGGCCGACTCCACTGTCTCGGGGTCGTGCAGGTCGCTTATCATGACCACGTCCGGGTCCTGCCGCAATATGCGCCTGAGAGCGGCGCTGAACGATGAAGTGTCCGAGTCCACTTCGCGCTGGTTTATCAGCGACTTTTTGTGGGTGTGCATGAATTCCATCGGGTCCTCGACAGTGACGATGTGGGCCTCCCGGGAGGTATTGATCCGATCTATCATTGAAGATAAAGTTGTGGACTTGCCGCTGCCGGTGGGACCGGTGATAAGCACGAGGCCGTGGGTGTTGTCGGCAAGTTTACCGATCTCAGGCGGAAGTCCCAGTTCCTCAAGTGTCTTGACAATGATGGGTATGGGTCTGAAGGCGCCTGCAGGGGAACCTCTTTGCATGAATATATTGGCCCTGAACCTGCTCAGGCCCTTTATCCCGAAGGATATGTCGACCTCGAGGTTCTCCTCAAACCGTCTCTTTTGTGCCGCTGTCATTACTGAAAAACAGAGCGTCTCGGTATCTTCGTGGGAGAGCGGAGAGGATTTTGCAATCGGCAGCAGCCTCCCGGCAATCCTCAGTCTGGGAGGGCTTCCCGTAGTTATATGAAGGTCGGAGGCCTCCTTGGCTATCATGAGTCTGAGCAGTTCAGTTAGGGTGGACACGGCTTCCCCTGTTAGTCTTCAATCGTGACCCTGAGCACCTCTTCAAGGCTGGTTATGCCCTCCATGACTTTCCTTATGCCGCTCTGTCTCAGTGAGTCCATTCCAAGCCTTATGGCCTCCTTCTTTATTTCCACGGCCGGAGCGCCCTGGAGGATAAGCTCCTTTAATTCGTCCTTGACAGGCATTATTTCGTGGATGGCCACCCTCCCCCTATAGCCTGAATTGCCGCAGTTCGCACAACCTTTGCCCGAGTAACACTTCATATCCTTGAGCTTCTCCTCGGGCACGCCCATTTTGCGAAGTGTTGTTTCAGACACCGACGTATCCTCTTCCTTGCACTCGGGGCATATTCTTCTGGCAAGCCTCTGCGCCAATATCAGGATCACGGAGGTTGAGACCATGAGGGGTTCTATGCCCATGTTTATGAGCCTCGAAATGGTGCTCGGGGCGTCGTTGGTATGCAGGGTGCTCAGGACCAGGTGGCCTGTCAGGGCCGCCTTTATGCCTATCTCCGCGGTCTCAAAGTCCCTTATCTCGCCGACGAGGATTATATCCGGATCCTGTCTCAGAAAAGACCGCAAGGCAGCGGCGAAATTAAGACCTATGTCATCCCTGATGTGGACCTGGTTTATGCCGAAAAAGTTGTACTCCACCGGGTCCTCTGCAGTCATGATATTGACTCCGGGTTTGTTGAGGTGAAGCAGGGCTGAATAAAGCGTGGTTGTCTTGCCGCTTCCTGTAGGGCCGGTGACGAGTATCATTCCGTAAGGCTTTTCTATGGCGTCAAGGAAGTCGAGGAGCTGCTTCTCGGAAAATCCCAGCTTGGTCAGTTCCAGTTCCAGGTTTGATTTGTCCAGGAGCCTCATGACTATCTTTTCTCCAAAAAGGGTCGGCAGGGTGGATACGCGAAAATCAATCTCCCTGTTTTCCCCGAATTTCAGCTTTATCCTCCCGTCCTGGGGCAGTCTTCGTTCGGATATGTCGAGGTGTGACATGATCTTTATCCTGGAGGTCACGGCGTTCTTCATCTTGACCGGGAGCTTGAGGACGGCCTGCAGCACACCGTCAATCCTGTATCTCACCCTGATGAGTTCCTCGGCGGGCTCGATGTGGATGTCGCTGGCTCTTGCCTTGAGCGCGTTCATGAGAATGCCGTTGACCAGCTGCACAACCGGCGCGTCCATCTCTCTGGGCGCATCCTTGTCTTCCTTCTCCTCAACTACTATCATGTCATCCATGGCCGTGCCGATTATCTTGTTGAGGTCGTCCATTTCGGCATCTTCCCCGGCCTTCCCGCCCTTGGCGGACAACTTGACCGGGGCGTCCTTGCGATAGTTTTTTTCTATCGCCTCCATGATCGCGGATTCGGCGGCAACGTAAACCGATATCTTCATCCCGGCCAGAAACTTGATATCATCCAGGGCAAAGTTATTGGAGGGGTCCGAGATAGCGACCCGCATGGCTGCGCCGTCCTTGGAGATGGGAATAAGCTGGTATTTCTTGGCTGAGTCGTAAGGAATGATCTTGAGCAGCGACGTATCTATCTTGTGCTCAGAAAGGTTAATTGCCGGCACATTATATTGCCTGCTGAGGAAGGTTATAAGACCCTCTTCGGTTATGAAGCCCAGTTTTAGAAGTACGGAGCCGAGCCGTTTTCCTTCCAGCTTCTGAACGCGGAGGGCCTCGTTAAGCTGAACGTCCGTTACCAACTGGGCCTTCAGAAGCAACTGGCCTAATAAAGGTGTGCTTACCGTCACTATGTAAGATACTCAATACGTCAAGGCCCTGTCAATTGACTGTTAACAAGGCTTTGGCTGTGTGCGTCGGTCGGGCATGCCTGGCGTCTAAGCCGGAATAAACAGGCCCGTGCTTAGGTATCGGTCTCCCCGGTCGGGAAGCACTACCACCAGTTTCCTGCCCGGCCCAAGCCGCTCCGCAACCTTGAGCGCGGCCCACATTGCAGCGCCCGACGATATGCCAGCCAGAATGCCTTCCTTCAGTGCGAGCAGCCTGGAGGTATCCGCTGCATCGCCATCCGAAACCTGAATGATTTCGTCGTAGATTGAGGTGTTCAGTATGTCGGGGACAAAGCCCGCCCCGAGACCGGCAAGCTTGTGTTTACCGGGCTGACCGCCGGACAGGACCGGAGACCCGGCCGGCTCCACAGCCGTTATCCACACGTCCGGCCTTTTCCCCCTGAATACCTCTCCAACGCCTGTTATTGTCCCGCCGGTCCCGATTCCAGCCACAAAGGCATCCGGCACCCCGCCGAGGTCGTTTCTTATCTCTTTTGCCGTGGTCTTTCTGTGGGCCTCCGGATTCGCCGCATTCATAAACTGTTGCGGCATAAAGTAATCGCTATTGTCCGCGGCAATCGCCGCGGCTTTTTCCACCGCGCCCTTCATGCCTTTATCCCCCGGGGTCAACACAAGTTCGGCGCCGAAGGCCTGCAGCAACTGCCTCCTCTCCATGGACATGGTTTCAGACATGGTGAGTATGAGCCTGTAACCCTTGACCGCTGCAACTATTGCAAGCCCGATGCCGGTATTGCCGCTGGTGGGCTCCACCAGAACTCCGCCCGGTCCAAGCAGGCCGTCCCTTTCCGCCGCCTCGATCATAAAGAGGGCTATCCTGTCTTTGACGGAACCGCCCGGATTCATACCTTCGAGCTTCGCCCATATCTCCGCACCTTTCCCGTCATCCATCCGGTTGATCTTCACAAGCGGAGTGTTTCCGATAAGACTTAAAATGTTCCTGGTCGCGCTCATATGGTTTCCCCCTTTCCGCTCAATAACGTAATCATATTATACACGGCCTTTGTTGTGGATGCTTGCTTGTTTAATGCGATATGGGTAATGCTATAATATTCGCCGAGGGGGGTGGGCAAGCGCATGTCATGGAAAAATAAACTGATTGTGGCCCTGGATGTTTCCAGCGCGGACAAAGCGCTCGCAATTGTTGATATGCTGAGTGACTACGCCTACGTCTTCAAGGTCGGGTTTGAACTTTATGTGAATGCCGGGCCGTCAATTGTTCAGCGAATTCATGACAAGGGCAAGAAGGTCTTTCTTGACCTGAAGTTTCATGACATTCCCAACACTGTTTCAAGAGCAGCCGCATCCGCGACCCGACTTGGCGTTTACATGTTTAATCTCCACACCTCCGGAGGCATGGAGATGATGGTAAAGTGCAGGGAGGCTGTTGAAGAGACCTGTGTTAAAGAAAGCCTGACAAAACCCAGAATAATAGGCGTCACTGCCCTTACCAGCCTGAACAATGAGATAATGAAAAACGAGTTGTGCGTGCAGCACACTGTCAAGACGCAGGTCAAACACCTTGCATTACTGGCCCAAAAAGCAGGTCTGGACGGAGTTGTCGCGTCACCCCAGGAAATCACCCTGATAAAAAAGCATTGCGGTGGAAAGTTCCTTGTAGTTGCACCCGGTATAAGGCCTTCATGGGCGCTGCCGGACGACCAGATGAGGACCGCCACCCCAAGGGACGCCCTGCGGGACGGCGCAGACTATATCGTCATGGGCAGGGGCATCCTTGCACAGGAAGACCCCCTCAAGACCCTCGAACTTATATCGCTGGAAATACTGACGGCATAGGCCCTTAGCTTTGTTTTTTCAGCTTAAAGGCGCTCAGCCACATGATGTGGCTCTTTTCCTCGTTGATTATCTCGTCAACAACATCTTTTTGTTTCACAGCTTCCCTCAGGGCATAGAAATAAAGCAGGGTTTCCTTTTCAAAAGACATGGCGTAAACCACTGCATCAGAGACGTTCCTGATATGGTCCATGGAGGGCAGGGCCTTGTTCTTGCCGAGAAAAAACTCTGACTCCACTATGGCCCGCATATATTTTGAGGCCTCCTCCCAGCCTTCCGGTTCCTCAGTCCCTAATAAAGTCTTGATTTCCGAAAAGGTCTTTTCGTGCCGCAACTCTTTTTCAGCAAGTGTAGTGAAGAGTTTGTTTAACTCAGTGTCTTCCCTGAACTTTTCAGCAATTGTGGTATAGAATCGGCAACCCAGTTTTTCAGTCTGCACGGCTTGTTCAACCACTTCAATGATGGAATATCTCTCCATTAAAACCTCCTTTGCAAGATGCCTTAATTGTTATTGATATTACTCCAGTTTCAACATTTTTCTCAAGCGACCGTCGGTCCTGATTACTTCATCCGCGTCTTCCCCGGTCAAATCCCATGAGTAATCTCCTTTACCTGCCCTGTGAAGCTTTATCCTCACCGGCTTTGTCGGTTTGACCTGTCTGAGTTGACTGTCTTTTTTGAATTGAAATGTCTGAGTCTGTACGGGCTTGTCTGCACACGAAGCATTCAGCAGCGGCAATAAAAACACCGAAATAAATACAATAAACGTCATCTTGATCCTCATGTCGTCATCTCCCATACCTGTTGGTTATCGGAAACCGCCTGTCCCTGCCGAAGGCCCTTGGTGTAATCTTTACGCCGGGAGGGGATTGCCTGCGCTTATACTCGCTTAAGTCCACCAATCTGATGATCCTTTTCACCGTTTCCGGATCAAAGCCCGCGTCTGCTATCTCATCCAGGTCTTTGTCTTCCTCCACGTAAGCCTTGATTATAGGGTCCAGCATGTCATAGGGCGGCAATGAATCAGTGTCCTTCTGGTTGGGCCGAAGTTCAGCGGTCGGGGCCTTGGTCATTATCCTTTCAGGTATGATTGTCCTTTTACTGTTTAGCCATTTGCAGATCTTGTACACAAGGGTCTTGGGCACATCCTTGATAACTGCAAAACCTCCGGCCATATCACCGTAAAGTGTAGCATAGCCCACGCTCATTTCGGACTTGTTGCCGGTAGTCAGCACGAGCCAACCGAACTTGTTGGAGAAGGCCATAAGGATATTGCCCCTGATGCGGGCCTGGAGGTTCTCCTCGGTGATGTCGGGGGGCGATGGGCCGAACGCAGGCCTGAGAGTATCGAGATACGCTTCAAAAACCATGTTTATAGGTTCCTCGATCACCCTGATGCCGAGGTTCTCCGCGAGTGCTGAAACGTCTTCCCTGCTCTCAATCGATGTGTAAGGAGACGGCATAAAGATGCCGGTGACGTTTTCCCTGCCTACGGCCTCAACTGCTATGGCGGCTACCAGAGCTGAATCCACGCCCCCGCTTAAGCCTATACAGACCCCGGTAAAGCCGTTTTTCCGGATATAGTCCCTTGTGCCCATCACGAGAGCGCCGCATACCTCGCCTTCCATTGATATTCCCTCAAAAGGTGAACGGCGAGGCAATTGCACACCATCGCCGCCTTTTGGCAGGCCAGGAATCTTTATCTCTTTTGTCCCCGATTTTCCCGACACTGCCGATGCGACTGTCGGCATATCCAGATCCAGCAGGAGCATGTCTTCCTCGAAAAGCCTGCCGCATGCAATCAGTCCGCCGTCACAGCCGAGCACGAGGCTGTGGCCGTCAAAGACGAGTTCATCCTGCCCGCCCACGGCATTGAGGTATACAATCGCTACATTGTTTGCAGACGCCCTTTCGGACAGCATCTTTTGTCTCAGATCGGATTTGCCTGCGTGATATGGAGATGCGTTTATATTGACAATGAAGCCCGCCCCGGCCCCGGCCAGGTCCGTTGCCGGCCCATTTGAGTGCCATATATCCTCGCAGATATTGATGCCGAAGGAAACGTCACCGAACCGGTAAACAGGAAGACGCCCGCCGGGCTTGAAATACCTGACCTCATCGAAGACACCGTAGTTTGGAAGATATATCTTATGATAAACGTCCTGCACCTTTCGCTCATGTATTACGGCGGCTGCGTTATAAATAGCGTCTTTCCGGTCGACAAACCCCACGATTACTATGCAGTCATCCACCTTGTCCCGAATCAAATTCAGGGCTTCGATATTGTCCTTTATGAAACCCGGCCTCAGAAGAAGGTCTTCGGGAGGATAACCAGTAATGGCAAGTTCAGGGAATACGACAATATCCGGGCGAAAAGACCCGGCATCTTCCAAAAACCTGATAATCTTCCGGACATTTCCGTCCAGGTCGCCCACCGTGGGATTTATCTGGCATAGGGCCAGGCGAATTTTGTTCATGCATTGATTTTACTGCGGAGGGGTTTTTTTGTAAAGAATGCAAATCCCGGTAATTTGTTGTAAAACTTGAATGTTGCGTCGAATCCGGCGGTTGCCTTTAGTTATTCCTGGTTTGCATAGTTCACGAGTTTGCAGGATTTCTTCTTAATGCGATTTTAGTGATATAAACTATACTTAAAAAAGCCAATACATATCCGATCAATAGAGTAACAATAGACTCTAAAGTTCTATCAAAGCAAAAAAAATACACAATAGATAGCAGAGAAGCTTGACCCATTAGGACCATTACCGAGGGCATAAACTTTTTGTCGTGCTTCACGGACCCACCTCCAATGCACCCGAAAAACCACCCGACCACAAGAACAATAGAGAACCCTGCAATCTTAACAACAAGGAGGCACAGAAGGGTTCCTCCAATATGGAATAATAATGCTAAATTATTCACAGTCATTTTCAATATAGTCACAATCCATGTGAAACTATGTTCTCCCTTTAATGCCTGATGATGTGCACAAGATCGTTGTCATCTTCTATGCCTTATTTTTTCTATCAGATAACCCATCTCCTCGCTTTTGAGCAAGACAGACACCAGGCAATAAATGACAAGGCACAAAGCCATCCCGCCCCCCAGATAGACGGCCTTCTTCAGTGCATGACCGCCTGAGGTCCAGAGGTCTCCTTTCAGCAGGAACCATCCGGCCAGCCCCATCAAAGTGGATGCCAAGACAGTTTTTGAGAAGGACCTGACGATACTCCTTGTGCCGATAAGACCAAGTTTTTTTCTTAAAAAGTAAAAAAGCAGCAGGAAATTAACGCATGAAGCAGAGGCATTTGCCAATGCCAATCCCCGATGTTGCATAGGCCCCATGAGAACCAGGCTCAGAAATATGTTCACCAGCATTGCCGAGGCGGCTATCTTTACCGGCGTCCTGGTGTCCTGCATGGAGTAAAAGGCGGCGGTTATGACCCTTACGCCCACTATGGCCCAAATGCCCAGGGCATAAAACATCAGGGCATCGGCAGTTCCGATAGTTGCTTCAAGCCCGAATTTACCCCTCTGAAACAGGGTGTTGACTATCGGTGTCCGGAGCGCGATGAGACCGGCCATGGCAGGGACCGTTATGAAGAAGAGCAGACGCAGGGCAAAGGAGAAGTCTTCCTTTAACTTGCCGATTTCTTCCCTGGCAGCATGCTCCGAAAGCGCGGGCAGCACGGCCATGCCCATCGCAACCCCGAATATCCCGATGGGGAACTGTATAAGTCTCATGGAATAGTAAAGGTAAGTGATGCTGCCGGTTGCGAGATATGACGCGAGGATTGTGCTTACGAATATGTTGAACTGTGACACGGCCATGCCTGCAGTGGAAGGGATTATAAGCAGCCCGATACGCCGGAGGCCCGGATGCAGGCCCTCCCTGTTCTCCTTGCCGGTTTCGGCACTCTGGCTTCTGAAGCGGTATCCCTGCCTGAAAAAGGAAGGGACCTGAAACAGGAACTGCACCAGGCCGCCCGCTGAAACGCCTATTGCTACCGCTATTATTGGATTTGCGAACCTGCTTGAAAGGGTGATGATGCAGACTATGGTCACGACATTGAGCAGGGCCGGGGCAAGGGCGGGTATGAAAAAAACGCCGCTTGTATTTAAGGCCCCCATTGTGAGGGCGGCGAGGCTTACGAAGAGGAGGAAGGGAAACATTATCCTGGTGAGGAGGACGGTGTTGGCGAATTTCTCGGGGTCGCTGAGAAAGCCCGGAGCCATAATGGTCACAATGGCCGGCGCGAAGATTATACCGAGCAGGCATATCAGGCCGACAAAGGCCATTATAAAGACAAAGGCGGAGCTTACTAGCCTCTCGGCCTCCGCCTTCCCATGTTTTGTCCGGTATTCTGTAAGGACGGGGACAAAGGCCGAGGACATGGAGCCTTCGGCAAAGAGTTCGCGCAGGAGGTTGGGTATCCTGAAGGCGACGTAAAATACATCCGCAAGGCCGGACGCTCCAAACAGGCCCGCGATTATCATATCCTTTACGTAGCCGAGTATACGGCTTGTAAAGGTGGCAATGGACATGAGACCGGCGGCCCTTGCTATTTTCCCCTTTGCACTCATTCAGAAATCACCATCAATATTATATCAGTAATGTCTGAAACCGTATCAAGGGTCTGGAATCCGACGTGCAATCCTGGAAGAGAACGCTACATGCCTTTAGGTTTGACACGTCTTGTCGGGACCGCGTTCCAGGGGTCATCCGGCCAGGGATGCTTTGGATAGCGTCCCTTGAGTTCCCTTTTCACCAACCGATAACTGTTGTCCCAAAAACCCTTCAGGTCCTGAGTAATCTGGACGGGTCTGCGGCCAGGGGACAAAAGATGAAGGAGGACCTTCACGCGGCCGCCTGCTATCTCCGGCGTGTCGGCAAGTCCGAACATCTCCTGGAGTTTTACGGCGAGCACCGGGATTTCTCCTGAAGCATAATCGAGCGCTATGCGGCGGCCGCTCGGGACGAAGATCGAAGACGGGGCCCGTTCATCCAGCAGCCGTGACTGCTGCCATGTAAGAAGGCCCCTCAAGGCGGGGAAAAGGTCCAGCGCAGTAATATCGCGACTGCTCCGCGTCTTGCCAAGCCACGGCTGAAGCCACTTCTCTGGAGTTGCAGTCAGATGCTCAACCGAAAGGTCAGGCCATGCCTCTTCCGTAAAGACCCTTTTCATGAGGGCGACCCTGCCTTGCAACTGCCGCGCCTCTTTACTGAAATTGAGCCTTGCCTGAGACGTTCGTACCGCCTCGCAAAGCAGGGGAGCAGCCTCATCATCCGAAGGATTGAAAGGCCTTTCAGACAGGACAACAGAACCCAGCAATTCTTCAATCACTGCCGTAAGCCCTCCCTCCCTCTTGTCCCACTCCACCCGCCTGTTGTTTCTTATACGGCCCGCGCACTCTTCACGAATGAGCGTCTCCGTAAGTGGTGAGGCAATATGCACAATGCCTTCGGTCTTATCTCCTGCATCCGCATTTACCGCAACAATATACGGACTTTTACTCAGGCCGCACATGAAGGGCAGGCGCACGCCCCTTCCGCTGACAAGGATGAAACGGCCTTCACCCTCCACGCGAAGTCCGGCTATCCTGTCCGGGAAGGCGCATAAAATGAGGCGCGAGACAATATCCGCATCACTTTTCTCCCATACTGAAGCCTGCCCGGTCTTGGGCAATAGTCGTCTGAGTTGGTCGGCAGACCTTTGAACAGTCTTCAGCGCTCCAATATCAACCCAACCGGGCAATTCCTTTCCGTCCCGCCATGCATTCAGCAAATCGATCCTGTGAGCGATGTCGGGATCACCTTCATGGACCATGCGACCGATTAGGCCTGCCGGTGCGCTCCTGCGGAATATGTCTCTTTCCGAAAGCAGTGCGGCAAGGTCCGAACTCAGGCCCGTACAGCCAAGTTCCGAAGCCCTGAGCAGCAGCCGGGCAAGCCTGGGATGGAGCGGCAGGCGCACCATGGCCTTGCCGGTTGAGGTCACTGAACCGCCTGTATCCAGCGCGCCCAGATCGGCAAGCAGCTGCCGCGCAGACTCAACAGAGGAGGCAGGAGGCGCGTCAAGCCAGGACAGCTCAGCCGGGTCCCCGACGCCCCAGGCAGCCAGTTCAAGGACAAGCGATGAGAGGTCGGATTCCAGGATCTCAGGCGGTGTAAAGGGCTTCGACGATTCAAAGCTATACCGGCTGTAAAGCCTGTAACAGACGCCGGGACCGAGACGGCCTGCCCGGCCCTTGCGCTGTTCGGCAGAGGCCTTTGAGACCGGGACGGTTATCAGCCTGTTCATGCCGGTTGACGGGTCATACCTGAGCCTGCGAGTAAGACCGCAGTCAATCACCACCCGCACTCCTTCTATGGTAAGACTCGTTTCGGCTATGTTGGTTGAAAGGACGATTTTGCGATTTTCACAAGGGAGTAGGGCGCGCTCCTGCTCCTCAAAAGGAAGGTCGCCGTAAAGTTGGTGCAGGGAAAGCCCTTTACCTTTAAGTTTAACAAGAGGAAGCAATGCCTCGCTCGCAGCACGTATCTCACCTGCGCCGGGCAGGAATACGAGGATATCTCCGGCGCATTCTTTAAGCGCGGTCTTTACCGCATCAGTCGTTTTTTCGTACAAGGGTTTTCCCCTCTTTTCTTCTATATACCTTTCTTCGACCGGAAAGGCCTTGCCAGAAGAAGAAATTACAGGGGCACTGCCAAGCAGTGATGCGATGGGTCCGGTGTCCATAGTCGCCGACATGACAAGGAGCTTTAAATCAGGTCTGAGATTAAGGCGGATATCGAGACTCAGCGCAAGGGCCAGATCAGCGTGCAGGCTGCGTTCATGGAATTCATCGAAGATTATCATAGAGACCCCGCGGAGTTCGGGGTCAAACTGGATGCGCCTGGTAAGTATCCCCTCGGTGACGACCTCGATCCTTGTCTCCTGGGAGACCTTGCTCTGGAAGCGTATTGAATAGCCGACAGTCTTGCCGGCAGGTTCATCAAGCAGGCGCGCCATCCAGCGGGCTGCCGAGACAGCGGCTATCCTGCGCGGCTCAAGCATGATTATGCGACCTTGCTCAGGCGGTATTAACTCAAGCAGGGCGATTGGGACCCGTGTTGTCTTGCCGGCGCCGGGCGGGGCATGCAGCACCACCGAAGGATTATTAATAATCGCTTCTTTCAGTTCCGGGAGTATGGGGTCAATGGGGTAAGGGTTCATGTGAAGGATTACGGCCTATTCTAACACAGTCCGGATTGATCAAACAGATGACCTGAGAAGAGGCCTGCATTGGCAACCTTGAATCACGCGTTCAGCATAAGGTATGATGATTAACCAGGGCTGAGGAACAACCTCGCCGCGCCATTCAAACAACACCTACACAATCCGGGAGGAACTTTTGAACGATAATGTCAGGGTCAGGTTTGCCCCCAGTCCTACGGGACACCTGCATATAGGCGGGGCCAGGACAGCCCTTTTTAACTGGCTGTTCGCCCGTCATAACAAGGGTACATTCATCCTCAGGATAGAAGACACGGATACCACGCGTTCAACCGAGGAATATATCGGCGCCATCTTAGAGGGCATGAAGTGGCTGGACCTTGATTGGGACGAAGGACCATACAGACAAACCGACAGGTTCGATATTTACAGACAATACGTGGACAGGCTGCTTGGTGAAGGCAAGGCCTATTATTGCTGCTGCCAGCCGGAAGAACTGGAGCAGCGGAGACAGGAGGCCCGCTCCAAAGGACTGCCTCCAAAATACGACGGCAGATGCAGGGACCTCGGCAAACCCATACCAGGCAAGCCCGCTGCCGTAAGGTTCAAAATGCCCCAGGAGGGCGTGACCGTTGTCAGGGACATTATCAAGGGCGCTATTGAATTTGACAACAATCAACTGGAAGACATGGTCATAATGCGCTCCGACGGTTCTCCCACGTACAACTTTGTGGTGGTTGTTGACGATATAGACATGAGGATAACCCATATCATAAGGGGCGACGATCATGTAAATAATACTCCAAAGCAGATCCATATCTACAAAGCCTTCGGCTGGGAACCGCCCCAGTTCGGGCACCTGCCGATGATATTGGGCGCTGACAAGGCAAGGTTGAGCAAAAGGCACGGTGCGACTTCGGTAATGGCTTATGAAGAAATGGGCTACCTGCCTGGGGCGTTGGTCAATTATCTGGTAAGGCTGGGTTGGTCCCACGGAGACCAGGAGGTCTTCACAAGGCAGGAACTCATTGACTACTTTTCACTGGATAGCATCGGGAAGTCTGCGGCCGTATTCAACCCTGAAAAGCTGTTGTGGCTCAACGCACAGTATATGATGAACTCCGACACTGTCTCGCTTGCAGTCAAAGTCAGGCCTTTTCTGGTAAATGGGGGAGTTATAGAGGAGAACGGCGAACTTGACAGAGCTTGGCTTCAAAAAGCGGTTGCCTCCCTCAAAGAAAGAGCCCGGACGCTTATTGAGCTTGCATCTTCCCTTAAATATTACATACAGGATGATGTTGAGATAGACCCAGAGGCCCGCGAGAAATTCCTGAAGCCCGAAGACCTTAAGCTCCTTGCCGAACTGCGTGATGAACTTGCCAGCCTTAAGGACTGGAGCGCAACAGGGTCCGAAGAAATATTTAAGGCCCTTGCTGAAAAACACGGAGTAAAGCTCGGGGCGCTCGCCCAGCCTGCCAGGGTGGCAATTACAGGCGGCACAGCCAGTCCAGGCCTTTTTGAGGTCCTGGAGATCGTGGGAAGAGAAAAGGTCCTCAGGAGATTATCGAAGGTAATAGAGGAGGGTTAGATGGCGCTTGGCAGAGACTTATTGGATATGCTGGCCTGTCCCAAGTGCAAGGGAGACCTTGTTTACAGGGAAGGGGAAAACGTCCTTGCCTGCGGGAAGTGCAAATTGATGTATCCGGTCAGGGATGATATACCGATAATGCTGATTGAAGAGGCGGTTGGATTTGACTAAAGCCGGATGTTGAGGGAATTCTGTCAGAACTTGTCTCCTTTTTTCACCCGCCACCAGCCGATACCGTATGTGCGATTAAGTGCCAACCTCAATGCTTCGATGTCCGGCTTATCATTTGGAAGATCCTTGCCAGGGAGCGGATAAAGCCGCGGGGTCTCTGACATATCAAGGATGAAGTCCTTCCCTATAATCCGTTGCCAGCCGATGCCGATAAATTCCTTGTCCGGCTTAAGCATGTCCTGTCCAACGGAATAGTATGCAAATCCCTTTGGGGCCGCCAACTCAATCAGGGTTGGTCCGATGTCTATGTGAGAGCCTGCCGCGCCCTCAGGCATCCTGATCCCATGAAGAACGTCTTTTCCATAAAGAATGAATGGGACTACGGATTGTTCAAAGAAGTCCGGCCTCGCATTGATGAATTTGCGGCCGAAATGGTCGCCGGTGAAGGCAAAAAGCGCGTTAGGAAGCCTTGTCTCGGACCTCTTGACAAAATCGCCCAGGCACTTGTCCGAATACCACAGATGACCGAGCATTTTAAGACTTGTGGTGTCCCCGAATATCGGTGCAATGTCGCCGGGTATTTCCTTGAGCGGAAACCCCTTGCCCCATACGTCGACATTGTAAGGTGGATGGTAACTCGTCGTCATTATCAGGTTGTAACTCGGGCGTTCGTTGCTTGCTGTTTTGATAATAAAATCCATAAGGTACTCGTCATCCACACCCCACTCATGGGTGGCTGCTTCGCCCTTCATGTGCGGGGTGCCGTATACCTCTTCTGCTCCCTGGTCCCGGGCGAAATCTCCAAACCGCTGCCAGCTTAGATATCCACCGTAGAAGAGCCTGGTCCTGTATCCCAGGCGCCTGAAGGTCTCAAAGATTGAAGACGGGTAAGGGGTCCTGGAAGAAGGCAGGAAGTTGATCTCAACGCCGGCATATGGCAGGCCCGTTATAATTGCGCTGAGCGATTTCATGGTGCCGCTGGATGAGGGCAGGAAGTTTGCAAAATGGATACCTTTGCGGCCCAGATTGGACAGTTCCGGGGTCAACCCGAGGGATGCATATTTTTGCAAAAAAGGCCAGGCATCATAGCTTTCCATGACAAACAGAAAAATGTGGCGGGGCCGCGTACCCTTTGGTCCCCTGGCGTGTCTGAGCAGATAGGAGTCCAGATTATCATAAGATGCCTGATTATGAAACAGTTCCTGCGCAGCCTTTCGGACGTTTCCATCCGGCAAAAAGGCTTTAAGGCCTTCTCCGCCTGTCTGCCGCCTGTGGTCCCTGACCGCAAAAATAAGAGAGATATAGGGATTCGCAACGGCCTTGTTCAGAAATTCATCCGTGGTGATAGCCGCATCCTGGCGCTGCATTGGCCTGCGGCCCGCAGAACCCCGGATACCGATTACAATCATTGACACAACAAGCAGGACAATCAGTATCTTCGGAAAAAGCCGGAACAAATGACAGGCAATTCTTTCTGAGAGGCCAAAACGCATATCCAGAAACCGCTTTTGCAATACAATCATAACTCCGGAGATCGCGGACATGACAACCAACGAAGGGATTGGATAATATTCCGCCCAGATGGTTTGGAATATCGCTTTTGTATCGTCATAGTATAAATTGAATATCAAGCTGTTGAACTGCTCATTGAATTCCCTGAAATAGCCGAACGTCACTACCCATATAATGGACGTCAGGACAATAAAGAAAACGCCGACAGCAAACCGGATGCGTTCGGCATTCCTCCCGCTCTCGCTAAAAAAGGACGGCACGGTCGCGCCGAAAAAAGAGAGCAGGACGCAGTAAGTTGCAACCATCGAGTCAAAGCGAAGGCCGTTCAGGTTAGTCCACATTATATCGGACAAAGTGCCACTCGCATCGATACTGTTTCTGAAAAATAGAATAAAGGCCATTCGGAACAGGGCCAGATAAAACATGAAAAAAAGCCATTGCGTTATGTCCTTCAGAAATTGGAGGAAGAAGCGGTTAAAGCCCTGAACGGGTTGATTTTCATTTAGCAGAGATTGCATCGTCTTGTTTAGTCTCAAACCAGGGAGTATTTACACGCTGTTATCCGAACTCATGGCCTTTGTGTAAAGGTTACGATAGATACCGTCCACTTTGACCAGTTCTTCGCCAGCCCCCTGCTGAACAATTCCGCCTTTATCCATGACGATTACCCTGGAGGCGTTTTTTAAGGTTGAAAGCCTGTGAGCAATGATTATGGTCGTCCTGCCAGGCAAAAAATCCTCCAGCGCCTTTTGTATGTTCGCCTCAGACTCCGAATCAAGGGATGACGTTGCCTCATCGAGAATCAGGATTTTCGGATTTTTCAGGATTGCCCTGGCAAGGGCAATCCTCTGTTTCTGCCCACCGGACAGCTTTACGCCGCGCTCACCAATGCCGGTGTCGTATCTCTTCGGCATGGTCATGATAAAATCGTGGGCATAGGCGGCCTTGGCAGCCTTTTCTATTTCTTCATCGGAGGCCCCGGGCCTGCCCCACCGGATATTGTTTCCGACGGTATCGTCAAAAAGCATAATATCCTGAGACACCATACCGATATGAGATCGTAACCATTTAAGAGAATAGTCCCTTATTTCCATGCCATCAACACTTATTGTCCCTGAATAGTTGTGCCAAAACCCCATCAGCAGGTCGGAAAAAGTGCTTTTGCCAGCTCCACTGTAACCCACGACCGCAAGCGTCTCACCGGGAGATATCTCGATATTGATGTCCGCGAGCACGTCTTCCCCCGATTCTGCGTAGCGGAATGAGACATCTTTATATATAATATGCCCTTGCACAACGATGTCTTTCTCTTTGCCCTGGATTTCGCTTTCAAGAAGAAAAATTTCCTTTATCCTGCCAAGTGAGGCCCTGATTACCTGAAAATAGTTATTCGCCTGACTCAGTCTCTTCATCGGGGTATAAATCATCAATACCGCGGCAACAAAAGAAAAGAAGTCTCCGACCGGAAGCCTTCCATTAAGGATCAAATAGCTGCCGTACCATAAGATTACGGCAATGCCGACGCCTGCAATGACCTCCAGGAGAAATGAAGTGAACTCATTAATCCTGACCTCCCGCATTGCATTTCTGTAATGATTTGCTGTGGCATGTTCGTTGCGCCTCAACATTTCCTCTTCCATTGTAAAAGACTTTATAACCCTGATTCCCGCAAGGGTTTCATGAACTATCTCGGTGACTCTGGAAATCAAGTTTCTTGTTGCGACACTGGTCTTTTTCATGCGCTTACCCAGTCGGTCCGAAACCAATACAATAAGAGGAATTACAGCAAAGGAGAGCAAAGCCAGGTCCCATCTCCTGTATAGCGCCACAAAGGCGAGGATTATAATAGTTGAGGACTGCACGAAGAAATTCTTGGCCACGTAGGCAATCTGACCCTCAAGGACCCCGATATCGTTCAGTATCCTGGAAATAATCGAACCGCTGGATTTCCGTGCATAAAACACCATGGGAAGCCGCAGGAGTTTTGAGTAAATATCCTGTCTCAGGGATTTCACGACTTTGGCCCCTATCGAACTCATGAGAAAATTGTTAATAAAATCGAACATGCCGCGCATGACAAAAAGCAGGAACACACCGACAGGCAGGAAAAGCAGGAGGGTCCTGTGCTTTTCTACAAAAAGATTATCCAGTGCGGGTTTTACAAGCCAGGCAATGGCGCCGTTGATGGAAGACACAAGCAGACTTGCCGCTATCGCAGCCGCCAGACGCGGAAGGTACTCCCTCGTCAGCACCCACAGTGAGTGCACATCATTTTTCCATTCCTTATCGGAAACCTTTTCAAATAAATTATGCATTTTGTAGTATACAACAAAAATAACAACGGGTTGGACGATATTTCATTCTGGGTTTCAGTTTGCGTGATAAGCGGTATTTATTTGTGTATGGACACGGCAAACTAATAATGCATAAGTCGGATTCGGGCCTATAGCCATCCTTTCTTGCGAAGCCGTTTTTTTATGGAACTTTCCAACTGCAGCACAGGAGCCAATATCACAGACCACAACCTGTCGGCCATAGTTACCTCCTCTTTGCCAGCTATATGGTTTTTGCGAAGTACAAGCAAACTGTCTACCAGTCCGAGCAGTTCAAAGTGAGTATTCTTTTTCATAAACCTGTCAGCAGCCAGCTTGACCCCTTTTGAAGGCCCATAGTCGTGCATGCATATTACGCCTCCTGCATTCAGCAAGCGGGTCCACCGCAAATCTTCCATCACCCGATGAATTTTATGGCCGGCATCGATCAAAATAAAATCAAAAATCTCTTTATTACTGTATGCCTCATTAAAAGCTTCAACACTTGTTTTAATGCGAAAATCAACGCCATGTTCCGAAAGTCCGTTATTTTTAAGATTTGTTTTTATTATGTTTAACTGGTCCGGGAAATAAGTCATGCGGTCAACGACCACAAAGGGCGGCCTTGTTTCGTCCTCAAACACTTTCATTAAAAGGCAAAGAGTGCCTCCCGCTGCCGTCCCTATTTCCAGATGTTTCCCCGGGAAACCCATTCGGCGGCATATTTCCAGAAGATATGATGCCTCGTCTTTCGTCACCTCTGGCTTGAGTGTTTCAGCAGACTTTCTCACAACCTATCCTCTTCTACCAGGAAGAAAAAAACGCAAATGTCTCTCATCATTTTAACCATTCTGTCTCCTGCATGCTATAAAAACTCTCCCTATCAAAGCCGGTTCAAAATAGAAGCAAGTTTTGAGGCTACGACTGGTATGGAGAAGCGTTCCTCTGCCTTGCGGCGGGCGTTGCCTCCCATTTCCCTCCTCAGTTCAGGATTCCTGATTAAAGTCTCCAGTGCCCTGTAAAAATCCTCCAGTGTGGAGACGACAAACCCTTCCTTGCCGTTTTCTACAATGTCCCTGTTACCTCCAACATCCGAGCACACAACTGTGACTCCGGACGCCATATATTGAATCGCCTTGTAGCCGCACTTGCCTGCGGTCCATTTATTGTCAGGCATAGGCATGACACCTATATCAAAAAGGGCTATCTCCGCTTCCTGGGTTTCCAGGGACCAGGGGATATTTTGTATTCTGACCCCATCAATAGAAATGGGAGCGTTACTAACTATGTTGAGCTGAATACTATATGTCTGGGCCAGACGCCGCAAAACTGTACTTATTGCCCTCAAATGATGCAGGTTGCCTTTGCCGCCGACCCAGCCTATAACCGTCTCATCTGATGAACAGCCGTAATCTTTCACCGGCATATTGCGTGTTTCTACTGCCGAGGGCAGAATAAAGGTATTATGGTTTAATCCTGATGCATAAGCCGCCAGCAATGCGTTGCCTGCAATCACCATGTCAGCTTTTGTTACAATGCGTTTGAATTTTATATATCTGGACAGGCTAAAAAAAGATTTGTGCGTGTCGTCTCTGTTATAGATGGCATCGTCAAAGTCAAAAACAAGTTTGGAAGAGTTATTTCTGAAAAGTAAGACTTCATAATAAGACAATAGTTTTTTCTGAAGGTAAACAATATCGGACTCCTTGAGACGTTTTAATAGTATGCTTTTCCCGCTAAGCGTTTTGGGATAGTCTATGACTTCAGCCAGTATGCCGTATAACTTCATTTCCGGCACAAGGTTCCTTACCCTTATCCGACTGCTGGGCATTGTTTCATCCTGGCATATGAATAATACCCGTTTTTTCATTCGGCACCAGCGCTTTTTATCGCATATACGGTCATCCTGCTCGTCTTCCCTACAAGAGACAGTACTTTTACAACAGGTCTTACAAAAAGCTTTGCGACTAATTTGGAACTCAGTATCCTGAAGAGTAATTTATTGTCCAGATAGGATGCGGATTTGATCATGTCCGTAACACTGTTGTGATGCAGCAGTTTTTCCACTCTAAACCCTGTTTTCTCCAGAAGAAGACCGACGGTTTCAGGGGTAAAATGGTTCAGATGTTGAGGGACGTGCAAGCAATAGGCCTTGCCTCTAAATATCCACGCCTCAAAGCCGGAAATGTCCGGGATCGACAGGATAAGTCTGCCGTTTGCTTTCAGCAGCCTGTAAGCCTCGATCAGAATTCCGGACGGATCATGCAGATGTTCCAAAACCATGCTCATATTGATAACATCAAAAAAAGCATCTCCAAAATCCATGTTGTCTATCGTGCCTTGTCTGACTTTCAGCCCCAGTTCCTCTGCAGCATATTTCACTGCCTGCTCATGCATTTCTATACCGTAAACCTCCCAACCGAGGTTTTTCATACTGCAAAGATATTTCCCCCAAGAGCATCCTACATCCAGGAGCTTGCCGTGTTCGACATACCTCGGGATATGGGCAAGATCGAATTTCCTCTTCACTCGATAAAACAGGTACATGGAAAAATCCAGGATTTTCGGTATGCCTCCAAGATGATAACCGTAATAGTTCGTTAGGATTGAATTGACAAGCCGCTTTTTTAAACCGGCCACCCGTTTGGGGTGCTCAGGCTTATAGTATCCAGCTGTAACCGGATAGAAATACCCTATGGTATCCGGGGTAGGCCTGGGATTGGTAAACTTGAAGCCGCATTTTACACATTGGACCACATCAAAGGTCCCGTCAAGCCCGTTGTACAGTTCTTCGGCGTCTTTTATGTAAACCGCATATTCATTCGAACCGCAAATGTTGCAGTTAACTTTTTCGAGCTTGTATTTCATCTATGCCGCCGGTATAATCCGTTGACTCTTAGGTCGGATTCTATCCTGAAAGAAATGTTAAGATTATTTGTTATTATAATTTATGAAACTATTTTATTTCTATACTAAATGCGACTTGCCATAATCAAGAGCAATTACACCCCCTTCGGAGGGGCTGAAAAATATACCACCAGGCTTGTCAAGGCATTCGCTGACCTGGGGATAGAGGTTGACTTGCTTGCTGCAGGTCATGGCGAATGGGGAGATTGTCCCCAAAATGTAAGGACTATTGAACTCAGTCAGTTCCGATATAATAACCTTCTGAGGACCTTGAGTTTCAATTCATCCGTCCGCGCCTACTTACGCAAACAACATTACGACTGCATCCTGGGTCTTGACCGAACGGATTATCAGACTCATCTAAGACTTGGCGGCGGGTGCCACGCCTCGTGGCTGGCAAGGAGAAGCGTGGAAAGTACACCTTTCAGACGCCTGAGCTTCAGGCTTAATCCTTTTCATATCGCTACGGTAAATCTTGAAAAGAGGGCACTTAGAGAGAAACGGCTAAAGACAATATTCTGCAATTCCAACATGGTCAGAAATGAGATAGCTCATTATTATCCTGAAAGTTCAAGCAAGGCTGTTGTAGTTCATAACGGAGTGCAGTGGAACGAATTTGAATTGGCCTTCAATCAAAGAGCAGAGCAGAGAGAGAGCATACTGAAGAACTTCAACCTTGATCAGGACAAGTTCTTTTTCCTTTTCACAGGAAGCGGCTATGAACGAAAGGGGTTGCTTAAGGCTATCAAGGCAATGCCGCTTTTGCCCTCACATACGGAACTGCTGGTTGTTGGAAAAGACAAGGATGAGGGATGGTACAAGGAATTTTGCAATAAAATAGGCCTTGCAGGAAGGGTCCATTTTTTCGGTCCGCAAAGAGACATTATCCCTTTTCTGCAGATCGCCGATGCCTTTGTGCTGCCGACTCTGTACGATCCTTTCTCAAACGCCTCCATTGAGGCCCTTGCCATGGGTCTGTTCACCATTACGAGCAAAGCCAACGGATGCTCTGAGGTCATCAGAGACGGAGACGGTTTCATAATAGAAGACCTTCAGGATATTGATTCAGTGGCCGAAGCCATGAGAGGTGCACTTGGACAACACGCTGATAAGGAAACGATCCGCAAAAGCGTAAGCAATCTGGATTTTGAAATCCAACTAAAAAAAATAGTTGATGTCTGCATCGAGGATACTTCCGGAAACTGAGTTCCTGCCTGCAATTTAATTGCTGATTGCTTCCCCACATGCAGGAGCCAGTCCCCATGAGTCCGGACAGCCGACCAGATGCCAGAAAAAAAGTCTAGCCTGCAACAACAACTTTCCCCTGCATTTTCGAATTAAAAACAGAACTGCAATATTGCACAAAAACAAAAAAAAGATGCCTATTGACAGCTTGAGCATGAGGCTCATCCTCAGAATAAATAGTATTAAGGCCCCCCTGTGCTTCCTGAAAAAGATATACCTGGACCTCCAGTATTCTATCCTGGCCGGCACATATGTCTTTTCCACAGTTTTCCCTTGCAGATGAAAAATAAAGGCGCCCGGATGATGGAAAACCTTCCAGCCCTTTTTTCTGAATTTCAGACACCAATCGGTTTCCTCATAAAAGAAAAAATAATCCTCATCCAATAAACCAACATCTAAAATAGCCTCCTTTCTTACCACCATACATGCGCCTATGATTGACTCCACTTCTATTGGCTGTGTAAAGTTATTTTCCTTGCCCGGATACTTTTCAGGCAGGATGAAACGCAAAAGGCTCTTATTTCCCAGTTCGGTCAATAGAGATGGGGTGTTCGCAATAGAGTTCTGCTTTGAACCGACTTCATTCAGGAGCTGCCCTCCGCATATCCCGGCCTCCGGAGTCTTATCCATGAAATCTATAAGCACATCAATAGATCTCTCCTTTAACCTGGCGTCAGTATTAAGAAGGACCGCAAATCTACCGCGCATTCGCTTTAAAGCTGCATTATTTGCCTTCGCAAAACCAAGGTTGGTCTTATTTTCAATAATGATTACTTCTGGGAAAAGCTGCCCTATCAATCCGACACTGTCGTCGGTGCTTCCGTTATCAACAAGCATGATTTCAAAAGAATGATTTCCTGCGGTGTTATTAATTGAACTAATGCAGTCAGGCAGAAGTTCGCAGGTGTTCCGGTTAACCACAATAAGAGAGATGTCAACAGCATCCTCCTTCATTGATTGCCGCCTTTATTGCTGACAGTCAACGCCCATAGCTTGGCATATTTCAAAAAAAGATAATATGAGGTGCCTGCACTTATAATAAAACCGCGGAATCCGTCAAGAATTCCTCTTTTAAGGAAAAAAACTTCCACAAACTTCCACAGCATTTTAGGGAAAATGATTAGATCAATGTGCTTGTCCCTTCCTGCCTTAAACATTTCTAAAGCAGAGATGTCCGAATAAAAATTTTGTTTGGCTACATATTGGGAAATGGACTCATATGTTATGTGGACAATGGGGACTGTTGCTGTTGCAACACTTCCCGATTCAATAATTACCTTGTCATGAGGATTTGTTCCCCCAAAACGTCCCTTGTCTTTTCTGAAAAGCCTTAAAACGTGGTCAGGATACCAGCCGCAATACCTGATCCATTTACCGAGGAAGTAATTTTGCCTTGGGAAACAGTAACCTTCAGCGCCGGGTTCCCCGAGGGCATTAACAACAAATTTCCTCACGGAATCGGCAGCTCTTTCATCGGCGTCAATACTGAATATCCAGAGATTTGAGGCCTTGTCGATTGCAAAATTTTTCTGTTCCTTATGTCCCGGCCAGGGATTTATAAAAACATTATCAGTATATTCTCGGGCTATGGCTACAGTCTTGTCGGAACTGCCGGAATCAACAACTACGATTTCATCTGCCCATTTGACGCTTTCCAGACAATCTCGTATGTTCCCTTCTTCGTTGTAAGTTATGACCGTAACTGTGAGCTTGTTCAATTCCACGTATTATCTCCCTGACCCGATTGTCTCCGAACAACATGGATTCCTGAGTCGGAATCCGAAAATGACGACTTTTTATGAGGCCGTCAATTATAATTAATTCAAAAAGGATAATACCAGTGAGCAAATTTACTCAAAAGCAGACACCAGTTGCAGCCTTACTTGTACTTCTTTTCTATGCGTTAATTCTTAATCTGCCTTATATCGACCTGCGGGAATTCCAGGGTGAGGAGGGGCGCAGGATTGTTATAGCTGCAAATATGGTCACGTCGGGAGACTGGCTCGTTCCATCAGTGGAAGGCACCGTCTACATGAACAAACCGCCTTTTTACAATTGGCTATTGGCGATTTTCTTTAAACTCACCGCATCCATATCGGAAACAACAGCCCGCATCCCATCGGTCGCAGCCGCTTTCCTGAGCGCTCTGGTCTTAAGTGTTTTCTATAGAAAAACCTGCAATGTTCAGACAGCATGGTTCATCCTGCCCGGCCTTGTATTTCTGACGTTTCCGGATGTGATGGATAAAGCAATCAGGGCCGAGATAGACATGACCTTCACCCTTATTATCACAATATCTCTATTGTCCTGGTTTTATTATCACGAAATTTGCGGCCGTCCTGCTGCCGCGTGGACCATCTCACTATTTTGTGTCGGATTGGGCGTTCTTACCAAGGGAATACAGGCGCCGGCCTTTTTCTATTGCGGCGTCATACCATATCTTATCTATACAAGACGTTGGAAAGGGCTTTTTTCACCTTTTCATGGGATAGGACTCACAATACTCGCGGGCATATTCTTTCTTTGGTTCATACCCTTTTCAAAAGAAACAGGGACAGACCGGGTCTTGCACACCTGGTGGACAGAAATAGCAGTAAGGACAAAACCACTGGGGGACAGTGGAGGTTTTTTCAGCCACCTGGCCAGGTTTCCTCTGGAATACTTCGCCGCCTATGCCCCATGGCTTTTTTTCCTGTTTCTCTGGAGCAAGTCTGATGCAGTCCCGGAGATGGATAACGCCCGGAAAGTTGCTTTGTTCTGCTCACTTTGCCTTTTGTTTTCAGTCCCGGTTTATTGGCTTATGCCCGGCGCAAGACTCCGTTATATCCTGCCACTTGCCTGCACCCTTTCTCTTTTGGTAACAATACCCCTTCATTTACTTGTTGAAGAGAAGCGATTAGAACCCTTATGGGTCAAGAGTTTGTTCCGTGTAACCGGCGTGCTTATGGTTGTTGCAGTGCTCTCTTTCCCCTTCTGGGGCGGAAGATTCAAGATTTTCGTAGCGTTCTCCTCACTCATCTTTATTAGCGGCACCTTTCTTTCCGGATGCATCCTTGCTTTGGGCAAAGGTTTTCTGCGGCAGAGAGTTATATTTTTGATAGTTGCCCTTCTTACAGTCAAACTATTGTGGGCCTCTCTCTATTTCCCGTACCATGAAAAATACTTGAGCCATAGTCGAAAAGCAGCGGAGGCAATCAATGCAATATTGCCTGGGGACGCTCGTCTTTTCGACTATGCCATTAACAACGCCCACCTTGCCTTTTATTTGGGACGACCTGTAAAACTCATCAGTAAACATGACGTGCCTTCACTAAAAGCAGGGGACTACATATTGACAAAAAAAGAACGGGCAGGCGAGTTCAATAGCTCCGAATTAACTTTTGTGCTGGATATAAAGGCAAGAGGGGAGGTCCTGGCTCTTTACCGACGTTAAAGCCTGCAATAATTATCCCCTTTTTTCGATGTGGGCATACACACAATTACCCAATCCTGATCGCCTCAACCGGACAAACGTTTGCAGCATCCTCGCAGTTGCAAGTGTCGCACTTATCAGGCCCAATGACCCATGCCTTGTCATCCCTGAGTTCAAAGACCTCCGGACATAACTCCACGCATGAACCGCAACCTACGCACAGATACATATCAACCGATGGTTCAGCCATAATAACCTCCAAATTTAATGAGAACATCCAACAAAATGACCTGATCAATAAATCAGATAAGGCATGGTATGTGAGCGGCATCGGCGGACCAGGCGTAGCCATGGACGGCGTAGCGGGCCGCCGCGCCTCGGAGCCGGGCCGGATGCCCGGCGAGAATGAGCGAACATGCCATGCATTGTCTGATTAACTATCATCATTTCGTTAGGGGCTCTAAGTTTCATGCTTATGATAACAAATGCTTGCAGAATCCTTCTATGACTAAAATCGTCCTCTGACCCGGTCAATTAAACAACAAAAAAAGCAGAAAAGTGAGGCCTGATCCCAGGATGGCGCCGGCTATAACCTCAAACAGGGTGTGCGTGCCTGAGAATAACCTGCTTCCGGAGATAAGGAGTGCCAGAAAGAGACAGACAATGGACACCCTGAAATCATGTGCAAGATAGGTGACTGAGACCCAGGCGGAAAAAGCCGTTGCGGAATGCCCGCTCGGCATGCCGCCGCGCAGGGGGTGTCCCTTCCCGGTATAGGCCTTAAAAACAATGACCGCTATAAGCACCAGGATTATTGAAATAAGCGCAATCTCCTCCCTGGAGTGTTTTGCTATGTACGGACCGGTTTCAAAAAGATTGCGAATATAAGGGAAGAGTATTGCATAGCCGAGCACAGCCGCTCCAAAGGCCGTAATGAGCACTGCGCCTGCTGATATATCTTTTACCGCCCTGGCTTTTTCATTGAATTCAGGACAGACCATATCAACAAGATACTCAAGTGCGGTGTTCAGCATCTCAGCCAGAAGGACAAGAATAACCGCAACCGAGATTATGAGAAAGTCCGTGCGGGCAATTCCTAACACATAACTGAGGATAAGCACTGCAAAAGCTGTATAAAAGTGGTATCTTACGTGCCTCTGGCTCTGGGCGGCATGGATTATTCCTTCTATGGCGTTGTCGGCGCTCTCTATCCACTTGCGCATAATTGTTCGAAAATCTCCTTTTCCAGCTTCCTCATTTTCTTGGCCTTGTACGCGCTCTTTTCGTGGTCGTGACCCAGCAGGTGCAGCAGGCCGTGGATGACAAGCCGTGTGAGTTCCTCGTAAAACGTAAAGCCATATTCAGCGGCCTGCCTGCGGGCCTGCGGGAGACATATGACGATGTCCCCCAATGGGCAGGGAGCGTATGTGCTGCAACATTTACCTTCCCCGATCTGGGGAAAGGACAATACATCCGTTGTAATGTTTTTGCCGCGATATGAACGGTTCAAGCTCATCATGCGTCTGTCGCCCACAAGCAGGACCCCCAGTTCCATATCCGGGAATTCCCCTCCACGGCAGGCGACTTTCAAAATGGAGAGCTTGACCGCCGCCCTTGCTATATCCCGTATCCTCCGGCAGCTTATCCTAATGCGTCTTTGGGTGTTCCTGATCTCTATTTCCATTCAGTTGCGCATGCGCGGTTTTTTTAGCCTCCTGGGACTCGCCGTGCATCCTGCTGTCCGGCTTGTGAACAAGAGTCTTGAGATCCACTTCCGGGTATTCTATCCTGCGGTGGAATATACTCGTGAGGATATAGGTAAACCTTCGCTTGATTTCCGACAGATCCTTGAGCGTAAGTTCGCATTCGTCTATCTGCCCGTCAAGAAATATATTATTGATGATCCTTTCCACAAGCGCTGAAAGCCTTGCCGGCGTGGGATCCGTAAGAGAGCGGGACGCTGCCTCAACAGCGTCGGACATCATGACCAGGGCCGCTACCCTCGTTTGGGGCTTGGGACCCGGGTAACGGTAATTTTCTTCTGAGAGCGCATTCTCGGAGTTTGACTCCCTGGCCTTGTTGTAAAAATATGTAATCAGGGACGTCCCGTGATGCTGCTGTATTATATCGGTCACGGTGACGGGCAGTTTATACTGTTTTGCCAGTTCAACCCCCTCTTTCACGTGGGATATGAGGATCATGCTGCTCATGTTGGGGGAAAGCCTTTCATGCTTGTTCTGTATGCCGGCCTGGTTTTCAACGAAATATTCCGGCATCTTTATCTTTCCTATATCATGATAATAGGCGCTTACCCTCGCCAGCAGCGGGTTTGCGCCGACCACCTCGGCAGCGGCCTCGGCCAGGCTTCCGGCTATGACGCAGTGATGATATGTGCCTGGAGCGGTTATCATGAGATTGCGCATCAGTTCCTGATCAACATCCAGCAATTCTATAAGGCTTATATCGGTCGTAATACCGAATACGTTCTCTATTATCGGAAGCAATATGGATATTATCGCGGCTACAAACAGGCCTGACATAGCTGCAAACATAAAGGCCGAAAGGGCGGACTCGCTGAACAGTATGCCTTTCTGCATCAGGATTATTCCTGCTGCCGCAATATTGACAATGCTGATATATATCCCCCCCTTGATAAGGGCGGAGCGTTTCTTGCATCGTATCACGCTGAAGGCGGCGGTGAGGCTCCCGACAAAGGCATAAATGGAATAAAAGGGGTTGTCCAGCCAGATGCCTGTAAGAAGACTCATGGCAAAGGAAAAAATCATCGCCGTATGAAAGTCGAAGATAAGGGCCGCCAGCATCGCTCCCACAGGGATCGGGAGGCCGAATATAAAGGCGGCGGCGCCGGACAGGCTCAGGCCCCGCTGCAGGCCGGCCAGCAGGTACGCCGATACCCGCCCCAGCAATAACGTACCGGTAACCAGGATCCCCAGAAGGAGCAGCATTTTGTAATTCCTGAGGTAGAGGGGCTTGTAGCGCTTGATATCGCGGTAAAAGACAAACAGCACCACCGCAACTATGAGAAATCCGCCCATGAAGCGGTCGATACCGGCACTGTGGTTGATAATCAGGGCGGCAACGAGCCCCAGTAGGAGAAGTGCGCATACCCTGCTCATGTCGCCGGAGTAGTCTTCCCTAAACTCCCTCAACCGCTCTTTGAAGCCTTTCTTCTTCTTTACAGGGTTGCCCTTAGGAGTCCCGTTTTTCATATCTTTCATATGCCCTCACAATTGCCTGGACAAGCCTGTGCCTCACTACGTCCCGCTCTGAAAAATATATTATTTTCAGATCTTCCACATCCTTGAGCACCTTGCAGGCGTCCACGAGTCCCGAGGTCCTTCCGGTCGGAAGGTCTATCTGGGTCACATCGCCGGTTATTACCGTCTTGGAGGCGAATCCCAGTCTTGTCAGATACATCTTCATCTGTTCCTGTGTCGTGTTCTGGGCCTCATCAAGGACGATGAACGAATCGTTCAGGGTCCTGCCCCTCATGAAGGCAAGCGGCGCTATCTCTATTATCCCGCGCTCTATCAGTTTCGTGGTCTTGTCTATCTCCATCATGTCAAAAAGGGCATCGTACAGGGGTCTCAGGTACGGACTTACCTTGTCCGCAATGTCGCCGGGGAGAAAGCCGAGTTTTTCGCCTGCCTCCACTGCGGGCCTGACCAGAACGATACGTGAGACCTGCTTGGTGAGAAAGGCGTTTATGGCCATGGCCATCGCAAGGTATGTCTTGCCCGTACCGGCAGGTCCGATGCCGAAAACTATGTCGTGCTTTTTTATGGCCTCAATGTACCGCCTCTGGTTTTCGGTCTTGGGGATAATAAAGCGCCGCTTGGAAGAAACGGGTATATTCGTGGAAAAGAGTTCCCTGACCGAGAGTTCCTCTCCCTCGGACACGGACCTTGCCGCATAGGATATATCCTCAGGCCTCAGGCTGTATCCGCTTCTGTTGACCTCACGGACCTCCTGTATAAGCTTTTCAGCCCTCCGGACCCCTTCATTTCCACCCTGTATCAGGAGCCTGTTGCCCCTGATAGTCACCAACACACCCAGAGATTCCTCCACAACCTTGAGCGTCTTGTCCAGACCGCCGTGCAGGAAGGGATATTCCCGGTCCTCATCGAGTTCAAGTTCAACGGTCTTATTCTCAGGATCCATGACCATCGCTTACAAGCGTCCCTGAAGCTTTATGCACAGCAAGACATTCGTCGCGCCCGTTGCCGGATTCGGGGCGGATTTTATGCAATAAGTGGAATGATTTAGATAAGACATTTCGAGTGGCGTTATCTGAAGGTCACAAAGTTGGGCATGCCGGTTTTCTTCTGAAGGGACCTCGAATTGAGGTCCGCCTCTTTTCTGTTTTTAAACGAGCCTGTCCTGACTCTGTAATAAGGCTCGCTGTCGGTCTTGTTCACAATATAAGTGGAGATACCCTTTGCCTTCAGCGCAGCCCTCAGTTGCATGGCGCCTTCTTTACTGGGAAAGGCCCCAAACTGAACAGTGTATAACTTGCCTGCGGATACTTTTGCCTTTTCACCCTTTTCATTCCTTTTTTTCCCGGAGGGCGCTTCTTTAGGCTTCGCAATTACTGAAACACTCTCCGGAGCGGTCTTTTTCATTATTTCCGGCTGAATAATGCCTTTTCCTCCACCCTTTCCCTTTATGTCGGACTGAGAGGCTTCGATTGTCTGTTTAGGGGTCTGTTCAGCTGCGGACTGTTGAGCGACTGCCGGACCTTCAGGTTTAATCTCGGCTGCCTCGGGCGGCAGGGATGAAGGCATTTTCGGATTGAACGGCACCGGCTTGCTGCTGATAGGCGGCTCCAGTATTCTCTTGTCTTCAGGCGAAGTCGCCGGAGGGAGAGGGAGACCGTGTTCGGATTCCTGTTTGTCAATCCTGCCAAAGCTGCTTCCCTTGTAACCAAGGAAGTAACCAACGCCGAGACTGATGGCAAAAATGACTACGGCGCCGAATATGACGGTGTTTCTGCCGAGGAGTAAAATTGAAGATTTATCCGTTACCCTTCCCCTCATAAAATTAGCATAGCATCACCATAGGAGAAAAATCTATAACCCAGGGCCAGTGCTTCCTTGTATGCATTAAGTATCCTTTCTCTTCCAGCAAAAGCCGCTGCGAGCATAAGCGGGGTGGACCTCGGGAGGTGAAAATTTGTGACAAGGCAATCCGCTGCCTTGAATTCATATCCGGGATATATAAACATATCGGTATGTCCGCGAAACGGTACGCGGTTCCTGCTGCCTGACACGCGGTCCCCTGCTTCCGGCCCTTCACCCTGATATGCCCCGGAAAAGAGCCCTTCTATAGCCCTTGTGGAGGTTGTCCCGACCGTGACAAGACGGCCGCCGGCTTTCTTTATTGATCTGATTTCCTCAGGCAGGGAAGGCCCTATCTCAAAATACTCCGGGTCCATTGCGTGTTCCCCGACAGCCGTCGCCTTGACCGGCTTAAAAGTCCCCACTCCGACATGCAACGTAAGATATGCAATCCTTATCCCTTTCCTTCTCAGGACTTCAAGGAGGTCCGCGGTGAAATGCATACCGGCTGTGGGGGCCGCGATAGAACCCTGTTTTTCAGCGTATACGGTCTGGTAACGCTCCCTGTCCAGTCTGTCCGGTTGTCTTTTTATATATGGGGGAAGCGGCATAAGGCCGTGACGCCACAAAACGTCATAAACAGAGGAACTATCTATATCCCGAAACCTGAGAAAGCTCCTGGGCCGGACTGACAGGGCGACTGTATTGCGATCTGAAGCGCCCGGTCCGGGTTCAGTCCATATATCAGCTTCAAGTCCGCCGGCAAAAGAGACTGTGCCGTTAAATCTTCCCTTCCGCAGTATCTCCCATACTGTTGCATTGCCGTTATGTCCGACAAGGAGAATATCCATCTTGCCGCCTGCGGGCTTTGTTCCCCTGAGCCTGGCAGGGAATACCTTTGTGTCGTTCATAAGGAGCATGTCGTTTTCACGCAGATAATGCGTAAGGTCAAAGAATCTCTTGTGTTCGGTCCTGCCGTCTTTGTGCAGGACGAGAAGCCTGCTGTGGTCTCTTTTGCCGGCCGGCCTCATTGCTATGGATTCCGGAGGAAGAGGGAAATCGAAATCAGCGGTTCTCATGGAGCTGAATTGTGGTCCCGTGATAAAATCTTGAAAGGATTTCTCTGTAATTCGAGCCCTCCCTGGCCATTTGCAGGGCGCCCCACTGCGACATGCCCACACCGTGGCCGTATCCTCCGCCGTCAAAGACATAGTAGTCACCGTCCCTGGACAGGTCGGTTATCATGGTGCTGGGCAGCTTGTCCCAGCCAAGGTTCTTCCTGAGTATAAAGGCAGATACAAGGGTGCTGTTGTCACCGAAGGAAAAAAGGAAGTCTCTCACCCGTCCTGAAACCGTATGCGACGCGATGGAAATGTTATCGAAGGCCCCGATATTTGCCGCCTGCTGCAGTTCGGATATTGAAAACTTTCTCTCCCACATGGAATAAGGGGACAGGTCGCTCTTCGTCTCCACCGGCCTCAGATATGGATAGCTCTTACCAAAGACCTCCGCCGGGTCCTCGGTCATATTGCTGCTGCAGGAGTGATAAAAAGCGACAATGGGTTTTCCTTCATAAGTCAGAATCTCTCCCGCCGTTTCATCAACAGCCTTCGCTATATTTTCCGGAACGGGATTCCCCTTATACACCTGATGCAGCACAGAGGACGTGAGATGGTATGACATCTTGCCTGAACCATTGCCGATCTTATGAGAAAGGGCATAAGTACGGGCGACAACCGACTGGGCCTTCAGCGCCTCCAGGTCCCAACTGTTGCCGACCTCCGCAGCAACAACCCCCTTTATATAATCTTCCAGAGGGAGTTCATTTACAACATACAGGCCGCTTTCTCCCTTCCAGACCTCTATCACACCCGAATATTTTATGCCGCCCAGCAGCACCGCACTCTTGCCGTTGCCGAGTCTCTCGAGGTGTTCATTTTTCTTTGGTGTCTTCATATTCTTGCCGTCAAGGAGCAGGACCCGTATGGTGCTGTCGGCAGCACATACAATGGGCGGCATGAACAGACAGAACAATAAAAAGCAGGATAAAAGGCGCCCTTTTTTAATCATTTTCTTCCATTTCTCCCTGAAATCTTTCCATCTCGGAATAAATACACCCGCAGTATTTCTGCCGGTAAAGGTCAAGGTCTCTCGAAGTCCTCCGACCCTCATTGAAACCGGACCTGAAGTCCTCCGAGAAAAACTCAACCGAATATTTGTCCTGCATGGCCCTGCCGATTTCCGCTATCAGGTCGAACTTCTGAAAAGGGCTGACCAGAAGTGATGTGGTAAACGCATCGGCATTCAGGGCAATCGCCTTTTTTGCCGCTGTTTCAAGCCTTACAGAATAGCAGTATTCACAACGCCTGTTTTCATTGCCGGCAACGTTTCTGACGTATTCCGTCAAGCCGTAATAATCTATATACTCCATATCCAGGTCCCAAAGGGTCTCAAGCTTTTTCAGAGAAGCCAGCCTGTTTCTATACTCGGCAAACGGGTGGATGTTGGGATTAAACCAGAGGCCTTTAACCTTAATGCCCCGGTCACGTAAGGCGCTTAAGGGATAAAGGGCGCAGTTGGAACAGCAGATATGCATCAGCAGCTTCATTTGTCATGGATTATAACATGCCCTCCCAATACTTTTCGCGGCGTATCAACCGATATGAACTGACAAACTATTGAAATGTGTTTCAGTCGGCAGGGCAAACGCACTATGCATAGAATGCTTATTGACATTACCGGTTTTGTGTCACTCCGGCTTAGCTTGTCCCGACTTGTTCGGGATCACCGGAGTCTTCTTGGTTCG
>Ga0315281_10000506_pt1 | contig 54282 bp, 59 predicted proteins | sample YL17G07_0_MG_FD_204540 | JGI IMG/M metagenome (GOLD analysis project Ga0315281, IMG submission 204540) | Sediment microbial communities from Yellowstone Lake, YNP, Wyoming, USA - YL17G07_0 | ecosystem: Environmental > Aquatic > Freshwater > Lake > Sediment | place: USA: Wyoming | collected...
TTGTCGGAGAGGGGCAGCCGCTCGGCAATCCAATCAGCTTCGGCGGCCCAACGCTCGGCATCTTCGCGTGCCGTGATGATACAAAACTCATAAGACAAATTCCAGGTCGACTCGTAGGAGCGACAACAACTCTAGATCAGAAGACGCGTGGTTTCGCCATGGTGCTGCAGACCCGCGAGCAGCACATTCGACGCGAGCGAGCGACTTCAAACATATGTTCGAATGAAGCCCTGTGTGCAGTTGCGGCGGCAATATATCTAGCTTCGCTCGGCCCGAGAGGTCTACGTGAGTTGGCGGAGACGTGTGCGGCAAACGCTAGTTACGCTATGAAAAAACTTGACGCCATCGATGGGCTCGAGGCCCCAATCTTCGCCTCGCCGCACTTCAATGAGTTCACGCTCAGATGCACACAACCGAAACTTGCGATCAAAAAATTCAACGCCAAGCTCCTCAAACAGGGCATCCAAGGGGGCAAGCCGATAAGGGACGAGTTCCCTGAATTCGGTGAGACGGCGCTCCTCTGTACTACTGAGTTGCACAGGAGAGAAGATATCGATCGGCTCGCAGATGTCGCGACCGAAGCGGTGGGGGCGAGGAAGTGAAATACCAACAAGCACGATGGGCGGATGACGGGCGTCTGGAGCCGCTCGTTTTCGAGTTGAGCAAGGCAAAGCGAATTGGATACACTCTCCCGCCAAAGGCACCATCGGAGTCGAATATTCCGAACAAACTTATCCGCACAGAGCTGGAGCTTCCGGAGCTATCTGAGCCAGAAGTGGTCAGACATTACACGCGGCTTTCGCAAATGAATTATGGCATCGATTCAGGATTTTACCCTCTAGGCTCGTGCACGATGAAGTACAATCCAAAGATATGTGAAGAGCTCGCCGCCCTCGAGACAGCGAGTTGCATCCACCCGTACCAAGATGAGGACACAGTTCAAGGGGCGTTGGAGCTGATGTACAAGCTGGAGCGATGCTTGGCCGAGATAGCGGGAGTTGCGCGGGTATGTTTGCACCCGTCTGCTGGAGCCCACGGTGAATTTTTAGGCATGCTGTTGACGCGGGCGTATCATAGGTCGAGAGGGAAGGAGCGCAACGAGGTCATCGTCTCGGATTCAGCGCACGGCACAAATTTTGCGAGCGCTGCGATGGCGGGGTTCGATGTGGTTGTCGTCCCCTCGAATTCTAGAGGCAGGGTCGATCTGGAAGCTCTACGCAAGGCGGTATCGAAACGAACGGCGGCGCTCATGCTGACAAACCCGAACACCCTCGGCTTGTTCGAGGATGAGATTTTAGAAATAGCAAAGGCCGTGCATAAGGTCGGTGGCCTTCTCTACTACGACGGCGCCAACCTCAACGGCATCTTGGGAAAAACTCGCCCTGGCGATATGGGCTTTGACATCGTCCACTTCAACCTTCACAAGACCTTCGGCACACCTCACGGCGGCGGTGGGCCAGGTGCGGGGCCGATAGGTGTCACAAGAAAACTTGAGAGATTCCTACCCGTTCCGACGGTGGAGTACGACAAGAAACGCAAGCGATATCATCTTGATTATCGTTGCCCGCAATCCGTTGGTAAAATAAAAAGTTTTTATGGAAACTTCGGCGTGCTCGTGAAGGCATACGCTTACATACTCCTGATGGGGGCGAGCGGGCTACGGGAGGTCACAGAGGCCGCGGTCCTCAACGCTAACTACATCATGCGCAAGTTGCAAGATGTCGATGGGTTTGAGATAAAATTTGATGCAAGCGGGCCATGCAAACATGAAGTCGTGTTCAGCGCTGAGCCCATGAACAAAAATTACGGAGTCAAAGCGCACTCCGTTGCAAAGCGATTGCTCGATTACGGCATACACGCGCCCACGTACTATTTCCCGCCAATCGTCCCGGAGGCGCTCATGATAGAGCCGACCGAAACTGAAACAAAGGAGGAGTTAGATCGATTCATTGCAGCCATGAGAGAGATAGCTGAGGAGGCGAAATCTCATCCAGATAAGCTACTCGCAGCACCGACGGCAACAGCGATCGGCAGGCTGGACGAGGCGAAGGCCTCCCGCGAACCCATTTTGAGTTGGAAAATGTACCGTAAACTGGCGAAGTGATGAAGAAGCTAGGCGTGATTGTTAATCCCATAGCAGGCATGGGTGGACGTGTTGGGCTGAAGGGCACTGATGGAGCGAAAATCGTGAAAAAAGCTGTAGCTTTAGGCGCAAAGCCCGTAGCGTCGCAAAAGGCAGTTGATGCTTTAAAAGAACTTTTACCTTATAAAGAAAATTTTCTCCTCATTACTTATCCACATGAGATGGGGGAGGACGAGGCGAAGAAGGCAGGGTTTCACCCAAAGGTTATTGGAAAAATAATCTCAGGGCAAACAACAGCTGAGGATACCATCCGCGCAGCTCGGGAGATGTCGATGGAAGGTGTTGATCTAATTCTTCTGGTCGGGGGTGACGGCACGATGAGGGACGCCATCAGTGCTGTAGGGACAATGACACCCCTGCTCGGTGTCCCAGCCGGTGTAAAGTTGCATAGCGCATGTTTTGCCAACACCCCTGAATCAGCAGGTAAAGTTGCGGCTTGTTTTTTGAGTGAAGGATTACCTCTCCGCGAGGCCGAGGTTATGGACATCGATGAGGACGCATATCGCCAAAATCGTCTTTCGGCGAAACTTAAAGGGTTCGCGAAGGTTCCTTACGAGCCGACGATGGTTCAAGCGACAAAGGAGGGGAGCACCGGCTATGAGCTCGCCGATCAAAAGGCGATCGCCAGGTGGGTTTTCGAGTTGATGGAAAAGGGACGTGCATACGTCTTAGGGCCAGGCACCACGACTCGAGCTGTGGCTGAGGAGTTGGGCATATACGACTCAACTTTGCTCGGCGTAGATATCATTCGTGATTACAAAATGGTCGCGAAGGATGTGGGCGAGGAGCGGATCCTACGGACGATCGAGGGTAAGCCAGCGACGATCATAGTGAGCCCAATAGGCAGGCAAGGCTTCGTCCTCGGGCGCGGCAACCAGCAGATTAGCCCAAAAGTCGTAAAGAAAGTTGGGAAGGATAACATTTTGGTTATCGCCACGCCACAAAAATTATCGTCTACGCCAACGCTGAAAGTTGATACGGGCGATGCAAAGCTCGATGAAGTTTTTCGTGGCTACATCAAGGTTATCACAGGTTATCATCAATCGCGCATGGTGAAAATCATCTAGCCGTAGAGCTTCTTTCGACATTTCTCACACAAAAAAGTCGACTTTTTATCTACCTCGTGGATGCTGTTCGAAAAACTCATCACGCAATCGGTGTTTTGGCAGTGCTCGAGCCCAAACGCATGTCCGAGCTCATGGATCGCCTCTTTAGTTGTGCGCTCGACGAGCAGTTCGTAGTTGGGTGGAAAACCGTAAAAAACTGGATCGAGTCGGCAGATGGACACCAGCGCAACGTTTCCTGGGCATTGAGCTTGACCGAACACGAAGTTTAACGAGCCGTGAAAAAGATCAGCATTTGTGAGGGCGAGCACTTTATTGTTTCCGGTTGTCTTGCGCCGCACATGGTCAAAAAGAACATCTGCATTGTGTTGCTCTCGAAGTGCATCGTATGCAGTCGGAGGTATCTCAATGGTTTCACCCACCTTGCAATCGTCGGCGAGCAATGCGAACGATTCCATGAGACGCGGTGGCAGGTCTTGGACAAGCTTCTCCGGAACCTCACCTACTTCGACAATTTTAATAATCAAGCGATCACTCAAATTTTTGTTTAACTCTCTAGATATTTGGATTTTTACTTGTTATAAATATAACAATTCTTTTAAAGAACTTTTGTCCATGAAAGTCTCACGCTCGAATGCTCCTCAAAATACTTCCTCACCGGCGCGAGGAGTTCGATGAGGGCCTCCGCGACCGCCCCTTTGAGGTCGGCCGGATGTAGCTTGCCCGCCGCATAGAGCTTCTTGAGCTCCGCGGCGCTCGTCACCTCAACCGCCCCACCGTACTTCGCCGCCCTCTTGATCTCGAGCCTACCTTTCGCGGGCAATATGACATGCTCCATGTACTCCACGATCGGATTGTCCTTCATCACCTTCGGCGGGCAAAAAGCCTTGCTCACCTTTTCTTTGATGACGGCCGGCTCATCGTCTATCGCTATGAAGTTACCTTTGCTCGATGACATCTTCGTCGCCCCATCTAGCCCATGAAGCAGCGGGATGTGAACACAAACCGGCTTGCGGTGGGCGATCTTCGGGAGCTCCTCGCGCGCGAGCATGTGCACCTTGCGCTGATCGATGCCCCCAATCGCTACGTCGACACCGAGCCACGCCATGTCCACCGCCTGCATAATCGGGTATAGGGTCTGAGCGACGTCCGGGTTCTCGAGCTGCCTCGATATCATGTCCATGCTCCTGCGAGCGCGCATGAGCGTGGTGTTGACGGCCATGCGCATGACATCTAGTGAGTACCTCTGCTCGAGCTGGACGTCCGAGCCGAGCATGAACTTCGTCCGCTGCGGGTCCAGACCCAATGCGATGAAGCAGTGCTTGTTGTATTCAGCTATCTTTCGGATCTCCTCGAGGGTGCCCTTGTGGTTGAGGAACGCGTGGAGATCCGCGAGGAGGACTATCACTTCGGCGCCGAGCTCCTGGAAGTCGACGAGTTTTCGAACGGTGAGGGCGTGGCCGAAATGGATCTTGCCGCTCGGCTCGTAGCCACAGTAGACCTTTATCTTTCCTCGCGCCAGCAGCTCGCGCAGCTCCGGCTCAGTCACAATTTCTTCCGTGCCGCGAGTCGCTAGCTCAAATTTTGATCGCATATTATCACGTAAGGAAATGGTCCTGCAGGCTAAAAGCTTAGCTCAATCTCCGCCCCTGATTTCTTTTGGAACTGTGCGATATCTCTTCCGACCACGTTTGCCCATTCCGCGCTTTTGGTGCTCTAATATCTGTTTTCTGGTTAAAATCGCTTGTTTTACCTTATTTTTTGTTATTTTGGCCTTTTTCTGAAGAAAAGTCTTTTAATTAATTATTTGTAGTCATGTTTGTTACATATGTAACAAAAAGTAGATTAAAAGATAAGAAATATGTTCGAGTGGAAACGAAGGGGTCATGGATGGAAAGGATGTACCAGCAATCGGCTCCGAAAGCTCTCGCCAGAGTTTTCAGCTACGATGTCAAATTCAAGGGCACCAAGCGCACGATGTTCTATCGCAAGCTTTTCGGCTTCTCGGCGCGATCCAGACGCATGGATACGAAGGGAGAGGTGAAAACATATGTGCGAAGCTACCCCGGGCTCCTCGCTATCATTCCCCACGCGAAGCTCGGGAAGAGCGTGCTCGCCGTCCCGATCCAGGCCGCGCCAAGGTTGAGGTCATTTTTCCGAAACCCCATGTGGCAGCCGATCGAGCTTCACATGTTCGACGCCATCCTTCCTCCAGATATCAGGCTCCAGGCGATGGACAGAGCGTTGGCGACGAGCAATCTTGGAGAAGTGACCCTCAAGGAGGAGATAGCAGCGCTCCAACAGCTCCTGTATAGAGGCAAGGCTTCAGCGGACGTCGTTGAACGCGTGGTCAGGGCGCTACGGGTTGTGAAGGAGTTGATGATGTTGGATTGGTCCGATGGAAAAGAATTCTCGACCCGCCTCGAGACACAGCTCGCCCCCCTTCGAAAAGTGATGCGGTAGCGCATTTTATGTTTGTTACATATGTAACAAAAACGAATACTTTCGGTGACCTCTCTCTCCGGAAAACTCGCTTTAAAACACCGACCAAAGCTTCCTTGGTGGAAGATTGGACTACTACAGTCGCTTGGACGCGAGGCGAGCAATTTTGGATTTTGCTCGCGCGGGTGGTCCCGAGGCTGTGAGAGAAGGAGCCTTCTACAACAAGCGCGGCGAGACAATTCAGCGCCGTCTTGATGATGGTGAAATAGTGGTTCTCGACTCCAATGCTGCTATCGACCGTGCCCTCCGCGCTGAGGCGTCAGCATTCTACTGTTCATACTGGCGCTACGCTGAACCCCAAGAGCTGCGTCATCCTCTCGGGCGTGACTTGATATGGACGATCAGAGCGAAGACTGGGGGCCTCAAGTTTGCCAAGGCAGCGACCTCCGCCGTCATCGAGGTGATATCCGACGCCGGTTTCTATAGACCATGGGTGAAGTACTCGGGCGAGCTTGGTTTCGACCTCGTCGTTCCCCTTGAATCTATCCCTGGTGATGCTTGGACGGGGGACTTCAAAACTCTTGACGAGATACAAGGTGAGATCACCAGCTATATCGCGGGCACTTTGGTGGAGAGGCCCAACTTTCAGATTGGTCTTGAAGGTTCACGCGTCACGATTAGAGAGGGATCAAACACCTGCCTCCTCTCCGAGCTTCGGGCCGGGCGAGGCCTTTTTTTGGTGCCGATGAGCCTGAACCCGAGGTCCGGTTTAGTTTCCCTCCCGGTCGCGCCAGATGAGGTAGAAAGTTTTTCAGTGTTTGACGCCAGCCCAGCTGATGCCTCTCCGTATGAATGGACGCCGCAAAACGATGCGGCAAGAAAATTGATACGCCGCGCCCACTCATGCGCACCAGAGGATCGAGTGGAGGCAGCGCTCGCCCTGTAGTTCATCGACTCCGCTTGAGCGTTCATTCTTCCACAGTTTTATTTTGCCGTGGCCATATCTTAAGGAGCTGGTGTGAGGATATGACAGAGGAAAATTTGATAAAGAAGATCTTGGCGCTGAAATCGAGCAATATTCGAGAAACTGTGGACGAAAGGATACGCGAGTTCAAGGCGCTGGGCAGGAAGGGCAACAAAGATTGGTTCTCCGAGCTCTGCTTTTGCATACTCACAGCTGCCTCTACTGCTAAGCTAGGGATTAAAATTCAGAACGAGCTGGGGGCCGATGGATTTTTGACATTGTCATACCAAAAACTCATATCCAAATTGAAAAGCGCGGGTCATAGGTATTGTGATCAGAGAGCGGAGCGCATAGTAAAAGCTAGGAAATTTTATAACATTAAAGAAATTGTTACACATTTTCCAGATGAACGGAGCGCGAGAGCTTGGCTGGTAGAAAACGTTGATGGCACAGGCTACAAAGAGGCGAGCCACTTCCTCAGAAACGTTGGGTACAGCGATGTTGCGATCCTCGACAGGCACATCTTAAGCCTGATGAGGCAATACGAGTTACTCGAAGGCACACCTAAAACCCTCACGAAGAAAAAATATCTCGCTGCGGAAGAAAAACTCAGGAAGCTTTCGCAAAAGACGGATCTTTCCTTAGCGGAACTAGATCTTTACCTCTGGTATATAGAAACAGGAGTAGTTTTGAAGTAACATTTTTTAGAGTTCTAAAACAAAAAGCGCCGAGATTTGGGCCCTAGAAGCCTCGGGCCACTCGTTAGCTTACGGTCGACGTAGCTCCGCGCGAACCGTCTTTCGACAGCCCGCCGAACCACGCCGTTCCGACCCATCGCGGATCGTGCGGATTACTCTCACGAGCTTTCCACGCCGCAAACCACCGAGCGCTTTCGAGTCAATCTCTTCAGCCTGCTGGTTTTGGCGTTCATTGGGACTGGCCTCTCCCTCCGAACCCCATCCCAGGGGGATCCAACTGAGATCGACCCTAGAGACTCGTACGGTTCACCCATCTCGGCGCAATTATTACTCCGTTTTTCATTACATATAAATATTGCGGTGTTTTGCCAAATCTAGGCCAGTATCGCTCTTTAATCAAGAAAACGTATCTTCATCATCGTTGAAACAGATAGTTTTATAAGATACATCTTTTCATTTTTAATCCCTCTGTCCTATGGCCTCTTTTTGAGATTTTGGGAATTTTTGAGCCAAAAGAGTAAGCCGTTTTTTTGTTACATATGTATCAATTTGTTACACGTGTAACAAACAAAATCATGTCCAGAGTCGAAATCTTTAAATAATAATGTCATCACTATCAGCACGAAGTTCTCGGGGGTCGAGGGATGCCGCGCTGCTGTATCAAATGTTACATGTTCGACGAGTGCGAGAACAAGATCGAGTGTTGCGCAGAGTGCGATTATTTCTCGGATGGCACTTGCCTCTACGCGGAAGAGGAAGAGTTCGTCGAAGAGGAATAGATCTTATCAAACACTTCGTTTCTACAGTTCTTTTCAATTTTTACCCCTAAAGTATAAGTGTATCCAACGCTATTTCGATTTGGTGAGCACATGGCGTATGATCCATTTGACGATTTTTTCAAACAATTTAGGCGAATGTTTAAAGAGTTCGATTCAGAGTTCGCGAAGTTTGATATAGAAAAGTTTGAGCGAGAATTTGAGCGCAGGCCCGGGGTAATCGGATTTAAGATAGAGATACGGGATCATGGAGACGGCAAACCGGCGATCGAGGTGTCAAGACTCGACGAACGCTCGGAGATCAAACCAGCTGTTTATAAGCCACCCGAAGTCAGGAGAAAACCTCAAGCGGAAATTGAAGTAAAGCCGATAAAGTGCATGCTCGAGACGAACGTGGCGAAGGTCGAAAAGCCCGACGAGGTACTTCTGACGGTTCATGCCCCAGAAGTTAAAAAGGATGATGTCGAGGTCAGGCAGCTCGGCAGGGCGCTGGAGGTCATCGCTAGGAAGCCGAGCGGCGAGGCATATTTTGCGGCATTCGAGCTCCCCATTGATGCCCAGCCAAGCGACTACCGCCTCGATATGAAGGATGGGATGCTCGTGATCAAGGTGCCGCGCCGAAAGCGGGTCTACCACGCAGGGGCGAGATAGTGGTTTCTCGTGTAGTTCTGTCGGCGCCAGCTACGATCGCCAACCTTGGGCCAGGTTTTGATGTTTTTGGTTTAGCGCTCGCGGAACCTTTCGATGTCGTAGAGGCGCGAGTTTCCAAATCGGGGATAAAAATCACGGACATCACGGGCGTCGGCGCAGCTAGCTTGCCGCGCGATCCCGATTTGAACACCGTCGGCATAGCCGCAGCGAAAGCGATGGAACTCATCGGTTGCGAGCGGGGATTGGAACTCAAAATTAAAAAAGGAATCAAACCAGGCGGCGGCATGGGAAGCAGTGGTGCGGGGGCCGCGGCGGGTGCGGTGGCGGTGAACGAGCTTTTTGGAGGAGGATTGTCAAAAAGGGAACTCATCGAAGCCGCAGCGGTGGCCGAGGCGGCAGTTGCTGGCAGCGCTCACTACGATAATGTCACGCCTGCGATCGTCGGTGGGTTTACGATCGTCGCGTCGATTGAGCCCTTCGAATATCTAGCGCTCAAGCCGCCGCAGATGAAAATAGTGATTGCTCAGCCAGCGATTGAGGTGTCGACGAGAAAAGCTAGAGAAATTTTACCGAAGGAAGTGCCGCTTCGTGATGCCGTCGCGAACGTCGGTAGGGCTAGCGCGATGGTTGTAGCGCTCAATGCGAAAGACCTTGCCACGTTCGGCAGGTGCATGGTCGACAGCATCGCTGAGCCCCCTCGAGCACATCTCATCCCAGGATTTTCTGAGGTGAAGCGCGCGGCGATAGAAGCGGGGGCTCTTGGGGCAGCTATGGCTGGCTCTGGGCCGGCTGTCTTCGCGGTAGCGGAGCCCCGCACGAATGCAAATAAAGTGGCAAACGCTATGAGCGGGGCATTCAAAAGCGCAGGATTAAAATGTGCTACAATCATCACTTCTCCGGGGCAAGGTGTCAAAATCTTGAAAAAAAGATGATAGTATGCGTGCACGTTTGGAGATGGAACTTGCGGATGTACCTGGGCAACTCGTGAAGGTCCTAGAACCGATCTCGAGGTTCGGGGCCAACATCCAGAGCGTCCTCCACCAGCGCGAGCGCAAGACCCCGTTGGGGCGAATCCCAGTCACCGTCATTTTTGAGGTTGATGAGCGAGCGAAGTTCAACAGGATAGTGGCAACCCTACGCAAGATGGGTATCCACATAATTCAGATCGGCGAACGCGAAGGCATGATAAAAAGCACGGTCCTACTCATAGGCCACATCATCCATACAGATGTGCGTGACACGATAGACCGCCTGAACGCGTTGAAGGGTGTCATGGTTTCGGACCTCAGTTTGGCGATGGGGGCTGTCGGTGAGGAGTCGGCGGCAAGAGTTACGATAGCAGCAGCGGACGATGCTCGCGCAAAGGTAGCCCTTTTGAAATTGGGTGAAATCGCAGCCAGAAAGAAGCTGTTGATGATCAAGTTGTTGGGTGAACGATGATGAAGCTGGCTCTGATAGGATTCGGGAATCTGGGACGCGGATTCAGCAGGGTGCTTTTGAAGAAGACCAAATTTTTGAGGAATTATGGGCTAATGCCGTGCGTGGTAGCTGCGGTCGATGAGTACGGCGCCGCGATAGATGAAGATGGGCTCGACCTCAAAAAACTGCTGAAGCTGGCAGAAAAAAGTGGCACGGTGACTGCTTACCCAAAGGCGAAAAAAGGAAAGCTCGCCTTGGAAGTGATTAAAGAAGTAAACGCAGATGTAGTTTTCGAACTCACACCTACAAACATCAAAACTGGAGAGCCAGGGCTGACTCACATAAAAAAAGCGATGCTCGCAAGTCGTCACGTTGTAACCTCTAACAAGGGACCGCTTGTTGTGGCTTTCAGGGAGCTCGATCTACTCGCGAGGCGGCAAGGAGTGGAGTTCAGATACTCGGCATCCGTCGGCGGCGCCACCCCAGTTATAGGCCTCGCAAAAAAGCTTCTCGCCGCAAACGAAGTGCATGCGATTCGAGGGGTCTTGAATGGCACGACGAACTACATCCTGACGCGGATGAGCAAGGAAGGAGCCCCATTCGATGTGGTGCTTCGAGAGGCGCAGGAACTGGGCATAGCCGAGAAGGATCCAACACTCGATATAAAAGGGATAGACACAGCTTCCAAAATCACGATTTTGGCGAACGCGATATTGGGAATGAATGCAAAGCTGAAGGATGTCAAAATAGCAGGGATCAGACGCGTCCGTCCAGAAGCGATCCGCTTGGCCCAAGAGGCAGGCTATGTGATAAAGTTAGTAGGTGTAGCTAAGCACAACCTTCTAGAAGTTGGGCCGAGGCTCGTGCCTCTGGGGCATCCTCTCGCGGTGAGCGGGACATTGAACGCCGTCACGTTTGAAACAGATTTAGCGCGCGAGGTCACGATAACTGGTTTCGGTGCCGGTTCATGGGAGACATCGAGTGCCCTCTTGGGTGACCTGATCGACATTCACCGCTCACTTGGTGGCTGAGATGCGTTACGAGTGTATAGAGTGCGGTGCAAATTTTGACATAAAAGAGAGGCTCTACGTTTGCCCCAGATGCAAGGGGCTACTTGAGGTGGAGTTCGACGTAGAAGAAATAGAGGAGAAGCTCGACCGCAGGCGCCTCAAGACTCAAGCTCCGAGCGTATGGAAGTATCGTGCGTTCATGCCTATTCACGATGATTCAAAGATCGTGACCTTGAGCGAAGGGGGGACACCATTATACAAATGTGACTCCATCGCCAAGGAAGTGGGAGTTCGGGAACTCTACGTGAAGTATGAGGGGGCGAATCCGACCGGCTCTTTCAAGGACCGCGGAATGACGGTCGGGGTGACGAAGGCTCTCGAATTTGGCGTCAAAACTGTCGCATGTGCTTCTACTGGCAATACTTCAGCCTCGCTCGCAGCATATGCGGCGAAGGCGGGGTTGAAATGTGTGGTGTTGCTACCGAGCGGCAAAGTGGCGCTTGGCAAGCTGGCGCAGGCCATCATGCATGGTGCTCAGGTGATAGGTGTCAGAGGGAATTTCGATGAAGCGCTCGACATCATGTGTAAGGTGTGTGAGAAGCGCAGCGACATCTACCTGCTTAACTCCGTGAACCCGTTCAGGCCTCAAGGTCAGAAGTCGATAGGTTTCGAGATCGCTGACCAGATGGGCTTCAAGGTTCCCGACCGCGTGGTGGTACCAATGGGAAATTGTGCGAACATTTGGGCCATCTATAAGGGCTTCAAGGAGTTCGACGCGATTGAGATCGCGGAGGGCATCCCAATGATGACTGGAATTCAAGCGACTGGAGCGATGCCAATAGTGGACGCGATCAAACGTGGGCTCAATAAGTTTGTGCCAGTGAAGAAACCAGAGACGATAGCGACCGCAATACGCATAGGGAACCCAGTCAATGGGCCGAAGGCCATCCGCGCCATCAGAGATTCCGGAGGTGCAGCCGAAGCCGTGACAGATGAAGAAATTATCGCCGCTCAGAAGATGCTCGCGCGTCTAGAGGGCATAGGGGTGGAGGCGGCGAGCGCTTCTACGGTAGCTGGCCTCAAAAAACTCGTCGCTCAGGGCGTGGTCGATGCGGATGAATGTGTGGTCTGCGTGGCAACTGGGCACATGTTGAAGGACCCGGAAGAAGTAGTGAGAGTCTGCGAGGTTCCGACCGAGGCGCCAGCGATATATGAAGAAATAGCCAAATTGATTAGGTGATATCTTGCGCCCGAGGGAAGCCTTCGATAAGACTAGAGCCCTGCTGCAGAAGCATCACGAGTGGTTCAAGACAACCCTACCTTTGATAGCGAGTGAAAACGTGCCGAGCCCAGCGGTCCGAGAGGCGCTCGCGACAGATTTTGGCAATCGCTACGCTGAAGGCCTGCCAGGGGAGCGAGTGTACGCTGGTTGCGTTTACATAGATCAAGTTGAACTTTTAGCGATAGAGTTGGCCAAACAGCTCTTCAAGGCCGAACACGCGAACGTTCAGCCCGTCTCCGGCGTTGCGGCGAACCTAGCGATGTATACGGCTCTAACGAATCCAGGGGACACGATGATGTGTTTAGCGATACCTTCTGGCGGCCACATTAGCATGGGGAAAAAGAAATTTGGAGGTACGGCTGGCGCGGTTCATGGGCTAGAAATAGAATACATCCCGTTCGATGAGAAACGGATGAACATCGACGTTGATGCGGCGACGAAGAAGATTCGAGAGCTCAAACCCAAGCTTGTACTTTTTGGTGGCAGCGTTTTTCTGTTCCCCCACCCTGTGAAAGAACTTGTAGGTGTGGTTAAGGAGACCGGAGCCCACGCGGCATACGACGCAGCTCACGTATGCGGACTGATAGCCGGAGGTCAATTCCAAGACCCACTTAGGGAGGGGGCGGAGATAATGACTTGTAGCACGCACAAGACGCTACCAGGGCCGCAGCATGGCATGATTTTGTGCAAGAAGGAGATGGCAGAGACTATTGACAAGACCGTCTTTCCCGGCATAGTGAGCAACCATCATTTGCACGCAGTTGCCGCTCTAGCGATAGCTTTGGCCGAAATGCTCGAGTTTGGGAAGGAGTATGCGGTTCAAGTCGTCCGCAATGCAAAAGCCCTCGGTCAGGCACTGTATGAGCTAGGTTTTGCCGTTTTGTGTCCAGATCAGGGCTTCACAGCTTCACATCAGCTCGTGGTTGATATCACAAAATATGGCGATGGAGGGACACTTGAGGGCAAGTTGGAGAAAGCTGGCATAATTTTGAACAGGAATTTGCTCCCATGGGACATTCGCGAGGGCAGGCACTACAAAAGCCCGGGCGGAATAAGGCTCGGCACGTCAGAGGTCACGAGGTTGGGCATGAAAGAGGGTGAGATGGTTGAGATCGCCGACTTCTTGAAGCGCGCAATCATCGATGGAGAGGCGCCAGAGAGCGTTGCCAAGGATGTTAAGGAGTTCAGACGCAATTTCCAGAGGGTTCATTACGCGTTCGAGTCAGTTACACAGGCATACGAGTACATAAAGATACCATAATGGCACAAAAGTGGGGATTGAGAAATTTAAAATTATATCTTAAGCAGTTCTCAAAAGCTTTCACAACCTACATTTCCCCTGTTTTCGTGTGTTTCGCCTGGAACTCTGAGAATTGTTTCCTTTTCAGAATTTCACGGTCAAATCACCCCCTTTTTAAAAACTGGCCGTTTAAACCCTTATTTTCCAAAAAATTGAATACTTTCGGCGACCTCTCCCTCTGGGGCGTGTTTTAGAGCGCTTGAGTCGAAAAAGGGTAGCGATGAACGCGAGAAGCATATCAGCTCAACAAATTAGACAGTTTGGCACTGATAGCGTGTTACGTTCGAGTATCAAAATTTTTTACATTCGACTAGCACTACCGTTCCAAAAAATTTCCCCTTTATTAATGAAAAGCTCAAAAATTGCACCACCACCCATAAATATCAAACTCGTCGCTATTACTCCGAAATTTAGGAGGCGTGATCTTGGACCCTAAAATGGATGAAAAATTAGGCGAGTTCCTGCGTCGCAAGGAGGTTCTCAAGGAACTCCGCAGGTTGGCTGCTGCGGGGCAGAAGTCCCTCGTGATAGAATTTGACAGTTTGCTCAATTTCAACATGGATCTAGCGAAGGTTTTGCTCGATTCGCCAGCAGATTTCATAGATACCGCCGATAAAATCTTGACCGACATCACCAAATTGCCCGGCATGCGCCTGCGCGTGAAGTCGCTGGACAAGTCCATACCCATACGCAAGATTCGGGCCGAAAACGTTGGTAATTTTATCCAAGTTGATGGCCTCCTCAAACGCGTTGGCGAGGTCAAACCTGAGCTGAAGGAAGCTGTGTTCAAGTGCTTGCGCTGCGGGGAGGAGAACCGTGTCCCGCAAATTGATGAGGTGTATAGGGAGCCTTTGGCGTGCGAGAACCCGAACTGTGGCAAGAGGGGGCCCTTCAAGCTCGTGATTGAAAATTCCGAGTTCCGCGACTGGCAGAGCCTCATGTTGCAAGAAAGGCCCGAGGAGCTACGAGGGGGGCAAATCCCACGTTTGATAGATGCTATTGTGAGGGATGAGTTTGTCGACAAAGCTGTGCCTGGCAATCGTGTGATAATGACGGGCACCTTGCGCGTTTTCCAAGAGAGACAACAACGGGAGAGGAAGACAACATTCCGAAAAGTGCTTTTCGTGAGTCACATCGAGGTCCTCCAGAAGGGCATAGAAGAGGCTGAACTTTCTCCCGAGGATGAGGAAAAGATAAAAGAGCTGGCCAAGGATCCATGGGTCAAAAATTTAGTGATTCAGTCGATAGCGCCGAGCATTTATGGGTACGATTCGGTCAAGGAGGCGATTGCGCTTCAACTCTTCGGTTGTAATGCAGTGGACCTGCCGGACGGGACTAGGATTCGCGGTGATACTCACGTACTTATGACCGGAGATCCTGGGGTAGCAAAAAGTGCCATACTCAAGTGGGTCGCGGCTATATCACCTCGTGGCCTCTACACTTCAGGCAAGAAGGCTACTGGCGCCGGCCTCACGGCGGCAGCGGTTCGCGACGAGCTAGGTGGTGGTTGGGCATTAGAGGCAGGAGTACTTGTCATAGCGGATGGCGGCTTGGCATGTGTCGATGAGTTCGACAAGATGAGCGATGAAGATTCTGGGGCTATCTTGGAGTCGATGGAGCAGCAGACTATAAGCGTGGCGAAGGCAGGGATCATCGCGACGCTCAACACACGCACAGCAATTCTAGCGGCGTCGAACCCAGCTTTTGGAAGATTCGATAGAAACAGGCCCCTCGCCGAGCAGTTGAACGTGCCTCCAGTGTTATTGTCCAGATTTGATTTAATTTTTGTGATGAAAGATGAGCCGAACGCCGAAACAGATAGAACTGTTGCTAGGCATATTTTGCAGTTGCACAGCGATGCGACTCGCGTTGTCAAGCCACCGATAGATTCAGAGACCCTCAGAAAAATGATAATTTACGCGCGCAAATATATCGACCCTCAATTCAAGGATAAAGAGGTCCTGAAGGCGATCGAAGATTTTTTCGTCAAATGGAGAAGCACTGCAGAGAGTGAGGCGTCCCCCATCCCGATTACCCCTAGGCAATTGGAGGCGCTTGTCAGGCTGTCGAAGGCGAACGCGAGGATGCGCTTGAGCAAAGAAGTGACAATCGAAGATGCCAATCGTGCAATAGACCTCGTGAAACGTTCTCTCCACGAGGCGGGCATAGACCCTGAGTCAGGCAAGGTGGATATAGACATCCTGATGACTGGAAAGAGTAGATCTCAGCGCCAAAACATCGAGCGAATTCAGGAGATAATTAAGGATCTTGAGGGACAATTTGGTGGTGCTGCCCCAATTGAAGAGATAAAGAAACTGGCGAGCGCGGAAGGCATTAGGGAGAGATTCGTCGATCAGATGATAGAAGAGGAGAAAAGGCGGGGCCACCTTTACGAACCCAAACCTGGGCTGGTAAGCAGGGCGGTGAAGTGATGAAACAGAAGGTTCGTATTCTTCGAGATTTTCCTGCGGTCAGTCTTGTGGGGAGACAACTTGGTCCATTCGTTGCTGGTCAAGAAGTTGAGCTTGAGGTATGGGAGGTGTCGGTCTTTGAAAAGCATGGATTCGGGGAAGCCATTCAGAAGCTCAAGCTGATAGGGCTGAAGAAGTTAATGCTGGAGGAGGAGCGGAAATCCGAACCTGCAGTTTTGCGACAGGACTTCTACACATCCCTCTTGCATACAATTTCTGATATGCGAGTTAAGGAGCAACTGGAGGAGATTGAGGAACTTCGCTCGGCTGTCGCAGCTTTCTCTGAGATGAGGCTACAGAAACTTGTGCGGCTTGCCACGTCACAGATGCCGTCTGAAAATTTGCCGCCTGATGAGAAATTCCTTGTTAATCGTTTAGTGATGGCCATAGAAGACTGGAACAAATGGCTGGAGAGTTTATTCCAAAAGGAGGAGGTGGGTGAAAATGGCAAGTTCGGAGGGACTCTTCGACATGCTGTTGGAAGCGCGCCAGATATTCAAAAATCGGGAGTATCTGCGACCGACGTACACGCCGGGTGAATTGCCGCATCGAGAGGAACAGATTCATCAGCTCGCCCGTATTTTAGTAGCACCAATGCGCGGCGAGACGCCCTCGAATGTGTTCATTTACGGCAAGACGGGTACGGGCAAGACGGCTACTGTGAAGTATGTGACGAAGGAGCTGGAGAAGGTGGCGGAGCGAGCACCGCGAAAAGTAGAAGTGGTGTACATCAACTGCGAACTCGTCAACACACAATATCGGATTCTCGCCACCCTAGCGAACACATTTTTGAGCAAGATGAGGGGGAACGGCACTGAGCTACCGGACCTACCAAAGGAAGTGCCGATGACGGGCTGGCCCACGGATCAAGTGTACAAGTGTTTCTTTGATGCTCTAGATTCCAACAAGCAGCTCGCGGTGATAGTGCTCGACGAAATCGACAAGCTGGTTTTGAAGAGCGGGGATGAGGTTCTCTACAATTTGACTCGCGTGAATTCCGATTTCAAAAACGCCAAGATAAGCATCATCGGGATCTCGAACGATTTGAACTTTATGAACTATCTGGACCCGAGGGTCAAGAGCAGCCTGGGCGAGGAGGAACTTGTGTTTTCGCCTTACAATGCGCTCCAGCTCAAAGACATCTTGGGGAGGAGGGCAGCGATGAGTTTTGCGGATGGTTCGTTGGCAGACGGAGTAATCTCACTCTGCGCTGCGCATGCGGCGAGGGAGCATGGGGACGCGCGCCGTGCCCTTGACATGTTGCGCGTGGCTGGGGAGCTGGCGGAGCGGGAGGGAGCTGAGACGGTAACGGTCGGTCACGTCAGACAAGCATTCCAAAAGATTGAGAAGGACACGATGTTGGAGGTCATCCGCACCCTGCCGACTCAATCCAAGCTCGTGCTTTACAGCGTGATTCTATTGGATGAAAAAGGAGTGAGAAAAATTATCACAGGCGATGTCTACAACGTGTACCGAACGGTATGCAGGCAGATTAGCTTGGATATACTTACCCAGCGCCGTGTGAGCGACCTCATCTCCGAGCTCGACATGATGGGCATAATCAACGCGAGAATAATCAGCAAGGGCAGGTATGGGCGGACGAAAGAGATCGTGTTGAACGTCCAGCCGCTACAGGCGAGGGCAGCGATTCAAGAGGATTACATCCGCGATATTGACACGACGGTTGTTCCACACCAACTCACTCTCGCTTGAGGTAAACACATGGTGGACGATGCTGCGATCCTGCGCAAGTTCATAGATGAGGAGCTACAGCTCACTCGAGATGCCCTCGAAATGTTAAGAGCGAGAGCAGATGCCGAGACGGCAGCAGATAGAGTGCTCGAAGGTATAAGGGCAATGATTAAAAAACCGTTCATAATAACAGGCGACGAGGTCACAAAAATTCTTAGTGGGATTGGCGCGCCACAACCTCCGGCTTCCGAAATCCTTGTACAGCCATGTCTAGAAATAAGAGAAGAAAAGCCGGAGTTGGAGACTCCACCCAAGACTTTGCCGGAGCTTACACATCTTCGCTTCAAACCTCTAGCTGCCGAGTTTGAGGCACGAGTCGATATCTTACAGGATATCACGGGGCAAAGCTACACAGAGGGTGAGATAAAGGATTTTGTGAAGCTGTTCAAGGATCGTTACGAACGATTGCGTAACATCATTCGAAAGAGAATGGACCTTCAGGGCGCGATTCCGATAAAGAGCGTTTCCAGCTATGGTGATGGCGAAACTGTTAAAATAATCGGAATAGTCGCTGATAAGCGCGAGAGCAAGGCGGGCAACGTTATAGTCGAACTCGAGGACGAGAGCGGCAGGACGACCGTAATAATCTCGAAAAGGCGCCGTGACCTAGCTCAGAAAGCTGGGGAAGTTGTTCAGGATGAAGTTATAGGGGTGGTGGCAACGATGCGGAAAACCAGGGACCGCACCCCTCTATTACTAGCGAACGACGTGATATGGCCTGAAACACCGGTTCAACGCGAGCCAGCTCGTGCCCTGGAGCCAGTGTGTGCAGCACTTCTTTCTGATCTGCATGTGGGTAGTGAGATGTTTTTGGAAGATGCGTTTACGCGGTTTTTGAAGTGGTTAAGAGGCGAAGTTGGCAACGAGGAGCAACGAGAACTCGCCGGACGGGTCAAGTATCTCGTGATAGCTGGTGATATTGTCGATGGCGTTGGCGTATATCCGCGGCAAGAGGAAGAGCTGTTGATCACGGACATCTTCAAGCAGTACGATGCAGCTGCAGAGCTGTTAGTTCAAGTTCCAGATCACATAAAAATTATTATCGCGCCGGGCAACCATGATGCGGTTCGTCCGCTAGAACCGCAACCAGCAATCTCTAAGGATGTGGCCCCGGCGCTATATGATTTGAACGTTGTGATGGTCGGCAACCCATCGTGGCTGAAAATTCACGATGTCAAATTTCTTGTTTATCACGGCAGGAGTTTTGACGATTTGATAGCCAATATTCCGGGCCTAGAACATCAAAAATCAGTCCCGCCGATGGTCAAGCTGATTCAGAAGCGACATCTCGCGCCGATCTACGGTGGCCACACCGCGTTGTCCCCCGAAAACAAGGATTATCTTGTGATAGAAGACATACCGGACATCATGCACTGCGGTCATATGCACGTCTATGGCTGCGATAGATACCGTAACATAATGCTCGTTAACTCTGGCACCTTTCAAGAGAGGACTAACTACATGAAAAGTTTGGGAGTCAAGCCAACTCCAGGGATAGTGCCGGTCGTGGACCTACAGACGCACCAAGCAAAGGTGATACACTTTGTCTAAAATAAAAAAACTCATCGATGAAGTTGTGACCTTCTTACTTGACATGGATGGCGTGCTTTATGTTGGGAACACACCGATCGAAGGGGCTGCAAAGACTGTGGCGTACCTCAGGAGAAAAGGTAAAAAAATAATCTTCATGACGAACAACTCTGGGAGCACTCGACATGAGTATGTTCAGAAGCTTGCCAAGATGAGTATCGCGGCGCGGGAGTCCGATGTATTGACGTCAGGTTATGTGGCGATGCTCTACTTGCGCGAGCGGGCCCCACGCGCGCGAGTTTACGTCGTCGGAGAATTGGGGTTAAAAAAGGAGATAATAAACGGCGGATTCAAAGTCCTGACGGACGGACGCGCAGAGGAGGCAGATTTCGTCGTGGTTGGGTTGGATCGTGCGATGAGTTACAAAAGATTGACCGCTGGCGTTCGCGCTCTCTTGGCGGGGGCCGAACTGATCGCAACGAACATGGACGCTACCTATCCAACTGAAGGGGGCCTTTCTCCTGGCGCTGGCGCTGTTGTTGGAGCACTTTCCGCATCGTCTGGCAAGCCGCCAAAAGTTGTCATAGGTAAACCCTCGCCTTTCATGATAAAACTGGCGCTCGGCATCGTCGGTTCTAGACCATCTAAAACAGCAATCGTTGGTGATAAATTATCTACAGACATACTCGCTGGGAAACGCTTCGGACTCAAAACGATACTCGTGTTGAGTGGGGTGACTTCAAAACGTGATATCGGAAAAATCAAGGCAGAAAAGATGCCCGACCTCGTGGTTCCAAGCATCAAAAGCTTGATGGTGGGAAAATGACGGTGGCAAGTCCCGCGATGCAGGCATACTTCAAGCAGCTCGATGCAAAGATAAAGGAGTGCTACGATATCGCAAAGAAGGCGCGCTCGCTTGGGTTAGATCCAGAATTTGAGCCGGAGATTCCGCAGGCGGAGGACTTGGCTGCGAGGGTCGAGAAGCTCGTCGGCCCACCTGGTGTATCGGAGGTCATCCGCAAGTACGAAAAAGAGATAGGTAGAGAAGAGCTCGCTCTGAAAGTCGCGGGCATGATAGTTGACGGCGCATTTGGCAAGCTGGATGATAAACAGACAGCTGAACAGGCGATACGCACGGCGCTGGCGATAATAACTGAAGGGATAGCTGCTGCGGCGCCCCTTGAGGGCATAACTCACGTTGACATAAAAAAGAATTCCGATGGCACTTCATACCTCGCAATATACTTCGCTGGCCCAATAAGGTCGGCTGGTGGCACGGCGGCAGCCCTCGCGGTTTTGGCTGGAGATTTCGTGAGAAGAAAACTCTACCTCAACGTGTACAAGCCAACGGACCTAGAGGTAGAACGTTTCGTCGAGGAGACGGAGCTCTACGGGATAGAAGCAGCTCACCTTCAGTACTCGCCATCCGCGGAGGACATTCGCAATGCAGTACGGAATATCCCTGTGGAAATAACAGGTGAGCCAACATCGGAAGTCGTAGTCACAGGTTACCGCGACCTCGAACGAATTGAAACTAACCGCGTGAGAGGAGGTGCGGTTCTGGTGTTGTGCGAGGGAGTGTTGCAAAAAGCCTCCAAAATCTTGAAGCATGTAGCAAAGCTCAACATCGACGGCTGGAACTGGCTCTCCGATATGATAGCCAAAGCACAAACGACAGAGGAGGCAGCGCCGCTCTACCCAAAAGGGGACAAATATCTTGACGAGATCATCGCGGGTAGGCCAGTCTTTGGTCATCCTGGGCGAGTGGGTGGATTCAGGTTGCGCTACGGGCGCGCGAGGAACACAGGCATAGCGGCGATAGGTGTTCATCCTGCTACGATGGCGATTTGTGAGGATTTCATCGCGGTCGGAACTCAGCTCAAGCTCGAGCGACCTGGCAAAGGAGGAGCGGTGACGCCTGTTGACACGATTGAAGGTCCTATCGTGAAGCTGACTGATGGTTCTGTCGTGCAGGTAAATTCGGTTGAACAGGCTCTCGAGCTGAGGAACAAGGTCAGCGAGATACTGTTCCTCGGCGACCTCTTGATAGGCTTTGGAGAATTTCTAGAGAACAACCATACTCTGATGCCCGCGGGTTACTGCGAGGAGTGGTGGGCTCAAGATGTGAGTAAAGCGCTCGCACAAAAATCTACCGATGTTGACATCTCACCATATCTAGTGCAACCATACCCGAAGCCGTCCCCGCGTCTTGCTATCGAGATATCTAGGAAGCTCGGCGTGCCATTACATCCAGCGTACACCTATCACTTTCAAGACATCAGCATAGAGGAGCTCAAAGGGCTCGCAGCTTGGCTCGTCGGTGGGAAACCAGAGTTTGAGGATGGTTGGTTGAAGAACTTGCGTGTCGCAATCGCGCAGGAGCCGAAGCGCACATTGGAGGTCCTCGGCGTGCCGCACAGGGTTGAAGGCGACTCGGTGGTGATCGAAGAACTAGCGCTGCCATTATGCACATGTTTAGGAATATTAGATGGTCAGCAACTGAGCGCCGAGAAAATCGACTCAACACTGCGCGCGAACCCAGCGAAGGAGACGATGGAAATCGTGCAGATCCTCGCGGGTATAACAATAAGGCAGAAGGCCCCCACGCGAATAGGCTGTCGAATGGGACGGCCCGAAAAAGCCAACCCCCGAATGATGTCGCCGCCAGTCCACGTGTTATTCCCAGTGGAGCTCGGTGGTGGAGCATCGCGTAGTGTAGCAAAAGCTGCTGATATTGGAAAGGCATCGGTAGAATTAGTGAGGTGCGAGTGTTCAGAATGTGGTGCGATTTCATTCACACGGAAATGTCCAAATTGTGGGGCAAAAACAAACTACGCCAGCGTATGTTCAAAATGTGGGCATCCTACAAGCGATGAAAAATGCATGGCATGCGGTGGGCGCGCGGTGTTCTATAATCTTCGTGAAATAGACATCAAATCAATTTTTGACTCAGCATTAAACAAGTTGCAGGAGCCTATGCCTCAACAAGTAAAGGGCGTCAGGGGCATGATTAGCGCATATAAGATTCCTGAGCCACTCGAGAAGGGTATCCTCCGCGCGAAGCACAACGTCTATGTTTTCAAGGATGGCACGGTCAGGTTCGACGCGACGGATGTTCCGGTTACCCACGTCCGGCCGCGTGAAATAGGGACGCCTGTCGAGAAGTTGCGCGAGTTGGGGTACACGACGGACTACGAAGGGCAGCCGCTCGAGAGGGACGATCAGGTAATCGAGCTCAAAGTTCAAGATGTTATTTTGTCGAAGGCATGCGCTGAATATCTGCTGAATGCCTCAAAATTTATCGATGACTTGCTTCAGAAATTCTATGGGTTGCCGCCGTACTACAACGCCAACTGGCCGGAGGACCTCGTCGGGCAACTCGTCGTCGGATTGGCGCCGCACACCTCCGTGGGAGTTGCCGCTCGCATAGTTGGTTTTGTCGACGCGAACGTCGGCTATGCCCATCCATACTTCCATGCAGCCAAAAGAAGAGACTGCGACGGCGATGAAGATGCTGTCATGCTTTTAGTTGATGCTCTGTTGAATTTCAGCAAGCGCTTTCTTCCATCGACGCGCGGCGGCATGATGGACGCTCCGCTCATCCTAAACACCAAAATAAATCCCACGGAGATAGACGAAGAGGCGCACAATATGGACATCATGCCCTCGTACCCGCTGGAGTTCTACGAGGCGACGCTGCGCTACGATAACCCGAGCGAGTTGCTATCTCTGATCAAGATAGTCAAGGGAAGGCTGGGCAAGGAGGAGCAGTACGAGGGTTTGAAGTTCACCCACGATTTGAGCGATATATCGGATGGACCTCACTCGAGCCGATACAAGACTCTAGAGACGATGGAGGAAAAGGTATCCATGCAACTTGGGTTGGCGCGTAAGCTCAGAGCGGTAGATGCAAGTGACGTAGCGGAACGTTTGATCGAGACCCACTTCATCTCGGATCTCAAGGGGAACATCCGGGCGTTCGCGCGCCAACAGTTCAGATGCACCAAGTGTAACACGAAATACCGTCGAGTCCCGCTGAGCGGCATTTGCGCAAGATGCGGTGGAAACCTCATACTCACGGTGACGCGTGGCGGTGTGGAAAAATATCTTGAGATTGCAACGAAGATAGCACAGGATTACAATGTGAGTGACTACACCAAACAGCGCCTGAAGCTCACGGGGCGTGACATAAAATCAATCTTCGAGAGCGATGCTCATCGACAGGCCAGTCTAGCGGATTTCATGTGAGGAAAATGGAAACGAGATTGATTTTGAAACGCCTCAGGGAATTTGCCCTCTGTGAATTGAAGGAAAAATGTGCAGATCGCGTAGTCGTTCGAAGGGGCAAGCTCGAATCGCTGTTGAGACGCGGCTGGCTCCCGCAGCTGAGGGTCCGGGGGATTAAGGGGGTTGACTACCTCACGTGCGTTTTTCGCGGCGATAGCCTTCGGGTATATTTTATGGATACTAATGGAGTTTCACTCGGCGCGGATGAGTTCGTTGGCGACAAGAAAGCCGAGGTTTGGGGTGAGATCGTGAAGCGAACCAAAAGCGTGTTAAGCTTCGGTCAGTAGGGTTAAAGCTTTGAAAGTATAATTTTTCATGAGCCGGGGTGGCGGAACTAGGAAACGCGACAGATTCGAGATCTGTTGACCCTCACGGGTCGTCAGGGTTCAAATCCCTGCCTCGGCGCCACAAGAAACTGTTAAAGCTGTTTATGGGTTATGTTTAACTAGAGCCGCTGTAGCTCAGTTGGCAGAGCGTCGGTTTCGTAAACCGAAGGTCGTGGGATCGTGACCCACCAGCGGCTCCACTAAACGAGATTTCTCTAATTAAAAATTTCTTACCAATAAGTGTTTTTCGGTCGATGATGGAAATGCAGGTTCACAAAGCACCGATCGCTCCTTGCACAGAGCTTCTACCATCGATGAAATTTTGTGCCAGTAATCTGATTTTGCGCCGAGCACGAGCGGCAATCGTTGGGCGAGCCCCAGTTTTTCTTCCTCAAGGAATGGTTTCATCGACTCCAAAACCCATTGCTTCAGGTTCAGCCTATCGTATATGAGCTTGCTTTTTGTTTTTTTTGCGACTTCGATGATTTGTGTGATGCTTTCTTTGCTATCGTTGATTTCGGGGATAATCGGCCCAAGAAATATCCACGTTTCGAAACCTCGAGGCGCAAGTTCCTCAAGCACATGAGCCCTTGCATCGGGCGGCGATGATATCGGTTCGAGTTTTCTCGCGAGGTCGCGGTCCATCGTCGTTATCGTCACGCCGATATCAAATTTTTTTGGCTTCATGATATCGATGTCGCGCAACACCAAAATGGATTTTGTTTGAATAGAAGTCGTAAAGTTGTTGTTTGCCAAAATCTCGAGACATTTTCTTGTCAATTGCATCTTCGATTCCATAGGTTGGTATGGATCAGTCACAGTGCTGACCCCTACAACGCCACGCGGTTTTCGCTTTATTTCGTTCGATAAAATCTCAGCGATATTTTGTTTTGACTTGACAAATTTTCCCCAGTTCATGGCAATCTCTCGATTTCTGAAAATGGCCCGGCTGTAGCAGTAAATGCATCCGTGCTCGCATCCCATGTATGGGTTCAGGGAATACTTTAGTCCTGGCAACTTGCTAAGCGATAAAGCAGTCTTACAATTCATCGAGGAGTAGATCATTTTACGAACTCCGTGATCTTCTTTTGAAATAACGCGTGCTTTAGCATCTCGCTGCCTTCTATCCAATTTTTAAGCGGGATGGTGAGCTTTGTCATTGCGTAGTTGAGGGTGGCCTGAAAATTGTCGAACTTCTGCGGCTCCGTCTTCAGCATAGTTCTGATGCACTCTCGAACGTTCCATACACCGACCGGCAAGATGTAGCCGGGATGGATCTCGCGCAGCACCAGCACCGATGCCTGTCTTCTATCTCGATCGAGTTTCTCCGCGGCGGCCAGCCTGCACGAGTAGTAGCAACCACCCGTGTAAGCGTAGGTTTTTCTTCCCCAGTAGGGCTCGAAGTCGCCCATCATCGCGGGCGCTTGAGCGCTCTCCGGGTTCCAGGCCGTGCCCGGGAACCAGGCCTCGATCCACTCGAAGCTCCATTTTTCAGGCATCATTATTGCGACGTAGTAGTTGTCGAGACTCTTGAATGAGTAGACTTGGTATTCGTCGATGGTCGGGTGTTCCTTTATTTTATCCATGAGCTCGAGCGAGAGGATGGTATCGACGGCAGTGATGCTCCAGCGCGTCGGTACGAGCTTCCTTTTAGGCTGGGTGCCGAACATGCCCAAGCTGAACGCTCGCTGGATTCTGGTGACGAGGGTTCCTTTGTCGTAGAGTTCGGTGACGGCATCGGCTGCCTTGAGATCGTGGTCGTAGAACGCCTGCTCGATCCTCTGGTCAACGCTGACATCTGAAACCTTGAACGAGCGAAGCGGCGCCGATGGCCCGAATGGTTGTGTTTCCTCGCTCAGCGTGATGATTTTGTTTGGTTTCCTTGTGAATACTACTTCAGCGTCAGCCGGGTGTACACCCATCGCCAGCTCCTGGAGGGCGTCGAGCACCCTCGTGCCATTCTGTGCGTCAAAAACTCTCGCGCGGATCTTTCCCCGCACGAGCGAGTAGCGATAGTCGATGATTTCATTTATGGATTTTCCGACCCACATCTCAGGAGTGTCGAGTATCTCTGTATCGCCGAAGTATGGAGGCACCATCGGCCCAATGTACACATGAGGGTAGCCGATCCGCCCGACGAAAACGCCAGGTGGAGTGGAGCCCTCGATTCTTTCTGAGTCTATGAGCCTGCCAGTCTTAGCGAGGGATTGTGCTTTAGCGATTATTGGGCAAGTGAGCTTTCCGCAGAGCATCCGCCCACCCTTGCAAAGGAGGCAAAGTGAGCCAGACTGCGCGCGAGCCACCTTGATGCCGCTGAGCGCAGCTAGATCATCAATATATTTCGGCGGGATAACATCAGTAAGCCATCTGATTTGACCGAGCGTCATCGATAAATCATGTTGTTATGCAATCAAAAAGTTTAGGGAAGATTAAGAAGCTTTATTCTTGAGCGCAGCCTGAGCCGCCGCCAACCTGGCAATCGGCACGCGGTAAGGCGAACAACTCACGTACGTCAATTTGATATCGTCGCAAAATTCAACGCTCCTCGGGTCGCCCCCGTGTTCACCGCATATCCCGATTTTGAGGTCTGGCCGTGTCTTCCTCCCAAGCTCTATGCATATCTTCATGAGTTTGCCAACACCCTCGATGTCCAGCGTCTGAAATGGATTGTCGGGCAACACCTTTTTTTCTGTGTAAAACGGCAAGAACTTGTTTTCTGCATCCTCTCTGCTGAAGCTGAAGGTCGCCTGCGTCAGGTCGTTCGTGCCGAAGCTGAAGAACTCCACCACTTTGGCGATTTGGTCAGCCTCGAGACATGCGCGGACGACTTCTATCATCGTGCCAAATTTCATTGGAACTTTCAAGCCGTATTTTTGCTCGACTTCTGAGGCCACGCGGTCTAAAATTTCTTTAACAACGATCAACTCTTGAAGCGTGCAGACGTTTGGAACCATAAGTTCGGGCTTTATCATTGTGCCTTCTTTCATGACCTCGGCGCACGCCTCGAAGTAGGCCCTAATCTGCGTCTCGTAGATGTCTGGTTCCGTTATGCCGACCCTTACGCCGCGGTGGCCGAGCATCGGGTTGATTTCAGCGAGGGTGCGGATTCGTTTGGCCATCTTTTCCTTTTCAGCGATGGTGTTTTCCAAGTCCTTGGCTCTTTTTGTGATGACAGATGTCTTCCTCTTGAGCGGGAGTGATTCCCTTTCTTTTTTCAAGTCATCCACATCCCTCTGGAGCTCTTCGTAGGATGGCAGAAACTCATGAAGTGGAGGATCGAGGAGCCTGACCGTCACGGGGAGCCCCTCCATCGCCTTCAAAATTTCTTTAAAGTCCTGTTTTTGCATTGGCAGAAGTTTTTCCAAGTAGGGTTTTCTCTCATCAGCTGTTTCGGAGAGAATCATCGCTTGCACGAGCGGCAGGCGATCTGTGGCGTTGAACATGCGCTCTGTCCTGCAGAGCCCTATGCCTTCGGCTCCGAACTTTCTCGCTTGAAGTGCCCCCTCCGGCGTGTCCGTGTTGGCGAGAACCCCGAGCCTTCTCTTTTTGTCGGCCCACTTCAGCAACTCCAATAGCTCCTCGCCTAGTTCAGGTTCTATCATTGAAACTTCGCCGAGGTAGACATCTCCAGAGCTGCCATCGATCGTGAGCACATCTCCCTCTTTTATGACAGCTTTGCCGATGTAGGCTTTTTTCGCGCGAACATCTATGCGTATTGCCTCGCAACCGGATATGCAGGGTTTTCCTATGCCCCTCGCGACGACCGCCGCATGGCTGGTTTTTCCACCTCGGCTCGTCAGTATGCCCTGTGATGCGAAGAAGCCATGGACGTCCTCGGGTTTTGTCTCCTCCCTGACCAAGATCACATCCTTCCCGGCCTTGCCCTCCCGTTCGGCGTCGTCCGCGCTGAATATCGCGATGCCTGACGCCGCCCCGGGCGATGCAGCCAGGCCGCGAGCTATCGACTTAGCCTTGGACTTTGGGTCGATGCGCTTGTGCATGAGCTTTTCTAGCTGCTCTGGGTACAGTCGGAGGATAGCCTCCTCCTTTGTTATGATCCCTTCCTTGACCATGTCGACGGCAGTCTTCACCCTCGCCTCGGCGTTCATCTTCCCGCTTCTCGTCTGGAGCATGTAGAGTTTGCCGCGCTCGATGGTGAACTCGAAATCCTGAACCTCGCGGTAGCGGTGCTCTAGAATATCTCTAACTTTAAGCAACTCTTGATAGATTTGCGGCATCTCGTCTTTCATCTTGGAGATCGGCTTGGGTGTTCTCACGCCGGCGACGACATCCTCGCCCTGCGCGTTCGTCAGGTACTCCCCGAAAAGCACATTTTCTCCCGTGGCCGGGTCGCGGGTGAAGGCGACGCCAGTAGCGGAGTCGTTCCCCATGTTGCCGAAGACCATCGCCACCACGTTGACCGCGGTGCCGTTCGCGATGTCGGACGTTATCTTGAACTCCTTCCGGTAGGCGACGCACCTCGGGCTGTTCCACGACTTGAAGACGGCTTCGATGGCGAGCATGAGCTGCTCATATGGGTCGGAGGGAAACTCATTGCCGAGGGCATCCTTGCAGACCTTTTTGAATTCTTCTACAACTTCCTTGAGCGCTTCAGCATCCAGATCTGTGTCGTACTTCGCCCCATGTTTTCTTTTTATTCTTTCAAAGGTCTCATCGAAAAGTTCTCCTTGGACACCCATCGCTATTTTGCAGAACATGGCGATGAATCTGCGGTAGGCATCGTAGGCGAAGCGTTCGTTTCCGCCGAGCTCAATGAGGCCCTTTACGGTTTCATCGTTGAGGCCCAAGTTGAGTATAGTGTCCATCATACCTGGCATCGAGATCGCAGCGCCAGAGCGAACGGACACAAGAAGCGGGTTATTGAGATTTCCAAATTTTTTTCCAGTTTTTTCTTCGATGTGCGTTATGCTAGCTGCAACTTTATCCATCAAGCCTTCAGGCATTTTTTCGCCAGCACCAGAATATGCCAAACAAGTTTCTGTTGTGATGATGAATCCAGGCGGAACTGGCAGGCCCATTTTTGTCATCTCGGCTAGGTTGGCTCCCTTGCCGCCGAGCAGTCTTTTGTCTTTAGCCTCTCCTTCCTCAAAAAGATAGATGCGCTTCATAAAGTCCCTTCGCCTGTCTCTATTAGTGGAGGAGATTTTAATACTTAACGAAATGTCAAGTTTTGGTTTATTCGCTTTGGGCCCGTCAGTATTTTAGGAGGCACACATAATTAATTGGTAATTCAAGTTTACCTGAGCCGGTGATTTTTTGAAGGACGTTTATGAGTTTGAGCCAGAAATGGTAGAGCGATTTATCAAGCAGCACAAGGCCAAGAGAGCGGCCGTCCAGTTGCCAGCGGGTATTAGGCCCTATTTGTCTGAGATCGAGTCGACTTTGAGCAAATGTGGGGCCGAAGTGGTAGTGCTGGCCGATAGTTGCTACGGCGCTTGCGATATCGCGGATGCAAGGGCGAAGCAACTTGAATGCGATGTGCTGCTTCACTATGGTCACGCGGATATGGGCATACGAACGTGTCTGCCGACACTTTACGTGGAGGCGCGCATGACTGCGAACCCGACCGAAGTTGTCGAAAAAGCGTTGCAAGGACAAAAATTCAAACGTTTGGGCATAGTGACGACGGTTCAGCATATCGGTTTTATTTCACAAGTCGAGAAAATTGTGCGTTCTTTAGGAATAACGCCGTTGGTCGGAAAACCTGGGCCGAGGGCGAAGTACTCTGGGCAAGTGCTCGGTTGCGATTGGGGATGCGCCAGAGCAATTGTGGATGATGCGGATGCATTTTTGTACGTTGGCACAGGCAGATTTCACCCCGTAGGGGTCGGGCTGGCGACGGGAAAGGAAGTGATAACTGCGAATCCACTCGCGAAGGGCTCTGAAAAGATACGCGGCGGAGATGATTTTTTGAAGAAGAGAAAAGCCATGATTTCGAGGGCCGCACCATGTCGAAGTTTCGGCGTTTTGGTCAGCACAAAGCCGGGCCAGGCGCGTTTCAAACTTGCGTCAGACTTGGTGAATGAATTTAGAAAATCGGGATTATCTGCGCACCTCTTAGTCATGGATGAAATAACTCATGAAAAAATAGGTGATTTCAAAGAAATTGAAGCGTTTGTGTGTGTCGCATGTCCACGTCTGCCGACGGAAGATGCTGCGCGCTTCGATAGTCCGATTTTGACCCCGTTCGAGGCGATGGTCATGCTTGGGAAGACAAACTTCGAGCCTTATCAACTTGATGAGGTTCGGGGGAGCGATTTTTGAGGTGAAAACATGCCGCGCGCAAGACGAAAGAAGCAACTGGAAATAATCCTGCAGAAGCTCGAGGCCCATCCGAAGCCAAGCGCCGCGCTCGAGCAGTACATGACTCCCGGTGACATCGCCGCTACGCTGCTCAACACCGCCTACGCGCATGGTGATATAGATGGTAAGGTGGTGTGTGACCTAGGTTGTGGCACCGGAAGGCTAGCTATAGGTGCAGCGCTTCTCGGCGCCAAGAGGGTGATCGGTGTAGATGTAGACTCAAAGGCTATCGATGTCGCGGCGGAGAATGCTCGTGCGGCCGGCGTCGAAATAAAATTGGTAAAAAACGATGTAGAAAAATTTAGGGCTAGGATGATTGATACAGTCATACAAAATCCGCCGTTCGGAGTCCAGAGAAGGGGCGCGGATATTGTGTTCCTGCGCAAGGCCATCAAGCTCGCCAAGGTGGTCTACTCCTTGCATAAGAGCACGCCAGATAACCGAGCATTTATATCAGCTCGCGTAAAAGAACTAGGTGCAAAAATAACCGACGTGATAGAACTTGAGTTCCACATGCCAAAACAGTTCAAATTTCACACTCGAAAGGTGTATAGATTTAAAGTTGATCTCTACAGAATTGAGAGGAGGTAAAAAATGGCAGAAGAAATAAAGACGGGAGATTTTGTCATCCCTGGCGATTTCTTGGCGACCGCCGAGGAGTTCGTTCTTGGGGATGGAGCATACGAAGAGGAGGGCAACATCTATTCCTCATGCACCGGCGTGGTGCTGGTCGATATCAGGACGAAGCGGATATCTGTATTTTCCAAGACGCCGATGCCTCCGGTCATGAAGCGCGGCGATACGGTCATAGCCCGCGTCGACGAGGTGAGGGAGCAGTTGGCTCGCGTCGACATCGGCGTGCTGAAGGGGTATGAGGATCGCCAGCTACCTTTGCCAGATGCTGGAACCATTCACGTTTCGCAGGTGCGCGATAGCTACGTCAAAGACCTGTTGAACGAATTCAAGGCCGGCGATGTTGTCAGAGCTAAAGTACTCAACGCACAGAGGAGTCCGATCCAGCTCTCGACGGTTGGAGATGATTTGGGCGTCATCGTGGCGTTCTGCTCCAAGTGCAAAGCGTCGCTCGATATAGATGGTTCGAAGCTCAAGTGCCCCGAGTGCGGTAACGTCGAGTTCAGAAAAATAGCCAGCAACTATCGCCGGGGTGTCCTGTGATGCCTGAGCTGAAGCGCGTACTCAACATACGCGTGATGGATACAAAGCAGATGGTGTGGCTGGTGAAGCAGATGAGTGAACTCAACGTAGATTTGACTATAGACGCCGATCCAGAGAACGTGAAGGTGGCCGTCTATGGTTCGAAGTACGAGGTTCGTGATATCTCGCGTAAAATAATGAAACTTGCCAAGTCACAATCCTCATAAATGCCGAAGTTCAAGAAAAATAGGTGCTTTTATGGAACTCGAAATTGTGAACAAGGATGAAGACAGCATAACGATAAAGATAATCGGTGAAGACCATACTTTTTGCAACGTACTTAGAAAAGTCCTACAAAGTGATGAAGCGGTTTCCGCTGCGGCTTACTCCATTGCGCATCCGCTTCTCGAACAGCCAAAGTTTTACGTGAAAGTCAAGAGGGGCAGACCAGAGACTGCGTTGACGAGAGCGGCCGAGCAGATAATTGAGTATTGTGTATATTTGAAGAAGCAGCTGTCAAAGGCTCGGAAGAAGTAGACCAGAGCAAACATCAATATTATAGCAACGTATCCTCTTTTGGGTAGCTAACTTGAGAAATGTTAAATTTTGGGACATAAAGTCAGAGATCCGTGTGATTGGTATAGACGACGGGCCGTTCAAGCCACACACGAAAGGTAAAGCGCTACTTGTAGGTGCAGTTTTAAGAGGAGGGCAATGGTTAGACGGCATCTTGAGCACATTGGTATCGGTTGATGGAAGGGACGCAACTCAACGTATAATAAAAATGGTCAACGAGAGCGGACACAAGGGACAACTTAGGGTGATAATGACCGATGGCGCGACGTTTGCCGGTTTCAATGTGGTGGACATACACGAAATTTTCAAGCGTACAGGAATTCCAGTGGTCGCTGTGTCAAAGGATCGCCCGAACATGAGGAAAATCAAAAAGGCGATCAAGAACTTGCCAGATTGGCAGGTGCGCTGGAACATACTTAGGCGCGCAGGGAAGATTTATTCGGTGGAGTCGAGGAGCGGAGCGCGGATATACATGCAAATAGCTGGTGTGAAGAAAAATGACGCGGAAAAAATAGTCAAAACGACTGCTACGCGCAGCTTTGTGCCCGAGCCTCTACGTGTGGCGCACTTGATAGCGCGAGGTGTTGGAGAAAATGCCAAGAAAAACTAAGATTTGGCGTAAAGCGACGAAGAAAGGCAGAGGCGTCGAGCGGTGGATGAAGCGGCACAGGATAGTCTACGAGATAATTATTTCGCTGTTGATAGTTGGTGGGGTGTATTTCGGCGTCAGAGGATCGCTGAGCCTCGCTCTGCGGACGGACGAGCCATACAGGGCTGTGATTTCCCAAAGCATGAATCACGGTGATGAGTCATGGCGGAATTACTTCACCGATCGAGGTTACGATACTTCTAACTTTCCCATACAAGGTGGGTTCGAACGAGGTGATTTGCTGTTTATAGAAGGTGTAAATCCTTTGATGGATGTGAAGGTTGGGGATGTCGTCGTCTTTGATGTATCATCCCAACCCATACCTCTCGTTCACCGCGTTGTGGCGATAGCCAATTCTGGTGGCGAGATATACTTCACAACGAAGGGCGACAACAACCCGTACGTTTTGCAGACCGAAGGATACATCAAACCAGCACAAATCCGCGGCAGAGTGGTATTTGTTATTCCAAAAATAGGTTATCTGTCGCTTTTGTGGCAGGGACGATAATGAAGCAACCTTTCCTTACTGTGGATATCATAGTCCGGATGGAAGAGGGCGTGGTGCTGGTAAAGAGAAGAGGAGAGCCTCATAAGGGAAAGTGGGCTCTGCCAGGTGGATTCGTGAACTATGGTGAAATGGTGGATCGTGCCGCAGCTCGCGAGACTGAAGAGGAGACGGGGCTGAAGGTGAAGATACAGAAGTTGGTGGGCGTCTACTCAGATCCAAAACGTGACCCTCGCGGGCACACCGTCTCGACATGTTTTGTAGCCGAAGCGGTTGGAGGCAAGCTGGCGGCCGGCAGCGATGCAGCGGAAGTGCGCGTATTCAAAAAAATTCCTTGGGATGAGCTGGCGTTCGACCATGCATCGATGCTGAGGGATGCGGGATTTGGGTGATATCGTGAAGTTTTGCTCGAAGTGTGGAAATTTGATGCTGCCTAAAAAAAGCGAGAAGGGAATAATTTTGGAGTGTGGGAAGTGTGGTAACGTTGTCGAAGGAATAGAGGCCGATGAATACAAACTTGTTAAGGATGTGGAGATGAAGAAAAGCGGGCCAGAGGTAATAGAGGGCAAGCAGATAGGTCTGCCCACGACGCGGGTCACATGTCTTAGGTGCAAAAATGATAAAGCCTACTACTGGATAAGACAAACTCGTGCCGGTGATGAACCATCGACTAGGTTTTATCGCTGCGTCGCGTGTGGTCACATCTGGAGAGAATATGCGTAGGAATTGGTGAACAAGATGGAAGAATTTATGCGCAAATCGCCCGCTGTCGACAGAAAAATTTCCGAGATAAAGATAGGTGATTCGCGCATCAGGGTAGTTGGGCTCGTCGTAGATCGAAAAGAGGTAGAGTTTATGCTCGACGATGGCTCTGGTCAAATCGTAGTTTTTTTTGACGACCCTGCGCTAGCTGCGGGTGTGGATATCGGTTCAAAAGTTAGAGTGTTTGGTACTCCGCTGAATGTCGGGGGAAAACATGAATTGCAGGCGGAGATAATCCAAAGGGTAGATAAGCTCGACCTCGAACTTTACGATGAGGTCAGGCGAGAGGTAAAAACATTTGAAAAGGCGCTAGGACAATAGGATAGGGGTGATTTTTTGGTCAAGTTGCGGATGGAAGATTCAAAAATTTGGAAAACTTGCATCAGCGCGATGTCTAATTTGATCGAGGAGGCGTTGTTCAAGTTGACGCCAGACGGGATCAAGATGAAGGCGATGGATCCGTCGCATGTAGCTCTCGTGGATTTCGAACTCCCGGCAGCGGCATTCGCTGATTACGAGGTCAAGCGTGCGGTATCGTTGGGCGTGAACCTCGCTGAAATGAACAAGATAATGGCGAGGGCGAAGGCGGAGGACGAGTTCTTCATGGAACTCGATGAAGAAAAAAATCGCTTATCTCTGACGTTCAAGGGCACATCGACGAGAAAGTTTAGTTTGTCTTTGATAGATACTAGCGAATCCGAGCTGCCGGAACCCAAGCTTCAGTTCACTGCTGGCGCCGACATTGTGGCTGGAGTCGTTCAGGATGGATTGAAAGATGCCGAGATAGTTGGAGATAATGTGAGATATGAGTTGACTGATGAGGGATTCTTTATGTTGACCGAGAGCGACACCGGTGCGGCCGAGCTCAAATTGCACAAGGGTGACCCAGGGCTATTGAAATTGAACGTCAAGCAGCCTGCGCGGGCAATGTTCAACATAAATTATCTCATAAACATGACGAAAGCAGCCAGCTCTACCGACAACATCACAATAAATCTGGGCACAAATTTACCAATCCAACTCGATTTCCCGATCGCCGAGGGAAAAGGCAGGTTGCGTTTTCTGCTCGCACCGAGGATAGAATCAGAGTAGGGCGGTGGCGTTGTTCGCTCCTGGATACATGGCGATTTTAGATCCATTTGCTCCAGAAGCGCAAGATGTCGTTCGCGCAGCTCCACCCCTCGATTCCATGCCTCAGGAAATCGTTGAGCGTGCGATCAACCGAGTTAAATGGAAATCTCCTAAAGAGATGATGGTGGACGCAAACCCGAGCGCGATTCAGAATGAGATATTATCATTCTACTTGATGTGTCAAGGCACGGCAGCAGTTTCCTATCCATACTCTCGCGAGGTGCGGCTTGTAACCGATGCGATGAGGGAGACGATAAAATACAGGATGTATGAATTGTTCAAGCGAGGTTACGAAGATCTTTGTCTGGATGTTGTGCAGCGTTCTTTCAAATTCGTGCAACTCGAGCATGATGGCAGTGTGAAATTAAAAAATATTGAAATACCGCGCGAAGATTATTTCAAATTGCGCGATAGGCGGCTCGCGGAAGATGGCATAGAAATAGTCGACGATCGCGCCTTGCCCCAATACGTGCCGAAGTATGCCGTGCGTTGGACAGATCTCGCATTGTTGATGAGGTATAGACGAGTGGATTTGACAAAACTTTACGTTGTACACGGATGGGTGGTGATAACTCCACGAGAGTTGTGGGAAATATTTGCGAATTTTATTGGGGTTAAGACGGAGGAATACATCGCATCATTATATGAACGATTTTCCGAGGTCGGCGTACCATCCAAGCTGCTCGATTCAGTCGGACAAAGAATTTCTGCTTTAATACCGCCTGAAGTGGAGTTGCGTGAACGCTTCCGCAGAGTTCCAATAGGGAAGTTGCGTCCGGAGTTCTTCCCGCCGTGCGTGAAGAAGGCACTCGGCGGAGTTGGGGCGGGCGTGAGAAATTACGCGATAGCAGTTTTGTTGACGTCTTTTCTTTCTTATGCGCGAGTATCACCGTCAGGAAAAGTTGCCACGCGGATGGCCGATTTCATCGGCGATATCTCAATCGTGCGGGAAGAGATCGCGCCGCTTATAACAGAATCGGCGGAGCATTGTAATCCCCCATTTTTTAAAGATCAGCCCCAGGAGAAAGCGAATGTTTACTACCACCTCGGTTTTGGCATGACGCTCGAGCCACGTTTGGAGGACAGCGGCAAATCGAAGTGGTATCGCACGCCGAACTGCAGCAAGATTCAGATTTCTGCGCCGCTTCTGTGCTCGCCTGATGATTTTTGCCGAAGTCGAAATATAAAGAATCCGCTCACTTACTACTACAAGCGCTTGGCGGAGCAAGCCAGACCGTACACAGGTGATTGAATGCAATTTAGAGAAACGACAGCAGATGAACGAAAGCGTTTTTACTCCGAGGAGTGGAACAAAAAAGATTTGCCGGATTTCATACTTCACACCCTTTCGTTGCGAGAGTTTGGGTTCGATTACGGCGAAGGTCCGAGCCACAGGTACAATCAGTTCATGACGATCGAGCAACTTTCGGATTTTTTGAAAAACAGAGCGCCTTATGCGGCGTATGCGAGCGTGGCGCTGTACGAGCAGCCGTCGATGAGAAAGGGTTGGTTGAAGTCAGAGCTTGTTTTTGATGTCGATGCAAAAGACTTGCCTCTAAAAACGTGTGGGTGTTCTGGTGGCGCCGTGTGCGAAAAATGTTTGGACGAAGCTCGACAGATAGCAGCGATGTTTGCCGAGACCCTTCGGTCAGATCTTGACGTGCGCAACATCAACTTCGTTTATTCTGGCCGAGGATTTCATATCAGGGTAAACGACGATGCTGTTATGACTATGGAACAGACAGAGCGCACTCAAATAGTAGAATATGTTACGGGCAGCATAGTGCCAACGGACATGACAATAGCGCTCGGTTATTCGCAAGTTTTTAGGGATAGGGTTGCGAGGGTCTTCGATCGTTTGGATGAACAGAAGCTCATTGAGATGGGCATGAGGAAGGCGTTGGTCCAGCAATTGATCAAAGAAAAAGAAAAAGTGATAGCTATGATGCGCAAGGGGAAGCTTCAAGATTTACAAGATTTCTCTGGAATGGGTGAAAAAACTTTTGGACAACTGGTTGATTATCTCATGAAATTGAACTCTGCGCTCACAGATGGTAAGGTCACCATAGATACGAAGCGCATTTTGCGTCTACCATCAAGCTTGCATTCTGGCGTCAGCATGAAATGTGTTTTGGTGAGGGACATCGAACATTTTTCAATTGAAAGTGCAATTCCAAAGTTTATGCGCGAGGGAAAATAGCATGGTGGGATTGACTTTCGAAGATATCAAAAACGTATTGATAGAGGAAAAATCGGCGCGTGGACTAGTGGACCTACCGGACGAGTTTTACTCCAACGTCGGAATGTATGTGGCTGAGCTGAGCCGCGAGGCCGATAGAGGCGAAGCGGTGCGACGAGATATTTTGAAGGAAGAACTTCGTAGCGTTTTGCAGATGGTGCAAGAGATCCACATGCTTCGTGTGGGAAAAGCGCTTAATGAGCTCGCGAAGGGGGGTTTGCCAGCTTCATTGCTCGAGAAGGAGAGAAACGCATTTAATGAGATCAGGCAAACTTTGGAGAAATTATACGCAGAATTGGTCGTCCCAACTATGGCTGGCGAGACAGCTGTCGTAGCCCCGAATGAGATAACGAATGTTGCTCTCATATTTTCCGTGGATGTGCCACAGATAGTCGCAGAGGACATGAAGAGCTATGGCCCGTTCAAGGTTGGCGAGGTCGGGTTTTTGCCTAGGCCGAGGGCGGAGTTTCTAGTGAAGCACGGTCTCGCGAGAAAAATTGAAGTTAAATCATTGTAACGATACCTTTTTTGGGGAAGATATCAAAGTTGGAGAGAGTTAAGCTAGAGGATTAAAAATGAAGGTACCAAAACAAATTCGCACATACTGTCCGGCATGCAAAAAGCACACGGTGCACAACGTGCGCCAGCTCCGCAAGGGTTCAGCGCGACCGTTGAGCTGGGGGCAACGTCAGTTCGCTCGTGTGATGAAGGGATATGGTAGCCAGCCAAGGTCCGAGCAGAAGAAGTTCGCGAAAACAGCAAAAAAAATCACTTTAATGTTGAAGTGCAGCGTCTGCGGCAAGTCGCACCCACTACGTGGTTTTAGGTCGAAGGGAATAGAAATCAAAGAGTAGGTGATAAACATAGAGACAAGGCCACGTCCTCCCTGTTTCTTGCGGGTTAGATGCAGCGAGTGTGGAAATGAGCAGGTGATATTTAGCCACGCGAGTTCTGTCGTGAAGTGCTCGATGTGTAGCAAGACTCTAGCTATCCCCCGCGGTGGGAAGGCCGAGATCAAAACTTCTATCATAGAGGTGCTGAGGTAGCAGGATGGTTCGTCGAAGAGCAGAATTGCCAGCTGCGGACGAGCTCGTGATGTGTACAGTGAAGAAGGTCTTTCCACAGGGCGCATTCGTGGCCCTCGATGAGTACGGGGAAAAAGAAGGAATGGTTCACATCTCTGAAGTGGCGTCTGGGTGGATAAAAAACATCAGAGATTTTGTTAGGGAAGGTCAGAAGACCGTTTGTAAAGTTCTTGCGGTGGATCCGCAGAAGGGGCACGTCGATCTTTCGATGCGCAGGGTCAAGGATAGTCAGCGTCGTTGGAAAGCCCTGCAGTTCAAAAAAGAGCAGAGGGCTGAAAAGCTGTTGGAACTTGCGGCGAAGAAACTGAGAAAGAGCCTCGACAAAGCATACGATGAAGTTGGTTTTACCCTGCAGGATAAGTTCGGAGATCTCTATTCGGCGCTTGAAGCTATCGCGATAAAGGGCAAAGAAATTCTGGCGGGTGTGGACATCGATAAAAAATGGATCGATGCGTTAAGTGAAATGGCGTCCTCCACCGTGGAGGCGCCAGAAGTTGAGGTGGTCAAGTATATTGAATTAAGTTGTCCCACATCCAATGGCGTCGAGGTGATAAAATCGACTCTCATCAATGCGCGTGATTCGGTCAAAACTTCTGATGTAGACGTTGAGGCGTACTACGTTGGGTCGCCGCGATATCGCGTCAGAATCACAGCACCATCTTATAAAATTGCCGAGGGGGCGCTGCAAAAATTCGTAGACATCGCGATAACTAACGTGAAGAAGGCCGGTGGAAAAGGCGAGCTTAGTCAAACACCAAAAGGTGAATGATTTGAAAATAAAAAAGTGCAAGAGCTGTAGCACTTACACATTCAAAGATGTTTGCCCGAAATGTGGTGGGCAGACCATTTCACCGCATCCTCCAAGGTTCTCGCCGCATGATCCATATGGAAAATATCGGCGCCTGATGAAAAAGGAGGCGTCCAAGCGGTGATGGTATGAAAACTGTAACAGTAAAAATTTTATCAAAACCAAAGTTAAGGGAGCCCGTACTTATAGAGGGACTGCCAGGGATGGGCTACGTAGGCAAAATCGCAGCTGAGCATCTAGTGGAGGAGTTGCACGCAAAGAAATTTGCGGAGCTTTATTCCCCCCATTTCCCGCATCACGTGGTAGTAGAACCGGATGGGACGTTGAGGCTTTTGAAGAACGATTTTTATTATGCCAGCTCCAATGGCAAGGACTTGATAATCGTCGTTGGCGATGTGCAAGCAGTTTCCCCAGAGGGACACCACAAAGTCGTGGATAAAATTTTGGATGTGGCGGAGCAATTCGGAGTGAAACAAATATTCACGCTCGGTGGCTTCGCGACCGGACGGTACAGCCGGGCAAAACCAAAAGTTGTTGGCGTCGTGAGTCAGCTGAATCTCATAGAAAAATACAAGGAACATGGATTCACAGTGGAAAAGGGCGGAGGACCGATAATCGGGGCTTCTGGTCTGTTGATTGGCATGGGAAAACTTCGTGGCATGGAAGGGTTGTGTTTGCTCGGCGAAACACATGGTATGTTGGTGGATCACAACTCCGCGAAGGTCGTCCTTGAAGTTCTTGTTGGTATCCTCGGCATCAAGGTAGACATGACCAACGTGGAGCAGCGCGCGAAGGAGACAGAGCGCATACTTGGAAGGATTCAAAAGGAAATGGTACTTCGCGAGCGCAAGGAGAAAAAGCCCGCAGAGGAAGAAGCTTCGTACATCGGCTGATAAAATTCCTAAATAGTTTTCTAGGCTCATCAACAAAGATAAACAAGTTGTTGTCAACATCTTATGGGTGTCAATTTGCCCGACCTACAAATCTATTCGGCGGACTTTCACATCCATTCAAAATATAGCGGGGCAACCTCCAACCGAATGGAAATCGGCACGATCGCTCAGCAGGCCGGGTTCAAGGGGCTCGCTTTCGTGGGCACAGGCGACATCTTTCACCCGAGGTGGTTCGAAAGCGTCAAGGCCGAGTTGGAAAAAGTTGAGGAGGGCACATTTGAACATCCCAGATACGGCACGAGGTTCATCTTGACCGTCGAGGTTGAGGACAAACATAGAGTTCATCACTTGCTCATCTTGCCATCGTTTGACGCGGTCGATGGGGTGAGAGAAAAGCTCGCTGGGCGCTCCTCGGACATGGACGCGGACGGTCGTGCACGCATCGAGATCGAAGCGCCGGAGCTGGTAGATATTGCGCTAGCGCACGGTTGTCTCATCGGACCTTGCCACGCATTCACGCCGTGGACTAGCATGTATAAAGAGTTCGATACCATGCGCGCGTGTTACGGCGATCGCGTTCGGGATGTAAGATTTCTGGAGCTCGGGTTGAGCGCGGACACGGACATGGCGGACAGGATAGCCGAGCTTTCGGAGGTCACATTTTTGTCGTGCTCGGATGCCCACTCGCCTTGGCCGGACAAGCTTGGGCGAGAATTCAACCGTCTTGCGCTGGCTGAGCCCACATACGCGGAGATCGTCAAGGCGATCGAGCGCAGGGATGGGCGCCGCATCGAGCTCAACGTTGGTTTCGACCCTCGCCTCGGCAAGTATCACATCACAGCCTGCTCGCGGTGTTTCAAGCAATTCAAGCTCAAGGAGGCAGAGTTGCTGAATTGGAAATGCGACAAATGCGGTGGCTGGATCAAAAAGGGAGTTTGGGATAGGGTAAATGAGCTGGCCGATTACGATGAGCCTCATCATCCTTCCCATCGACCAAAATACTTGCGCGTGGCGCCGCTCGCAGAGGTGATAGCGCTGGCGTTGGGCCAAGATGATGCACACGCGCCTGATGTCCATGAAGTTTGGAGCAAGCTGGTCGCGCGTTTCGGTAGCGAGATAGCAGTTTTGATCGATGTGTCGACCGATGATGTCGCGGATGTGGCGGGCGCGCGGGTCGCAGCAATGGTTAAAGCATTTAGGGAACAGCAGTTAAAAGTGGTGCCAGGCGGTGGAGGCAAATATGGGCATCTTGAGTTGCCCGCAGAGTTGGCGAAGATCCAACCGCCGAAGGCGCAACGCACGCTCATGGAGTTTGGATGAATGAAGGTCGACGCAGGCGTTTGCATAAGGTGCGGCGCATGTGCTAGCGTGTGCCCAGTCAACGCGATCGAGGTAGCGGATGTTCAGGTGCGAGCGGATAAAAATTGTACGAATTGTGGCATCTGCATGAAAATTTGTCCGGTGGGGGCGATAACTGTTGAGAGAAAAAAAGTATGACATCGTAGTTGTCGGTGCTGGCCCTGCCGGTTCGATGGCCGCGCGGGCGGCGGCGAAGGCTGGGGCGAAAGTTCTGTTGCTGGACAAGCGCCGCGAGCTCGGCGTGCCGGTTCAGTGCGGCGAGGCGCTAGCGGAGGAGCCATTGAGTGACCTTGGGATCAAGCCAGATCCGCGATGGATAGCTGGGGAGATCAATGCTGTCAGGCTCATTTCGCCGTCGGGCATCGAAGTTTCTATTGCTGAAAAATCTGTTGTACATGGAAAAGTTGGATTCATCCTAGATCGGAAAATTTTCGACAAACACCTCGCGATGCTCGCGGCCAAAGAGGGCGCGGACGTGAGGGTTGGGACGCTGGTCGATGGGCTGATGATGGATGGCAAAAAGATTGCTGGCGTTAAGGCGAGCAGCTTCGACGGCAGGATGGAAGTTCGTGCTGAAGTTGTGATAGCTGCGGATGGCGTGGTTTCAAGGGTGGCGCGATGGGCTGGCGTCAACACCGCACTCAAGCCAGACGACATCGAATCTTGTGCGCAATTCCAGATGGTGGGCATCGATGTGAAATCACCTGAAGTCATGGAGTTCTACTTCGGCAGCAAAATTACTCCCGGCGGCTACGCTTGGATTTTCCCGAAGGGCGAGGAGATGGCGAACGTCGGTATTGGCATCCTCGGCGACCGCATGCGGCGCCCGGCGATCGAGTATCTGAAAAACTTTGTCGATTCAAGGCCCGAGCTCAAAAATGGACGAGTGATCGAGATAAATGGTGGCGGGGTGCCGGTCGGCGGCCCTATACCAAAGACCGTCAAGGATAATTTGTTGATCGTAGGTGATGCCGCTCGACAGGTCAACGCTTTGACGGGCGGCGGGATCGACTCGGCCATGCGCGCGGGAGATATAGCGGGCGAGGTAGCGGCGAAGGCGGTAGCTTCCGGCGAAATTTCGGAGAAAAGGCTCATGGAGTATGAAAAGCGCTGGCGCAAACAGATGGAGAAAAGGCTAGAGCGCTACTTGAAAGCCAAGGATGTTCTGCTCAGCATGTCCGACGATGAGCTCGACCGGCTCGCGAAGGCCCTCCAAGGCGTCGAGTTCGACAAGATAAGCCTGACCGACATGCTGAAGGTGCTGACGAAGGTCAATCCGAAGCTTTTGTGGAAACTCAAAGGGCTAATGTAAAAGGTAAAAGTATATTCAAAAGCATTTTAAAAGAATAATACGGGAAAAATGGTAAAGGGTATTTTGAGCATGAATACAAAAGAAAGAACGTTGGCAGCGAGCGAAAAAAGAAGCCGGATACGCGAAAAAGGAATGAAATGCCAAACATGTAAAAAACAATTTCCTATATATCGCTTAGAAATTCATCATAAAAAACCAGTCCACACTTTTCGGGACGGGGTAAAATTAACTATCCCACTTTTAGAAGAAGTAAGAAAGCCTAGTTATGATTTGAGGAAAAATTTGATGGTGGTATGTGCTGATTGTCATAAAAAAATTCATCACAAATTGCGTATGGAATAAAAAAAGAGACAGAAATCAAAAGTCGATTCGCGGAGTTCTCAGCAAGATCAGTGACTGCAAAAACTGACTGGAAGTGCTGACAAAGGTCAACCGAAACTCTTGTGGAAACTTAAAGGGTTGATGTAGTCTACGGTGTCAGCCTTTGGCGGTCCCTTGGAAACAGTACGCATTCTCGAATGTTGTCAGCACCTGCAAGAACCATTACAAGCCGATCCAATCCCAAACCAAAACCGGCGTGCGGTGGTAGCCCAACCCGGAAGTTCTTGATATGTGATTCGAAGCTCTCTGGGTTGAGCCCTTTGGCCTTCAGCTGTTTCGTTAAAAGGTCAGGTTGGTGAATGCGCGTACCACCCGACGCCAGCTCAATTTCCTCAAACATTAGATCAAATGCTTGCGCGAGTTTGGGATTATCAAGCTTGGGGTGAGTATAAAAAGGCTTGATCGCCATGGGCCAATCGGTCACGAAGTAAGCGCCGCCCATGAGTTCGCCAAGCTTTCGCTCGGCGGGCATGGACAGATCCTCGCCCCAGAGCATCTTCAGGCTGGCGCGCTCCAGCTTTTTGATGGCTTCGTCATATGTAACCCGCGGAAACGGTGTTTTTGGGACCTCCAGCTTGCGTCCGAGAATTTTCAGCTCATCGGCGCATCTTTTCTTGACGTCGGAGAAGACGTGGGCGACCAATTCCTCGAGAATTTTCATGACGTCGTCCTCAGTCGCGAACGCCATCTCAATGTCGATCGACGTGGCCTCGTTCAGGTGCCGCGGCGTATCGTGCTCCTCAGCCCTGAATATGGGCCCGATCTCGAAGACCTTGTCGAAACAGCCCGTGAGCACCTCCTTGTAGAGCTGCGGGCTTTGGCTCAGGAAGGCCTCGCGCTCGAAATATGTGATTGGGAACAAGGCGGCACCACTTTCGGTGGCGGTGGCGACGATCTTCGGGGTGTTTACCTCGATGAAGCCCTTGGAGACGAGGTAATCTCTGGTCGTTTGGAGCACTTGATGGCGGATTTTGAAAATAGCTAGCGATTCTGGGCGTCGAAGATCCAAAGCTCGGACATCGAGACGCGTATCAATGTTTGCTTTGGCCCTTCCGGTCGGGTCCAGAGGCAGGGGCGTCTCGGCGAGGTTCAAAATCTTTATCTCGGCGGGCACCACCTCGATGCCCCGTGGGGCCTGTTTGGCCGCCACGACCTTGCCTTTCACAGCGACAGCCGACTCTTTGGTCAGGGCGTCTATTTTATCCAGAATTTTTTTGTCCACATTCGCCTTCGATGCGGTGATTTGGATCGAACCGTTGATGTCTGAGAGCACAAAAAATTTAATTCCCCCCAGATCGCGGGCGTCGACGACCCGCCCCATCAGGATAACTTCCTTGCCAGCGAGTTTTGGCGAGACCTCGTCTGTGAGGTGCGTCCTCCGCCAGTCACCCAGGCCGTCTAACTTCATAACATCACTCAAATACTAGCTTGATGCTTTTATTAGTTAGCGTGGTGAGCAAGTTTTGAATGGTTTCAACGCTTGCCGGGAGCCGTTTTGAATCGTTACGAAGCACTCGAACACGATACATTTCTTCGCCACCGGAGTATAGAACGTTGACCCCCCTGACTTGAGCGGGCGTCAGGATATCTTGGGCAAGTTTTCGCAGATCGGCCCCCTCTTCGGTTGCCCTGACTTTTTTCTGCAGGCGCTCGCTGAGCTCCCTTATTGTCTTGCCTCCGCGCCCAACCACCGATTTTACCTCACCTTGCCCAACCAGCAACACAACCAAGTCCCCCGCCCCGACCGCGCGCTTGAACGAAATCGCGTTTAGCCCGAGATTTTTTCGAGAAAACTCGTACAATACGCGAGAAGCGTCCACATCGAGCTGGGTTATCTTGCCCTCTTTCAGCTTATTCCCGCAACCTTGACACAGAATGCCACTCTTGAGGCAGACGCTACAGATCGGTGCTCGCGTAGACTCCCCAATACAATATCGTGCTAAAAATATAAGTGTCGGAAAGGGGCCGAAATTCCTTTCCGAGCTTACTTCTTAAGGGTAATTTCGATCGTTGAAACGTTGGTTTCTCCGCGTTCGCCTTGCATCTTTTCTGTGCTTATGTTTATGCTCCCGACGTTTAGCCCCGACATGAAGCGATTCCTGACTATCTCTGCCGCATCGACGGCCCTGCTTATCGCTTTTCCTCGTGCTTTGAGGACGACTTCATTGAAACCTTCGTTGAACTGCGTTATCACTGCCAACACGTAGTTCATCACTGGTTTCACTCCAACAAAGACCACATTTTCTGCAGATTTCTTCTCAGCCATTGTATCGTGCCTCCCTTGTTTTTGTGTATGATTTTCTTGGTTGGTTTTAATAAATACCTTTCGTATGGGTCAAAAGGGCCATGTTTTATTGATTTGAATGCAAAGCTGCTGAAGGAGCTTTTAGGAGCGCGTGTAAATGTAGACATTACATCTCGCGACGTGCGTTAGGTAGTGCCACGCTTCGAAGGCATGATTTTCCTCAGCTTCACCATGCGTTCTTCGATGCGGCTTTGGATCTCCTCCAATCCCCCTTCTTCACGGGCGAGCGAGGCGTAATCCTGCAGATCTTGAGATATTATGTCGGCGATCTCCGAGTCAAGAATTCCCGCGTACATCGCGAGCTCGATGGTGTAGAACGAGCGCATGATGGTGTCCAGGCCGCGGCGCCACCTTTTCCACGCCCCGGGCCTCTGGATGCGCATTTTTTGCGCGAGATCTTCGAACGTCGTGCCCCCGCTCCAGTAGTAGAGCAGCATCGTCTTTAGCTCCTCGCGGCTCAGGTCGGATTTCTCGAGCAAAAACTGGGCTAATCTGTTGCGTTTCATCCACTTTTCGGCCGTTAATTTATCTTCCGTTTCCGGCATTTTCTTTCACCATCGCTTCAAACGAGACTATTCCTGTCCCAGCTTAAATTTGTTTCCTCATCTTGGAAACATGGTGAAGACATTCGAAACATCCGATTGAATGCCACAGCTTTTGCTGATGTGTCCCGCCTACCATTATCCCATTGATTGATGAGTGAGAAAATACGGATAAAATTCAATATTTTAAGTAAAAAAAGAATTTAAAAAGGCCGATATCATATTTGGAGCAATTTGGAACGTTTTTTTCTCAAAAATGGGAACAAACGCGCCCAGAAACTTACCCTATTTGCCCGCTTCACGAGATTTCCGTCGATTTTCTTGCCCTCTTTCCTTGCCAGCTCAAATGCTCTGCTTGCGGCCTTGAGGGCGGCCCTGGGTACGCCCTTTGACAACTTATAAAGTTCGTCAAATGCGCCCTCGCTTATGTAATCTTCGACGCCGTGCGTTTTCGCACGCTTCCTCAGCATCTCCTTTAATTCATCTCGAGTCATCTGTCTGAGCTCGATGATCATCTGGATGCGGTCCCGCAACGGGGGATTGAGGTCTAGGAACTTTTTCATACGCTTTGGTTCGCCATTGAGCACAATCGCGATGTTCTCGACGTCGGCGAGCGCACGCAAGAATTCACCAAATTCGTCGACGTTGGCCCCGCTCTCGCTCGCGTCATCTATAACCGCCGCCAGCTTCTCCTTGTGCTCCTTTGGCCAAGACGTCAGGATATTGAAGAGAGCGACGCGGTCCTTGTTGGCGTCGAGCGCAAGCCCCTTTATTATCCCCTTCAGGAAGTCGTCGGTCTCCCTGTACGCAGCTCCGCTGAGATAGACGGGCACAATTTGCTTGGAAATGTCGCTTGTACTGAGACTTTCGTTCATGAGCTCGTCCACGATATATCTGCACAGGGACGTTTTTCCGATGCCGAGTGGGCCGGTTACTACTGCGACCCTGCCGTTCGAGATCGCTTGTTTTAGAGCCACGATTTCATCGGGCTGGACGCGAACGTACGTATCCGGCCTCATGGGCGCCACGAGCAAAAAAGGATCATCGCTCGGCCAAACAGGAGCAGTTGGCGCTTCACTCATCTAACTAACCTCACTTTTAATGTATAGCGGTCGTTTTCAAGCGAGGCGAGATTTTTGGCTGCAAGGCGATCGCAGAAGCTTTTGATCGTTTGTTCCGGGTAGTTTGACCGATCGAGGATTTGTTTGGAGGTGAAATTTTCGAGCATGGCTGCAGTAGCGAGCAGGTCGTTGAACGCCTTTCGCATGGGCAGGCTCTCTGGCGCCATCCTCTCGATTATCTCGAAGTCGGAGAGCGCCTGAGGTGTGGTTGTGGTAGATATTGGTTCAGGTTTCTTTGGTTCTTCCTTGCTCGCGGGCATTATAGGTGACTCTTCGCGCAAAACAATCCGTTTTTTCGTTCTTGTCCTTAATGTCCTTTTTGTCGCTTCTGTCTTTATTTGAGGAACCGGCCCAAGACCCATCTCCTCTTTGAGTCTCAGGATCTCGTTTTCAGGGACACGCCTTCTTCCCCCGGGCGTGAAAATACACCTCAGACCACCGACCAGGTGTCGCCGCTGGAGGGTGCGTACTGAGCAGCCAAGGAGTTTCGCCGCTTCCTTCATACTGAGGATTTTTTCATCCATAATATCTGTCCCTTCGCCTTTTGTCCTTCATGTCATTAATGTCCTTTGTGTCCTTATAAGCTTTGTCATCACAAAAGTGCCTAAAAAATCCACTATAATCTCAACAAATTCGAGGTGCGGGGTCACCAATTGGCGATTCAACCAATCGACTTCCCCCAACCACAGTTTTCATGACAACTTCTTTGGGATGTTTGGCCGTGACCTCTCCAATCACACACGCTTTTTTGCCGTACTTTGTATTTCTGACCGCACGCAAAACTTTTTCGCAGTATTTCGGCTTCACCGAGAGTATCGCCTTGCCTTCATTAGTTATTTGAAGCGGGTCTATCCCCAACATTTCGCTCGCCGCTCTGACGACCGGATTTATCGGCAGCTCTGCCTCATCAAGGATAACGCCCACACCAGCTTTCGAGGCCATTTCGTTCAACACGGCCGCGACGCCGCCACGCGTTGGATCTTTCATAGCGGTCACACCACCAATTCTTAGCGCAGCTTCCACGGTTCTCCATATCGGGGCGACATCCGAGCGCAAGTTGACGTCGAGATTTATGCCTTCCCTGTGGGCCAGGATGGCGACACCGTGGTCCCCGATCGTCCCAGTGATGATTATTTTGTCCCCCGGTTTGAGCCCGCTATCCGAAATGACCTTTTTAGCCACGCCAACGCCGGCGGTCGTTATCACCACACCGTCGAGAGAGCCGTGCTCCATCACTTTTGTATCGCCGGCTATCACCGGCACGCCAACCTCCCTGCTCGTGGCGTCGATCGAGCGGCAAATTTTTCGCAGGTCTTCGATCGGAAAGCCCTCCTCGAGCACAATCGCGCATGCTATAGCGAGTGGCCTTGCCCCCATGACTGCGAGGTCGTTGACCGTTCCGGATATCGCCAGCCTGCCGATGTCGCCGCCGGGGAAGAAGATGGGCTTTATGGTGTGCCCATCGGTCGTGAAGACGAGCGTTTTTCCGCCTATTGTAATAGTTGCACCGTCGTCCAGCTCATCGAGCCCAATTTTTCCGGCGCGCCTGAGCGAAAGTTCCTTGAGTATCGTCTCCTTTATCAGCCGCATCATAAGCGCGCCGCCGGAACCGTGTGCGAGCGATATCTTTTCATCTGCCATGTGGCCTCAACTCTTGCAATTTTACATCAACTATCTCTAACTCACGTCCAGAATTTAGTTTAATTTCATGTTTTCTGCATCTCGGGCAGGCAATTTCCAGCTCCGGTTCAGGTGAATGGGTGTTGAACGTCGAGTTGATTTTTCCAGTGTACCCACATGGGCACGAAATCTCGATGGGGACGGATGTGATGTTGAATTTCGTGTTTTTGAACTCCTTTTCGCCAAGTTTTTTCAACCACAATTTCACTCCTTGTGGCTCATTTATCATCCCGACGCGCAGGTTCACCTCTAGAACTCTAGCTTTATGTTCGGCAGAAATTTTTTTAAGAGCGTTTAGTATGCGGGTAGCCATCTCCACTTCATGCAAGCCCATCACCCTCCGCTACCTCTTTCCACGACTTTTTTCTTTTTCGTCATTTCATCAACTACAAATAGGTTTTGCCCTAGCTTATTGATTTTTGGTATTGCCCCGCACGTGAATAACCGCAGAATAGCTTAATACTCATAAACCGAGGTTTCGATGGGACAAATGTATGACAAAAAGATGTCCGAAGTGCGGTAAAGCAGAACTCAAAGTCGCAGCGGATTTCTCCAAGACTCCCAAGTATAGAGATTCGAAATACGTTTGCCCAAACTGCGGCTACAAAGGCGTCGTAGTTTTGGATGACGGCGATTTCAAAGGCGGTGACGGCGCGTTAAAGTCAAGGTGGTTACGAAAAAGGGCGAGGTATGGATAAATCCTCAACTTTTTTGTCATGTTGACACCTTGCGAGTTTTTAACCTACGTCAGTGATTTTTTTCTGAGGCGTCTCCATGCGAAAATTCAACTTCCACACCCACACGCTTTACTCGGATGGCGAGTGCCTTGCGTCCAGCATCGCCGAGGCGGCGGAAGCCAGCGGCTTGGCGGCGGTCGCTATTACCGACCACGGCCCCGAACTGTCGGTCGGCATAGATCCAGCCAAAATACCTCTGATGCTTCAGGACATCGAGAGCGCGCGCGAGGATGCAAATATACTGGTGCTCGCCGGCATGGAGGCAAATGTCGTCAATATCGATGGAGCGATAGACTTGGACGATGAAGTAATAAAAAAACTCGATATTTTGGTGATAGGCCTGCACACATTAGGAACTCCAATGCAGGAGGAACTCGCCAAGAATTATTTTTTAGCAGTTATGAATGCAATGAGGAATAATAGGGTTGATGTTATAGCGCACCCATTCAGGTTGCACAACAACCTTGCCCCATACCTGTCTCCTGAGGATATAGACGAGTTCGTGAAATTAGCGGCAGAAAAGGAGGTCGCGATTGAAATCAACTCCAAATATCGCGTGCCAAGCGAAGAATTCCTACGTGCCTGCTTGAAGGAGGGTGTCAAGTTGAGCATAGGTACGGACGCGCACACGACGGCCGAGGTCGGCATGGTTGACTGGCAGATGGCTATGCTCAAGCGGATTGGCGCAAAAGAGGATGACCTAATTTTGAACAAATTTTTGAGGTGAAATTGTGCCATTTGATATTTCGTCCGTTTTTAAAGACGCAAGTCGGGTCGTGATAGTGGGCGTAGGGAGCGAGTTTCGAGGCGATGACGCCGCAGGAGTCCTCGTCGCGAGAAATTTAAAGAAAAGTGTGAAATCTCCAAACGTGTTGATAATCGAAGCGGGCGTGGCGCCGGAGAACTTTACATCTGAGATCAGGAAATTCAAGCCATCGCACGTGATCCTCATCGATGCAGCTGATTTCAAAGCCAAGCCCGGAACTGTCAGACTTTTCGAGGATTTGAGTGCCGCGATTGGACAATCAATTTCTACCCACAAGTTGTCGCTTTCGATACTGTCGGATTACCTGCACGATCAAACTTCGGCCAAGGTTTTGCTGATCGGAATTCAACCGGCCGGGGCTGAAATGGGCGGCAAGATGTGCAAAGAAGTAAAAGATGCCGTCGATGATGTCACAAAGGTACTCGCCAAAAATATGCGTTCACTCTGACATGGCCTCATACTTATCGTAGGTGGCGAGCTCGAATTCCTTGCTCATCGTGAAGACTTTTCTGGGACAGAGTTCAGCGCAGCGCCCGCACATCATGCAAAGTCCCATCCATATTCTTGGCTTTTTTGTCTTCTCGTCCAAGGTTATCGCGTTGTCCGGGCATACTTTGACGCAGAGTCCACAGCTGATACATTTCTCCTTGTCTATCACAGGTTTCCCGCGGAAGTTCTCAGGCAGCGCCCTCCTCTGTTTTGGATACTTTACCGTGGCCGGCTTGCGGAACAGATTTTTGAGCACATCGGGCAATATTCGGGGCATCTTAGGTCACCACCACCAAGAAAAGGCTTATCGCCGCGAGCAAAGTCGGGAAGGTCCAGAAAAATTTCAGCGCTTGGTCTATGCGCAGCCTAGCAGCGATATTTCTGATCACAGTTGAGAGCACGACAATCCCCAAACACTTGATGAGGAAGCTGACGACGCCGGGGATGTAAATTCCGCCTATCGTGTGGGGAACTGGGCCACCGAAAAACAACACGACGATTACAGCCGCGACCACGAATAGCTCGATATCGCAGGCAATCCTGAGGATTCCTAGCTTCGGCCCAGAGTATTCGGTCAGCGAGCCGTGAACAATCTCAGATTCAGCTTCAGGGATGTCGAAGGGCGCACGGAGGAGCTTGCCTTGAGCGGCTATCAATATCGCGATAGCAGCGGGTATGAGAGCTACTTGGGAAACCATCCAGCCATTTTGAGCTTGGTAGCTGACTATGGATGAAAGGCTGAGCGACCAACCAACTTTTGCAGCAGCAGCTAGAGCGGCGATGATGAAAGCCAGCTCATATCCGAAGAGTTGCACCATATATCTACTCGAGCCGATGGTACCGAAAGGACATCCGCTCGCGTATCCGGCGAGCATCATGCACACGGCGGGAATATTGAGCAGATAGATGATTACGATCAGGTCTCCAACGGAGGTGAGCACCGGTTGCGATGAATTAATCGGCAGCAGCAGCATGACTGTCATGATGGCGCCGAAGCATAACAGCGGAGCGCAGTTGAAGACGAACGAGTTTGCTGCTGCCGGTGTGATGTCTTCCTTGCCGAAGAGTTTCCCGACGTCGAGGAATTCCTGCCAGATTGGGGGACCGATGCGGTTTTGCATGTGGCCCGTGAGCTTTCGGTCGATACCGGCGAAGAGCAGGCCCACCGCGCCCGCGAACAGTATGCCGGGGAACACGAGGTACGCTAACGCATAGCTGAGTGCCTCGATCACTTTCGTAACCTCCTGAGCTCTTCCTTTGTCATAATTCTAGATTTTCCAGTTTTTGTGTCGATAATCGTGACGCGGTCCGTGCAGCTGAAGCACGGGTCAATGCTCGCCACGACGATCGGGATTTCGGCGATGGTGCCACCGACGAGCATGGGCCTGACGGATGGCCAGTTTGCGTAAGATGGTGTCCTTATGCGCACACGTTCGGGTTTGTTTGTCCCGTTTGAGCGCACGTAGTACATCAGCTCCCCTCGCGGGGCTTCCGTGCGCCCCACGGCCTCATTTTCTGAGACGTTTTCTGGAAACTTTGTGCGGATCGCCCCTTTTGGCATGGCGTCTATGGCTTGACGAATGATTTCTATCGACTCTAAAGTCTCGCGGAGCCTGACGACCACCTTCGCGAGCACATCACCGTCTTGCTCGATGATGACGTCGAATGGTATTTCGCCGTAGGCAGCGTATGGATCGTCCCTCCTTATGTCGAAGTCGACGCCGGAGGCGCGGGCGGTCGGCCCAACGGCGCAGAGTTCGCGAGCGTCCTTCTTCTTTAAAACCCCAACGCCGCTGCACCTCGCAATGATTGTCCTATCGGATGTGCAGACATCGATGTAGTGTTTGACAGATTTTTCAAGTTTACCTAATGTGCGAATGAGCTGAGGGATGTCCTTTTCGTTGATATCTACCCTGGCCCCGCCGAGATAGGTGCCTGAAGCATAGATCCTTTGTCCGAACAGAAGTTCTCGCATGTCAAGCGATAGCTCTCGGTCCCGCCAGAAGAGCATGAAGAGGGTCGTGAAACCTATCTCGTGCGCTGCGATGCCAGCCCAGAGGAGATGGCTGTGAATGCGCTCGAGCTCAGCGTCGATCACCCTTATGTAACGCGCTCGGTCTGGACACTCGATACCGGCGACGCTCTCGACAGCCCTCGTGAAAGCTAGGCTGTGCGTGGAGTTGCATATGCCGCAGACGCGCGCTGAGAGATAAAGTCCATGCGCGTATGAACGATCGCTTAGCGCCCGCTCTATGCCTTTGTGGTTGTAACCCAAACGCAGGTCCACGCCGACGATCTCCTCGCCTTTCACTTCGATCCTGAAATGGGCGGGTTCCTCGAGCGCCGGGTGTTGCGGGCCTATCGGGATGATAAAGGTCATTTCTTGACCTCCTTCCTGAGCGGGAACTTTCCGGCCGGCCAATCGTCCGACAAAAACAGCCTCCTTGGGTCCGGGTGACCCTTCACCTGCACGCCGAGCATCTCCATGAGTTCACGCTCATACAATATTGCGCCCGGAAAGATGTCGGTCACTGTTTCTATCTCCAAATCGGTCTTGGGTATGGAGAGCTTCAGGTTCAAAAGTGATTCACCGCAGTGAATGTGATAAATGACATCGATATTGTCCCCTCTATCTACGCCCGTGATCGTCGTGAGGTGTTTCAGGTCGTTATCTACAAGTGCCGTCAGCGCCTCTATGTAGCGCTCTTTATCGGTGACAGCGAAAACTTGTCGCGCACCGACGATTTTCACATCGTCAGCATACCTTTTGATTAGCTGTGCTACTTCGTTGGCGTTCATCTTTTCAACCTCGGGATGACTTTGAGCACTCCGTCGATTATTGCTTCGGGCATTGGTGGGCATCCAGGCACGTACACATCTACAGGCATATGCTTGTCGAGTGGCCCGACGACGTTGTAGCAACCGTTGAAGACGCAATTGGATATCGGGCAGTTCCCGACTGCTACGACCACCTTCGGCTCCGGTATTTGTTCATAAATTCTGAGAAGTCTATCTTTAGATTGCCTTGTTATCGCTCCAGTGACGAGTAGGATGTCGGCGTGCCTCGGCGAACCCTTTTTCACTATTCCAAGGCGCTCTACATCGTAGCGCGGCGTGACTGCAGCGACAACCTCGATGTCGCATCCATTGCATGCGCCGGTGTTGTAGTGCAAAATCCATGGCGATTTTTGTCTGAAATAGTTCAACAGACCCATTTTTTCACCTCAACACCAACGCCACCGCCACCAAGATCACGATGAAGCCGATGACCACCCACAGTAGGTATGTGTTCAGTTTTCCGCTGTGCCCAGGCTGAATGTATCGATAGAACGGTTTGAAGACCCTGCG